>Ga0209648_10000002_pt1 | contig 146786 bp, 128 predicted proteins | sample GraSoi2013_115cm_FD_185830 | JGI IMG/M metagenome (GOLD analysis project Ga0209648, IMG submission 185830) | Grasslands soil microbial communities from the Angelo Coastal Reserve, California, USA - Sample 9_17_2013_115cm (SPAdes) (version 2) | ecosystem: Environmental > Terrestrial > Soil >... | reverse complement strand
CGCCTAACGGCTCCGCTCCAGCACCCCCGGCGGCAACCCCTTCCTCATCTGCGGGAGATATTTCCATCGGTGAAGAGGACATTTTAATCGAGGTAAAAAAGGGGACATTTTAAAAGAGGTTTGACACTGCCTCAACTTTCTCTTGACTCTTTTCTATTCTCTGCTATACTTAACCCTGTAGAAAACCACGTTTGGACTGCGGGAGCTTGCTCCCGCTTTTCTTTTTCAAGCTGCCCATTTCAGCTCTTGCTAGTCCAAACAAGCCAAGGTCGCGTTCTTTAGAATCAATCATTTACGAATTGCAATTTTTGTAAGCCCTTTCTTTTGATTACGATACAAATTAGGGGGGGTAGGGGTCGCGTGCCCAACCTCGGAAGCTCAGCCTAGAGTCGCCAGCTACCGAACCCTTTTGCGCATCGACCAACTTAAATTCGCGCCGCCTCACCGTGGCAGACTCACGGGCACCGGCCGCCCGAGGGAGGGTACCAGTCGGATCGAGATCAGGAAGCTGCCGTTCTTCCGTCCCACTACTTCAAACTTGCCAAGGTTCTCCGCCCCGCCGCTGCTGGAAGTTCGCGCGGGATTGCCCCCGGAAAGCTCCGCGATCTCCGGCGCAAGGTTCCGCGCTTCGGGCGGGATCTTTGCTTCCGTTCCGCGCACTCGCACCGTGAGCGCTCGATGTTCTCCCGGCTTCAATGGAGAGGAGTCCGCTTCGAGTTCGAGCCCGACAAATGTCATGGAAAATGGCGAAGACTGGCGTTTCGCGCAAGAAACTTGCACCGTCGCTCTGCCAGCCTGCAAGTCAAACGGCGGAAGGACGACCAGCGCGACCGGCGAAGACGCCAGCACCAACGCCGGTTGCCCACCGATCGTCACTTGATTGGCGTCCGCATCGCCACAGAAACCCTTCCCAAAAATTTCAAACCGATCTGTCAGTGATGCAACTCGCGGCGCGGAGGAGACCTCGATCGTAACCGACTCGGCCTCGCTTGGCGAGAGAATTGCCGTGGCAACTCGCCCCGTGCGCCCCGCAATCGAACCAAAAATCACCCCAGGATTGAGCGGCGCCACAAAAAGCTGCTCTGCCCGTCGCGTCCGTCGTGAACCGGTCCCCGTTTGAAAAATTCACAGTAACACCCGGAGTCAGCCGCCCGTTCACATCCAGCACCGCTAGGGTGGCTCGCTCGCCCGAAACGATTTTCCTCGGCAGCAGCAGTATCCGCGCTCCGGAAGCCGCCGGCGGAGGCTGTTGCGCACAAACGGATAGTCCAAAAATTCCGCCGGCGACGCAGACAATTAGAATCGCAGCGCTGGGGCGGCACGAGGGCATGCGGGAATTGTAATGAAGAACGTCACGGCGCGGTAGCAATGCTGCCACAATCCAGGGGCAACCCAGCGCTGCGCTACTTCTTCGCCAGCAACGGCTCCTCTTCCGGGGAATAAATCAGTACTGTCCTGCCCATCACTCCCGCCGACAATTTCCGCAGCATGTAGTGGAACGGCCGAGGAGGCATCCCGGTGCGACTCGCTTCCAGTCGGTAAAAGGTGTCCCGATAACGTACTGTGCGTGGCGCGGCCCAGTCCGCCTTTTTCCGGCTGGCGCGAATCTCAAGAAATTCATCCGGCCCGCTTCCGCTGAAGAAGAGTTCATCGGGGACTTTTGGGAGCCCCTTGGTCATCACTTTTTCTCGAATAGCTCCGGCGTAGGAAGAAAGATTTCCTTGCGAGTATCCTGCGACCTGGGCCGCGCTCGGTCCGCTGCGACCGGAGAGTTTCCCGATGATCATATCGATCACGAAGAGCGGAAAAATTCCCAGATTCGTTTCCGTAAATGCCGCACTTACCAGCCGGACTGTGCCTTCGATTCCGCCAAGCGCGATTATCCACGTCAGCGGGTGTGTCGCCCAGACCGCCACTGCAGTGAATCCGATCTCCTGGTCCGTCACTCCCGGCCCCATTTTGCCAGCCAGCGCCGCATCCAGGCCGTTGCTCACCCACGTTGACATCGAATACGAATACCAATACAAGAGGGCGATCAGCGCGATCAATGCCTCTCCAAGCCCGCTCAGCACCGTCGCTCTGCGCCAGTCCAGCGCGGAGCCGACGGGCAGCAAATTACGCAAACTTCGAGGAAGCAACGCCAGGAATGGTCCAAGAACGTAAGTCAGCACGGCAAATCGGCCTCTCCATAGTTTAAGAGATGTTCTTGCGAGTTTTTCTTGCCCGTACCGGGATCGAGCCAATGAGTAAGCGTCTGAAGCTAAGATGCTTTCTCAACTACGCGGTAGACCTGCGTGTCCAGAAAGATGCGGAAAAGTTCGGAATCGATTTCTTCGTCTCGCACGCAAAGTTTCAAAATATCCAGCGCGCGGTCAGTGGGAATGGCGCGCTTATAGGGACGGTCCGAAGCGGACAGCGCGTCGAAAATATCGCAAATCGTCATCATCTTGGCCTGCACCGGAATCTGCCCGGAGTTAAGCCCAAACGGGTAGCCCTTGCCATTAAGTTTTTCGTGGTGGGCGCGCGCAATTTCCGGAATTGCCCGGAATTCCGGCGTCCACGGAATCTGCGCCAGGAAATTGAAACTGTGTACCACGTGAGATTCGATCTGCCGGCGCTCGTCGGCATCCAGGCTGCCTCGGGGAATCGAAAGAAAACGCACTTCCTCTGCCGAAAGATAGGAGCGTTCTGTCCCGCGCGGATCGCGATACGTCTTTTGAGCAATCTCAGTCAGCACTTCGAAATCCCACGAAGGAAGTAGCGTGGGCTCATTGGCTTTGGCGATGAAATCCGCAAATCGATCCAGTTCACCGCGCAGCTTGCGCGATTCCTCATCAAGTAGGCGCAAGCGTTCCCCGGCTTGTCTTCGCGACAGCGAGAGCAGTGCTTCCACCTTCTGCTCCGCGATGCGCGCTTCGATGTCGCGGCGGATATAGTCGAAGCGGTCCAGCACGCGCACAAGGTGCAGCGGATAAAGTTTTTTCGCCTTGACCAGCACTTCTTCGCGCACTCCCACCTTGCCGAAATCATGCAGCAGGGCGGCGTAGCGAAGTTCCTGCAGCTGTTCACGGGAAAACCGCAAGTCTCCGTAAAGCCCGCGCGGTTCGCGGTCCACCGCTTCCGCCAAGGCCACGGTCATTTTGCAAACCCGCTGCGAATGGCCGGAGGTCGTTGGGTCGCGCTGCTCGATGGCTTTCACGGCCGCGTTCACGAACCCATCGAACAAATTCTCGATGTCTCGATACAGTTTTGAATTCTCGTAGGCTACCGCAGCTTGCGATGCCAGCGATGACCCCAGCCGCACTGCTCGTTCCGGAAACTGGTGAACCCAGCGCCGCACGGCCCTGGAATCGGTCAGCAGAGCCTTGGAATTACGCTTGCAATTGATCAACTGTAGCACGCCGAGGACCTCACCCTTCCCATTTTTCATGGGTAGGGTGATCAGCGAACGCGTGCGGTAGCCGGCTTGCTTATCAAATGTGGCATTGAAGTGAAACGGCCGCGCCTTTGGCACGCGATAGGCATCGGCCAACTCAATCACTTCGCCGTGCAGGGCGCAATACCCGGCCATGGAATCTTCCGTCAGCGGAAGCGTGTGTTCGCTGAAGGGAAACTGCACGCTGTCGTTTTGCGTCAGCTTGAATCGCAGCTGCGGAACTCGTGATGCTCCCTCGGCGGAAACCCCGCCGCTCTCCACGAGATAGAGAGAACCGGCGTCCGCTGCCGTGATTTCCCTGGCCTTCTTCAGGATCAGTTCCAGCAACTGGTCAACGTCGCGCGTTTCCGATAACGCGATGCCGACGCGGTTTAGCTCTTCGAGTTCACGAGTGGCTTTTGACGCGCTGAGCCCTTTTCCGCGAGTTCTTGGGGCGCGCTTGGGCGGCGATTGTTTGATTCTAGCCATAGAAGGGGGCGATGAACCGCAGAGGCAGGGGCTCCGCGGAAAGCGTGAGTATATCGAAAGCCCGAAAGGTAGGCACGCAATGTGTGAATCCCCAAATGCGGGCAATCGCCCTGTAAACCAGAGGACGCGCCAGTGCCCACTCCTTGTTGCGAAAGAGCGAGTAATTAGTAAGGTGCACAGCCTTTCGCGGCTCTTGTGGCTCTGTTAGCGTGGGAGCAGAGTTGCCCGGGACACGTGTGGGCAGGGGTGTTGTTTTCAGGGGGCAAAGGGAGTTCGCGTGCGAATCGCAAGTGGCGGCGTGACCGATGTAGGTCGCGTGCGTACCAACAACGAAGATTGCCATAAGATCGTTGAGCCGCTGAACCTCTTTGTGCTTTCTGACGGCATGGGGGGCGAAGCCCACGGCGAAATAGCCAGCGCCATGGCGGTGGAAACGGTCGTGAAGCATTGCCTGGACCTCGAGGCCAATCCGGCGGCTAAAATCATGGGCCCGGCACAGCCCAATTGGAGCGCCCGGACAAAACGTCTTTCGACCGCCATCCATCTCGCCAACAGGAATATTTTTAAGTCCGCCGAACAGAACGTGGACCAGCGCGGCATGGGCGCGACTCTGACGGCGGTGTGGATCGATGGCGCAAAACTCAGCATCGCTCATGTCGGCGACAGCCGCGCCTATCTGCTCCGCGGCGGCAGCTTGCTTCAGCTCACACGGGATCATTCCCTGGTAGCAGAGCAAGTGCGGCGCGGCATCCTGACTTCGGCGGAAGCGGAAGAAAGCGACATGCAAAGTGTGCTGCTGCGCGCGCTGGGTGCTCAAGCGGAAATCGAAGTGGACGTTGAGGAGCACACGCTTTTTCCCCGGGATGTGCTCCTGCTTTGCTCGGATGGATTGACGCGCATGGTCACCGATCCCGAAATCGCGGGAACGCTCCAGGCCGAGACCAACCCCGACCGGGCAGCCGAGAATCTTGTCGCGCTCGCCAATGAGCGCGGCGGCCCGGACAACATCACCATCGTGATTGTGCGGCTTGAAAAGGAATCCAAGGGATGGTTTTCGTGGTTGCGCGGCAATGCGCGCAAAAATCTAGGATCGAACGGTACTGCTGGAGGAAATTGAGATGCCGAAGCTCAGCCTCATGTTTGACAACAAAATCGTGAAGGAGGTGTCTGTGGGAAACCGGCCGGTAACCATCGGCCGCTCTCCGGACAACGACATACCGGTGGACAACCTCGCCGTGTCCAACCATCACGCGAAAGTTTATTTCGAGGCCGGCCGCATGGTCGTCGAGGACCTCGACAGCCTCAACGGCACTTTTGTAAACGACCTCCGCGTCGAGCGCGCCACTTTGCATGATGGCGACAACATCCACATCGGCAAGCACAAAATCAAGGTCGACACCAGCGGCGATGCCCCGCTGGCCTGGGACACCGGTCGCAAGGCGGCCGCGCCGCGCATCGACGAAACCATGGTGCTGGATACCAAAGAACGCCGCAAGATGCTCCAGCAGGCCGCCGCCATGGGCGAATCCATGCAGTTTGCCGGTGGGCGAATGAAAGTCCCGACGCTTGTCGTTCTCAGCGGCAACACCGATCAGAAAGAATATGTCCTGACCAACAGACTCACGGTCATCGGAAAATCCGCCATGGCCACGGTTCGCCTCAAAGGCTGGTTCAAACCGCAGATGGCGGCGCAGATCAATCAGCGCGACGACGGCTACTACCTCGGTCCCGGCGACAAGGTGCCCAAAGTCAATGGCTCCCCGGTCTCCGGCCCCGTGCGCTTGAGCGACGGCGATCTCCTCGAAGTCTCCGGCGTGCGGCTGAACTTCATTTTCCGCGAGTAGCGCGCGAAACGTGATGGCCGCTCCGTCAGAAGGTTTCTGGCAACGGCGGGGCGCTCTTGGCCTCTACGAATTGCTTCTGACGTGGTGGCGTCACCGAGTCTCGTTTCTCATTTCCGTCGCCATCACACTCGCGGCGCTCACGTTGTATTACTTCACGTTTTTCGGCGAGAAAACTACTCCCATCTTTGCTTTTCTCCAGCGCTTCGAATACAACTCGCTGGATACGCGCTTCCGTTACCGGCCAGCCAACGCAACTCCACCCGATCCCCGCGTTGTCATCGTGGAAATCGACCAGCAATCGCAAGAAGTGCTGGGAAAGTGGCCCTTCTCCCGGACGCACTTCGCTACCATGCTCGACGCGCTTCACGACGATGGCGCCAAAGTGGTCTCGTTTGATGTTACGTTCGACAAACCGGACCGCACGGCCGACCCCGTACGCGCGCTCTGGTCGAAACTGGAACAGCGAAGAAAACGCGGCGAAACCGTGGACCCGAAACTTGAGGCGGAGGTCCGCGCTCTCGCAGCGGAGTTCGATGCCGATTCGCAATTCGGCAAGGCCATCGATCGATTTGGCCCGGTAGTACTCGGCAACTTCTTTCTTAAACCCGACGAGTTGAGAGGGATCGATCCTGCAATTTTGGATCAGTATGACGAACTGATCGAGTGGTATGCCCTCGGTCGGAACGCTCTTCATCCGGAGACAGGGAAGCAAGATTTTCTCGAGCTCGTTGAGCGCTACAGAAGAGACGGTGATCTCTACGCTGCAAATGTTGCAAACATTCCTGCCCTGGCGAACCCGGACAAGATCGAAAAAACCACCATTGGTTTCTTCAACGTTTCTTCAGACGCTGATGGTGTGCTGCGACGGATCATGCTGGTGCTGCCGTTTGGCCGCTCCAAGAATATTCAGGAGTGGCAGCTCTTCGGCTCGCTCGAAGTGCAGACGATGCGGCTTTACCTGGGACTTCGCTCCGACCAGGTTACCGTGCACTACGATCCTACAGGAGTCGTTCGAATCGATTTCGCCAACGCCCTGCTCATCAAGCCCGATGCGACGGGACACTTGTCCATCAATTATCATGGCCCGCGGGGAACTTACCCGTACTATTCGATCGCCGATGTCGTTCAGCACAAGTTTGCGCCCGGAACTTTCAAGGACAAGATTGTGCTGGTTGGGGCCTCGGCCACAGGTATCGCGGATCTGCGCACGCCACCCTACGGAGAAATCGACTATCCGGGCGTGGAGATTCACGCCAACGTCATCGACAACATGCTCCACCAGGATTTTCTGGTGCGTGGCGTCAAGCAGCAGCTGTGGGATGGAGTATTGATATTGCTTTTGGGCATCCCGCTGGGTATCTGGATGGCCCTGGTCACCCCCCGCTGGATGTGGTTCGGAATCGCGCTGTTTGGCCCGCTCATTGCCGTCAATTACTGCACGTTCCTGCGCGGCTGGTGGCTGAACTTCACGATTCCGGCTCTGACCCTCAGTGCCAACGTTTTGCTCGTTTCTCTCTACCGTTCGCTGTTCGAGGAAAAAGAAAAACGCCGCGTGCGCTCCGCTTTCGGACAATATCTAAGTCCCGAAGTGATCCGGAGGCTGCTCGTTAATCCGCAACTCGTCGAGCCGAGAAAAACCGACATTACCGTGATGTTCAGCGACATCCGCGGCTTCACCACCATTTCCGAAAAGCTCGACGCCCAGGACTTGGCGCTCTTTCTCAATCAATATCTCTCGGACATGACCGGCCTCGTTTTTGATAACCATGGCACCCTCGACAAGTACATCGGCGACGCCGTCATGGCCTTCTGGGGTGCGCCCTTCGAAGAAGCGGGCCACGCCGCACGGGCTTGCAACACCGCGCTGAAAATGATGGAGCGTGTCCGCGAGATGCAGAAGAAATGGGAAGCCGAGGGCAAGCCGCATCTCGACATCGGCATCGGCCTGAACACCGGCGTAGCCAGCGTCGGCAATATGGGCTCAGCGCTGCGTTACGGCTACACCGCCCTCGGCGACACGGTGAATCTCTCCTCGCGCCTGGAAGGGCTGAACAAAGATTACGGGACGCACATTCTAGTCAACGAGACTACCTATTCCGCCACCAAGGAAGACGGCTACGTCTTTCGCGAACTGGATCTCATCCGCGTGAAAGGCAAGCTCCAGCCAGTGGCCATCTACGAACTCATCGGCCGCCCCGCGGAAAACTCCGTTTATGGCACCCCGGACGAATTGCGCCATCGCCTCGACCTCTTTCGCCAAGCCCACGAGCTCTACCGCAAGCGTCAGTGGGAAGACGCGCAGAAATCATTCCAGACCATTCTGGACAAATGGCCGGACGATGGCCCATCCCGCACCTACTGGAAACGCTGCCAGGAATATCTCTTCGATGAACCACCATCAGGATGGGATGGCGTCTTTACCATGACCCACAAATAGCTTTTGCAGCATCGTTCGCCGACTACAAGCCAAACCCTACTCATCGGCAAAGATCGGCGTCCAATTTGAATGGAATCGTCTGTGTGCCCTCCGTCAGAATATCCGCATCGAACAGTTGTTGAATCAAGGGAACTCTGTCTTTCGTTTCGGTTTCTAACTGATACAAGGATTGAGACTTAAGCGGCGATCAATCGCCTCCCGATTCGGGCCGTACCCAAACAAACGCTCTCAGGAATCTAAGTTGAATTACGGATAGAAGGCAGCTTTAACAAGAGCTATCGTGCCGTACCTGAGTAAGGCAGCGAGCTAAGACTTTATGTGGATTGTCCGACTAGCACTGCGAAGGCCGTATACGTTCGTGGTGATGGCGCTTGCCATCATCCTGCTCACGCCGGTAGTGCTTCAACGTACGCCAGTCGACATTTTTCCCGACATCAATATCCCGGTCATAAGTCTCGTCTGGACGTACAACGGCCTGGAACCTCAGGAAATGGAGCAGCGCATCACCTCCAACGTCGAGCGCGGCCTCCAGACTCTTGTTAATGACGTCGAGCATATCGAGTCGCAATCGTTTAACGGGATCGCCGTCATCAAGGTTTTCTTTCAACCTGGCGCCAATATCCAAACCTCACTTGCCCAGACGACTGCAATTTCACAAACGTTCTTGCGGTTCCTCCCGGCCGGAACCACACCGCCGCTGGTGATCATCTATTCGGCTTCGACCGTGCCGGTGATTCAGATCGGCCTGACCAGCGATACGCTCAGCGAGCAGCAGCTTTTCGATTACGGCAACTATTTTATCCGCACGCAGCTGGCAACCGTACCAGGTGCCGCCACGCCTTTCCCCTATGGAGGCAAGCAGCGAGTCATCAGCGTGGATATCAATCCGACGGCGCTCCAGGCCAAGGGGCTTTCTGCCGTTGACATCGTAAATGCCGTCAGCGCGCAAAACCTGATTCTTCCTACCGGCACGGCGAAGCTCGGCACCCTTGAGTACAACGTAGAAATGAACGGCAGCCCGCAAACCATCGCGGAGTTGAACGATCTCCCGGTCAAAACCGTCAATGGCGCGACGATCTACATGAAGGAAGTCGCTCACGTGCGCGACGGTTTTTCTCCACAGACCAATGTCGTTCTATCCAACGGACAGCGCGGCGTGCTCATGAGTATCTACAAGACTGGCAGCGCTTCCACTATCGCCATCGTTGACGGCGTCAAGCGCATGCTCGAGTACAACAAAGACTCGATCCCCGAAGGCATGAAAATCTCCACCTTCTTTGACCAATCGCTCTATGTGCGCGCTTCCATCCAGGGTGTGATCCGTGAGGGCATCATCGCCGCCTGCCTCACGGCCGTCATGATTCTGCTCTTCCTCGGCAACTGGAAAAGCACGCTGATCATTGCCGTCTCGATTCCCCTGTCCATTCTCGTCAGCATCCTGTGTCTCAGCGCGCTCGGGGAAACCATAAATATTATGACCCTCGGGGGCCTGGCTCTCGCTGTCGGTATCCTCGTTGATGACGCCACGGTTGAAATCGAGAACATCAACCGCAACCTGGCGATGGGCAAGGAAACCGTCCAGGCGATCCTGGATGGCGCGCAGCAAATTGCGGTGCCCGCATTTGTGTCCACGCTTTGCATTTGCATCGTCTTCATTCCCATGTTTTTTCTTTCCGGCGTTGCCAAGTTCCTGTTCGTGCCGCTGGCCGAAGCCGTCAGCTTCGCCATGCTGGCTTCGTACATGTGGTCGCGCACCATCGTGCCGACACTGGCCATGTATCTGCTGAGTTCGGAAGACGAATACCACGCCGAGGAACACATCGGCGAAAAGATGGGCTTCTTTCGGCGCTATCAACAAGGTTTCGAGCGAAATTTTGAAAAGTTCCGGGAAGGCTACCGAGGGGCTTTGGGCGCGGTTTTGCGCTCGCCACGGGTCTTTTCCGTCTTCTTTCTGGCCTTTTGCGTTTTATCGGTCACGCTTATCGGCGTTCTTGGCCGGGATTTCTTTCCGAAGGTCGATGCCGGGCAGATTCGCCTACACATGCGCGCTCGGACGGGCCTGCGCATCGAGGAAACGGCGCGCCTCGCCGACCAGGTAAACGGCGTCATCCGTGAAACCATCCCGAAGGGCGAGCTGACCACGGTCCTCGACAATATCGGCCTGCCTTACAGCGGCATCAACCTCACGTACAGCAACGCCGGCACCATCGGTAGCTCCGATGCGGAATTTCTTGTCCAGCTGAGAGAGGTTCGCGGCAAACCCACCAGCATGTACATCAATGATTTGCGCGAAAGGCTCCCGCAGCGTTTTCCCGGCGTGCAATTTTTCTTTCAGCCGGCGGACATCGTGACGCAAATCCTGAATTTCGGGACCCCAGCGCCCATCGACGTGGAAGTCACGGGCATGAACCAGCGTGGAAATTATCTGGTTGGGGAAAAACTCGCCAACGAGTTCCGCCATATCCCTGGCGCGGTGGATGTGCATGTTCAGCAGGCCTTTGACAATCCCACGCTGTACATGGAAATCGACCGGGCGCGCGCGCAATCTGTCGGCATGCAGTCGCGCGATGTGGCGCAAAACGTCCTGGTTTCGCTTAGCTCCAGCTTCCAGACGGCCCCGGCGTTCTGGCTGGATCCGAAAAACGGCGTGGAGTACAACGTCGCGGTGCAGGAGCCGCAGTATCGCGTGGACTCTTATCAGGCGCTGCAAAATACCCCCATCAGCGGCAGCACGCCGGGTTCGCGACCGCAAATTCTGGGCAACCTGGTCACCACCTCGACGATCGCCCGCCCTGCTGAAGTTTCGCACTACGCCACACAGCCTATGATCAATATCTATGCGGCCGTGGATGGGCGTGACCTCGGCGGCATCGCCACCGAAGTGGAAAAGCGCGTTCAGGCCATTGAGAAGGATCTGCCGAAGGGCAGCCACATTGTCATTCGCGGACAGGTCCAGACCATGAAGAGTTCTTTCACCGGCCTGGGCTTTGGTTTGCTCGGCGCGATTGTGCTTGTTTATTTGCTGATCGTAGTTAATTTTCAGTCTTGGCTCGATCCGTTCATCATCATTACCGCGCTGCCCGGCGCGCTGGCCGGCATCTGCTGGACCCTGTTGGTGACGCATACCACTCTGAACGTCCCATCGCTCACCGGCGCGATCATGAGCGTGGGGGTAGCCACAGCGAACAGCATCTTGATGGTTTCCTTCGCGCGCGAACAAATGGACGAGGGCAAGAGCCCCAGCGACGCGGCTATCGAAGCGGGTTTTGTGCGCATCAGGCCAGTGCTGATGACCGCGATGGCGATGATCATTGGCATGGTGCCGATGGCGGTGGGTCTCGGTGAAGGTGGCGAACAAAACGCGCCACTTGGCCGCGCGGTGATTGGCGGGCTGGTCTTTGCGACCTTCGCCACGCTTTTCTTTGTGCCCTGTGTTTTCTCCTTGATTCATGGGCGCCGCGCGCGGAGATCGGCGCAGCCTGGGCCGCCGTCGCCGGCAACGGTTTGAAATTTTTCTTTCTGGAACTGAAAGCGGGGATCGGGTAATGATGGAAGTGGAGTTCAGATGGATCCTGTAGATCGAGAGCAACAGAGGCCGAGAGGCACACGGGTCTTCACGATTCTTTTCTTCGTCGTGATTGGGCTGGTGCTTCTAGGGGCGTTTACGCTATTCCAGCGCCGCTCCCAGTATCAGGCGCTCGCCAAGGAAACAGAAACGCTGGCGATTCCGACCGTGGCTGTGATTCATGCTTCGGTGGAATCGGCGGATGAGGACCTCGTCCTCCCTGGGGCCATGCAAGCCTATGTCGAGTCGCCGATCTACGCGCGCACCAACGGCTATCTGAAGAAGTGGTATCACGATATCGGCAGCCGCGTAGCCAAGGGAGAGATTCTGGCGGACATTGACACGCCGGAAGTGGATCAGCAATTGTCTCAGGCGCGCGCCGATCTCAATACCGCGCAGGCCAACGCGAATCTGTCCAAGATTACAGCGATTCGTTACCAGGAACTCATCAAGACCGACGGCGTCTCCAAGCAGGAAGTCGACAATGCCGTCGGCGATCTGGAAGCCAAAGTCGCCATCGTAAAGTCCGCGGAAGCCAACTTGCGCCGGCTTGAGGAATTGGAATCCTTTAAACACATTTATGCGGCTTTCAGCGGGGTGATCACCCGGCGTACCGTGGATACAGGCACGTTGATCAACGCCGGGAACGGCGGCGCGTCGCAGGAGCTTTTCGTTTTAGCGCAGACCGATCCCATTCGCGTTTACGTGAGCGTGCCGGAAGCGTACGCGTCCTCCATTCGCTCGGGGCTCGGCGCTTTCCTGGAGCTCACTCAGTATCCCGGCCAGAAATTCCAGGGCAAGGTAGTGCGGACGGCCGAATCGATCGACCCCGGCACTCGTACCCTGCTCACCGAAGTGGACGTCCCGAACCGCAATGGCGCGCTGCTTCCCGGCGGCTACGCGCAAGCTCACTTGCAAGTAAAAGTTACCGGCGCCCGCCTGGCCGTGCCCGTGAACGCGCTGCTCTTCCGGTCGGAAGGACTTCGCGCGGTGGTCATCGACGCCAATCACCGAACGCACCTTCGCGCGATTACCGTCGGCCGCGATTACGGCACGAGTCTCGAAGTCCTTCAAGGGCTTGACGTCAACGACTGGATCGTGCTGAATCCTGCGGATTCCCTCGACGACGGGCAGGAAGTCCGCGTCAAGGAAATGGCCGTGAACCGCGGGCCAAACCAACCCGCCACCCAACAGCAACCTCCCGCGCCGGCGGCCAAGAAACAATAATGAAACGAATCAGCCAATTTCTTGCTGTGAGTGGGCTTGGTGTTTGTGTCTTCATAGGTGGTTGCACCGTCGGGCCGAAGTATCAGCGCGCCACGGCGCCAGTGCCCGCAAAGTGGGATGTGTCCGAGCCTTGGCGCGAAAGTGCTCCCAAAGATGGCGTTGCCAAGGGCGAATGGTGGAACGTTTTCCACGATGAGGAATTAAATGGTCTGGAAAAACGAGCACTCGACGCGAACCAGACCATCAAAGTTTCTGCGGGGCGGCTTGAGCAGGCGCGTGCTTCCGCCGCGCTACAGATCGCCACGCAATTCCCTACTCTTGCGACTGCTCCCAGTACCCAACGCCAACGGATTTCGGGAAACAGGCCCGCCAGTAGCAACTTCCCGGTCCGGTCTCCCGTTTCGCAAACCAGCAATGTTTTGCCTTTCACGGTGGCCTACGAAGTCGACTTGTTTGGCCGGCGACGGCGCAGCATTGAGGCGGCGCAAGCATCTTATCAGGCAAGTGCAGCCGACCTCGAGAACGTGCGGCTGGTGATCACCGCGGAGCTCGCCGGCGATTATTTCACGCTGCGCCAACTCGATACGGAACTGGGAATCTTGCATCGCACCGTGGAAACGCTGGAACGAGGCTTGCAACTGGTCGATCAGCGCCACAAAGGCGGCGTGGCTTCCGGGCTAGACGTTGCGGAAGAAGAAACGCTTCTGAACACCACGCGGACCCAGGCGATTCTGCTGCAACAACAGAGGAAACAGTTCGAGGATGCCATCGCTGTTCTTGTCGGCAAGCCGGCGCCAGACTTTCATCTTTTGCCAGAGGAACTGGTTGATGCACCGCCAGCACTGGACGCTGGACTGCCCTCCGATCTGCTGGAGCGACGGCCGGATGTCGCCGAAGCCGAGCGGCAAATGGCCGTGGCCAACGCGCAAATCGGAATCGCCCGGGCAGCTTATTATCCGTCCCTGAATCTTTTTGGAAATGGCGGATGGCAGGCCGCGGACATCGCCAAGCTGATGAATGTACAGAGCACCTTTTGGGCAGTAGGCGCCAACGTTGCGGAGAGTATTTTCACGGGCGGGTCGCGTCGCGCGCAAGTGCAATTCGCCAAAGCCGGCTACGACGCCAGCGTGGCTGCCTATCGCGATAGCGTTTTGAATGCTTTCCGCGAAGTGCAGGATGACGTAACCGGATTAACCGTGCTGGATCGGGCTAGCCAGTCGCAGCAGCAAGCGGTTGATTCGGCGCGGCGCACTCTGGACATCGCCATCGGCCGCTACACCGGCGGCCTCGTGAATTACCTGGATGTCGTAAACGCACAGCAAAATCTTTTGAACAATGAACAGGAGCTGGCCGTGATTCACGGGCAGCGGCTGGTGACCAGCGTGCTCCTCATCAAGGCTCTCGGCGGCGGCTGGGATGCTTCCAGTCTCTCAGCCGTGCAGGTGAAGTCGAAGCTGAAAGACGTTGTTGCACCGTAACGAACGCGGGGAAGAACTTAAGACGAGTTCTAGCGATAGGCAGCGGCTAGGGTTCGGTCTCTCAGACTAATTGGCGTTCGCGTGAGATATCTTCAGATTGCCGATCAAGGGTTGCCCGTATCGTGCAAGGAAACGACGCGGCCATATTGTGAAGATCGGCTGAGGCGGTCAAACATTTGGTACGCGGCCGTAGCGATCCGCACGATCGCATCTCCACCATCTTTTTCCCGCCGCAGATAAGTTGTCATCACGCTGATGGCGAATGGCCGATTGCCGGTGAAAACAATGCCGGAGTCATTGCGCACGCCTTCGAGCTCACCGGGCTTGTTGGCGATGCGCAGATCTTCCGGCAATTCGCGCGGGATGTAGCTTTCCTTGTGCACACAGAGGAGCGCGAAAAAATCATCAGTCATCTGCTTGTTCAACACTTTTCCGCGGTACAAAGCTTCGAGCAGCGCCACCATCTCGCGCGGCGTGGCGATGTTTTCGCGGCCCTCGGCGGCGGCTTTCACATCCATCATCTTCCGGCGAAGCCGGGTATGCGTCAGGCCGAGAGAATCGAGCAGCGAATTCACGTTTTCCATGCCGATGCGGTCGATGATGACATTGGTCGCGGAGTTGTCGCTTACGGATACCATCAGCGCGGCAACGTCGCGAAGCGTCAGCCTCGTTACCCCGGGAGTGAGCGCGTTCGCGATGCCGCTCCCGCTGACCAGATCGGACGATTGCAACGTGTAGAAGTCGCCGAGCTTGATTTTGCCCTGCTGCGTTTGATGATACAGCTCCGCAAGAATGGCAATTTTTATCGAGCTTGCTGTGGGAAGCACTTCATCGGCGTGAAGCAAATATTTCTGCCCGGTGGTGAGATCAAGAATGGCGACGCCGAGGACGCCGTCAAGATTGCGATCCACCCCGCTGATGGTCGCTTCCAGCTTTTGCCATAGCACTTGCTCCTTCTCCTGAGGCGCTTTTTCTTGAGAGCCCTGCTGCGCGCAAGACGGCTTTGGAGCGCATACCACGACGGCAAGCAAGGCGAGAAAGAAGAGTCGTTTCAGCACAGTGACCTCCCGGTTAGCGCGATTATAAGGCCGAATCGGCGCAAACAAAGAAGAAGCAAGGCGCGTAACTCCGAGCAACAGCGAGCCGGTGGACCGAGTTGCAGGAAGCGGGATGGGCTTCGGGGCGTACCTTGTTCGGAACACAGAGTTCTTGGCTATTGAAGAGGCATTCTATAAGGACCACAATAGGATTAGTGCTCGGCCGCCTGCGGAAGTCTGAACCGATCAATAGGGGCCAATTGGGAGAGAAGGATCGGCCGGCAACGTAATTTTGGGAGAGACGACTCATGCGCAAAATTTTAGCCGGCATGCTTTTCATGGCCTTAGCAGGTACCTTGTCGATCGCCACGCCGCGTCAAGACCAGGACGAGCGCCATGACAACGGGAAACATAAAGGCTGGGAAAAGCACGAAGATCGCGGCGACGACCGGCATGACAATGGAAAGCACAAAGGTTGGTACAAACACGGCGATCGCGAGGACTACCGGGGTTGGGACGATGACCATGACCGCATCCGGCCCGGGCGCGCCTATCCCTACGGCCGCTACGAACACGTCAGAGAAGTATTCGTCGCGCGCCGCATCGATTACCGGACGCGCCGCGTGGTGCTCTACGACAATTCAAATTGGGTGGTCGCCAACTACGACCTCGATCGCTGCCGCGATTGGGAATGGGAGCGCGATCGCGTGTACGTCTACGACGACGATCATCACCCCGGCTGGTACTTGCTCTTCAACGCCCGCCTGGGACGTTACGTCCACGTAGAGTATTTTGGCCTGCACTAGAATTGAGGCGTCAGCCGACACTTGCCTGAGAAATGAAACCGCCGGGCGAAGCAGGAGCTTCGCCCGGCTTTAATTTGCGCTGGTATCAACACAGAGAAACCCACAGATCACCGCGGGCAACAGCGCCAATCAGAGATTGTCGAGGAAGAACTGGGTAACTTTCTGCCAGAGGACCCGGCGAGCAGCGGGGTCGCTCACCCCGTGGCCGCGGCCAGGGAAGGCCAGCACCTCCACGTACTTTCCTGCTTCGATGAGATCGTTGATCACGGAAAGGGTGTTCGCGTAATGTACGTTGTCGTCGCCGGTACCGTGGGCGATCATCAGCTTGCCCTTGAGTTGCGTTGCATATTTCACGGGTGAAGAATCCTGATACCCCTTCTCGTTTTTCTGCGGCAGGCCTAGGTAGCGCTCCGTGTAGATGGTGTCGTAGTAGCGCCAGTCCGTCACCGGGCCTCCCGCGAAACCCACTTTGAAATCGTCCCCTGCTTCAAACATGGCATGCAGCGTCATGTGGCCGCCGTAGCTCCATCCCCAGATGCCGATACGATTCGTATCAACATACGGCAATGACTTGAGATATTGCACGCCGTCGCGCTGGTCGGAAAGCTCCTGCGCCCCGAGGCGGAAATGCAGAGGTGTCTCGAAAGCGTGGCCTCGGCCGGTAGAGCCACGATTGTCGAGCGAAAAAATGACGTAGCCTTTCTGCGCCATGAGTTCGTGCCATAGAAAATTGGCGCCGCCCCAGGCGTTGCGAATGATCTGCACCCCCGGCCCTCCGTAGACCGCGACGAGCACGGGATATTTTTTCTGCGGATCGAAGCTCGCTGGCTTGATGATGCTGGCGTTCAGCAGCACACCGTCGCGGCATTTCACGGTCAGAAATTCCACCGGTGAGAGATGATAGTCGGCAAGCTCTGCGACTTTGTTTTCGTTGATGGCCGCGATGCGCGATCCGTCGGCGCGGCAAAGATCCTGGCGCGGCGGAGTGGCGGAGTTCGAGTAAGTATCCACAAAGGCTGATGAGTCCGGCGCTAGCATCGCTGCGTGCGTGCCTTCTTCTTTCGTGATGCGGCTAAACCTTGAACCCTCTAGAGCGACGCGATACAAATGCCGCTCGAGCACGGATTTTTCTGTGGCGGTGAAGTAAACGAGGCCCTTTGCTTCGTCGACGCCGTCGACCGCCGCGACTTCCCAATCTCCCTTGGTAAGCTGCGCGAGTTGTTTGCCATCGAGATCATATAGATAAAGTTGCCTGTACCCGCTGCGCTCGCTAGCCCACAAAAAACGCTTGCCGTCCTTGAGAAAGTAAAGCGCGTCGTGGACGTTGATCCAGTTGGCGTCACTTTCGGTAAGAACGACGCGAGCCTTGCCCGTGACGAAATCCGCGATCAGCAGATCGAGCGTGGTTTGCGCCCGATTGAGGCGCTGAATCGCAACGTGTTTTGAATCCGCGAGCCAGTTCACGCGCGGGATGTAGATTTCGGTTTCCGCGCCAGTGTCCAACGCGCGTGGTTCCCCGCCGTTGAGCGAGGCCACAAAAACTCGAACGATGGGATTCGCGCCGCCGGCTACGGGATAGCGTTCCATCTCGGCCTCACCGCTTGGCGACGAAAAATCGACCAGCGGATACTGCGAAACTTTGCGTTCGTCCATTTCCAGATAAGCAATTGCCGACGAATCCGGCGCCCACCAATAACCGGTCTTGCAGTCCAACTCTTCTGGATAAACCCAATCAAGCTCGCCCTTGCGAATCTCTTCCGTTCCGCCGCGTGTCACTGCGCGTTCTTTGCCGTCTGCGACGCTCACAAGCCACAGATTGTGCTCTCGAATAAAGCTGACAAAACGCCCATCAGGAGAAATTTTCGGGTCCGCGAGCGTGGCTTTGCCAGAGACCAGCGTGCGCCCCGTTTGCGACTTCAGGTCCAGCCAAGCGAGCGCCGTGGGACCTTGAAACAAAATGCCCGTTCCATCCGGCGCCCATTGATATTGAGAGGGAGCGCGGCGTCCAAGGCCGGTAGCCTGTGTAGGTCTAGCCGTCTCCGCAGGCAAAATCGATTCGAGCTTGTCAGACCCAACAAGAGGCCGGCGTTCACCAGAAGCGGCGTCCATCGTCCAGAGTTCTGTCTTGGAGTCTTTTCCCAAGCCTTTCGTCTCGAAATAGCTGAGCTGTTTGCTATCTGGAGTCCATGCAAGCCCCCGCGTCAACCGCCCGCTCAAGCTCGGCTGCGAATAAATCCGCTCGACCGTCAGGGCTTTTCCTGCGCCCGTCGGTTGCTGAGCCTCTGAAAAGGGAGCGAAGAATGCAGAGAGGAGCAAGGTTGCAAAAAACAGAGAGAAGCACGAAACACGGCACCGCATGGTCATGCGATCCTCCTGGGAACGAGCGCTAGTTTAAGCTGGAGCAGTGAGAAGAACAAACATTTGGCGAAACTAACCAGGAGGCCAGCGGAACTGCCGCCCGCCGAGCAGATGCAAGTGAAGATGGAGGACGGATTGACCTGCGCCGGTGCCGTTATTCAGTACCGTGCGGTAGCCCGCGAGGAGACTACGTTCGCGTGCCAACTGCGCGGCGACTAGTTGCAACTTGCCTAGTACAGCTTGATCTTCGGTCGAGGCTTCCGTCAGCGATTCAAAATGCTTCCGGGGGCAAATCAGTATATGCGTGGGCGCTTGCGGGCTGATGTCCTCAAAAGCGAAGACATCGGGATCTTCGTAGACGATCTTCGACGGAATCTTCTTCGCGGCGATTTTGCAGAATAGACAGTCGGCACTCATCGGATTCCTCCTGCGGGTGCGCCCTCGTCGAGACGTGTAACAAACGGAGTAAAACCTTCGCGGTCGTGGAGTTGCTGGCCGAAGTGGTAAGCAGCGTCTTCGCCCGAAATCCTGCCGACGCGAACACGATAGAAAATCCCGTCGGGCGAATCATATTGCTGAATAAGAATGGGGGAATAGGAAGTGCTGAGGCGGTCGCGGAGACGTTCGGCGTTGCCGGGATCGCGGAAGGCGCCGACCTGCACGGTGAAAAATCCGGCGGTGGGATCCACGCCGCCAAGAACCTCCACACGGACGGGCACGACGCCGGGGCCGACCGAATCCACTTCTTGCGCCGCGGCAAATGAGAGATCGATGATGCGATTATCGACAAAGGGGCCGCGGTCGGTGATTCGAACGACCGTGGACTTGCCGTTGTTCAGGTTGGTAACGCGGACCATCGTTTCGAACGGCAGCGTGCGGTGCGCCGCGGTGAGTTTATACATATCGTAGATTTCGCCGTTCGAAGCATGCCTTCCGTGAAACGGCACGCCGTACCAGGAAGCGTTACCTTCCTCCGTGTAACCGGGAGGAGCAGGCGCTGGGGCGAGCTTGCTGCGCTTCGGAGCAGGCGCCGCCGAAGGAGAAGTAGCGGGAGTTTCCGGCACGTCAGTGGATCGCTTCGCGCGGTCTGCAGTTTTCGCCGGAGTTTCTGTAGGCTGCGACGGAGGCGGCTGGCGGCGATCGGCAATCGGCCTGCGCGACGCGCAGCCGGAAGAATTAACGCAGAGGACACAGAGAACGCAGAGGACATAGAGAAGAAAAAATGGCGTCGGTGAAAAGTGCTCGAGAGATTCAAGTCGCCGCGGGGAAACGCGTTTGCGCGAGTCCAGACTGAGGGAAAGCGTATCCGCTGAACCCTTCAAAGCGCTGCCTGCCTCATGAAGTCGGCGGATTCCGCGAAGTGCGCGCGGCGTTGTGCGCTTCGATCTTCGACGCGGCCTCGGCGAGCTTTTCGGAGACTTCGCGCAAAAACTGCGCGGTACGCTTTTCCGTTTCCGGCGCGACTTCTTCTTTTACAAAACTCTTCACGCGGTCGAGTTCTTCATCCACGCGCTTGCCAAAATCCTCGAAATTTTTGATGCTCTTGAGCCGCGCGAATTCTTCATCAATGCGCTTGCCGAACTCCTCAAATTTGTCCATAAGTGCGAGTTCCCCCGGAAAAATCGCCGTACCGAGTAGAAGCGCGGCGACTTGGGTATTATAGGAACGCGGTGTGCGGCTCGCAAGGAGGAGATTTGGCGCTTCCCTACCGGTGGCAGTGGCGCGTGGAAAAATGGAAAAACGCCATGCGCGGATTTTTCGGCGGCGGCGACCAGCAACCGCGGCCAAAATTGTGCCCGGCGTGCGGAGCCCTGGTCGGAATTAATGCGACACGCTGCCACGAGTGCGGCGCGAGCCTGCGGTTCTCTCTCGCCGCGATGAGCAAGAAGTTTTCTGGACTTTTCGGCGAACAAGAAACGCCCGTTACGTCAGCCTTGCTGGTCGCAAACATTCTGATGTTCGGTGTGAGTTGGGTTCTGACAGCGCAAGCAGGCGAAGCTGGCGGCATGCGCACACTATGGGGCATGAGTGCCGCAGCTTCTTTTCAACTCGGAGCAAGCCATCCGTACCCGTTTTTTGTCGAACACCAGTGGTGGAGACTCGTAACCGCTATGTTTTTACATGGTGGGTTGATTCACATCGGACTCAATATGATGTCCTTGATGCAACTTGGTCCGGCATTGGAGGAACTCTATGGCTCCGCCCGTTATTTGTTTTTGTACGTGGCCACGGGAGCTTTTGGTTTCCTCGTCAGCGTCTGGTTTGGCCACTTTTCGCTCGGCGCGAGCACCGCGCTCCTCGGTCTGGTTGGAGTGATGCTGGCGGTAACCACGAAGCGCGGTGGATCTTACATGAGGGAGTTGCGCTCAAGGTTGATCTCCTCGGTTGTTATCCTTTTTATTCTGGGGTTTTCCGGCCTGGGCATAGATAACTATGGGCACTTCGGGGGATTGGTTGCGGGATTTGGACTCGGAAAATTGTTTGCTGACCGCCAACCCATGAATTCAAGTGAGCGCCGGACCGCGTATGGTTTGGGATGGCTCGCCGGTATCGTCGTGGTTGCAAGCTTCGTTTTTATGATTCTGCATTTTCGCGATACGCTGCCCTGGCAGCGGTAAATAGAAACTTGCAAAACCGGGATGACGTTGCAGTGTCGTCGCTCTCTACAGTTTTCCTTTGGCCGGTCGCCCAACACACGGAAAACTGCGATACTCTAGTGGCTCTTACACATGGACCCGCACTCGATTGTCGTCGTCAGCCTGCACACGCCCAAGGAAAAAGTGTGGGGTGAACTGCTGGCCATCAACCCTTCGGGAATCACGCTCCGTTGCATCGATTTGAATTCTTTCGATCACTTCATCCGGCAAATCAATGAGCCGGATGGCGAGCGCATGGGCTTTCCCACGATTTTCTTTCCCATGAACCGCGTCGAGCGCATCTCTCTTGATGAACCTTCCGGCTCCATCCCCTCGATGAACGAACTCTTCGCGCGCAAAGTGGGGCGTACGCTCGCCGACTACCTCGCGCAATTCGCGTGAATTGCGCTATCCTGAATCACAATGAAAGCCCGCATCTGGACGGTTCCCAATCAAATTACGTTTCTGCGTCTGGGCTTTCTGCCGTTCTTTCTGATTCTCATCGCTTACGATCATTACCGTTCGGCGCTTCTGGTGCTGGTCATCGCTGGTCTTTCCGATGGGATAGACGGCTTGCTTGCGCGCAGCTTGAATCAGCGATCGGCCCTCGGCGCGTATCTCGATCCGATCGCCGACAAACTTCTGCTCTCTTCTTCCTTCATCATCCTGGCATTCAAGAAGCAACTGGCCTGGTGGCTCACTATCCTCGTTCTGAGCCGTGACGTGCTGATCCTCATTGTCGCGGTGGTGATTCTTTTGGTCTCGGGCTACCGGCCATTTCCACCAAGCATTTACGGCAAGCTAACCACGGCCACCGAGATTATTCTCGTGTTTCTCGTCGTTTTTGGTGCTGCTTATCCCAATCACCACATGGCCGTTCTTGGCCACGTCTTCATTTATGCGGTTACGGCGTTGAGTATCGGATCGGGCTTCCACTATTCGTTTACGACCGCAAGACGTCTCAGTAGTTCCCCGCCAGAAGTGAAGTGAAAATCCTATTGCTGCGTTGAGGCAGCGGCGATTTTCTTGGCGGCTTCGTAAGCGCGGCCGAGCCAGCCGAGGGCATCCTTCGTAGCCGAGGCTTCGTCCATCTCAAAGAAAAGCCACCCCGCGCCGCTCATGCCGGAAACGCTGCTCACTCTGGAATCCTTTTTTGCAGACTTAATAATGGCCGGAGACGCGGATGTGAACTTGAGCATGATGGACCTTGGCGACCGCATGGCGCGCGAACGGGGGAGAGCCGCAAAGATTTTTCCGTCCCGGTAAAGACCTTGGTAGCCAAACATAGGTTTCTTTGAGACGCGAGGCCAGTCCAAGACTTCTTTTTCGAGCATGGCCGATAGTTCCTTCATCTCGTCGTCGATAGGGAAAAACTTCGGCATCTTCGGGCGTTTGGATTTTGACTTGGCTGTTTTTTTCTTGCGTTTCATGGGTCACGCTCTAACTCACAACATTTGAGTCCTACACAGGCATGGGTTTGGGGCCACCGGGAGGGAGCACAAGCTTGGGCTCGGTGAGGGACTGGACTTGTTCGAATGTGGCGTCCGGCGCGAGTTCGCGGAGGAGGAGACCTGCGGGCGTGACATCGATGAGGGCGAGTTCGGTGACGATGTGGTCGACGACTTCGACGCCGGTGAGGGGGAGCGAACATTTTTTCAGGATCTTGGGCTTATTGTCGCGAGTAGCGTGTTCCATGGCGATGAAGACGCGCTTGGCGCCCGCGACGAGGTCCATGGCTCCGCCCATGCCCTTCAGCATTTTGCCCGGGATAGCCCAGTTGGCGAGTGTCCCTTTTTCGTCGACCTGCAACGCGCCAAGAACAGTGAGGTCGACATGGCCGCCACGAATCATCGCGAAAGAATCGGCGGAAGAAAAATAAGCAGTGCCCGGAAGTTCGGTGACGGTCTCTTTGCCGGCGTTGATGAGGTCGGGATCGACTTCGGTTTCGAGCGGGTAGGGGCCGACGCCTAGCATGCCGTTTTCGGATTGCAGAATGACGTCCATGCCTTTCGGAACGTAGTTGGCGACGAGCGTGGGCATGCCGATGCCGAGATTGACATAGTAGCCGTCGCGCAATTCAAGCGCGATGCGGCGGGCGATCCGTTCACGTTTTTGCTCTTCTGTCAGAGGCATTCGTTCGACTCGAAACTATTTAAACTTGATTAATTTTACTTCCATAGTTAGCAGTGGCAGATAGAGGATAAAAATCACAAATACCCCTATGATTAGCGCGGCAAGAAAGACTCTTGCGGTCAGCAGAAGTCTGCGGCGGGGCTCGCGAGCTGCGAATTCTTTCAGGACTACAAAGACAGCCAGCGCGGTGAATAGGAGCGGCAAAAGCCACATGTAAGTGGCCAGCATAAGTCGCGTCGGCAAGGGCAGCTCAACTCCAAGCCCCTGGAACAGCGCGGCAAAAGGCTGAACGAAATGGGTCGAAAGCAATCCAAGCACGCTACATAGAAAAGCTGCAACTCCCGTCGCAAGCCATGAAAGAACAGTGCTCAGTTGAGGTTGAGTGTGAGTTTGATGCGTATCCATTGAAGTACCCCTTATTCATTGTCTGCGGACGGTCCGCCGTTCGATACGTTTTTCATAGTTGGGGCCCTGGAAAATAGCGTCCACAAAAATGCCCGGCGTATGAACTTGGTTGGGGTCAAGTTGGCCAAGCTCGACGAGCTCTTCGACTTCGGCGATGACGTAGTCGGCGGCGGTGGCCATCATGGGATTGAAATTGCGCGCGGTCTTGCGATAGATGAGATTGCCCCAGCGGTCGCCTTTCCAGGCTTTGATGAATGCGAAATCACCGCGGATGGCGCGCTCCATGACGTAATGGCGGCCGTCGAAATCACGTGTTTCTTTTCCTTCGGCGACCATGGTGCCGTATCCCGTGGGCGTGTAGAACGCGGGGATGCCGGCGCCCCCGGCGCGGAGGCGTTCGCTCAGCGTGCCCTGCGGATTTAGTTCGACTTGCAATTCCCCGCTGAGGACGAGTTGCTCGAACAATTTGTTTTCGCCCACGTAGGTGGAGATCATTTTTTTGACCTGGCGCTGCTGGAGCAGGACGCCGATGCCAAAATCGTCGACGCCGGCGTTGTTGCTGACAATGGTGAGGTCTTTGGTGCCTTTCCGGCGGACCGCGGCGATGAGGTTTTCCGGGATGCCGCAGAGGCCGAAGCCACCCATGAGGATGGTCACGCCGTCGTGGATCTTCTCAATGGCGGCGTCGGCCGAGGCGATGCGTTTGTCCATGCTGTGCTCTGAGGCGCATCGGGAAGTTTACTTCATCCGGTGCTCTAGCTGGAAGATGCGCGTCGAGTGGATCAGGGTGCCTAACGACGAGTGTTTGTTGTGGTAATCAAAGTTTTCATTGCTCCATCACCGGCATCCACCGCGGCGGTCAGGGTATTGGAAGTCGGCGTTATGTTGACGAAAGAATCGCGGCATTTGGTCATCTTGCCGCCGACCATCTCTTCGTAGTCGTTTACAAAATTATCGCCCTCCCAGTGAGCCGTGCCGCGCAATTTGCAGGGAGTCTGCAAGTCATTGAAGCAAACGAAGAAGTGGTAGATGTTCGCAGGCTTGTCCCACCAAATCACGTAGAGGCCATCCAGCTTTCCTGCGGGGCCATTGGAATGGAATTCGGCGAACAGGGTGGTGCCGCCGGCAACTAATTGGATGTGCGCGGCCATGGCGGGACCATCGTTCGGGAAGAACTCGCTTTTCACCATGTTTTCAGAAGTATTCCAATCGCCCGCGAGCGCCTTCGCGAGCCTGGCCATCTCGGGGAAACACGAGCGCTAGAAAACGGCTGCTACTTCTCTTTGAACTGCGATGGGGGCTCCATTTTTGCCCGATTCTCAGGAGAAAAGGCGGCTCCTGCCTCCTCATTGGTGCGGGGAAGTTTCTCCGGGTGGTGGATGTAGTAAAGAAAGAACACGCGCATATCAAAAGGCGCGCCGGCAAATTCCCGAAAAGTTGCCGGGAGGGGAGGGCCGTCCGGGCTGCCAGCCGGAGGAATGTGCTCGGGAAGATGGACGGCATACATGCTGCCGCCGCCGAGGGCTTCGTGGGGATACTGCATCAGCCAGAGGCAGTTATGACCGTCTTGAATCATGTTGGCAGAAATTGCGATCCATTGGCCTTCATCCGAGGCCGTGGGCCTCTGGCAATCCCAGAACTCCGATTGTGGCACGGTCACGCTGACGTCTGAAAAGCTATAGGCATCCATGCCGATTCTCGGCAGGCCATGCTGATCAGCGAAGCGCTTTACCTCGGGGAGAGATTGATCCCAGTCCACATTGGAATCGCTCATCAAGGAATAGAGGGGCCGCCCGAAGGAGAGCGCGTTGACGTAGGGAAAATAGTACGGATACGCGCGCAGGACCGAAAACAAGCAACTCGCGGCTAAGAGCGCGGTTAGTCCGGTCAAGAGGCGTCCCGCGATAGGGGCGGAAGCGAAAAGCTGCCCGAGCATTCGGGGAAGCGGCGCGAGCAGTAAAATCAGCAAGAGCATCGGAACAGTGAAATGGCGGATGCTGATGGTGAGGCGGCTTAACAAGCAAAAACCGGTAAAGACAATCAAGGAAACCCACAGGGCGCGCCAATGCGCCGCGAGTTCCTGTGGTACGGCGGGCTTCCTCAATTGCACGCGCCGCTTGCGGCCGAGAGCGACGACGACTCCGAGCGCAAGCAGTGCGAGAAAACCAAGCGGAGATTTCAGGAGGAAAACAATGGGAAAGTAAAACCACACGCCGTGGGAATAGGCGTGTCCGAGGAGGAAAGTCGGCCGGCTTCCTCCGATGAGGACGAACGCTGCGCCACCGAAATAGAGTAACGGCGGCATGAGTAGGCGACGTAGCAGCAATGCGCCAGGTCCATGACCGAGGCGTTCGAGAACGCCGGTGGGTTGATTCCAGGAAAAAACAAGGTAGAAGGCGTAAACGGCCAGTGCGGCCCAGAGGATTCCCCAAAGGGTGGCGCGCCTGCGGTGCTTGCGCCAAATGCGTGCATCCGGTTTGCCGGCAGGCTGGCCGGGGATAGGCCGCCAGCGCGTGCTTAGAGCAATCGCCGCAAATACGAAAAGCAAAATGCCCGCAGTGAACTTCGAGAGCAGCCCGCCCGCGAAGCTCAGGGCAAACCAAAAAGTGTTCTTTTTGCTGGGATCATTCCATAGATCTGCGAATCTCCATACCGTCAGCAAAGAAAACAGCGTGACGGCCAGGTCGGTAAGGACAAGAGGGCCAAAGGTGAGGAAAGTGGGAGTGCTGACGTAAACGCACAGGCAAAGCAGGCCACCCCAAGGACCGCCCAGGCGGCGCGCATAGATGAATACAATCCAGCCCAACACAAGCGTCAGAAGGAACATGGGGAGACGGGCCCACGCCAATGTGGTCACCGGGTCATTCCATTTGTTGAGCAGCCAATCGCCAAAGACCCACTCGCCCATAAACGCAGGGAAGAACTGCTGGGCGTTCTGCCAGGAGGGATGGGAATAGTCCGCGTGAACTCCACGCAGAACCAGGGGCAAAGCTGCCAGGATTTTGGGAAGCGGGGGATGCTCAGGATTGAACCGAAGCTCGAGCTTCTGCAAATAGGTTACTCCGGCGCCGATGTGAGCGACCTCATCAATAGTGGCGGACTCCCGCAAAGCGGCGCCACCGGCCAGGACCGCCATGCACAGGAGCAGCAAGCCAGCGAAAAAGGTGGAGAAATCCCGCTGGGGTTGAATGGGGCCGTTGTCGCGTGATTGGCTGCCGTTCATGTGAACCTGGTCTGTGCCGGCCTGAATCGAAAACGAACTTTTCGATTGGGTCAGTGAAAAGAGATATTAGCGTAAATTCCAAAGAATGTGTGCCGTGCTGAAGCCAGTTTCTACAGACTCCTCAAGAGTTTGTAGAGTTCGTTAGCGGCGTCGAAGTCGGCTTCAAGCTCGCGGGAGGCGAGTTTTTCGCGCAGGTCGTCGAGCCGGCGAGCAAGGAGGTCGAGCGCGGCGGAGAGGACTTCCTGGTTAGTGAGAACGATGTCGCGCCAGGTGGAGTAGGGGCTGCCGGCAAGGCGGAGCGAATCGCGGAGGCCAGGGCCGGCTAGGGTGATGGGTAGGCCATTTTCGTCGAGGCGGTCGTAAAGAAAACCAGCGAGCGCGACTGCGGCGAGCTGTGGCAAATGGGATGCCAGGCCCACAGCGTAATCGTGCTGTGGAGCGCCGAGCCAGAGCGGCCGGGCTCCGATTTTTTCGAGGATTTTGACGAAGGCGGAAACGCGAGGATCTTGAGCGGTGACTGGTTCATTCGCAGAAGAAGACGAACGGGTCTGAACACCCGCCACTACCCGTTCTGAAGCATTGGCGATCAGGGCGTACGTGTTTTCGCGGAAAAGATCGGCATTGGCGTTAGCGATTCCAGGGAGTTCCCTGCCCGCCATAGGATGCCCGCCGAGAAAAAGCGGTCCTCTTTCTCCCGGGAAAAGTTCGGCGGCTGCTTGAGAGACGCGCACTTTCGTGCTGCAGGCATCGGTGACAAGCGCGTAAGAGGGAGCGTGGCGCGCGATTTCCGGAAGAAGATCGATCGTCGCGGCGATGGGAAGCGCGATGTAGATCAAATCGGCGTTCTGCACAGCAGGCGCCAACTCGCCGGAGAAAGTTTCGTCGAAGGCGCCGCGAGTCTGCGCCTCGCGAATGACTTCAGGACGATCCCAGCCGCAGAGGTACATCCCAGTGGTGTATTTCCGTAGCGCCAGTGCGAACGAGCCGCCGATAAGGCCGGTCCCGAGAATCGTGACGCGCGAGATGAGGTGACCGGCCGTCATCGTCAGGTGATGCGGCGGCCGATGGCGGGGGCGATGATGCGGAGTTCACCCATGAGCTGCGCGAATTGGCCGGGCTCCAGAGATTGCGCGCCGTCAGAGAGTGCGTGGTCGGGGTCGTTGTGAACTTCGATGAGCAAGCCATCCGCACCGGCGGCAACCGCGGCGCGCGCCATCGGCGGCACTTTGTCGCGTCGTCCGGTGCCATGCGAAGGGTCGGCAAGCATCGGGAGGTGTGAAAGTTTCTTGATGACCGGAATCGCGGCGATGTCGAAAGTGTTGCGCGTGTAAGTTTCGAACGTGCGGATGCCGCGCTCGCAGAGAATGACGTTGTAATTGCCCCCCGCAAGGATGTATTCGGCGCTCATCAGCAACTCTTCCATGGTGGCGGACATGCCGCGTTTCAGAAGAACAGGCTTGCGGATCTCGCCAAGCGCGCGAAGAAGATAGTAGTTCTGCATGTTGCGTGCGCCAACCTGGAAAATGTCGACATAACCCATCATCATCTGGATCTGCGACGCGTCCATCACTTCGCTGATGGTGAAAAGGCCGAATTTATCCGCGGCTTCGCGCATGAGCTTGAGGCCCGGTTCACCCATGCCCTGGAAAGCGTAAGGAGAAGTGCGTGGCTTGAAGGCGCCGCCGCGCAAGATTTTTGCACCGGCTTTGGAGACACTTTCGGCGACGGAAAGGATTTGTTCACGCGATTCGACTGAGCACGGTCCCGCGGCGATGGCGACTTCCGGGCCACCGATTTTGACGCCACGGCCAAGATCGACGATGGTGCCTTCGGGCTTGAACTGGCGGCTGGCCAGTTTGAACGGCTGGGTGATGCGCATGACTTCGCGCACGCCGTCGAGCAATTCGAAGTCGCGATGATCGAAGTCGCGGTGCACTCCGACTGCGCCGAGCACGGTATGCGATTCGCCGGTGGAACGATGAACATTGAAGCCGCTGGCGATCAGGCGGTCGATGACATGCTGGATTTGGGCGTCCGTGGCCCCTTCTTGCATCACGATAACCATAAGCGCTCTCTGTTCTCCTCGAACTTTCCCGTGATAACCGCAAAATGACCGGCTTTATTTCTTGCCCTTCTTCGCGCCGTCGCCGGAGTGCATCGCGTCGCGTTCAGCGGCGCGGGCCCATTGACTTTGCCTTATGGCGAAGCGGGCGCTACATCTCTTAAGCTAATCTCGCCTAGATCGACGGGATTCTCTAAATAGTACACTCGGCCAAGTTTGTACACTTTGGTCTTAAAACGCGCCGCACGGCCTTGGCAATGCAAGATCATGTAGTATTCGTGTTCTCCTGGTGCGATTACCATGCTCCGATCGAACTTGGCAGGTACATCAACTGTCTGTACGAGGTGATCGCCTTTTTTGCGGTAAAGTTCAAGCACACACGGTTCAGTGGGTTGGACGCTGTCAGTAAGGATCGTTCCTTTCACCCTGAAGGCGCTCTCGCGAGCCGGATGCAGCACGGCGCAACCACCTTGCGCGGCGGCTATTATTGACACCAACAGAACTTGGATGTTTTTCCCGATCTTAGGCACAATCCTAGGTCTCCAGGTGTCTCTTTACAACTTCTCGTCTTTGTTGACCACGTCATCTAAGTGCATGGCGTCGCGCTCGGCGGCCCGGGCTTCGTCAATGATGCGCTCGAAGAGGCGCCGGATCGCCGCGTCGGTCAACGGTCCAGAATTATTGCGCTCGGCGTTTTCGACCACTTCGTTTTCGCGGTCCGGCTGGTACAACGGGATGTTCGCCTCCTGTTTGAGCTTGCCGATTTCCAGCGCGCACTGCGAGCGTTCGTTCAAGAGCCGCACCAGCTTCTTGTCAATCTCGTCGATGCGGCGCCGCCAATCACTGAGGTTCATGGCGCGACCTCGCGCCTCGAGAGTCCGTGCCGGGCAGCTTCCTTGAACGACCGAACGCGTTCCGCCAACGCCGCGGCAGCGGCATCAACCGACTTCGACTTTTCGATCTCAGAAACGAGTGCGGAGCCGATCACGGCCGCGTCCGCCAGGCCGCCAAGCACGGAAACATGGCCGGGAAGGGAAATGCCGAAGCCCACGGCGATAGGGAGTATCGTCGCGCCCCGAGCTCGGCGCAAGAGTGCGGGCAGATCGTCGGGCAAGGCATACTTCGCGCCAGTAACGCCGGTTCGAGAAATCAAATAGAGAAAACCAGAGGAGCATGCGGCGATTTTCGCCAGGCGCTCGTCCGTGGAAGTCGGCGCCCCAAGAAAAATTGCGTCGAGATGATGCGCGGCGAGGATGCGGCGATACTCTTCCGATTCCTCAGGCGTTAGGTCGGTGGCGAGCACGCCGTCAGCTCCCGCATTCGCAGCGGCGGAAGCGAATTTTTCGAGGCCCATCTGCAAAATGGGATTGTAGTAGCTGAAGAGGACCAGCGGAACTTGTGAGGATTGGCGAATCCGCCGCACAAGATCAAGTACACCGGCGAGCGTCGCGCCCGCTTTGAGTGCGCGCTCGGAGGCTCGCTGAATCGTTGGGCCGTCGGCAAGTGGGTCGCTGAACGGCACGCCAAGCTCGATGACGTCGGCGCCCGCTTCCGCAAGCGCGAGAACATATTTCAACGTGGCATCGAACGAAGGATCGCCCGCCGTGATGTACGCGACGATGCCAAGTTCCCCAGATGCGCGCAGCTCGGCGAAGCGCTTGGAGATGCGAGTCGAGTTGGAGAGCGCCACGGGCATTGGATTTCGGGAAGCCTAAAGATTAGAGCAGGCGGGAGTAAGTGTCCATGTCCTTGTCGCCGCGGCCGGAGAGGTTGAGGATGACGAGGTCGTCTTTCTTGAATTGCGGGAGACGCTCGACGAGGCCGGCGATGGCATGGGCGGACTCGAGCGCGGGAATAATCCCTTCGGTCCGCGAGAGCAGGCGCGCGGCGTCGAGAGCGGCTTGATCGGACACGGCGGAGTATTCGGCGCGGCGCTGATCGGCGAGCCAGGCGTGCTCGGGCCCGATGGCAGGATAGTCAAGGCCGGCGGAAATCGAATGCGTGGTGGCAATCTGACCGTCTTCATTCTGCAAGACGTAAGTGTAAGTTCCTTGCAGCACCCCAGGGCGCGCGCCTGCGAAACCTTGATGCGCGGCGAGGCGAGCCGCGTGTTCGCCGAGTTGGCCGCCGCGGCCGCCAGCTTCAATGCCAATCATCTTCACATTAGGATCGCGTAGGAAATTGTAGAAAAGTCCGATCGAATTCGAGCCGCCGCCGACGCAAGCAAAAAGATACGTGGGCAAGCGCTTTTCCGCGGCGAGGATTTGCTCGCGCGCTTCACGGCCAATCACCGCCTGAAAATCACGCACCATTGTTGGATAGGGATGCGCGCCGAGCACCGAGCCAAGCAGATAGTGCGTGCTTCGCACGTTGGTGACCCAATCGCGCATGGCTTCGTTGATGGCATCTTTCAACGTGCGGCTGCCGGACTCGACACCCACGACTTGCGTGCCAAGCATGCGCATGCGCGCAACATTGAGCGCCTGCCGCGCCATGTCTTCAGTGCCCATGTAGACGACGCATTCGAGGCCCAGATGCGCGGCAACCGTGGCGGAAGCGACGCCGTGCTGGCCCGCGCCCGTTTCCGCGATGATTCGCGGCTTGCCCATTTTCACAGCGAGTAGGCCTTGGCCGATGGCGTTGTTGATTTTGTGCGCGCCGGTGTGCAGCAAATCTTCGCGCTTAAGATAAATGCGCGGTCCACCGAGCTTTTCGGTCAGGCGCGAAGCAAATTGCAGCGGGGTCGGGCGGCCCGCAAAATTTTTCAGAAGGTCCTGGAAACGCGCTTGAAACGCGGCATCCGACTTCGCGGCTTCATACTCGCGCTCGAGCTCGAACAGCGGCACCATCAGCGTTTCGGGAACGTAGCGTCCGCCATAAGGGCCGAAGCGTCCCGGCGCGGTCACCGATGATTGTAGAATCGAGCTCATCTTCTATTTTCTATTTTCTGCCGCGTTTTTCTATTTCCGTTCGCCGCGCCGCACTTCCTGAATGAATTCTCGGAGCCGGCCGTGATCTTTTTTCCCTGGCTTGGATTCCACGCCGCTGGCAACATCAATCCCGTAGGGACGCACGATCCGCACAGCGGCAGCCACGTTCTCGACCTTCAAGCCGCCAGCTAAAATAATACGGTGCCTGGCAGCGGCTCGCCGGGCGGCATCCCAATCCGTGGTGTGGCCCGTACCACCATATTGGCCTGTGAGCGCAGCGTCAAACAAAAAGGCAAAGGCGCCGGGATAATTGTTCAGAATTTTCAAGTCAAAGCTCGGGTCGACGCGAAAGGCTTTGACAACGGGAACGCTGGTAGCCAACTCGGCAACGGTTTCCGCGGTCTCGTCGCCATGAAGCTGTGCGGCATCGAGCTTCAGCGACTTGCACAGCGCGGCGACGTCCGCGGTCGGAGCATTGACGAAAATGCCCACGGCATCCACTTCTTTGCGAAGCCGCAGGCGGATTTTTGCGGCTGCGTCTTCGGTGACGCGGCGCGGGCTCTTCTCATAAAAATTGAAGCCGAGGAGATTGGCGCCCGCATCGACCGCAGCAAGGGCGTCGGCTGCATTGGTGATTCCGCAGATTTTGACGCGGACCATGGCTAGTTAGACTGTTCCGGCGACGAAATAAGCAGCGAGGAAAGGGCGGCGGCCGGATCGGAGGCGAGCATAAGATGCGTGCCAATGAGGAAAGCGTCAAAACCGGCGGCGCGGAGCTTGACGAGATCGGCGTGCGTGCGCAAGCCGGATTCGCTGACGGCGATGCACTCGTCGGGAATACGCCCGATCAATTCAAACGAAGTATTGATGTCAACGGTCATGGTCTTCAGGTCGCGATTGTTTACACCGATGATACGCGCACCGGCAGCGAGCGCGCGATCGAGCTCTTCTCCGGTGTGAACTTCGACGAGCGGCTCCATGCCGATCTCTCGGCCAAGAGCGAGGAGGTCACGAAGCAGGCCATCTGTAAGTGTGGCAACAATCAGCAGAAAGCTGTCGGCGTCGTTGGCGCGCGTTTCCCAAACTTGCCAGGAATCGAAAATAAAATCTTTGCGCAAGACTGGGAGCTGAATCGCCTTGCGGGCATCGCGTAAATTCTTCAATGAACCTCGGAAAAATTCTCCTTCGGTAAGCACGGAGAGAGCGCAAGCGCCGGCCGCTTCCAGCGATTGCCCAAGCGCGATTGGTTCGAACGGATCGCGAATCACGCCGCGCGAAGGCGAAGCCGCCTTCAGTTCCGCGAGAACGTTCAGGCCGCCGCGGCAGAGCGCCGCAGAAAAATCGCGCAGCGGCGTGGCGGCTTTCACGCCATACTTGAGCGCTGTCTCCGGCAAGACGCGCTTGCGGTGATCGACTTCGGCGCGCCGTGCTTCCAGAATGCGGTCCAGCACGGTTCCGGTGTTGGCGTGAGCAGACATTCGCGTAACTTTGTATGCTAGGGGTGCACGGCTAGAGAGTCAAATGACGTGACTGGTGACTCGTGACTGGAAAAAGCTCTTCAATCGAGTGAAGGCTACAGGGAGAAGGAATGGGATACGGGGAAACGTACGGTGCACTGCTGGAGGCGATCGCGAAGGAGGCGGATGCGATTGCGATGCGGTATTTCCGTACCGATGAATTGCGCGTCGACAGAAAAGGCGACGGCACGGCGGTGACGCAGGCGGATCGCGCCGTGGAAGAGATGGCGCGGGCGAAAGTAGCGGCCAGCGGATTGCCGCTGGACGTTCTTGGAGAAGAGATGGGCGGCGGCGATACGAAGTCGCCGAGCGCTTCCGGGCATGCGCGCATGATCATCGACCCGATCGACGGCACGGAAGAATTTTCGCGCGGCATTCCAACTTTCGGCACGCTGATGGGGATTGAATCGAACGGCGAAATCGTTGCCGCAATGGTGAGCGCGCCCGGGCTGCATTCGCGGTGGTGGGCGTATCGCGGCGAGGGCGCATACCGCGATGGAACGCGGCTCCACGTTTCAAACGTGACCAGTTTGAGCAAGGCCATGGTTTTTACAACTGGCACGGGTCCAAGCAAGAACGCGCACGATCAGGCAAAAATCCGCGCCCTGCTGGACGCCGCGCGCAACAGCCGCTCGTTTGGCGGTTTCTGGCAACACATGCTGGTCGCTGAAGGAGCAATTGAAGTCGCCCTCGACTGGACTTCGAAGCCATGGGACCTCGCGCCGCTCGGAATCATGGTCGAGGAAGCCGGGGGCCGCTCGACGAATGTGCGCGGCGAGCGATCGATTTATACCGGACAACTGGTCAGCACCAACGGAAAAATTCACGACGAAGTTTTGGCGATTTTGCGGCGGAGCAAGTAATGCTGCGAATCAAGAGAGTCTATGACAAACCGGCACGAGAAGACGGCTGGCGTGTGCTGGTGGACCGCCTGTGGCCGCGAGGCATGAGAAAGGAAGCGGCGAGCATTGATTTGTGGATGAAAGAGGTTGCGCCCAGCGACACCCTGCGAAAATCTTTTTCTCACGATGTAAAAAAATGGCCGGACTTTCAAAAAAGATACCGCGCCGAACTGAAACAGAAAACAGAACTTCTCGAGGAATTGAAGAGAATTGAAAAGGAGCACGGCACTTTGACACTTCTTTTTGGCGCAAAAGATGAAGAGCACAACCAGGCGGTAGTCCTTGCGGAAGTTTTGAAAGCAATGTGAAAGAACACTCCCGCGCCCCAGCTAGGCGAGTTTCCAGGAAACCGGCTAGCGAAATGCCTCTCCAAATTGGCTGTTTCGCCACGTAGGGACGAACCTTAAGCTTTGAATTCTGCATCATCCTGCATCTCGCCTTTGGAGGTTTTCCGATGGATGTGCGTATACAAGCTGAGAAAGCCGAGCGGTTCCGAAAGCTGCATCATGGGCCGCGAATGCTCTTGTTACCCAACGCCTGGGACGTAGCCAGCGCGCGAATTCTGGAAGAATGCGGACATCCCGCCATTGCAACCAGCAGCGCCGCGGTTGCTTATTCTTTGGGCTATCCAGACGGCCAGCGCATCTCGCGTGGCGAAATGCTCGACGTTGTTGGCCGCATCGCGCGCGCCGTCCGCATTCCGGTGACCGCGGATTTGGAGGCGGGCTATGGCACGACCCCAAAAGACATGGCGGACACCGTGAAAGCGGCCATCGAAGCGGGCGCCATCGGAATGAATCTGGAAGATGTGACTGGCGATGATGAGAGTTCACATGTGGCTTTGCCGCTGCAAGTGGAAAAGATTCGCGCGATACGCGAGATGGCGAAATCAATCGGTGTTCCTTTCGTGTTGAACGCTCGCACAGATACTTATTTGATGCCCATCGGTCCAGAGGCCGCGCGTTTTGAACGGACCGTCGAGCGTTTGCGTACCTATCGTGGCGCGGGAGCGGACTGTCTGTTTGCGCCCGGGCTCTACGATCGCGAAACGATCGCTAAGCTAGTAAAGGCCGTGGAAGCTCCCATAAATATTCTTGCGAACCCGGCATGCCCTCCAATGGCAGAATTAGAAAGAATTGGGGTGGCCCGAGTAAGCGCGGGATCGGGTATTATGCGCGCTGCGATGGGAGCCGTGCAGCGAGTTGCAAAAGAAATGTTGGAAGCACGCTCTTGCGAGACGATGTTCGCGGGAGCAATGCCCTACATCGAGCTGCAACGCTTGATGACACGCCAGCCATCGTAGGCTCATGCCTGAACAACTCTCTCAGCTTCGTGTCTTGAATGAGGAAATCGTGGCTTGCCGGAAGTGTCCACGGCTGGTGCGCTACCGCGAAAAAGTCGCGCGGGAAAAGCGGCGCGCCTATCGCGAGTGGACGTACTGGGGCAAACCAATTCCGGGATTTGGAGACGCGAACGCGCAGCTTTTGATCTTGGGACTTGCGCCAGCAGCGCACGGAGGAAATCGCACGGGAAGAATGTTCACAGGCGACCGCTCGGGCGATTTTTTGTACGCGGCGCTGCACCAAGCGGGCTTCGCGAATCAGGCTACTTCCGAGAGCCGCGATGACGGGTTGCAGCTGAAAAACGCGTACATCGCTGCGACATGCCGGTGCGCTCCGCCCGACAACAAGCCTCTGCCCAAAGAGATCGCGAATTGCCGCGGTTACTTTGAACGAGAGCTGGAAATTTTGAAACCCAAGGCAGTGCTGGCCCTCGGGAAAATTGCCTGGGACGCGTACCTTGAAATACTGAAACAGCGCGGCCTCATTGCTTCGCACGCACTCTACAAATTTGCGCATGGCGCAGAGGCGGAAGTTGCGCCGGGCACGCCGCGTTTGTTCGGCGTTTACCATCCGAGCCAGCAAAACACACAGACGGGCCGCGTTACCCCTGCGATGTACGGCGCTGTTCTGCGCCGCATCCGGCGCTTTCTGTTGCAGTAGGGGCGCAGCCCACCGCGGTGGGCACCCCAACCGCGCAATTCGACCCTGAAGGGTGTCGGGAAACCCTTGCGGAGCGTTGGCGGGATTCCCCGACAGGGGCCGTGCCTTCCCTTCTGCGTGTCGCGTGGCACCTCCAAGTGTTGCTTTTTCAATCCCTTACAGCCCATCGCCAAGAGAAATAGTGGCTTCCCGTGTGCATTCAGAGGGGGGTGCCCAGAAATTCGCGGGAGGAGACCATGGAACGTATGAAACTCGCAAGTGTAACCGCCAGTGTCGCCATTTTGACGATGACCCTTGCTTTGGGAGTCGCGTGCGAAGCTCAGGATCAGCCCCAGGAACCCTCGAGAGAGCCGGCCACGCAAACGCCGGAGCAGCTGCGCCAGAAGGCCGACGGTGAACGGCATGGGCTGCCGATTGAAACTTACGCGGTCGCGCCGGGGACCAAGTTTCTGGTGCGGCTGGAAGATGAATTGGGCACCAAGGGCACACAGGAAAACGCCAAGTTCAAAGTGAAGACGCTCGAGCCGCTGGAGGCGGGCAGCGGGATTTATCTGCCGTCCGGCGCGGAGATTCATGGGCATATCAGCCACGTGGAACCGGCTGGAGTGGCGGGCCGCGCGAAGCTCTGGCTGACGTTCGATGAGATTCACACCAAATTTGGCAGCCTGCCGATCGTGGCGGAAGTCGTAAGCGTGCCGGGCGACCACAGCGTGAAACCCGGGACAACGCAGGAAGGATTGATCCAAGGGCGATCCAGCAACCAGCATGACGCCGCAGAAGCAGCCGCGGCAGGAGCGGCCATCGGCGCCGTGAAGGGCGTAAAGGACAAAGACAAGAAAGAAGCCGCCGAAGGCGCTGCGCTAGGGGCCCTCACCGCCTATCTAATGGAGTCCGGCCGCGGCCACGAGTTGAATCTGCCAAAGGGTGCGAAGCTGGAGTTGGAACTGGAACGGGCGCTGTACCTCGTGAAGGAGTGAAGCCGGACCAGAGGAGTCTAGTTAACCAAAACCGGACCCACCCCCCACGTTTTTTTGTAAGTGTTGCATCTAAAGAGCTTAGCCATTGCAACAAGCCCTTTAGAATCAACACTTGTGAGGGGTCATGGAAGTGTTGATTCTAAACATACTTACGTTTGCACCAAAATTGTGCAAAATCGGCTCGGCACGTCAAGGGGAGAATACACGACCTCCCAACAGCCCTTTCTGCCTAAGCAGATTGGCTCTCTCGGAAGGGCTGAGTGAGCGGAGACGGGAAAGCAGCCGTCTCAATGAGCGCTCACGTTCACGCTCAGCTTGCGGCAGACTGCCGAGCCGCCGGCTTGATGGCGGTCGGTAGCTTCCGTGGGCAGTATGAACAACGCTGAAAATACGAGACTTGCGTCGCTTCTCAAGGGAGGCGATGGCCTTCTCGAAGTCCTTCACTGCTTTGGATGGATTGCCCATATAGTCCCGGTCGCGGAGTATATCACTGATTTGGTTGTCGGGGTTTACTCCAACGTGCGCGCGCGGCTTTCTTAGCGATCTGCTTTCGCCGTCCTGACGAGAGAGTCTCAAGACGTCGCTTGCCGCCGATTTTCCCGCCTTTATGTCCCAGTTGAGCCATAAAAGCAGATATTTGGGCTTTGGTAGGCAGCTGTATGGTTTCCTTTTCCGTTGACACGCTGACCATTCGGTATGCCAATTCATTGACATCCGCTAACTGCTTACTCTGCTTAATCCGCTTTAGCATGCGTCTATCATGCCACGCCAAAGCCGCTTTTGCAAGTATTGTTGCATTCAAAGAAGGCCAGTACCGAAATCTGCGGTACAGAGAGTTGGGCACGACCAGGGGCAGCTCGGCTTGGAGGACGGGTCCGGGAATGGGTTCCAAGACGAAATGCCGAAGAGGCAACGCAGATTTACCTAAGAACAATTGTATCACATGGCTATCGAAAGTCAAGAAGCATTTGGCGGCAAGTCGCCAGGGGCACGGCGGAGGACACAGGGACGCGCTAAAGCGCGCCGCAAGCGGAAGCGGCGCGAGGTAAGCAAAAAAAACGGTCAAGGGGATGGGAGGTAATAATACAGGTCAAGAGAGGGCGGCTTAATGCCCTGGGTGCGCAGGAGGACGGTCATCTGGGAGGTGTGGCGCGCCTCGTGAAACATCACGTTCCAGAGCAGGCCATCCACGGTGAAGCGCTGCCCTGGCCTGTCATGCACAGTGACGATTCGCTTCAACTCGCCGTCCGTGAGAGTGGGGAGGTAAGCGAGGGTGCTCTGCTCGACAAGCCGCCAGTAGTCCAGCAGCATTTCGAGCGCGGAAGCGGCAAAAACAGGGCCGCCCTGGGTGTCCTTCAAGGCGGGAATGGTCTGCCGAACCGGCTGTACGCGCAGGATCTCCTCGCGAATCCAGAAGTCCTCCGTGGCGACTAAGTGAAACATGAGGTCCTTGATGCAGTGAAACTTGTCGCCGTTCAGCAACGGGCGGGATAAAACCTCGTCCGGCACGGCCTGCAGCCCGGCCCACAAGTTCCGGCGGGCGCGAACGAGATAATCGTAGGTTTCAGGAATGTTCATCGGTCCCTCCCTAGAGTCTCAGCGGTGAAAGCCGCAAGCCTTCGGAAGAGCGGTTCGGCGAGGGCTTCCTTTTCTTGGGGTGGAAATTTCAAGTGGTGCTCGACTTCGGATTCCAGCACTTGAAGTTCTTTCGAGGGGGCGATTTCGGCGAGCCGCCGGAACAACAGCGTGTGTGCTCGCTTGCGTTCCATCACTTCCAGTCCGTCCAGGATCTGGCGATGGGAGGTTCCTTCCCAAATGGCGAGAATCATGGCTTCGCGAAGCCAGCGTTCCGCGCCGTATTCGGCCAGCACGCCCAGGCCGCCGTGGACTTCCATGGCCCATTTTGACGTATCCACGGCAAACTCGGCGGTCCAGTATTTGGCGAGATGGGCCACCAGGCGAAAGAGATGATAACGATCGGAGTATGGGGGCCGCTCCATCCAAACGCCGTTCAGGAGGTGAACCGACTCCCAGGCCAGCGCGAAAGCCGACTGAAGCGAAGCCAGCTTCGTTTCAAATTGATGACGAAGCAGCGGATGATCGAGAATGCGCTTGCCGAAGGCGGCGCGGTTTTCGGCATAGGAAAGTGCTTCGGCTATGGCGCGCTGGGCCAGGGCAACGCTGACCACGCTGTTGGCCACGCGCGAGAGGTTCAAGACTTCGAGGATTAAATAGACTCCCGAGTCCGCCGAGCCGAGCAGGTAGCCTTCGCTGCCTTTCAGCTCCACTTCTCCAGTAGGAACAGAGCGGGTGGCAATCTTGTCCTTGAGCCGCCGAATGAAATAGTTGAGCTGGCCATCCTTGCGGTAGCGCGGGACCAGGAATAAGGCCAGCCCGCGCACACCAGCCGCGGCTCCTTCCGGGCGCGCGGCCACAACGGCTAACTCCGCGCCGGCATTGCTGGTGAAATATTTTTCGCCAGTAAGCCGCCAGCCATCGCCGGCAGGCCGGGCAATGGTCTCAACGGCGGCTCCCAAGTCCGAACCGCCTTTGATTTCCGTCATCCAGGTGGCGCCCTGCCAAACGGAATCGTCTTTCCGCAAGAGTTGCGGGAGAAAGCGCGCCTGCAATTCGGCGCTGCCATATTTCGCAAGTGGAACGGCCGTGCCGAGCGACACGGTGTAAGGGCAGCAAATACCGGGATCGTGGAAGGAGATGTTGTAGATCAACGAATAAGTAGGGATCAGCGATTTCTCTTCCAGCGCGCGCCAAATGACTCCGGCGCGGTAGCCCCTCTTCAGAATCGTTTGATATTCGCGCGGGTAGAGAATTTCATCGACGCGTTTCCCGAGAAGGTCGAACATCCGCAGCCACGGAGTTCCGGCACGGTCGATGGCGTCCGAAATGGCGACGCCTTCGCTCTTCCACCAAGCTTCCTCAGCAGCGAGCAGATCGCCGTGGGGGATTTCCTGAAGCCTGCTCTGCAGAAAGCTCAGAGGTGAACGGAGGACGTTGAGGTCTGTCATTTCGGCGCATGTTAGGTTGGAAGCAGGAGCGCGTCAAGGAGTCGCGCACTCGCCGGAATCTTAATGGGACGCCTTCATTTGCGCCTCAAGAAAGGCCAGTACATCGTTTCCCCAAACATCGGTTGCCGAAGAACTTAGGTGACTCCAAAGAGTGCGAGACTAGGCAGCGGCTGCGGAGGCCAGCTCTCCTGAGTGCTTTGCCGGAGCCAGCGCGATCAGGGCTACGCCGATGACAACCAGCGCAGCCACTCCCAGCAGTTCTCCGCGTTCGATCATTTTCTGATATGCCTGCACCGCCATAACAGCGGCGTGAGCGAAACTCGACCATGCGGTGAAGGCGATCAAGCTGCGATTCGCTGGCGGGTTGCGCACTGCCAGCAGCAAGAAAATCCCTAGCGTGACATACAGGCTGAGCATCATCGCCAACGCAGGCTCTCGCGATAGAAACATCGTCAAGGGATAGACGCCAGCCAGGAAGAGCAATCCCACCAACACCATCACAACCTTCAGCGCCCGTTCTCGAATCATTGCGCCCTCCTGCCAAAAACTAAACCAGGGGAAGTGTACACGCTGAATCTATCGAAGTGAATCTTACGTTGGATAAGTGAAGCAGCGGGAGGCAGATTCACTGCTTTCCGGCCTGCCCTTCGCTTCCTTCAATCAACTGCCGCACCGGCTCCACCACCATCAGCAATAGATCGGCTTTTGGAGTTCTTGCCCGCTCCACTAGGGCGAGTTGTTCCGCCCTCCACGAGTTCGGGGAGGGCGTGGATTTATCGAGGTAGTCCAACGCAAGTAGGCCAGCGGCTGCGAGGTTGGAAAGGTCTTCGGAAAGAGGCGCGAGTTCGTGCAACAGAAAGGATTGCTCCAGAAAAGGACGCAGTCTCGCATCGTTGTCACGCCAAGCGGCGAGCCATGCGCGAATTTCTGCTTCAGCAGCTTTGTCCTTATAGGCGCTTCCGATGTACGTCTGAACGGCGTCCCGCAAACGCCGCGCCTGATCGCTTTCTGGAGGAACTATATCCACCAGACGGTTCAGGGGGCCTCGGAAGTCCCAGACGGTTTTCAAACTGTTCATGCGCGCGTAGTCCTTCACCGGTTCGACGGCATGCGCAAGAGTGCGAAGCGCGTCAATGTCGTTTGTTCCAGCCATGCGGTAGAACGCAAGAACCATCGCGGATCTGTGCGTCAGGCCAAGCCATTCGAGACGCCGACTTAACCTATCAAGCCTGGCGTACATAGAGCCCATATCCTGTACTTCGGGCGAAGACCATAGACGTTCTGCAATCGCAGCATTGCGCGGCCAGATTCTCGAATCGATGTTCTCAGGAGTAACCCACTCCCCCCACATGCAAGCCTCGCCGCCGATGACGCGATTCTTCTCCTCTAGATTCAGCGAAGCCGCCGCGCCGCTCATCGGGTCCACGGCATAGTGCCGCGAAGCCGGCCACATCAGATCGAGGTAGTAACCGAAGGAGAGCAAGCTGCTGTAACCTTGCTGAGCCGCGGTTGCCAAGGACTCTGGCCCGCGCCAGGACTGCACGACAACCGTCTTGGGCAAATCTGGACGCAGCACTTCATCCCATCCCATCATGATTTTGTGGTGCTTGCTTAAGATCTTCTGCAGACGTTGATTGAAGTACGCTTGCAAATCTTGGTTGGTTTTCATTCCATGAGAGTGGATGAAGGCCTGAATCTTAGGGTCGGCGTCCCACTGACTGCCGTTGACCTCGTCTCCCCCGATATGAAAATATTCATCCGGGAAAAGCGTAGCCATCTCCTGAACAAACTTGTCGATAAACTTGTAGGTCTCTTCCCGCGTCGGATCCATAACTGCATCGGGGCCACCGGGTTCCACTTTGTAAGGTCCCGGCCCGCTGGCTAGTTCCGGGTAGCCGACAAATAATGAGCGGCTGTGGCCTGGCATCTCGAACTCAGGGACGATACGTATGCCGCGATCATGGGCGTAAGCCACGAACTCGCGAATCTCATCTTGTGTGTAAAAGAGTCCGTCCGACCCTGCTTCCTGCAGCCGGGGGAAGCGCTTGCTCTCGATACGGAAGCCCTCGTTGTCGTACAAGTGCCAGTGAAGAACATTCATTTTCACCGCTGCCATTCCATCGAGATTACGCCTTAGCACGTCCAGCGGAATGAAATGACGGCCAACGTCAACAAGCAGGCCCCGCCAGACGAATCGGGGCTTATCTTCAATCGTTACCACAGGCACAGAAAATCCGTTTGCCGTAGTTTCCACAAGTTGAAGGAAGGTTTGCAGGCCGTGCAAGATACCCAGAGGACTAGGTGCGCTGAGCTTTGCGGCTGACTCGCCGATTACCAGTTCATAAGATTCATCCTCACCGAGTCTTTGTACTCTCTCACTCCCGTGAACGGTCCGGATCGACAGAGTAGGACTGGGCGAGCCAACCACTTCTTGCTTGAGGAGCATTCCCGTTTCGCGGGAAAGTTCGGCAAGAAATCTATGTATTCCGCGCCCCAGCGTTGCATCCTTAAAGCCTGTAACCGCAACAGAAAAAGATTGGTCAACAGGCAACCGCCCAACTCCAAGCTGAACAGAGGTTGGCATGGGCATGAGTTTGACCGCGTTCTGAGGTTGCGCTGCGGCATGAGAAGTAAGAAGAAGAGCCGCACCGACGATCAGTCGGATTCGTAACTTTCTCAAAGAGTGTCCTCGCTTCCAGGATGTGGTAAATCCAGCCTAGTTCGCGATCAGGTCAAGATTGTAACCCTGAGGGCATCCCGAAGTGGAGTGGGCCTTCCATTCACAATCGCTAGCAGGGATTCCAGCTCGGCGCCTGATAAACGTTAATCAGGCACTTGGAGAAAAAATTGGTCCCGCCTAAGCCGAAAAAGGACACAATACGTTGGCTAGGAGCAGAAAATGAAAGCCTTCGCCCGCCGAGCGAACAGGCCAGTCAAGAAAGTCTCGAAGCGACAGCTGAGGAAGCCCCGCACCGCACCACCACCGCCGCCCCCAGGTCCGCCGCTCAATCCTGACCTCCACTATGAGGCTGGGTGGACTGATAGTTGGAGTCATCGTCGTTGCTTGCACATACACCGGACGCTTACAGAAGCCGCAGAGTGTGCGATGCCAACTGGGGCGGGCTGGTACGTTTTTGCAGTCGAAAACGGCGAGCCGCGCCAACTGCGGGATGCGGAGGAGAAGTTCGTGAACCGCTATCGTTTCAGCTGAGTGCAATCGGTTCCACGCGACCTGACATGGGTCCTGGGAGCCATTTCTCCGATTACCGCAGCGCTTGCCGGACAAGTCGCAATGCTCCAGGCTTTCCAGAAATCCACACGGCTGAGACTCCACCCGTGCGCAGGTTAAGAGCCCCCAGAGAACTTGGCAAGGCTCGGCTGGCTTGTTAGAGTCGAAGTGTCCAGCGAAACAGGGCATGAGACCTTAAGAAAAGCGGCGGCTGCGTGCTGCAGGCGATAAGAGAAAGCGGCGGCAAGCCGCCGCACTCCAAAGAGCATGCCGAAGAGAGGCTGAGACCGATGGGAGAAGAAACGCGGGCGGCGGTGCGGGCCATCGAAATGGTGGAGCGGAAGGACCGCGTGCTGATTGTCGAAGATGAGGAGAACGCGCGCAAGGGCTACGAACAGCTCTTGCAGCGGTGGGGCTGCGACGTCGTGGGCGTAGGAACGGCGGAAGAAGCCCTGGCGAAATTTGCGAGTTACCAGCCGGACACACTAATCGCAGACGTGGAATTGCCCGGGATGAATGGGCTGGACTTACTGAGGCAGCTGGGGCCGGAACTCCACGACGTGCCGGCCATCATCATTACGGGTAAAAGCAGTGAAGAACGCGCAGTGGCGGCGATCGAGGCGGGGGCGTTCTGGTACATCGAAAAGCCGCTGAAAGGGCCGGTGCTGCGCGCGCTGCTGGACCGGGCGCTGGGCAAAGCGCGCGATGCGCGGCAACTTGCCGTACTGCAACGGCAACTGCGAGAAACGGGACGGCTGGGCGACCTCGTCGGGGGGTCGAAGCCGATGCAGGAAGTGATGCGCATCGTGGAGACGGCCGCGCCAAGCTCCGCGTCGGTGCTTATCACCGGCGAGACCGGATCGGGCAAGGAGATTGTGGCGCGGACGCTGCACAAGCTTTCGCCGCGCGCCAACGGACCGTTTGTGGCCATCAACTGTTCAGCAATCCCCGAGACGTTGATGGAGAGCGAAATTTTTGGCCACGAGCGCGGGGCGTTTACGGGCGCGGCCGAGCGGCGCATCGGCTGCTTTGAGCTTGCGGATTCCGGGACGCTGCTGCTGGATGAAATCGGCGAGATGCCGGCGCCGACACAGGCGAAGCTATTGCGCGTGTTGGAAGACCGCAAGGTGCGGCGGCTGGGGAGCAAAAGCGAGACACCGGTGGACGTGCGGGTTCTGGCAGCAACGAATAAAGAACCGGAGCAGGCGGTCAGCAGCGGCCAGTTGCGGCAAGATCTGTACTTCCGCCTGAACGTGTTTCACATCAACCTGCCGCCGCTGCGCGATCACAAGGACGATATCCAGCTTCTGGTCGATCATATTCTGCGGGACATCAACGCCAAGCATGGAAAGCACGTGCGCGGGATCGGCGCGGAAGTTCTGGACATTTTCATGGGGCACACCTGGCCGGGAAACATTCGCGAACTGCGCAACGTGCTGGAGCGCGCGGCGATCATGTGCGAAAAAGATTTGATTACACGGGCGTGCCTGCCGGGAGAGTTCGGAAAGACGGGGGCGAAAGGGCCGAGCGATCTTTCGGCAATCAAGTTTCCCGTGGGAACAACGGTTGACGCGATGGAACGCGTGCTCATCCTACAGACGCTGGGCGCGACCGGAAACAATAAGACACGCGCAGCGGAACTGCTCGGCATCAGCCTGAAAACGCTTCATAATAAGCTGAAAGAATACGGCGGCGAGCGCGCCGAAACAGAGTAGGGACGCAGAATGCAGCTGCGGCTGCGGACAAAACTCACACTGGTGATGACGAGCCTGGTGCTGCTCGTGGCGGTGGTTTTGTCTGGAGTATTTGCGGCGCAACTCCTCGAACAATTGTTGCTGGCGACCAACACGCGGGCGGATGACCTGGGGAGGCAAGTGTTCCGGCAAGCGAGGCACGCGCTGGTGGAAGCGGGCCAGCAGGGTTACCGGCCGGCTTCCGATGCTCCTGAGGAAATCCATGACTTCGTAAGGCACGCGTTTGAAATCAGCGAAGGACTCCACACGGAGTTCGCGGCAGCAAAAGATAACCCTTTGATCTACGAAGTTTCCATCACCGACCTTGACGGAATGGTGCTGGCATCGACGGACGAAAATCTGCCGGGATCCTATCTGCCGCGAAGGCCGGCCCTTTCGCAGCTGGTACAGCGAAATTTTCTGCATCAGGTGAAGGTGCTCGCCGGACCCTCGAGGCTTTTCGAACTCGATTATCCGTTCAGCAATGCGAACCGCCCGTTCGGAGAAGTGCGCGTGGTGCTCAATGTCGGTTTGCTGCTGAGTGAAATCTCGCCGAGCCTGTGGACTTCCGGGACGATCGCATTCCTCGCGCTGGTTGTTTCAACGATACTTGCGGCCATCGTGAGCAGGGCGACCTTGGCTCCCTTGCAAGATATTTCGGCGCAGTTGGACCGCATCTCCGCGGGACAATACGACGTGCCATCTTCAGAATGGAGAGGCATTGGAGGAAGCGGCGATGAACTGGTGCTGGTGAGCCGGAAGATTACCAAGGTCGGAGAGCAATTGCGCGGGGTGCATGAAATCTTCAGCACCATGCGGGAAAACATGAATTCCGTCATGGCCGGGCTCGAAGACGGATTGCTACTGTTCACGCGGGATTCGCGAGCCGTAATGATCAGCCCCGCCGCGGAAAAATTCCTGGGCGCTCCCGCGGGACAATTTCTCGGGCGGCGCGTAACGGAAATTTTTCCACCCGGTCATCCCCTGCACGAGCCGCTGCATATTGAAAGCGATGAACTAAGCGAAGTGGCGGCCGAAACAGAACTGGAAACGAGCGAAGGGCCGAAGCGCGTAAGCGTGAGCGTACAGGCCATCCAGGAAGATGGTGAACGCATGGGCGCACTGGTGACGCTGCGCGACCTGGACTCGCTGGAGAGCATCAATACACAACTTCAAGTGAGCGAACGCCTGGCCGCGCTGGGGCGCATCACCGCAGGCGTGGCGCACGAAGTGAAGAATCCGCTGAATTCGATGCGGCTGTGGCTGGAAAACTTGAAGGAATCGCTTCCCGCGGAGGCCGACGGCGCGTCGCGGCAAGCGGTGCAGGTGCTGGACAAGGAAATCGACCGCCTGGACGCGGTGGTGAAGCGTTTCCTCGATTTCACGCGGCCGATGGATATCCGCCTGGAGGCGACGCAGCTGGCGGAGCTTTTGAAGGAAGTGCTGGAAGTGGCGCAGCCGCAATTGCGAAAATCCAACATCCAACTAGCTCAACTTTTGCCGATCGATGTGCCGGAAGTGTACGTGGATCGCGCGCTGCTCAAGCAGGCGGTGCTGAACCTGGTGCTTAACGCTGCGGAAGCCATGCCCAGCGGGGGGCAATTGCGGCTGGTTCTGAGCCGCCGCGGCGAAGCTGCGGAGATCACCGTGGGCGACACCGGCAAAGGCATTCCACTGGAAGACCGCCAGAAAATTTTCCAATTGTTTTTCACCACGCGTCCGGGAGGCAGCGGAATCGGACTTGCGAGCACGTTTCGAATTGTGCAGCTTCTGAACGGTTCGATAGACTTTACTTCGGAGGTCGGCCGGGGCACGACGTTCCGAATCGAACTGCCACTCGCGGCCTAAACATGACGGAAAAACCAGGCCGGTCCTTGTTGATGACGCCGCGCTGCCCTGCTCGCTCGGTCATTGCACTTCTTTGTTGCGCCACGGGCATGTTGAGTGGATGCAGCGCGAGGAAACGGCCGAACATTACCTGGGCCACGGCGGTGCAGGCAAGGCCTGTAACGCAGTCGCACACCTTGGGGGGAGATGTAGCTGAGGACCCGCTCCCGGAGCTGCGGTTCGAACTGCCGCCCTTTCCCAGTCGTCTAATTTTCATGCGGACCGGGCCTCCGCGGCCGCGCGGAAGCACGCCGGTCCCCGCTGCCACGGGGAACGATGCGGAAAAGTCGGAAGCGCCAACGATTGCTCCACAGCTGACGTCACAAGAATCGACGGTTGCTGAACAGCAGACGAACCAAAGTCTGCGCATCGCGGAGAATAATCTGCAGTCCGCGAGCGGGAAAAACCTGAATGCGACGCAGACGGACCTGGTCTCCAAGATCAGAGGGTTTATTAAGGACGCGCGGGAAGCCGCGAAGATCACGGATTGGAGCCGGGCACGCAGCCTGGCGAAAAAAGCGCAAGTCCTGTCAGAAGAACTCGCCAGTTCACTATAGTTCCTGATATGCCAAGCATTCCGTACGCTGGGATGTACGCACTCATGCAATCTTGCGGCTGCGAAGAAGGCCCGCGGGCAGATGCGCTAAGATGGCACCATGAAGAAGTTCGACGCGGCGATCGCGGGCGGTGGGGTAATCGGCGGGGCCATCGCGCTGGAGCTTGCGCGTGCCGGTTTGCGCGTAGCCGTTTTTGACCGGCAGCAGCCGGGGCAGGAAGCGTCGTGGGCCAGCGCGGGAATCCTTTCGCCGGCGCCGGAGAATCCCGGAATGGTGGCGATGGTGCCGCTGGGAAAAGCGAGCATCTCTCTCTATCCGGAGTTTGTTGCGCAGGTCGAAGAGATCTCCGGAAGGAGCACGGGCTTTCGACCTAAAGGGACGCTTGAAGCGTTGTTCTCGCATGATACGAAAGCGCAGCTCAGCACGATTATCGCTCTGCATCACGGCTTGGGATTGAAAGCGGAGCCGCTTCGCGCGGAGGATGCGCGCGAACTCGAACCGGCGCTGAGTGAAGAAGTGGAAGCCGCGGTACTCCGGCCGGAGGAAGCTTCAGTTGATAACCGGGCGCTGACGGCCGCCATTCTGGAGGCGGCGCAACGCAGCGGCGCGGAGATATTTTCTGGAAACGGCGCGAGGGGGATTTGGCGCCAGGGAAATCGCTGCGCGGGGCTGGTACTGCAGAACGAAAAAGTAGAAGCAAAATGGACGATCATTGCGGCGGGATGTTTTTCGGCAACCATCGAAGGGATTGCGCAGTACGCGCCGGTGCGGCCCGCAAAAGGACAGATGGTGGCTCTGCGCGCTGATGATTTGAAGATCGACCGCGTGTTGTGGTCCGAGAAGATTTATCTGGTGCCGCGGAACGATGGGCGAATTTTGGCCGGGGCGACCGTGGAGCACCCTGGTTTTGACAAGCGTGTGACGGCGGGCGGCATCGAGAAGATTCTTTCCGCGGCCATCGAGCTTGCGCCGGGCCTCGCGAATGCGCGCATCGAAGAAACTTGGGCAGGCCTGCGGCCCGACTCTCCGGATCACCTACCGATACTCGGCCCGACGGACATCGATGGGCTGCTGATGGCCACGGGACATTTCCGCAGTGGAATCCTACTTACACCCATCACCGCGCGGCTGATTCGCGAATGGATTACAGAACAGCGCGTGAGCGTGGATTGGGACCGCTTCAGCCCGTTACGATTTCAGCCAGAGAAGATCGAATCCACTAAGAGAATGCCGGCCTGAAATCGCGCGCGGTACTGAGGAAGACCTTTTCGTCAGCTCAAGGGCGTCAATCAAAAACGCAGGAACGGAAATGGCAGGCCAGGCAGAGTGCGCCTTGGATAGCGCTCACGCCGATGGCTTTCCTGCTGAGAGGCAGCGGGCACGAGCGGTTGAGAAAGTTTCCCTGGATCGTTCGCGGGTAAATGATCGGCATCGAGGAGAAGCGCATGATCAAAAACGACATCCAGCGTGGTTCCGGGCGGCAGCTCCGCTTCAGGCCTGCGGGTGAGCAGGATGGCTACCAAACCAGCCGCGGCTCCGGCGCCTCCACCAATCAAGGCACCCCTAACGGGTGCGCCGACCACGGCACCTGATAGTACGCCGATGTAGGCACCTCCCCCGGTTGTGGAGAGGATGAGCATTTTGTCGCTTCCAGAGCCCGACGGTCCAATGATCCGGCCCTCGGAATCAACGCCTTCCCGGCCGCCGCGGTCCGCACTGGACGGTGTAGCCGCAAGGCTGACAACGTAGCCATTGGGATAGGTCATTTGCTCGAGGGCGATGCGAAACTGGCCGCGTCCCTTGATGAGCCCCGGCCGCTTGGATTCCAAAATTGTCCCGCGCACAAACGAACCCATCGGAATGACAATGCGATTGTTTTGTGCGATGGGATAGGCCGTCTCGAAATAGACGGAATCGCCAGCTTTGGCTGTGCGAGTGTTGATGCCATTGCGAAGCATTAGCGGGAGCCGAGTACCGGTGGGAACGATGATCTGATCGTTCTTTGGAGCCGGGGCGGGAGCATTTTGTGGAATCGCCGTATCCGGCGGCGGCGCCGATGAGGCCGGAGGCGCTTCTTGCGCGAAGAGAGGCGTGATCGCGACAACGGCGAGGAAGATGGAAGAAACGAGAGCCCTTCTGGGGAAATGTAAAAGCATGAGAATCACCTCACGGTCTGAATGCGCCCCTCCCGTGAAATGCATGCCATGCTCCAGACCACATGGCTATGGGGTTGGCTGCGTTAACGGTAGAACAGCTTATCCTAAAACCTTTTGATTGAATGAGTTATGGTTTCGTTCCAAGAGATTCAGCAGACCGCTCTACGGGGCCATATTATAGGCAGGAATCCAGGTTGTTGCCAGGTACAGGCACCTGTGTCGGCAAGAGGCAGCAAGGTCTCTTAGCTTGACTCTAAGCGGGAGACTGTTAGGCAGGGGAATTAAGGCTCAGGCCGCTGCTGGCGCACAGGGTATTGATTGACGGGCTGAAATTGTCCGAGATTGTTGAATTGGATCTGGCTGCTGTCTAGAGATAGCTCATGCTCGAGGACAACGTCCATCGTGGAACCGCGCGGGAGTTCGGCGTCGGGCCCGCGGGTGAGCAAAACGGCAGCGAGACCCGCTGCTGCGCCAATTCCCGCGCCTATGCCGGCACCCTTGGGGGTGCGCGTGGCGATGGCGCCGATCCCGGCGCCTGCGGTTGTAGTTTCCACGACGGTTCCCACTTTCTTGCCTTTGTTGCCGCCACCGGTGACTTTGCCTTCTGAATCCATGGTTTCATTGCCGCCGGAATCGGCGCTGCGCGGGGCGGCCCGCAGATCAACCGTGTAGCCATTTGGAAGGATGAGGGTATCGAGGCGCATCCGAAATTCCCCGCGACCCTTGATCCGGCCAGGGCGCTTGGCTTCCAGCAGCTCGCCGCGAAGGTAGGACCCCACTGGAATTACGATGCGGTTGCTTTGGGTAATCGGAAAGGAGGTTTGAAGATAAACCGAGTCGCCGGCTTTGGCGCTGTGCGTGGAGATGCCGTTCTGGAGCACGACGCCGACCCGGGTTCCCGCAGGAACGGTGATTTTTTCACCGGAGCCGGCTTGCGGTGCGCCGACAGGCTTCGGCGCAACAGGCGGCGGTGCATCGTTTTGAGGACCATCCGGCTGCTGCGCCATCAAATTGACAGGCAGCAAGATGGTGAAAAAGAAAAGCGCTCTAGCGAGTCGCTCAACGGTCGGATTTCGATTCATGGCGCGCTCCGTGGCCTAGAGAGTCCGATGCTTACCTCTGGAGTAAAGATGCTCCGCCAAGGCGCTGCGGTCAAGCGCGAATCTGCGTGGTCGATGAAGTTAGCGTGTTGGCCGGACGACTTAGTTTAATCTTGAATTACACCAGCGGCTATCAGCGGATAAAAGATGAGAGCTAAAGGCGCCACCACAACACACCCTGTTACGAAGCCGGCCCACTTGAAACCATGGCCAATACGAGTGCCCACCGCAGGTACGGGCCGGGGCGCGGCCTTTAGCTCCGAGTAAAGAATCCACTTCGAGAACAAGATTCCATCTTTGAGCTCGAAGCCTTCGTCACGGATTGAAGTAATCACACCTGTGCGCACTTTTCCATTGGGAAGATCGCAATGCACGAAGCGATGAGGGTTGACGCCGAGCTTTCGCACAGTATCGCGATAGGAGAGTTCCTCGGGACTTAGCAGCAAGGGCGGTCTGGGAAGCCGGCGACGTACGCGCAGCCGCGGCGACTCTGGGATTGCGGCGGGGCTTAGTTGTGTTAGCGATTGAAGCTGCTCGGGTGAGAGCGCTGTCGGTAGAGGGCCAATTTCGTCCGTCTGTGATTGTGCACGGGCGGCTGTGGCGAAGAAGAATCCCAGGATCAAAGTAATAGAGCGGAAGCTGTTAGACCGACGCATAGAAACCTCCTTCATGTGAGGTTGCGGAAACATGCGAGAGGAATGCATATCGTTCGCCAATTCCAGACGGCCGCGGGATTCTCCGAACGATTTCCTAACTCGTTGAAAGAAAACCATCTTGGAAACAGAATGCTCGGTAGGGGGATTGATGCAACGCAAATGGCGCCAGTCTCGATCAAAAATGCTGCCCCCGACGGGCTACAGGTGGCGGCATTGGGCAACGGTTTGACGTGCGGAAGGACGAGGGCTACGCTTGGAGAAAAGTAAGGAGAGTCGCATGGCGAAGCTGGCGTTGATCTACGGAATGAGGCTGCTGCCTGAGGAAGATCTCGGCGAAGTGAAGGACGCGACGGTGGTGTTGAAGAACGGCCGCACGGCGCGCGTGACCATGCACTTGATCGAAGGCAGCAAGGAAGAGATCGAGAACACCTTTCGCCAGTCCATCGAGGCTTTCTTTGAGATGTATCCGGAAATTTAGAGGTTGAAGGTTAGAAGTTAGAGGTTGCAAGAAAAATCAGCGGTTGCCGAAGTTTTCGGGATCGGCGTTGGGATCGCCGAGATTATCGCTGATGAGAACCGTGGATTGGCCGGTCAATTCGAAACGCTTGCGGCACTTGTAGCAAGCCACCAGATCATCCAGCCGTACCATATAGGAACTGGCCTTCGCGAACTTTTTCCGGTCTTCTTCGCCGATTCCGCGCGGCAATTCTCTTTTCTTCCGGCAGACTTTCCAGCGTACAGGAAACTCGAACTCGCCGCGGCAGCTCGGGCAAAGCAGCTTGACTTTACGGGTTTCTTCTTTTTCCGTATAAAACTGGCGCTCGTCCATAGCTAAGGAGCGGGTGTGCTCACCGCTTCTCCAATTGTAACAAATTCCAGGCCGAGGTCACGCCAGCGCGGCAGCCAATGCTCGAGAGCGGCGAGCGTGCGGGAGCGATCGCCATTCAATTCGCGATGGCCGCCATCGTGCAGGCAGAGCACGTCGCCTGTGCGCGCAGCGGCGGGCTTAGAACCATTTCCCAGGCTTCGCTTGGCATGGTCGGCGATTGGCTGCAGCCGCTGAATGAGCCATTCCGGCGACTTCTCCCGCCAATCGCCGGGAAGCAGCGTCCACATGACGGTGCGGTAGCCAAGTTCTCGCGCCGCCGGAATAACCCAAGGATTGCGAAAGCCAAAGGGCGGGCGAAACCACCTTGGCGGCGCGCCCAGCGCGCCTCGGATCGCGTCGTGACAAAGACGAAGTTCCACCCGCACCTTTGTCGGATTCAGCCACAAAAGATTGGGATGCAATTCCGTGTGATTTCCAACCTCGTGGCCGCGCGCGACGGTTTCTTGAACGAGTTCCGGACATTCGCGCACATAGCGCCCGATCACAAAAAATGTTGCCTTTGCGTTATAGCAGTCGAGGAGATCAAGCAGTTTCGGCGTAATCGCAGGATTCGGCCCATCGTCAAACGTAAGAGCCAGCTTGCGCGCCGAGTTTGTCCTGCAAATCGTTCTTCCAAAAACTTGTGCGCGCGGATGCCTCGCGCCATAAGCAAGTGCGCCCGCCGCGGTGAGGGCGCCCGGAACCGCAATGATTAACGGATTCATGCTGGGAACCTCGTCCGTAAGCCGAAACAGCGAAGGGCCTAGGATACCCCATCCGGGGATTGCAACGACATACTGAGATGCTGGCTGTATCAGATTGAGACAGATTCTTCGGTTCTAGGCAACCGGCTTTGTCATAACCTTCTTTCCAATTTGAAACACATGTAACCAACAGAATGTAAATCACTTACCTTGGAAATTCACGACGGATCTCCATCGCCTATGGAGCCCTTATTGCATTGATTCCAAGAGTGCTTATGTGCGCCCTATCGTGCAAAAGGTCTCGAGGTGGATCGAGTCGCGAAGCTTTCGATCCGCCATCGATGCAACTTCTAAGGCTGGTTGTCCTTGTCATCCTGGCAGCATGCCCAGCCTTTAGCCAAGAGCACACACCGGACTGGCAAACCCAGGTTCGCAAGTATGTCCAGACACAAGACTGGGATTCGGCGCTGCGCGTTGTTGATCGCGAAGTCGCAAAGGCTCCCCAGGACATGGACGTACGCGCGTGGCGTGCGCGCGTTTTAGCGTGGTCGGGACAGCTGGGGGAAGCGGAAAAAGAGTACCTGGCAATCCTAAAGGTCTCGCGGAACGATCCGGACAATTGGATGGGTCTTGCGAGCGTGTATTCGCGCGAAGGAAAAGCAGAAGAGGCTTTGCGGGCACTCGACGCCGCCGTGGAGCTCGATCCAAAACGCGCTGACCTTCACGCTGCGCGGGGGCGGGCATTGCGCGCCGCGGGCGAACGAAGCGAGGCCCGCAGCGAATTTCTGAAGGCTCTGAATCTGGATCCCACCAGCATGGAAGCACGCGCGGGGCTGACCTCGGTTCGCGGAGAGCCAAAACACGAGCTGCGGTTCGGCGAGGGTAACGACCTCTTCAATTTCGCGAGCGCCAATCACGACGGAGCGGTGAGCCTTGTATCGACGTGGACGGCGCACTGGACCACTAGCTTCGCGGGCAGTTTTTACGAACGAGCGGGAACTAACGCAGGGAAGTTTTCCGGGGCAATTACCGGACGCCAGCACGGTTGGGGAGCTCTGACGGTAGGCGGCGCAAAGGGCCACGACAACGCCGTGATTCCGAAGGGCGAAGCTTTCTTTGATCTCGACCACGGATGGAAAACCGGTGAAACGAATTTTGTGCGCGCGGTCGAATTTGATTACGGACAGCATTGGTATTGGTACCAAGCATCGCGGATTCTAACGCTGAACGGAACAACGATTGTGTATTTGCCGCGGGAGTGGACGCTGTCGCTGGGTGCCACTGGCGCACGCAGCGCGTTTTCTGGAACGGGCGCGGAATGGCGGCCTTCTGGAATGTCCCGCCTGGGATTTCCTCTGGCCGGTTGGGGAGAAAAGCGACTTTCGGGAAGCATTTTTTTCGCGGCCGGTACGGAAGATTTCGCGCAAATCGACCAGATCGGGCGATTCGCTTCGCAAACGTATGGTGGCGGACTGCGTTTCCAGTTAACGGCACGGCAGGATGTGACGAGCTACGCTTCGTATCAGAAGCGGACGCAGAACAGGACGGATATGGCTTTCGGGTTTAGCTATGGAATCCATTTTTGAAAAATTGTGGAGGCTGGGCCCGGCAGCTTTTGTGCTGAAGGCAATTGTTGCGGCCATCGTTGCCGATGCGCTGCTGTTGGCCTTCATCCTGCTTCGTAGGACCTACCGGAAGCGGTTCTTCGCAAAGCGAGACGCGCGGGTCTTCGAATTACGGCAGAAATGGGACGAGCTGATTTCTGGAATGATCCCCTACGAAACGTGGCGCAAGAAACCTTTCGACCGGCGCATTGTCGAAACCATCGCGCTGGACGCGTTCGAAGCCGCTGGACCACAAGAATCCGCGCGGCTGCTGAGATTCTTAAGGGAGAGCGGTCTGATCGAAAAGCGCATTTTTGAAGCGCGGCAGTTCACCGGCTGGAGAAGGATGCGCGCGCTAGTGGCGCTGGGGCGAACACGTGCGCCAGAGGGCGTTCCAGCATTGGCGGAAGCCTTGCGTGACAGCGATCTGGAAGTACGGCTGGCAGCACTGCGAGGGTTGGGACGCATCGCGTGTCCGGAGGCGGGAGAGGAAATTCTGACGTGGCTGGGAGAAAGAGGATTGACGGTGCCGGCGCTTCCGCTGCAAAGCGCACTCATCCAGTGCTGCGCAGAGCGCCCGCAATTGCTCACTCCCTACGTGCAACATGCGGAGGGCCCGGTGCGCGAACTTTTGGGCCGCGTGCTCGGCGAGGTCGCCACTCCCTCCATGGGGATGGACCTGCTGCAGTTCATGGGGGACGAACGCGAAGAACTGCGAGCCGCGGCCGCCCGTGCCATGTCGCACGTGGGATCAGGCCTGGCATTCGATGTGCTGAACGAACTGGCGCGCGACCCCGTTTGGTTTGTGCGTTTGCGCGCGATCGTGGGCCTCGGCGGACTCTGCGATCCACGCGCGATTCCTGCCTTGATGGGAGGACTCGTTGATTCGAATCGGCTGGTGCGATTGCGGGCCGCGGAAGCCCTGGTGCAACTCAAGACACAATTAGCTCCGATCTTCGAACAGGTTGTGGAAACAGGCGACCGCTACGGATTACACGCCTACTTGACCGCTCTTGAGAATGCGGATTTGCGGGCAAAGCTTGAGCAGGAGCTCCAAATCAGCGCGGAAATCACGGAAGAAGAAAGGGACCGTCTGCTGAAAGTGCTTCAGACAGGGTGCCTTTTGCCCGAAGAGTCTGCGAAAACAGGAAGCCTTTCGGATAAAGCTGCGTTGCTACAATGATTCGCTTTCTGGACATTTCGAACCACACCCTCTTCTGGTACTACTTGGCCAGCAATATCGCCTATTTGATTATGCTGATCACTGCCTTGAAGACCAGCGCGACCCATCAGCGCAGGTTGGAAAGCCATCGTCTGAATTGGATCAAAGACTCACCTTTGGCCCCGCCCATCGCGATTATTGCGCCCGCACATAATGAAGAAGGCTCTATCCGTGTGGCGGTGCGCAATCTGCTCGAGCTGGATTACCCCGAACTCGAAGTGATCGTTGTCAACGATGGATCCAAGGATCGCACGCTCGAGGAACTGCGCGAAGAGTTTCGCCTCCGGCCGGTCCGCGCGGTGTACGTTCCGGATGTGCAGAGCGCCCCCGTGCGCGGATTGTACCGCAGCGATGCTGATGCAAGATTGCTGGTCGTCGACAAGGAGCCCGGAGGCAGTAAGGCGGATGCCGTAAATGCCGGTCTGAATGCGGTGACGTCGCCGTACGTTTGCGTCGTCGATGCGGACTCAGTCCTTGAACGTGACGCACTATTGCGCATCATGATTCCCATCCTCGCGGATCCCAAACGCGTCGTTGCAGTAGGCGGGATCATCCGCGTGTTGAACGGGTCGGAGATACAGGGCGGCACGCTGCGGCGCGTACGTTTGCCGCGCAAGAGCATCGAAGTCATCCAGGTCATCGAGTATCTCCGCGCTTTCTTGATTGGCAGGGAAGCCTGGGCACAAGGAAACATGCTGACAATCATTTCCGGGGCGTTTGGCTTGTTTCGAACGGATTTGGTGCGGGCCGTTGGAGGCTATCGATCTCGCGCCATCGGTGAAGATTTTGATTTGGTGGCCCGGTTGCACCGGCACTTGCTCGAGAAAGGCGCCAACTATCAAATTCGTTTTGTGCCGGATCCCATGTGCTGGACGGAAGTCCCGTCGGACCTCAAATCGCTGGGGAGGCAGCGCGCTCGCTGGCAAAAGGGTTTATTAGACGTGTTGTGGCCGAATCGCGACATGCTCTTCCGCCCACGTTACGGCAGGATCGGATCGTTTGCTTTTCCTTATTTGTGGCTGTTTGAGCTGCTTGCGCCCGTCGTCGAGATCGTGGGAATCGCAACGATTGTTCTGGCGGCGTGCCTGGGCGTGCTCAGCCGGGAGTTTTTCCTGCAGTTCCTGATCTTCGGATATGCGTTTGCTACAGTGATTTCCATCGGTTCCGTGTTGCAAGAAGAAATCACGTACAAGCGTTACAACGACTGGCAAGACGTAACCCGCCTTGTCAGCTACTGCTTTCTCGAACATTTCCCTTACCGGCAGTTGCACATGATCTGGCGATTGCAAGGGCTTTGGCAGTACCTCCGCGGCGACCACGTCTGGAGACCTTTGAAGCGTAAAGGGCTCGATTCGGCCCGGGCTCAATAGGGGTTGTACCGCCGCCTCTTCGGAGCAGCCCTGCCAGGAGCCATGCTCCAGCGGTGACGCGCGAGGCATGCGGCTCACAATGGGAATGAATAAAGCGCGCTTCGTGTGTTTCCTCTTTCCCTTTGAGCATTCACGGTTTGCGAGCGCTTAACCTGCCTTTTCCGGCAACCCGCGGCGGACCTTCAAATCCGCGAGGAGGCGGTCCACCTCGGCATCGCGATCGAGGCGCGTAAGCTTATCGCCCGCGTCGTCGGTCAGGAGATCGACTTCGGCGGTGGCCACCGCCTCGGTATGCTGCACGCGGTCCTTGAGCCGGTCGAACGCGGCGCTCTTGGAGTTGTCGCCCATCGCCGTTTGCGCGTGGGCGGCTTTGCCTAGCGCAATGCCGCGCCGGTGCCGCGCAATAAGCAGATCGCGCTTGGACTTGGCTTCGTCGAGTTTTTGTCCGAGTTTCACGAGCGCCCCCTTCAGCGTTTCGACCTGCGCCTTCTGGTCGTCCACCTGTTCGCGGTAACTTTGCGCCAGCATCTGCGAAGTCTGAAAGCGATCGAGCGCGGCGCGAGCCAAATCATCCTGGCCCTTGTCCACAGCGGTTTCAGCCTTGCGCATCCAGTCCTTGCCGGAGTCCTCGTTCTCCCGCCACTTTTTTTCAAGCATGTGCTGGTCGGCGATGGAAACCGCCACCTGCGTCTTGACCTGGAGATACTGGTTCTCCATGTCCAGAATCACCTGCTTGATCATTTTTTCAGGATCTTCCGCGCGATCGACCATGTCATTGATATTCGCGCGAATCAAAGTGCTTACTCGTTCTAAAAGTCCCATGGTAAATCTCCTTTCGAAACCAATTGATGCGAACCACTCAAACTTTCAAAGATGGTCGCGCGCGTCTCGCAACCTCGCAAACGGAATCAAGGCAAGAAGTGCACGCCGAAAATTACAGCTGCAAACTTCGCAAGGCCGGGCAAACAAACCAGGTTCAGCGCCACGGCCCTGCCAAGCGCACAGACCGTGCTCCCCCAAAAGTGGCGGAATACAAAACTGGCCACCACCACCACGAGAAGCCAAAGGAAGAGAACTTTTTCTTTCGTACTCATGGCCATCCCCCGAGACCATTTAGCGTCCTAGGCAGGCCCGCAAGGACCTGCCGGGACGGAAGCAACCATTAGGCCTTCTTGACCGGCGCCGACGGCGGCTCCGCCTTCGGCGCTTTGTCGCCGATCAGCCGCACCTTGCTAAGCAGTTCCGAAATCTGCATACCGGAGAGCGCTTCAAACAGCGCGGGCACTTGCGCGGCAATTCTGGTGACGTCCCCGGTCAGCTTGTACGCGCCGGCGGCATCGCCGTTGCCCGTGGAAACGATGGTCACCTTGTCCACCTTGCTAAGCGGCTCGCTGAGAGCGCGCACAATTTCCGGCAATCCGGTGAACAGCTTATCGATGACGGCAGCCTGGTTGTATTCCTGGAAGGCCTCCGCTTTCACGTTCATGGCTTTGGCTTCGGCTTCACCTTTCTTGAAGATGATCTCCGCTTCGGCTTCGCCCTGTGCGCGAATCGCGGAGGCGCGCCCTTCGGCTTCGGTGATCGAGCGCTGACGCTCGGCGCTGGCGAGCGTTTCTATGCGCTGGCGCTCGATCTCCGCCTGCTTCAACACGGTAGCGATGAGTTCCTTTTCGCGGCGCGCGATTTCCGCTTCCTGCACCTTCACCTGCGCTTCGCGCTCTACTTGTTGGACACGCACGGACTCTTCAACCACCTTCTGCTGCATGACGTTGGTTTCGATTTCATACGCTTTGTCAGCTGTGGCTTGCGCCTTTTTGGTCATTTCCAGGTAGCTGGCCTTCTTGATGTCCAGGTCGCGTTGTGCTTCGGCTTGTTTGGCAAGAGAAGCAGTTTCGGCCGCAACGCGCTCCTGGTCGGCTTGTGCTTTCGCGACTGCCGAGGCCCGCGTCGCTTCGGCGCGCTTGATGGCGATGTCGCGATCGGCTTCGGCGGCGGCGACTTCGGCGTCGCGCTTGATGCGCGCGACGTCGGGCCGTCCCATGTTGGTGATGTATTCGTTTTTGTCGCGTACTTCCTTAATGGTGAAGCTGATGACTTCCAGCCCCATCTTGCTCATGTCGTCGGCGCACGTGGACCGCATGCGGTCGCCTACCATTTCCGGTTCCTTGACGATTTGCTCCACGGTGAGTTGGCCGATGATTCCCCGTAGATGGCCTTCCATCACCAGTCGAATCAAGGCCTCGCGTTGTTCCGGCCGCTTGGTAAGGAACTGCTCGGCAGCGGTCAGGATTGACTCTTTGTCGTTCTTCACCTTGATCTGCGCTACCGCTTCGACGGTTACGGCAACGCCCTGCTTCGTATACAGACTTTGCTGCGGGGCGACGTCGAACGACATCAATTCCAGCGAGAGATCCCGGCAGGTTTGCACCATCGGAAAAATCAACGCACCTCTTCCGCAGTAGACCTCCGTGCCTCCCAAGCCGTAGCGGATCAAAGCCTCATTTGGCCCGACTTTTCGATACATCTTGGCGATGACGATCATGATCATCAAAAGTCCAAGAACGAGAAGCCCCGCAATGATCACCACTTCGTTTGGCAACCCGAACATAAAGCCTCCTTTTTCGACCACTTCGGACTGTTTGTGTCCAGAGCCAGCCCGAGAAACCTTTACTTCGAAAATTCTTCCCACTTCTTTACGTAAGCAATTCCCTTTTCGTAGCGCTCGATGACGACCTCGGCTCCTTTCTCGATCGCTTTGCCGTCATCGCTGCGCGCTCCGGCGCACCGCCGGACTCCTGCCAGCGAAAAAATGATTTCGCCGGTGCCGTTTTCCCGGATAGGCATGCTAAGAGTCCCGAGCGAACCCTCCATCCGGTAGTCTTCGCTTTTCATTGGCGCATCGTCCGAACCCACGAGCTTCACCATGAAACGGAAGACCACAAACCCCGCAACTAAGCCGGCGAACGTTGCTACTAGCAGGCTGATCAAGGCAAGCAAGTGCGAATGACGCGTAAGCAGGTAGCCCGTTCCACCGAACCAGGCCAGAAACGCCATCGCCGAGGAAGCGTTGAACCAGGAAATGTGCGTGCCGCCTCGGAGGCCGCCATGAGATGCGCTGGCTCCCCCGTGATGTGCCCCGTGAAAGGGCAGGTGCCACTTGAAGGGCAGATGGAGATGTACCGCGCCCGCCAAAAATGACAGAACGCTCAGCGAGAACCCAACCAGGAAGCAGAGAAGATAAAAATCGGACCAGGTCATAAATCACCTCGAGCGCGGCGTTACTCTCCGCAACTTGCTGGTAGCGGTGCGCGAGCTGGAATTCGAGATAGGGACCTTGTTAACTACTCCGGCCACACCAGGCCGGCACTCCTTAGTTGCGAAGCCGTGAAGCCGGCGGCGGATGGCCGTTGCCCTTTTGTCCGCCGTTGCCATGATTGCCGTGGTGTAAAACTTCTCCGAGCCGCTCCGCTAAATCCGGGGTCCGGAGAATTTCCGCCAGCAGCAAAATCGCGCGGCGCGAGTCTTCGTGCTCCGCAATGGTCAGGAGCGCGCGCTGAAGCGCCGGATCGGCCGTGAACTGCTCGGCGCCGGCAAAAAGCCACGAGTCGACCTTTGCGTCGATGGCACGCAATTCCGACTGGAGTCCCGGCGTGTAGCCTTCCGGATCGTCCACCAAAAATCCTGGATAGACGCGGAAGAACCGCGCCAGCAGCTCACGCGTTGTGTGCGTCAGATGGGGCCGGGCGCCATTCTCGATCTGCGAGAGATACGCCTGGCTCAAACCGCGGCCGACTTCGCTCTTCATCGCGCTGGCCAGTTCATGCTGCGTCATCGAACGGCCTAAGCCGCGGAGCGAACCTTCGACGGCGCGGAGGGAGCGGAGTTTGTCGCCAAGTTTCATGGGAGACTCGCTTATTGCAATCTGCAAATATGATATTACAAATCGCTATTTTGTCAAGCGAAATCGGCATTCTCCTGTCTCTCTCTGTATCTGGCTAAATCTAAATGATTTACTGTGCTTTGTGTCGGGAGACAGACGGCCGCAGACTAGTCTGCGCTGCAAACCAGATTCATTCCGGTTTCCTGAGCGTCTGCAGATCGATTCCCAATTGCTGGCATTTCTTGTAGAGGTGACTGCGCTCCAGTCCCAATGCACGCGCAACATTCGTCATATGGCAATTGTGCCGCCGAATTTCCGCGAGCATAACTTCCCGTTCGAACGATTCAGTCCGTTCGGCCAGCGTGCCCATTGCACTCCCTGCGGAAGCAGCTAGTGAACCACTCGATGATGGGTCGGAGGTGGGGAGAATTAAACGGACATCTGCCGCGGTCACGTTCCCGTCCGATGCCAGCAGGATGAGGCGTTCCACCACGTTGCGTAATTCGCGGACGTTTCCGGGCCAGCCATACTTGCGCAGTTCGCCGATGGCATCTTCCGCGAAGATGGTTTCTTTCCAGCTGTTCTGCGCCGCCACCTGCCGCGCAAAATGGGCAACCAGGTCAGGAAAATCTTCCGGGCGATCGCGCAATGACGGCAACTGCAACGGAAAAACATAAATACGGTGGAACAAATCGCGCCGGAACGAATTCTGCTTCACAAGGTCTTCGAGGTTGCGGTGCGTGGCGACAAGTACGCGCACATTCACTTTAATGGGCTTGTCGCCGCCGACGCGCTCGACTTCGCCTTCCTCCAGCACGCGCAACAATTTTGCCTGCATGGCCACGGGCATATCGCCGATCTCATCCAGAAAGAGTGTTCCGCCGTCGGCTTGTTCGAATTTGCCGAGATGTTTGGCCGCAGCACCGGTGAACGCGCCTTTTTCGTGGCCAAAGAGCTCCGATTCAATCAATTCCGCCGGCACCGCCGCACAATTCAAGGTGACAAAGGGATGTTCCTTCCGCGGCGATTTTTCGTGGATCGCGCGCGCGACCAGCTCTTTGCCAGTACCAGTCTCCCCGAGAATGCAAACGCGCGTTTCGCTCGCCGCGACGCGCTCAATCTGCGCAAGCAATTTCGTCATTGCCTGGCTCGCACCGACCAGTTCGTGTTTTCCCAAGCGATGACGCAGTTCGCGGTTTTCATCTTCGAGCCGCGACAAGCGCAGCGCATTCTCCACTGTTACGAGCAGCTTATCGACGGAAAGCGGCTTCTCGAGAAAATCAAGCGCGCCCAGCTTCGTCGCTTTCACCGCCATCTCGATATTCGCTTGCCCGGAAATGAGCACGATAGGCGTCTTCGAGCCGGCTTTCTTCAAATCTTCGAGCAGTTCCAAACCACTTTTTCCCGGCATGACCACATCGGAAAGAATCAGATCAAACGAGTCTCCGCGAAGCAGATCTAGGGCGCGGGCAGCGTTGTCGCAAATTGTGGCTTCGTGTCCCGCCATTCGAAAGGCGCGGGAAAGCGATGCCAGCGTGTTGTGATCGTCATCAACGAGGAGGAGATGCGCTTTGCGGGGCAATCTTTGGTCCTTCGTAAAGCGTTCGTCAGTCAGAAGCAGCGGCCAGAGTCGAAGCCGTGCTCTTCTTCTCGGGAGCCGCCTCACGCGGAGCCGCGGCCTTGCCAGCTTGGCGCTGGGGCAGATCGATTCGAAACGTTGTCCCGCGGCCCTCATCGCTGGTCACCGAAATGGCGCCATGATGGTCGCTGACCACTGACTGCACGATCGCCAGCCCAAGCCCCGTCCCTTGCAACTTCGTCGTGTAGTACGGCGTGAACAGCCGCGAACACTCCTCCGGCGTGAGGCCTTTCCCCGTGTCGGCCACTTCGATGCGGACTTGGCTATCGTGTTCAGAGGTTCTCAGGGTCAACGTTCCACCGGCCGGCATAGCGTCCAGAGCATTCAGCACCAAATTTTGAAACGCGCGGTGGAGCAAGTCGGGATCGGCGTCGATTTCGGGCAGAGGTTCGGTCAGGAACAGTTCCGGCGTGATGGTGGGTTTGCCGACTGCGTTGAATTGCGGTTCGAATAGGCGCACAGCGTTGCGCAGCGCTTCATTCACGTTCACGCGGACAAACTCCGGCGCAGGCATCTTGGAAAAGTCGCTGAACCGCCCGACAATGGTATTGAGATTGGCAAGTTCCGCTCGCAAAGTGGCGGTCGATTCGTGGAAGACTTCCAGGAATTGCTTGGCGTCGAGTTTGCGGGCTTTCTGCAAATTCTCGATGGTAATCTGCATGGGAAAAAGCGGATTGCGCAACTCGTGCGCGAGACGCCGCGCCAGCTCGCGCCACGCGGCAACGCGTTCCGTCTGCACCAGGCGCTCCTTCTGAGCTGCCAGCGTTTGGGTCATGTGATTGAAGGCGTTGGCAAGCTGACCGATCTCATCGCGCCCGCGAACATCGATGCGCGTATCCCATCTTCCGGCGGCGACTTCACGTGCGCCCTCGGCGAGTTCTTCGACTGGCCTGGTGATCCGCGCGGAAATCCAGAAACTGACGAGCAATCCGATGAATAGCGCAGCGGCAGCGACGAGGGCGGCGATTTTCAGGATTTGGCGTTTTAGCAGGACCATTTCTCTTTGCGAGCTGCCGACGAAGAACACGCCAAGAAGTTCATTGTTGCGGCCGGGCAAGGGAATGGCATGAAACGATTCCGCATCTGCCGGATCTCTGGTCCACTCAATCGTCTGCACCAAAGGCTGGGGCTGCTTCTGCAACTCCTCGACGAGCGGAGCGAAGCGTTCTGCCTGATCGACCTCAATCTTCTCGCCCAGCAGGGATGTAGACACAAAGGCAGGATCGAGGTTGGTATAGATGAGCGCGCGCATCCCCGCAGGCAGAACCAGCGAGGCAAGAAAATTCTGATCCAGCCGGCGCCCGCCGATAATGTACAAACTCTTGTCCGCAACGGTGTTGTTCGTTCGAACGACACTGAGGGAGATCGCCACGCCGTCAGGCAGCTCTTCTTTCTTCAGGAATGCCGGCGTGTCATTCCAGTTCTTCACAGCCGTCACCCAATCGTTCTTATGGCCGACGCGATCGGGAAACTGGGCTGACGAGATCAGCAGGCCGTCGTGGTTCACAAACTCCACGTAATCTAGCCCGCTTTCCTGCGCAGAACCGATGGCATCGCGCACCCAGAGAGACAAGTCCGCATTGGGGCGGGCCATATCAATCGCCATACGCTCGGTAAGGTTGGCTTCCGCGATGTTCTTCGCCTGCTGGGCGATTTCCTCCCCGCGCTGGACGAATTCCTTCTTGAACTGGGCAACGAGGGCTTCGGTCCGTTCCGCGTCCATCGCTTCGAACGTGGCCTGTGTGTAATGCGTCACGGCGTAAGCGACCACCGATACGGACGCAAAAATGGTGAGCAGCACGACCAATAACAATTTCGTTCGAAAGCTCATAGCTTGGCTCCGGGGGCCGGAGAAAAACGTTGCGTGGGAGGCGCGGCCACAGCATTACCAACGTCCGCAGCCGGAGCAAGCGCGGCGCGAATTTTCTTTACGCGGCTGAAGTTGGTCTCCATAGTCAAAGGAAAGCATATCTCGAGAGCCAGTGTGACAAAAGGGCTGATGCTTGTCGGCGATGGCTTCGCACAGGCGGTTTTTGCTTGGCGTGCACGGGGTTCCGCGCTGATGATATCACGGCTGCACGGAAGTGATCGTGTACTGGGTACAGCTGGTAAAGAACAATTTTGACCGCTGGCCGGGTGGCTCGGAGCGCGTTGCTTGTGGAGGAGCAATCTCTGGCTAAAAAGGGTCAAGCGCGGCGGTGCTTGCCTTCGTGCTCGTCGACCGTCTTACGGTCGCCAGAACTTTGACCACTTGCGGTCATCAAGGTCAGAGTCTTCCCTCCCTTCGACTTCGAGCCCCGGGCCACCTACAGGGGTATTGGCTAGCGGAGACCTTCTCTGGGGTGAAGGCCGAAAGAATTCCTTCTCCAAGTGAAACCCTTCAGCGGGGCATTCCGCGTTTCGGCACTCTTTAAGTCCGCGCCGGATTCGTCCGTTTTGTTCCGCGACAGGAGCCGCCGCAATTGTTCCGAGAGATAGATATCGTAGGCGACTAATGCTCCCGCGCTTCCGAAGACCACGGCTCCCAACAGCATCAAGAGCCATCTCAAAGCCGACATCGAAGTGTCCCTTCTTCCTCAGCGCGGTGCGGAATAAGCCCGGGCCAGTTGCGCTGTCCCGCGCACCAATTCTGTCCGCGCAGGAATCCTTCGCGCCGTGGCCGGACGCATGATCCGAAACGCCGCCTCCAGGCACAGCCAATTCAGCCCAGCGGCAGCCGCGACCGCAAATATCGTGGTAATAACAAGGGTTGCGAATTGCAGCATAGCGATCATGACGTGCCTCCTTGTCTTGCGCTTCCAGAGATGGCACGAAGATGGCCAGCGGCTATCTATTTATAAATAAAGGGGTTACCTAGACTCCTGAAGACCAAGAACTGTGTTAGGCAACACACGTTGTGGACATGGGTGGACGGGCCCCAGGGGGCGGGGGTAATGCCATTTCCCTGCCCTCCGGGCCTCGCCCAGAGGGGCTCTTTGTCGCCCATACCAAAATTCTCCTTCCCTACTTCCGTCGAACTCTTGTGCTACGCTACCCGTGAGAGCATTCATGAACCGCGGATCAGGTTTACGCATCGGCAAAATTCTCGGCATCCCCATCTATCTCCATTCCACCTGGGTCTTTATTTTCGCGGCCATCACCTACATGATCGCTTCGCAGTACAAGCAGGAGCATCCCGTCTGGACGGACGCGCAGCATTGGACCGTAGGCGTTCTGACCAGCCTCCTCTTCTTCGCCTCGGTACTCTTCCACGAACTCTCCCACAGCGTCGTGGCCCAGCATTACAAGATTCGCGTTATCTCGATCACGCTGTTTCTCTTCGGAGGCTTGGCGCGCATCGAGCGCGAACCTTCCAAGGCCATTCAAGAATTCAATATTGCCATCGCGGGACCGCTGGCCAGCGGCTTCCTCGCCGTCGGTTTTTTTGGCTTAACGCTGCTTTTCCCCTATAGCCAGACGGTTGGAGCACTGGCCACCTGGCTCTGGCAGACCAATTTCGCGCTTGCCGTTTTTAATCTTTTGCCGGGATTTCCTTTGGACGGAGGAAGAATTTTCCGCGCCATCGTTTGGGGAGCCACCAAAAATTTTGATAAGGCCACGCGTGTCGCCGGCGCCAGCGGCAAAATAATCGCCTACGCGATGATCCTTTTAGGCGCTTACGGTGTGTTTAACGGCGTCGTTCGACAGGGGCTCTGGCTTGCCTTCATCGGCTGGTTCATTCTAAACGCCGCGCAGGAGAGCGTCGCTCAAGTGACCGTCCGGCAGACTCTGGCTGGATTGAGCGCCGCCGACGTCATGAGCAAGGAAGTGCCCACCGTTCCCGGCCACATCACGCTGGAAGAATACAGTGCCGAAGTGCTGCGCACCGGCCGCCGCCTTCATCTTGTGATTAACGACGACCGCCTCGTCGGCATGATGAACGTTCAGGCCCTCAACTCCATCCCGCGTGGCGAGTGGGCCCACAACTCTGTGCAAGCCGCCATGATCCCGCGCGAAAAAATCCTCTGGACCTCGCCGGAAGAACCCCTTCTGCGTTTGCTCGAGCGGCTCCTGAGCGCCGATGTCAACCAGATGCCTGTTGTGAGCGGCGCCAACGACGGCGCACCCCAGATCGTTGGAATCGTCACGCGCGACTCCATTCTCCGCGTGATGCAAACGCGTTCCGAGCTTGGCCCGCTGGCCACTAGCAGGTAGTCGGCACCGTGCGCGTCGAACTTTTTGTAGCAGTTTTTTCTTGATAGGAAAAATCTAATCCGCGACGGCGGATTGCCGTCCGGTAAATAAAGCCCGCACGGTACTTTTTTTGTGATTTGTTTTTCGGAAGTGAAATCCACTAATCCGCAACGGTGAATTGTTCCGTGGCGAAAAACTTTTTTGCTTCGTTTCTTCGCGATTCTAGCGTGACTCGCACTCCATGGCGCGGTCGCAGCGTGATCGACGCCAGCGGCACCACTGGATGATTCGCCACGAGCCGCAATCGAAACTTCCGCGCGATCGTCGCCAGAATCAGCGTGGCTTCCATCAACGCAAAGCTATTCCCGATGCACTGGCGCGGCCCGCCTCCAAACGGAAAATAGGCGAACCGCGGCAATCGCTTCGATAAATCACCTTCCCAGCGCTCCGGCCGAAATTCTTCCGGCGCGTCGTACCATCGCGGGTCGCGATGCACTACCCACTGCGCCATTGCCACCCCCATTCCTTTTGTCACGGGATAGCCCGCAATTTCATGATCTTCGACGGCCAGCCGCGCCAGTCCCCACGCTGCAGGATACAGCCGCAGCGATTCCGTAATGACGTGTACGGTGTAAACAAGTTTCGGCAGATCATCGATAGTAGGCGCGCGATCGCCGAGGACGGAATCCAATTCCGAGTGCAGCTTTTTTTCGACGGCGGGATTTTGCGCGAGCAACCACCAGGTCCAGGAGAGTGTGCTGGCTGTTGTTTCGTGCCCGGCCAAAAATAGAGTAATCGTTTCATCGCGAAGCTGGCGGTCCGTCATTCGCGAACCATCTTCGTCTTGCGCGTGAAGCAGCATCGAAAGCAGATCGCCAGCATCGCGCCCGGAAGCGCGGCGCTCCGAGATAATCCGGTAAAGAATTTTTTCGATTTGCGCCACTTCCCGTTTCACGCGGAAATTCGCGGGCGTCGGCAGCCAGTGCGGGACAAATATCGTCCGGCGGAAATTCGCGCCGATTTCCAGCAGCTGTTGCAGGGATTTCCCCACTTCTTGCGCGTCGCGTTCAACATCGGCGTCGAACAAAGTTTTTCCGACGATCTGCAGAGTCAGCCGCATCATTTCTTGATGCGCGTCGCGTTCTTCCCCGCTCTTCCATCCTTCCAACAATCGCTCGGTGTACTGCACCATCGTCGCCGCGTAGGAAGCGATCCGAACGCGGTGAAAGGCCGGTTGCGCCAGCCGCCGCTGCCGCAGCCAGAAGTCTCCTTCGCTGGTCAGCAAGCCTTCGCCGAACACATGCCTGTTCGCTCGCAAGACCCTTCCTTTCGTATACATGCGCGCATTTGCGACCAGAACTTCTTCGATCAAGTCGGGATGATTGATGAAAATCGTTTTGAAATTCAGGACGCGCAGGCCCGCGATGTCACCATATTCACGGGCAACCATGGTGAAATATTCCAGGGGAGTATTATTCAGCGGTCCGAGCGACCATCGTTTGAGCCCTTCGGAAGGGCCGGAGGGGAATTTCTTGCGAATCGCGGGCGACATTTAGTAATGCTATGCCCGCATTCGCACGGCGTCAACGCGCCACTCGTTTGCGGCCCTCAGGTTTCTTGCGCACGGAGCGCGAGGATTCGAAAGCCGCCGCGCTGGATGTCGACAGTTACTTTTGCGAATCCCGCAGCGGTCAATCTCGCAAACAACGAGGCTGGCGCCACAGGCACAAAGGTACTCTTGATGTGTACGACGCGGTGCAGCCACGCATCCTGAATCTCGAACGCGAAAAACACTCCGCCCGGCCGAAGAACTCTCCAAGTTTCCGCAAAGGTGCGATCCTGCAACTCATGGGAACGCAAATGATGAAACATCAGGATCGCAATCGCCGAGGAGAAAGTCCGGTCCGCAAAGGGCAAGGCCGCCGCATCGCCTTGAGTCACCCTCGCATTCGAGCCGTTTAGTCGCGCAGCCAGCTTCGCCGCAAATGCGTGGTCGTACTCCAGACTCGTCACGCGACCAGCGAGGCGCGCCAACGCCTCCGTTGCAGCTCCCGGCCCTGCGCCCAGCTCCAACACGTGATCGCCCAGGTCCGAGCCTTGCAGGGCCCAGGGCAAAACGTACCGTTGCGTTACCCATCGCCACAGCGGTGTTCCACAAAACCATGTTTCATATCGATTCATTGAAGCTCGACGGTATTCGAGGGCAAGCCATTCTAACGTTACTGAGGGGAATTATTGAAGCAAAGGGCGGATGCGACGCAGCGCGGAAGCGAATTGATCGGCGTTATAGGAGGACGGATTATCGAGCTGCCGGAAAAGGGCGTTTATAGCGGCGCGGACTTCGGCGGCGTTTGCGGGCTTTGCATCCCTACTATACGCGATGTACAGCGAATCCATCGCCATAGCCGCCTGTTCCGCGGCGCGTTCATCAGCCAGCGCGATATTTTCCGCGTCATCGGGTATGCGCTGGAGCATGCGCAGGGCAACTGCCTGATCGTATTGCATGGTCGCCAGCCGCTCAGCGATTCGCTGCGCCAGCGGGGCCGCCGCCGATACGGCCGACGCCACTGCATTGCGATCCGGATTCAATTTGCTCATCTGATCTGAAACAATCAGCAACTGGCGGTCCAGCTCTTGCGCGTTCGCTGAATCAATCTGCTTCGCCAACAAACGGAATACAGCATAACGCGAGCTGTTCCACGCCGGATCGCCTGGCCGCCGCCCAAGATATCCATGCTCCTGCCGCCAACTGTCTTTCGCCGGTCCCAGAACGTGATGGCAAGCAAAACAGGAAAGCTCGGAATACTCCGGCCAAACATCTTTTTTGTCGAAGCGCTCATTCTTCGCGCGCCATGTCAATCGTTCCATCGCGGCACGCAGTTGCACGGCCTGGCCGGCGCTCCACTCGCGCACACCAACCCATGCAGTATCCTCAGCAGGTTTGCCCGGCTCGGATTCGCGCGGCACCTTCCAGTGGCGCGGCATAACCGCCGAAAACGAATCCAGCTCGAAATAAAGATCTGGATGGCCGGCAGCAATCATCTCGTGATCCACAAATTTGTTTTTCGTTCCGAGATGGCATTCCAGGCATTTCTGCGAGCGGTGAATGACGTCGCGAGTGTCGCGCATGCCCAACGCCACGGATTTTTCATGCGGCCAGGTCCTCGTTGTGTGCGGCCCGAGCCAGCCCGAGGCCGGCCCGTGGCAGTTTTCGCAAGACACACCTTCCGAAATCTCAAATGCCCGGCCACGCTGCTCCGGCGGCGGATTCAGGGCGTGGCACGCAAGGCACTTCGGCGCTTCTTCTGCTTTCGCGCCCAGTCTCAAGATCCGCGCCATGCGCTCGCCGACATCACTGGTCAATACCTGATAGGCGCGGCTGTGTTTATCCTTGATGATCCACGTTGAATATTCGTTCTGCAAAATACGGCTGCCCACGATCGGTTTCACGCTTCCGTGACAACTCGTCGCCGCGCACGAGCCTGGTCCGATGTATTTGATGGGTTCATTCTGGGCGGAAAGAAGCGCTGGGGGCGTCAAGAAACAAGCGCATAAAAAAACGACGCGAAGCTTGCAGGAGTTGGAGGCGTTGCCCATTCGGTTCATCGGAAAGTCTGTTTGCTTATATCGTTTGCGCCGCGCGGAAGTCAACGGGCCGCATTATCTTTTTCGCGCCGCGCCGCGAAAAGCCAAACGCGCGCTATTTACACCCACCTCCCCTGCCAGTAGTATGCAGGGGATTCAGCACGCCACTTCGCGCTGCGCATCGTCTGACAAAACATGCGTGGCGCCGTTCGCATGAGACGGGGCGCCGTGATCTTCGACGACCTTCGGGCCATCCAGCTTCGCCACGGTTTCCTGCCCAAAGCGGAACTTGAGGGCCTTTCACAACGCACCCAGACACCGCTCTACCAAATCCACGGAGTTGCAAGTTTCTATCCTCATTTTCATCTCGCTCCGCCGGCCAAAGCGGAGATTCGGGTCTGCACCGATATGAGCTGCCATCTGAATGGCGCATGCGAGCTGCGCGCCGATCTCAAGGGGCGCTTCGCCAATTCACGTGCTGAAGATGTGCAAATTCGAGACGTGTCCTGTCTCGGCCGTTGCGATCAAGCCCCTGCAATTGCTATCAACGATCACATCTTCGCGGAAGTCACGGCTGGTCACGCCGAGCGGATCGCTCGCAGTGCCATCCGCGGCGAGGATATTCACGAAGGACATCACGAGCGAGCGCGCATCGCTTGCAAGGCCGATCCTTATGGTGACGGGGAAAAGTACGGCGTCGTGCGCAAGCTAGTTCAAACCAAAGATTGGGACAGTGTTCTGGCGCAACTCAAAACCGCCGAACTGAAAGGCATGGGCGGCGCTGGATTTCCCACCAGCATGAAGTGGGACCTTGTTCGCAAGCAGCCTGATCCCGTCCGATATGTTGTCTGCAATGCGGATGAAAGCGAGCCCGGCACGATCAAAGACCGCTTCATTATGACCAACCTGCCGCATCTGCTCATCGAAGGCATGATCATCGCTGGATTTGTCACGGGGGCCAAACGCGGCATCCTCTATATCCGCCACGAATATCATCTTCAGGAAGAAATTCTCGGCGAAGAAATTCGCCGATGTTATCGCTCCGGAATTCTGGGGAAAAGAGTTCTAGGCAGCGATCTCGACTTTGATCTGGAAATTTTTGTCAGCCCGGGCGGCTACATCTGTGGCGAAGAAAGCGCGCTTATCGAAGCGATCGAGGGGCATCGCGCCGAACCGCGAAACAAACCGCCGTTCCCCGGTCAGATCGGCCTGTGGCAAAAACCCACCGTTATCAACAACGTAGAAACTTTTATCAACGTTCCCCAAATTCTCGCTCGCGGGGTTGACTGGTTTGTCGCACAGGGTGCCGGGGGCTCGCGCGGGCTGAAATTTGTCGGGGTGAGTGGCCACGTCGCGCGCCCAGGGATTTTCGAGGTCCCCATGGGCGTGCCCATGCGCGAGGTCATTTTCAATCACGCCGGTGGCGTTCGCAGCGGTCGTCAACTCAAGGCCTTCGCGCCATCGGGTCCATCGTCCGGATACCTTCCCGCGTCTATGGTCGACGTTCGTCTCGATTTTAAGGCTCTTGCCGAAGCCGGATCGATGCTCGGTTCCGGCGCGATCGTCGTTTGTGACGATACGACCTGTATGTTAGACATGGCGTTGAACGCCGTGCGTTTCTATCGCAACGAGTCCTGCGGCAAATGTGTCCCCTGCCGGGTCGGCTCACAAAAAATGGCGGACATGCTCGTGCGCTGGACGCAAGGCGGCGTCCCCGAAGCTCAATATCGCGCTGACCTGACGCTCCTCGACGAACTTTCGCAGGCCATGAGTCTCACTTCAATTTGCGGCCTCGGCCAGATCGTTCCGGCGCCAATTCAATCCGTGCTGAAACATTTTCGTGCGGAGATTGATGCTCACGTTTTGAAGAGCCAATGCCCCAGCGGCATCTGCTTCACCGCTGCATCGCGCGCCGGCGAAGTCCAGCGCGTGGGAATCCGTCCCTAGCATGACGACTACAATTACACCTCCGGGCTTCGTAGACATCACGCTCGATGGTCAATGCGTCCGGGTGCCCGCGGGCACGAGCGTATTCGACGCCGCACGGATGAACGGCGTCAGCATCCCTACGCTTTGCCACTTACAAAGCCAGACTCCTGTTGGCGTATGCCGCCTGTGTGTTGTGGACACTGGTGCACGCGTTCTCGCAGCCTCTTGCGTGCGGCCGGTCGAGCCCGGCATGAAGGTGGTCACCAATTCGGAAAAGGTTTTTGCGGCGCGCAAAACGATCCTGGAACTCTTGATGTCCGATCATCCTTCGCCGTGCCAGCGCCAGCAGAATTCCGGCGACTGCGAACTGGAGACACTCGCGAAAGCGGTGGGAGCTTCACAGCCGCGCTTCGCAAAACGCACGGTCGCACGCGGCAAAGATGATTCTTCCCTGGCCATCGCCGTGGATCACAACGCTTGCATTCTCTGCGACCGGTGCATCCGCGGGTGCGATGAAATCAAAAACAATTTCGTCCTCGGCCGGATGGGAAAGGGCTATTCCGCAGGCATCGTCTTCGATCTCAATTCTCCAATGGGCGATTCCACGTGCATCTCTTGCGGCGAGTGCATGGTTTCCTGCCCCACCGGAGCGCTCACCAACAAAAGCGTTGTGGGCACGGCGATCGCTGCCGGGCCAGACGCGCAAGGATTCGAGGCCGAGGAGCTCCTGCAGATTCCCGTTTTCAAAGGCGTCTCTGGGACATTTCTCGAACTCAATCGAGGCGCCATCGTCAAGCGCCGCTTCCGCAAAGGCGAAATTATTTGCCGCGAAGGCGAGTTCGGATCCACAGCTTTCCACATTCTCGAGGGAAAAGCCAAAGTCTCGATTTCCACTCCTATCGCACACGTCAAGACCCAGGGCGGCGCAAAAGGATTTTTCAAGCGGCTGACCAGCACGCTGGTCGCGCGTGAAGAAGATAAGCGCCAAGAAGAAGCGCGTGATAGAACCATTCCGATCGATGCTACCGTCGATCTCGACTGCGGCAATCCAGTCGCGGAGCTCGGCCCAGGCGACCTCTTTGGCGAAATGACCTGCATGAATTTTTACCCGCGCTCCGCCACGGTGATCGCGGAATCAGACGTCGTGGCGTTCGAGATGCTGCGCAACGTTCTCGACATCATGCTCAAGAACAAAACTTTCCGCGCACAGCTTGACCAGACCTACCGCCGGCGTGCCCTCGAAAATCATTTGCGCGGCGTGCCCATGTTCGCGAACCTTTCGCCGGAGTTCATCACTCATCTCAAGGAAAGCGTCGAGTTGCAGCGCTTCGCTCCCGGCCAGGTTATCGTTCAGCAGGGTGCGCCGGCCGACAGCTTCTACCTCGTTCGCATCGGGTTTGTAAAAGTTTCGGAGAACTATCCCGGCGGAGAGCTGGTGCTGGCGTATCTCTCGCGCGGCGACTATTTCGGTGAAATCGGGCTTCTCGGCGGCGGCGTTCGAACCGCCACTTGCACGGCCCTCGATCACGTCGAGCTCGTGCGAATCTCCGGCGACGATTTCCGCGACATGGTCGCGCGTTTCCCGAGCGTACGAACCGGCCTGGAAGCCGTCGCCGCCGAGCGCCGCGCCGCGAATCAGCAGCGTATGCAGATGGTCCACAACGTTCCCATCGATCAATTCCTTTCGCAAGGATTGATGGAAGCGCAGAGCTTGCTGATTCTGGACTTGCAGAATTGCACGCGCTGCGACGCTTGCGTGAACGCCTGCGCCGACGCGCACGACGGCATCACCCGTCTCGTCCGCGATGGCTTGCGCTTCGATCAGTATCTAGTCGCCACCAGTTGCCGCCAGTGCCGCGACCCGCTGTGCATGGTTGGCTGCCCCGTTGGTTCGATTCGAAGGCGCAATTCGCTCGAAGTCATCATCGAAGATTGGTGCATCGGCTGCGGCCTCTGCGCGCAGAATTGTCCTTACGGCAATATCAATTTGCATCCGTTCGAAATGATGGTCGACGATCCCGAGCGCGCCGGTCACAAAAAGGCTGTCGTCAAACAAAAAGCAACTTCCTGCGATCTATGTACGCACTTGAAAGAACCGAGTTGCGTCTACGCTTGCCCGCACGACGCCGCGCATCGCGTTGACCCGCGCACATTCTTTGCCGACATGCTCGGCCGGGGCTCCGCAAAATGAGAATGGATCGGACGCAACGCGGCTGGGCTCTGGCATCGCTGGTACTACTTGTGATTTCCGTGTTCGTGTATGCCCTCTATGCATTCGGATCGTCTCAAGGCCCGCACGGCGGCAGTGGCATCGGCCTCACATTCGGCATTATCGGCTTCGCTTTCATGATTTTTGCCGCGCTCCTTGGCGCACGAAAGCGTGTTCCCACGTGGCGCATCGGCCGCGCGCAGGGCTGGATGCGCGGCCATCTCTGGCTCGGCTTGCTCGCGCTGCCGATGATTCTTTTTCACAGTGGATTTCATTTCGGCGGCACGCTTACACGCGTGCTGATGTGGCTGGTGATCATTACCGTGTTCAGCGGCGTGTTCGGCGCTGCACTGCAACATTACATTCCGCCCATGATGACATCGGACGTGCCGCTCGAAACGATTTACGATGAGATCGGCCGCGTTCGAACGCTCCTTCGTGAAGAAGCCGATCGCGCCATCGAGGACCTTTGCGGCAATTTGGGACTCGCAAAGAGTTCAAGCGAGGAGGGCCGGCGCGCGGGCGGGTTCACGGCATTGCGCACAATCCCGGCGTCCGCCGTTTCGCTGCGCACTTCCGCCGCTGTCAGCGCCGGCGCGAGCGCTGCGGTGGCCGCCGCTGCCGAAATTGTTTTGTTGGGCGAAGAGGAAAGCACGCCGCTGCGGCGTTTTTACCTGAGCGAGATGCGCCCATTTCTAGAGCACCCGAAACAACGCGGCCAGCGTCTCGGCGATGCCGCGAAATCGAGCAGCACGTTTGCAGGACTGCGCACCTTGCTGCCAGTCACGGCCCACGCTCCCCTCGGCGATCTTGAAGACATTTGCGACGAAGCACGCCAACTCAGGCGACAGGAACGCTTGCATCACTGGCTGCACGGCTGGCTGCTGCTGCATATCCCGATTTCGCTGGCATTGATTTTGCTCGGCGTCATTCACGCAGTCATAGCATTGCGCTACTAGCGTTTATAGAAAAAAGTGGCACGGACACGTACAACAAAAAAACTCGCGCAGCGCATCGACCTCAACTATTTCAAGAGGCCGACGCCGCTGAAGCGCGCGAAATTTTGGCTCAGCCTGTTGCTGCCATTACTGGCGCTCGTGTGGATTGCATGGCGTGGCTTTTCGGGCGACCACCGCGTGTATAGCAGCGGACGCCTGTCAGAGCCTCACGCGGTCCTCGAAAAAGAGTGCGCCGCGTGCCACCTGCGGCAAGCCGGCCAATTCTCCGCCAAGGTCGCCGACTCTGCCTGCCTGGCCTGCCACGATGGCCCTGCTCATCACGCCAAGGCAAAAAAATCGCTTGCGTGCGGCACATGCCACGGTGAGCATCGCGGCCGAATCAACATTTCCGCAGTAAGCAATCAGTCTTGTGCGGAATGCCACATGCACCTGAATTCGGTGAGCAGCAAGCCGCTCTACACGGGGTACATTGGCACCTTCAAGAACACGCATCCAGAATTTGCGGCGTTACGTCTCTTTGGGGGCCAACGGCCTCGTGATCCCTGCACTATCAAGCTCAATCACGCCATCCACCTGAAATCGATTCGCCGCGGTCCCACCGACTCGCTCGTCCAACTCGAATGCCGCGATTGTCACCGCCCGGAGTCCGTCTCGGCGGACTGGACTTACGGCGATGAAAAATACGCGGCGGCGAAGCATTCTTACTCGGACTCGTACCAAGAAGAAAGCCCCATCGCTAAGGAGCGGGAAACATTCCGCAAACCTTCAAGCGGCCGCGAACTCATGGCCCCGGTGAAATTCGCGAATGCTTGTGCTGGCTGTCACTTGCTCACTTTCGACAAGCGCTTCGACGAAGGCGTGCCGCACGACAAGACGGAAGTCGTGCACGCTTTCCTGATCAAAAGTTTCTCTAAATATATCGCCAGGCACCCTGGCGAGATGCGCGTGGCGCGCGATCCCAAGCGCGATCTCACCGGCAAACCTATTCCTCCGGAAGTGCGCGTCCTCACACCAATACAGTGGGTCACCGAGCGCGTGGCCGACGCCGAAGAACTGCTTTGGCGTAAGACTTGCAAGCAATGCCACGATCCCCGCTTTCGCAACAAGGATTCTTTGATGCGAATCGCGCAATTGACCTCGGACAAGAAACTTGCTGAAAAGATAGCGGCGGCCGCGAGGACAACGCTTCCATTCATCGCGCCGGCAGACGTCACCTTGCAGTGGATGCCGCATGCGAAGTTCGATCACAGCAAGCACGAGGGATTTACTTGCGTGAGTTGTCATGCGAAGGCGCTTACTAGCACGGAATCGAGTGACATCTTGCTGCCGGGAATTGAAACGTGCAAGAAGTGCCACGCGCCGGGGCCGGAGCACGCGGAGTCGCGCTGCTTTGAGTGCCACACTTATCACGATTGGTCGAAGCGCAAGGAAGTCACGCCGAAATTCACGCTGCCAGCGTTGCGGACTGGCAACCGGTAGCTGTCACTTTTGAGTGGCGATTGACCTTACTTTACGAACAAACGCAACTGGCATGGCTCTACAGGGCCTCGGGCGCCCATTGCGGGCGCGCACCGGCACTCAACTTTCAACTTTGATGACCGCCGATTATGCGTGCTGCACAAGCGCCATCATATCGGGCGCGTATCTTTCGCCAAACACCTCAATTTGTGCGAAGCGGGCGTTGATCTCTTTCAAGTCGCTTTCCGTGAGCTTCACATTGAGCGCGCCCATGTTGTCCTCAAGATAGCGAACGCGCTTCGTGCCGGGGATGGGTACTAGGTCATTGCCCTGAGCAAGAACCCAGGCGAGGGCCAACTGTGCTGGTGTCGATCCTTTCCTGCTGGCAAGCTCTTTTACAGTGTCCACCAGTTTAAGATTCGCCTGCAGCGCTTTCTCTCCGAAACGCGGATTCGTCCGGCGCCAATCAGTGGGATCAAGGTCTTCGAGCTTTTGGATCGCACCGGTTAGGAAGCCGCGCCCTAGCGGGCTGTAAGGCACAAAGGTGATTCCCAACTCGCGGCAGGTGGCCAGGACGCGATTCGTTTCCACTTCGCGCGACCACAGCGAATACTCAGTTTGTAGCGCTGCAATCGGATGAACCTTGGTGGCCCGCCGCAACGTTTCGGGCCCGGCCTCCGATAGCCCGAGCACGCGTACTTTACCGGCCGAGACCAGTTCGGCCATGGCGCCCACGGTCTCCTCAATCGGAACTTTTGGATCGACCCGGTGTTGATAGAAGAGATCGATCGTATCGATGCCAAGCCGCTTCAGGCTGGCGTCGCAAGCGCGCCGTACATTGGCAGGCGAACTGTCAATGCCTCGAGTGCCATCGGCATTGATACGGAAACCAAACTTGGTGGCAATGACCACGCTATCGCGGGCCACTTCACGCAGAAAGCGGCCTAGCAACTCTTCATTTGTGTATGGTCCGTAGATCTCAGCGGTATCCAGAAAATTTCCGCCCAGCTCCAAATAACGGCGAAGAACACGCAGCGACTCCGTTTGATCGGCCGGTCCGTATGCAAACGACATCCCCATGCACCCGAGTCCTATGGCTGAAACAACTGGACCGCCTTTTCCAAGTTGGTGTTTCGGCATGAATTTCTCCTCGTTTGGATTCATAGGGTTGGATGAAAAGTCCGCGCGCTCCGTTACTGGCAACCCGAAGATTCAGTGTGGATTGAGAATTTCTCTTGTTGCGGGATAGATGCGGCGAAAGACGGAATAACTGGTATTGAGGGCGGCGACGGCAGCCGGTTGAGGACTAACGCGGGAGGCGACGCGAACGGTGGCAGCGCAGGCGGAATCGACCGTGGGCCATAGGCCAGCGCCAACGCCAGCAAGAAGAGCGGCTCCGTAAGCAGCCCCTTCCTCGGCTTCGACAATTTCTACGGTGTGGCCACAGACATCGGCCTGGATCTGACGCCACAGCGAGGAACGCGCGCCACCTCCGCCGAGGCGGATGCTGGTAACAGGGACGTTCATTTCGCGAAAGAGCGTGAGGGTGTCGCGAAGGCTGAAGGCAACGCCTTCGAGGATGGCGCGAACGACGTGGGCGCGCGTGTGGGAGGCGGTCAGGCCAACGAGCGCGGCGCGAGCGTTGGAGTCGAGATGCGGGGTGCGCTCGCCCATCAGATAGGGTGTCCACAAGAGGCCGTCAGAACCGGCAGGGATTTTGGCGGCTTCGGCGGTGAGCTGGTCGTAGGATTTGCGGGCGCCGCTGGAACTTGTCGCGAACGTGTCACGAAACCAGCGCAGCGATAGGCCAGCGGCCTGAGTGACGCCCATGACGTGCCAGCGTTCGGGAATGGCGTGGCAAAAAGTGTGGACGCGGCCGAGAGGATCAAGAGCCGGGCGGTCAGTGGCCGCAAAAACCACTCCGGAAGTGCCGATCGTGGCGCTGACCGCTCCGGCGGAGACGATGCCCATGCCAGTGGCTCCAGCGGCTTGGTCGCCTGCACCAGCTACGACCGGCGTGCCAACGCGCAGACCCGTTTCGGCTGCACCATTGGTTGAGATTTTTCCGCAAACTGCGCGGGATTCATGGAGGGACGGCAACAAGCGTTCATCGATTTCTGCGGTTTGCAACATCTCCCGAGACCAGCGGCGATGGGCGACATCGAGAAGCAACGTTCCCGAAGCGTCGGCCATATCGGTGGCGCGCTCGCCGGTGAGGCGAAAGCGAACGAAGTCCTTCGGAAGCATGACCGAGCGAACACGTTTCCAATTTTCGGGTTCGTTCTCGCGAACCCAAAGCAGTTTTGTAAGCGTGAAATTCGCCAAGGCAGGATTGCAGGTGAGCTGGATCAGGCGCTCTTTGCCGATCTTAGCGGTCAGATCGCGGCACTGCTTTTCGGTGCGTACGTCGCACCAGATCAAGGCGGGACGGACGACGCTTCCCTGCTCGTCCAGCATGACCGCGCCGTGCATCTGGCCGGAGAAGCCGACGCAGGCAATTTCTTCGCCGCTTAGATTCGCGCTCGCGACGGCCTTGCGAATTGCAATGCACGAGGCGCGCCACCAATCTTCGGGGTGTTGCTCGGCCCAGCCGATGTGCGGCGAAGCGAAGGGCCGATGCTCTTCGGTCGCGGAAGAGACGACGCGGCCCTGGCCACCGATGATAAGGGCGCGCGTTCCTCCGGTACCAACGTCAATCCCAAGTACGTAGATAGAGTCTCCCCGACTACAGGTGTCGTCCAAAGCAAGATATCGGGGGAGAGACTATCTCACTTCGTTGGTCATGAGGAAGAGGGGACGCATTTCGAAGCTGGCATACTGCGGACGAAGGCGGTCGGTGTTGTACTGTTCCTTGACATTCACGACTTTCTTGGTGGCGGTGACCGTTTCAAGAGGAATGTTGTCGTAGTGGCCGTTCTTGAGGACAACGAGACGCCCGCTGATTTTTTTCAGGAGGAGATCGAGAGCGAGATTGCCATAGGCCATGGGGGCAATGGAGTCAATGGCGTCGGGATCGCCGCAGCGCACGAGATAGCCGAGCTTTTGATTAATGACGTCGATTTTCTTGCCACTGTTGAATTTGGCGGAAGCTTCTCTAATTTTTTCGCTGACGATTTCGCCGATTCCACCAAGCTTTTTGTGCCCGTAGGCATCGGTGCTTTCGCTTTCGAAGACCATTTCGCCACCTTCGTATATGGCGCCTTCGGAGACCAGGACGATGGAGTAGCGGCTGGGATTCTTGCGGCGGTCGGCAGCGAGCAGTTCGGTGAGATGTTCGATATTGAATTTGTACTCCGGAATGACGCAGCGATTGGCGGCACCGGCCATGGTGGGAAGCATGGCGGTGAAACCCGCGTACCGGCCGAAGACCTCAATCACCATGAAACGCTCGTGCGAGCCGGCAGAGGTGCGGAGACTGTTGACCATTTGAATGGTGCGTGTGACGCAGGTGCTGAAGCCGATGCAGTAGTCGGTGCCGGGAACATCATTGTCCATGGTCTTGGGAATGCCGATGACTTTGAAGCCTTCTTTGTGGAGGCGAACGCCGTAGCTAAGCGTGTCGTCTCCGCCGATGGGGATGAGAGTGTCGATGCCCAGCCAAGCGAGATTTTTGAGGACTTCCGAGGTGAGGTCGTTTTTCTCAGCGGTGAATTTGTCTTTCAGATGCGTGGGGACGCTGGACTTGGCGACGCGGCCGGGATTGGTCCGGGAAGAGTGGAGGAAAGTGCCACCGGTGCGCCCGGCGCGATCGACCGTCTCTTCGTCAAGGAGGAAAAAATTGTCAGAGTTGTCGTAATCCTTCTCGCGGATCATATCCACAAGGCCGGCCCAGCCATGACGAATGCCGATAACCTGGTAACCTTCGCGAATAGCGCGAAGGGTGACGCCGCGGATGGCGGGATTCAGGCCGGGAACGTCGCCGCCTCCGGTGAGGATGCCGATGACGCCTTTCTTAGTGTTGACGTTTGCCATGAGATGACGAATTGCCCTTTCGTGGGATGTTCAACACTAAATTATCCTCTTCGAAGGAGTTTTTAGGAAGAGTGAAGGAGCACAATTTGTTTTTTAGAATGGATGAATTCAAATCATCGATTCGAAAATTACAGATCGATCTTGGTGCCGAGTACAGCAAGAAACTTGGCGAGCCAGGCGGGATGCGCGGGCCAGGCCGGTCCGGTCACGAGGTTGCCGTCGGAGATGGCGTCCGTCATCGCGAGATTGACGTACGTGCCGCCGGCTTGAGTCACCTCAGGACCGACGGCGGGATACGCGCTGCACTTTTTGCCCTGGATGACGTTCGCCGTGGCCAGAATTTGCGCGCCGTGGCAGAGGGCGGCGATGGGTTTATTCGTCTTTGAGAAGTGGTGGACGATTTCAATGACGCGCGGGTTGAGGCGCAAGTATTCGGGGGCGCGGCCGCCGGGGAGGAGCAAGGCGTCGTAGTCTTCGGGCTTCACCTGGTCGAAAGTGGCGTTAAGAGTGAAATTGTGACCGCGCTTTTCGGAGTAGGTCTGGTCGCCTTCGAAATCGTGGATGGCGGTGCGCACGTGCTCGCCGGATTCTTTACCGGGACAGACGGCGCGGACTGTGTGGCCAACCATCTGCAATGCTTGGAATGGGACCATCACTTCGTAATCTTCCACGTAATCGCCGACGATCATGAGGATGGATTTCTTGGACATTTGAGCCTCCGGACGACAAAGAGAATAGCAAAAAAAGAGAGGGCGGACTAAAGCCCGCCCTCTCTGGATAGAACAACTAGAAGCGCTTATTGAGCGTTGATCTGGTTTGCGGACGCCGCTGCCACGGCTTCGGTGGAATCCTGAATGGTGAGCATATCGGTGCGTACCTTCTCCCATTCGAGGAGTGTGAGTCCATAGGAGGCGAAGACGCGCCGGATCTTGGCGGAGTCCCAGCGCAGAACTTTTTCGCACACGGGAACGAGCACGCTCATGGCGTTATCGCTAAGTACCGTGCGCTTTGCGACGCGCGTGATGAACTTAGCTTCGCTCACCGCGATGGTCAGGCCGTCATACTGATTGACGTGCATCATAACTGGGAGATCGGAACTGCCGTCGCCCATGTAAATGATGCTGTCATGGCTGATGCCGAGCGTAGAGCGCAGCTCTTCGAGCACGGTGATCTTGCCCCATCCCGCCGAAGCGCGAATGATGGAGTCGACTTCGCCCGTCTCTTCTTTGTAGCGAAAGCGCGTGCCGAAAATGTGATCCGGCGGCACGATGCCTTCGAGCGCCGACTCGATGATCTCCTGCGGGGCGGCGGAGATGACGTTGAAATGGAACTTGTAGCCCTCGGCGAGATTTTCGAGCGCGCGCGCAAAGAGCGCGACGTCGTGCTTCAAGCGAATCTGCTTTCCGGTTTGGACAAGGTGCTCGCGGCGGACCTTGCGGAAGTCCGGGTCATGGAGAATCAGATAGCTGAGTTCCGCGCCCTGCTGGACGAGGTTCATCTCGGCAAGGCCCTTCGCTTTGTCATGAAAGCCGTGGAAGCCGATCAGCTCGCTAAGAACGACTCCCGAGTCGTTGAAGCTAAGCGTCTGGTCAAAATCACTGGCCAACAAGAATTGTTTGGTCATGTACTAGTACTCCTGTTGCTGCCTTTTCTGGTGGGCCCTGCTCTGGGAAGCCTCGTCACCCGCTCCGGATACACTTTAACTGCGTCCCCTCCACACTGCCCCACGAATTATTTTGATGGGTGCTATGCGTTAAAAGTGTGAACAGCTCATTATACCCCGATTAGATGCTGCGTAAGGGTAAAAGGCACAAAGGAAAGGAGATGGATGTACCTTGTCGCCACAGAATCCCGCAAATTCAGTACCCTGAAGGAGATAGCGGAGGCGAACAAAAAGGGGAAAAAGAGCGGTCATGACGATTTCGAGGCCGGCACCCGAACCGACAGCATTGGGCCCTTGGGAACCGATTTAGGCCCAAGGCGTCCATTTTCGGCCTTTCGTAGACGTCGTCCTCGCCAGGGTATCGAAGACGGTCCTCGAATCGCCCTATCTCCTTCGCAAGGGCCCAGACCAGACTTTCTCCGGCGGGAACAGTTTGCGGCTGGCTGCGGAAGACGGGGTCCTCAAACGCCAGGGATGCATCGATCCATTGCCATCCAGTGGCCTCAAAGGCATTCATGACGTCAGGGAGGACGAAGGCGTTGAGTGGATTGAAATGCATCAGCAGCGTGTGGCGAATGTCGCGGCCGAGCACGTCTAGAGCCAGCTGGCGATAGAACGCTGCGCGATCCAGCAGATGAGCGACCAAGTAATCGCCATAGCGTGCGATTGGAGCTTTGGGCTGCTTGCTGAGCCGATCGACAAAGCGCTGGCTCACGCGCCAGTCGGAAGCGTCGATGGTCACATGGCCGACCCGGTAGCCGCGCTCCCTCAGCAGAGTGCGAAAACGATCGCGCTTGTCCGCGGTGTCGCCTTCCTTCAGGAAAGGATAGCGGAATAGGGCGGTGCGGTTGCGATAGGGAGCAATCACCTTTTCATTTTTCAGAAAATCGACGGCGAAGTCGGCGTAACTCGTCCGCTCACCGTAGAACTTGTGCGAATAGGAATGATTGCAGATCAGGTGGCCCGCCTGGTCCCAGGCAGTAAGCACCTTTGTGCCGTCCACCTCATCCACTCGCATGCCGGAAACGAACAGCGCCGCCCTGACACCTTTCTCGGAAATCGCTTTCAAAATGCGGTTGTTTGCTTCTTGCCATTTGAGGATCGATCCGAGCGTGAGCGTCGGATCGTCGAGCGTGAGCGCGAGCTGGGGCCGCACGGAATTGTTGGGAGAACTTTTTGGCGCAGCACTTTGTGAAAAAAGAGAAACGCGGAGTGCGGGTGGAAAGAACTGAGAGCAAACCGCGGCCGAGGAACTCGTGGTTGCGTGGGAAAGGAATCTGCGACGTTTCATGGCTATGACCTCAATGGAAGGAATTCATCCAAGCTCGAGCGCGCAGGAACAAGGAGGTGAGTGGGCTTGCAGAGTGTGAAGGCCGCGTGGAGCTAGATCTCTCAAGGACATCGTCCGTCACGCCGTAAAGCTGGCCAGTAGTCGGGTGGATATAGAGACTGCGCATTTCAGCGCGATTGAGCGGTCGAGCGCCGCGGCGGCCAAAGACTGCCAGCTGGTTGCCCGACTCGTCGACGGCGCGGTCGCGGTCGATACCCTTCGAGATGGCCAGAGCAGGGCCTCGGGTGCGTGCCGTTGCAATAAGTTTGGGAGTCGGGCGCGGGCTGAACCCAGAGAAGTGCGCGGGATCATCCCAAGGCGAAAGAATTTGCAGAATGCGAAGGCCATTTTTGCCGTCGGCAACGAAAGCGAATGCGCTGGCGGCGACCATGCCGATTTTCACGTCGTTGACGTCGTTCAGTTGGCCTTCGGCCGTGAAGAATTGGTCGAGCTTGGGCGTTTCAGGCTTTTCGACATCCACAACCGCTAGGCCCTGCTTCCCTGCCGAAACATAAGCATAAGTGCGAGCCACATAAATGTTACGCGCGTCCTCAAGGGGAACTAGCGCGTTGCCGATTGGTTTGGGCTGTGCCAGGTCGGTAACGTCGAGAACTTTCAAGCCGTCGCGATCAACGACAAACGCGTAGCGGAATTGCACAGCGATACCGCGGGGATCGTTGAGTATTGGAGCCCCGATTGTTGCGGTGATGCGAGGGGCAAGTGGATTGTCCAAATCGACGACTACGAGTGCTTTGTCGGTCAGGACATAGGCAAACGTTCCGGCGATGGTGATGCGCCGCGCGCCGTTCAGCGCACCGCTTGGATTGAACGCCAATGCACGCTTCAAGAAATTATTCGCGGGATTCCCGTCAAGGAGCGTTCCGACTCCAGGACTCTTCGATTTGGGATTGGGATCGCCAATGATGACGAGGCCTTCTTCCTTGTCGGCAACATAGAGGAAACCGTAGAGCAGGTGAATCGGCTGCTCCTCGTTTTCGGGCAATTGCTGGCGCAAAGGATCGACGGCAAGTGTCGTCGGTGATGCAACTGCGAGAGCATTTTTCGTCGAAACAAAAAATCTCTGGCCGATGGGCGAGACCGGCGCAGTGGTGATTTTTTCAGAGAAGTTCTTGTTGTCGATGTTAGCGATGTCATAGACGCGCAGCCCGCCGGGGCCAAGCGCGGCATAGGCGTATTCGCCGCGAGCCTGGATGTCGAGAACATTCCCTGAATGTTCGGCGGCCGTGCTGAGTTCGCGATGGTACTCTACAAATTTCTTGAAATTGTCGGGATAGGCGATGCGCTGGAGGTCGCTGCCATAGATCGCTTCCGGTTCGTCGTGCTCCGCGACGGCAATAGCCTCGAAGCCCTTCTTTCCCGTCGCTACATAAACGTAGCGGCCTATGAAGTTCATGAAGTTGGTGCCCTGCAGCAATAATTGCGCCATCCATGCATTGTTGTCGTTCTTGGCTGAAACGTGACAATCACTGCACTGTTTTGTTTCTTTGGCGCGCACCGTGTGCGGAACAAACGTGGAGAAAGCCTGGCCGGAGAATCCCGGAGCAGAAATCGTTTGCTGCGTGTAATAGAGCCAATCGCGGTTGGCACTCTGCGAACTGACCAGCACAGCGCAGGAAGATCGCGCCGGTGCAATGCGATGACCCGTGACCGCGCCGTCAACCCCAAGCATATAAATGTCATCGCGCAGAACTTGAAAGTTGTAGCTGGTGTAATTCTTCGTAAGCAAGCCTTCGTTATGCAGCATGGGCTTCCGCGCGTTGGCGGTCATTTGCAAATGACAACCGAAGCATGTGGGCGTCCACGAACTATGGCAGGAATAGCAGGTCATGCTGCTGTTGGCGTGCGCGAGAGAAGCGTCGTCGTTCAGCATCTGCGAGGACACGCTGCCATCCTTGTTCAGCAGCTTCGCGCGAAAAGATTTCTCACTGAAATGCATGTTGCCCGGCGTGATGCTGTCGATGGTCTGAACGATCTCCCATTCCTTGTTTTCATCGGACATAGAACGCTGAAAAATTTTCTCGCCGCGCGATTCGAAACGGCGCACCCCCCAAGGTGTGCGCAATGCGTTCAGATGGCGGCCGCCCTCTGGGGCGGCGGGACCCGAGGTGATCAGTGTAGCCTTCTTGCGAATCGTGCCGTGGCAATCGATGCAGTCGATTTCGACGGCGGCGCGGGGTTCACCGTAAATTTTCCCGTTCCCGTGATTGTCCTGCGCGAAATGGCAGTCGTTGCACTGCATCCCTTTTTCGAGATGGATATCAGCCAGGTGCACGGCTTTGCCAAAGCGGTCTGGATCGTCGAAGGCAATCTGCTTGCCGTCCCTGTCGAGCCAGTTTCCTTTGCGGTCGTGATTGAAAACAGCGCGAAATATCCAGCCGTGGCCGTGAAAGTCAGCGAATTGCGTGGTCTTCAACTGCTTGTTGAAATCGGGACTGCCGACTTTTTCCAGAAATTGTTCATCGTTCCAGAGGCCGCGAACCGCGGCGCCCTCCGGGTTGCGCATAAATGATTCGTAGCGCTGCTCTTCCGTGGGGTTGCGCTGCTCTTTCGGATACATTTTGTCGCCGTCGATTTCGTTGTCCCACCATGTAAGCCCGAAATAGGTAGTGACCATGTTCGTGCCGGGATGAATGTGGCAGATCATACACTGGCTCGAGGGAACGGAGCGCGTGAAAACGTGTTTGATGGGATGACCCGGCTCGTTTTTCGGAATCGTCGGATCAGAAGAAGCGCTGAAGCCGGTGTGCCCGAACTGCGCGTAGGCGCCGGAATGTAAAGGATCACGGTCATTCGCGTAAATAACATGACACGCCGTGCATCCGCTGCCGCGATAGTCGCCGGGATGATCGTTCGTGCCGGGAAGCGACAGGATGGGGTCGAGCAATCGCGTTTTCTGCAGGCCGAGGAAAACCGGATCGGTGCGCAGCTCAGTGCCGAAGCCGCGGTCGCTGAGCTTGTCGTCCGGTTTGCCGGGATCTTCTTCGCGATTGGGATTGCCAATCTCCGACTTTTTGCGCCCGCCGCGTTCGAACACGCGAAGGACGTTGCCGGGCTGAGAAGTTTCCCAGCGAAAGAGAGGATCGAGTTCGGAAATCACGCCTTTCGCGCGAGTCTCCTCGAGGGTCGGCTTTGGAGATGTCTTGATCGATTGCGGCAAGCCGTCGCGATTGTAGCTTTCCCCGAAGCGCGCGTTCTTGACGGGATAGCCGCCGTTGTTGTAGAGCGCCGCGCCCCACAGCATTCCCGCGTGCGTCATCATGCTGGTGGAAACCGCGCGCGCCTCCGCCGCGTGACAGCCTGGCGCTCCGCAAGTTTCTGGAGCGACGCGCAGGTCGCCCGGGTTCACAAACTTGACGTATTCAGCCGATTCTTTGAGCCATTTCGTGTATGCGCGTTCAGGAAGATTCGAACGATTGCGGAAACTCGCATCACGCGGCTGCACGTGGGCTTTTTCTTTGACGGAATTGTATTCAGGAGAATTTGACGTGACGACGGATGAAACCGAAACGGAAGCGTTGCCGCCGTGGCAATCCGTGCACCCGAGATGAACGGTTTTCGTGGGATGCATCGTCGGTTCATCGGTCGATGTGTGGCATGAGATACAGCCGGAGGATTTGCCGTCGGCCTCCTGCTGCGATTGGTTTCGAAACGGAACAGACTCTTGCGGGGCGCGCGCTGGCGGCTTTGAGCTGGCATGAAGAGCAAAGAAAAAGGACAAGGATGAGACGCTGAGAACACAGAGAGTTCGCAGAGAGGAAGACGCGAATTGTTGCGCGCTATTCATGTTCGGAACATCTCAGAAAGTAAACTTCACCGAGCCGAAAAGCGAAAAGAGCGTGCGGCCCGTGTAGATATCTTTGAAGCCCCGCCCGGGCTGCAAGGCGGAAGCCCCCCCGGTTAGCACGATGTTTTCCGTAAGCGGCGGGCGGTACTCGACGCCAACACCGAAGTCTTCACCGATGGTGTGATGGATTGGCGATTGGAAAAGAAGAAACTCAAGCGGCTCGGTGCGTTCGAAGCGGAGAAAATTGAAATTCGCAAATCCTCTCAACTTAGTAGTGATTTCAAAGTCCGCGCCTGCGTTCGCCAGGAAAATCCCGGGATTAACAAAATTCGCCTGGCCTTCTTCCTTGCTCGCGCGAAGTGAAGGAATAAGGCTGCCGGGAGTAGTGAGGAGAATTCCCGAGCCGAGGAGTCGAATGCCTTCGCGATTCCAGAAACTGAAGAGGCCGCCCGCAAAATTGGGAAGATCGACAATGGAATCGAATCCGCGCGCCCGTCCGTCGCGAGGATTCGCGTCTCCCGAAGTGTAAAAGGTCGAGACGCGGTATCGGATCCAATCTTTGTCGTAAGAGATTTCCGCCGCAGCCATCTGCGCGTTGACAGTGACTCGGCGTCCGGCGATGGGATTGAACGTGTCCTCGCCCACGGCCTGATAGAAAGCGTGCGTGAGATTGAGTCTGTGAATGTGGCCGCTGCCAAGCCAGCCGAGATAGCCAACACGGATGCCGTGTAGGATCGGGCCGCCACCGGGATTCTGGTTGATGACATTTCCAATCGGCGCGGGGCGGACTAGGAAGCCATTGTCATCATAGTGCAGGCTGGGATCGTCCTTGTTCCAGGCAGCCACGAATTCCGCGGTGTAGCCGGGAAAAAAGAAGTCCTGGAGATAAACGTTGCCGAGAACGACCTGCTGGTGGCGGCGTTCGAACGTATTGAGCCCGCTGTTGGTGTTTTTTTCGAGGAAATGGAAATATGCGAGGTTGTATTCGATGCGGTCACTGTGAAGGTTGCCGAAAATGCGCAGGGCCGGCTCTTCGTCAACAAAAAGAAATCCGCGGAAGTCGGCGTTGAATTGCTGAATGCCCGCGCGCGCGGAAATGAAATCATAATTGGGACCTAGGTCATGGAGCTTCAATTCCACGAAGGCTTCTTGCAATCCGGCGTGATCGTCGAACCGGTTGGTGCCGCTGCGCGGATCGGGGCCAACGATGCCCAGTTCGCGGACTTTCAAATTGTTGAGGCTCAACTCTGGGGTGATTCGAATCCGCCAGTCGATTGGCTTGAAAGCCGCATCGCCATGAAACAAGTCAAACGTAAACCGGAAAGTTTGATCGAAGAATGCTTGTTCCCCTTTGCCGAAGAAATTCGAACTGCCCGGGCGCGCGCTGCTCACATTGCTGGGCGAAGGAACGCGGCGGCCATCGAAAAAGGTTTCTGACGAAGCTGTGAGGTTCAGAAAGACTTGCTGCCCGAGCAGTTCGGGCCAGATAGGTTCGTCGCCCTTGAGCCGATTCCGATTGAACGGGTCGTACCAACGATGCTTGGTGTACAAATACTCGCCCCTTTGCGGATAGCGCCGGTAATCGGGCTGCTCAAGGGCCCAGCGGTTGGGAACCGTGTTGTAGACATCGGCCGCGGGAGGAAGCGTGTCCGGAGAAATATTTTCGATGTAGTTCGGATCAGAATCGAGACGATGACGAAGCTCGCGATAAGTTCGGAAGGAGAGTTGCGCTTCGGTGGAAAGCGCGGGACCAAGTTCCGGAAGACGTGGCAGCCGCGAGCGCGCTTCCATGGCCGGGGCGCTGACGAGCGAAATTTCAAGCGTTACAATTTCGTTTTGCTGCAGAGCAAGGTCTAGTGGAACAAACGGCGCATAATCGTTCGCTTCGACGCGAAGCTGGTAGTGGCCAGGCGGCAACGGAAAAATTCGGAAGACGCCCTCAACAGAAGTCGTTGCGCGGAAGGTCTGTCCCGATTCTAAGTTGCGCAGGGTGAGGACGGCAGCTGGAATGGGGCGCATGGCGCCGGACACGCCTGCGTCGCGCACAACACCATCCAAGGCTGCGCTCGTCTGCGCTTGCTGCCGTGGAATTCGAACCGGCGGGCCTTGCTCACTGGATTTCTTTGCGGAATCTTGCGCGGGCGAAACAGCCTGGGATAAAAGAGCTGCGGCTGCGCGCGCCGCAACTCCGAAGGAGGCCATGCAACAAATTACGCAGAACACGCGTTGAGCCTGTCGCGGAGAGAAAAGGATCATGCGTTCGGCCTGCTCGGAGTCATGAAAAGGAATCGCGTACTAGCTAACAATATCGACGAGCAGTGAGCAACACTTTTCCCCGACCGATGGAGACATTCGATAACACGGTGAATGGCCGCTGCCATTCACCAGTACGCGCAATTCTCAGGCAAATGCGTTGAGGGGCCGCAAACGACTGTGGTACCAACAAAGGTACTCAAAGAATGCAAACAATTCGTACAATGCGGACGCCCGTGGAATCGCAGAGCGCGCTGCGGCAGCGAAACAAAACGCTGGCGCTGGGCGTTTTCCTCGCTTTGGGAATCGTCATGGCGCTACTGATGATCATGGTTGGGTGCGGCGGTGGAAGTAGCGTAACCGTTGCGCCGCCGGTTGCGTCTGTGCAGCCTTTGCAAGTAGCCGATGTCCAGAATATCGTGCAGGCAGCGGTCAATTCCGTGAATGTGGACATGGTTGTCGCGGTGGTGGACCGCGCGGGATTCGTGTTGGGGGTGTTTCGAACGCAGAATGCTCCTGCGACGGCCACTGGAAACCTCGGGCAAGTGCAGAATGCCAATGACGTCGCTGTTGCGCTGGCGCGGACGGGCGCGTTTTTCAGCAACGATCAGGCGCCGCTCTCGTCGCGAACGGTGCGGTTCATCAGCGGGATTCATTTTCCTCCGGGCGTGATGAACCAACCGCCCGCGGATTTGTACGGGATTGAGAACACGAATCGCGGTTGCACTCTGATTAATGACCCCGCATTTCAGAGCAAGATTCCTCCTTCGCTGGCTTTAGGCGCAGGATTCGGGCTGGGAGTGCTCACCGGCAAGGCCGACGTGATGGATTCCAATGCGACAGCAGTGAATCCCGGCGGCGTGCCCATTTTTTACAAAAACGTTGTCGTCGGCGGAATCGGCGTCGTGACGGCTTCAACTAATTTGAACGTCGCGGAATATGCGGCGCTCGCCGGCGCGACCACGCCGCGCGGCGGAGCCGGCGACAATTTTGGACCAACCCCGCCGGCTCCCGGAGTAGTCTTTATCGGCGGCATTGCGCTTCCATTCGTGAATCAGACGGTACGACCCACTGGTTTTTCCGCCGGGCCCGCCACGGGGACGGGAAGTTTCTTGGTCACACCAACAAACAGTCAAGAGCAGCCGCCAGAGGGCGACTTGATTACGCCTGCGGCGGGGCCGCTCGGTGGTCTGAGCGCCGCGGATGTGAAACAGATTTTGAATAACGCCGAAGTGACAGCCAATACGACGCGCGCGGCGATTCGATTGCCTTTAGGTTCGAGAGCTCGCATGGTGATTGCTGTTGCGGACCTGGACGGCACGATCATCGGATTGCGGCGTATGCAGGATTCCACGGTTTTCAGCATCGATGTCGCTGCGTCTAAGGCGCGCAACATGGTGTACTTCAACAGCGCAGTTCGAACGGCCGCGGATCTGAACGGCGTGCCCATGGGAACGGCGGTAACCAACCGCACGATCAGTTTTGGCGCGCAGCCGCTTTATCCGCCGGGAATCGATGGTTCGAGCGCCGGGCCATTTTTCAATTTGTATGCGATGGACCTGGCAAATCCCTGCACGCAAGGGTTTCAAACCGGCGCGGCAAATTCGAACAAGAGTGGAATCGTCTTCTTTCCCGGCAGCGCGGGATTATTTCGAAACGGCGTGCTCGTTGGTGGACTCGGAGTCAGCGGCGACGGCGTGGATCAGGACGACTACGTGACCAGTGGCGGCACTGTCGGCTTCGAGGCGCCGCTGAACATCCGCGCCGATCAAATCATGGACCAAGGCGTCCGGCTTCCGTACTTCAAGTTCCCGAGAAATCCCACCAACTAAATCCCCATCTCAGCGCCGGCCCGCGGATTTCCTTCTCTCAGAAATCTTCCTAAGCGCGCGCGTATACGCTTCAACAGTCTCTGGAACAATCTGACTGTAAACGAACTGTCCTTCGCGCCGGCAGGCGATCAGTCCGGCTTCGTTCAGAATCTTCAAATGATGCGAAACGGTAGCAGGTGTTATGCCCCGCATCGAGACAATTTCGCCACAGTTCATATGCTTACAGGCAGAGATAGCTTCGAAAATCCTAAGGCGGGTCTTGTCGGCTAGCGCTTTGGATACTTTCTCAATCTGAGAGCGGTCCATGGGTCCTTCCCAAGTGTAACGGACCTGGCTTGCACTTTGCCACCCGGATTCAAGGCCCGGAAAATACCGCCCAAAAAGATGCAACCGATTACTTCGATAGTCATCTAAGTGTCGAAATTCAGAAAGCCAGAGAAGCGGTGCAAGGGCCTTGCAACTCCAGGGGCTTTCCGGAGCAGGCAAACAAGAACAGGAGACAGCCATGAAGAGACTCGAAGGAAAAGTAGCAGTTGTAACCGGAGGAAACAGCGGCATCGGGCTGGCCTCGGCAAAGCGTTTACAGGAAGAAGGCGCGCGCGTGGCCATTGCAGGCCGGAGCAAGAAAACGCTGGACGAAGCCGTGAAAACGATCGGGAACGGCGTAGTGGCGGTGCAGGCGGATGTATCCGTTGCGAAGGATCTGGACAGGCTCTATGCCACGGTGTCGCAAAGGCTTGGCAAAATTGACATTTTATTTGCGAATGCGGGAATTTATAAATTTGCGCCCATGACGGCCACATCCGAAGATCTTTACGACGAATTGTTCGACATCAACACCAGAGGCGTCTACTTCACAATCCAAAAGGCCATTCCGCATCTAAACGACGGCGCGTCAATCATTATCAATACTTCAGTGGCGGGCGAAATTGGAGTGCCGAACGGCACAGCGTATGCGGCCACGAAAGCGGCTCTTCGCTCGTTCACGCGATCGATCGCGGCAGAATTGGTCGACCGCGGCATCCGTGTGAACGCCGTCAGCCCAGGACCGATCGAGACACCGGCCGGATTTGCCCGCACGGGGCTCTCCAAGGAAACGATAGACGAAATGATTAAAGGCTTTGTTTCCCAGGTGCCTATGAAGCGAATCGGACAGCCGGAGGAAATCGCCGGAACTGTGGCGTTCCTCGCGTCGCAGGATGCGTCCTTCATTACGGGCGCAGAGATTCCAGTCGACGGCGGATTCGGGCAAATTTAAAACACCGCTGCAGGTTGCAGGGAGAGAGGCGGGGTCAAATCCGCCTCTTTTTCTTTTCTGGACGCGTATCATTTGGCGCCGCCGGAAGGATCCGCGGACGTCGCGGTGTTCAAGTCGAGGAACCATTCGTGAGCAGCGTCGCCGGGAGCGTAGCAATTGCCGTTAGACGGGTTCTTCGCGGGACAACGGGGTGCGGATCCCTTGGGGCGCGGTGATCGCCAAAACTGCCAGGTCGCCGCGTTGGAGATTCCACTCTTCGAAGGTGCCGGCGGATCCTGCGGGACAACACATCCGGGCGAAGGCGGACATGCATCGTTGTAGACCCAGTAGATGATGTCGCGGCTGCCCGTGTTGTTGCGAATGTCGTCGGCTGTGATGATCGTAGCCCCACCGCCTTCGCTGACGGGCATGCCCGAGCAATATACGCCGGCGCGATAACCAGCCCCTGCCAGTTGGTCAAGCCAGGCGCGCAGATATACGTGATACACGGCAGGCAGGCGGCCGCCCTCTTCGATATCCAGAAAAATTACGGTGTGCGAAGGAAAACCTTCTTTCTTTGCGGCGACTGCAGCTTGGCGCGCGTCCCTCGCTCCCCTTTTGAGGCTGAGGTTGTCGAAGACACGGGCCACAGGCAATGTCTGGCGGAGTTCGCTGCTTTGCGGGCCCCGGTAAAGGACTAGAAAGCCGAAACCCTGCGAACGGAGAAGTTCGCGTTTTCCGAGCCAGGTGCTTGTCTTCTCGCCGGGCGGCGGGCTGAGCCAATAACTGGCGAATGTGAAGGTCTTGCGCAGGATCGGGAGCGCGGAATCACCCGGATAAACATTGCGGTCGAAACCCAGGTAGGAACGCGAGTGTTCCTGCGCGGCCTGAGAGTTTGGAGGGGTGATGAAAAGGGCAGAGGAAAAAGTTAACGCAGAGACGCAGAGAGCGCAGAGAAGAAAAGCACACAGAAAAATGGTTCTCATGTCAGCCTTCGCGGAGTTTGTGGCCGGCGAGATTGCCGAGACCATCGTAGGCGGCGTATTTGTAAAGTTCGCTGAGCGTGGGATAGTTGAAAACTTGCTCGATAAATTCGTCGATGGCGAGGCCATTGTCGAGAACCATCATGCCGATGTGGATGAGTTCGGTCGCGTTTTCGCCGATGATGCTGACGCCTAGAAGTTTTTTTTCAGCGCGGGAGAAGATGAGCTTGAGCAGGCCTGCCGTGTCTCCGGCGATGTGGCCGCGTGCGTTGTTGGCGTAAAGCGCGCGGCCGACGACATAGTCGATTTTCTTTTCCTTGCAAGATTCCTCGGTCTCACCGGCGGCGGAAATTTCCGGAATAGTGTAAATGCCCATGGGGAGCAGAGAAGCAACACGCTCCTTGTACTTCAAACCAAATGCGTGACAGGCAGCGACGCGGCCTTGTTCCATGGATGTGGAAGCCAGCGCGGGGAAACCGACCACATCGCCCGCCGCATATATGTGCGGGACGGCGGTACGATAATGTTCGTCGACGGCAATGTAGCCGCGGTCATTGATGGCCAAGCCGGCTTTTTCGAGAGCGAGGCCGTCGACGGCAGCGCGGCGGCCCGCAGCAAAGAGCGCGGCATCGGTTTCGAGGACTTTGCCGCTTTTCATCGTCAGTCGCACGCCGGTGGCGGAATTTTCGGTTTTGACCGGGCGTTCGTTAAACCAGAAATGCATGCCCAGGGCGGCGAGCCGGTCGCGAAGGCGATCGGAAATTTCGTTGTCGAGAAAAGGGAGAAGCCGGTCGCGCCCGTCAACGAGTGTGACATCAACGCCGAGAGCCTTGAAAATGGAAGCGTATTCGCAGCCAATGACGCCGCCACCGATGACCGCGAGACTTTTGGGAATGCGGTCCATCTGGAGAAAGGTGTCGGAGTCAAAAGTGTGAATATCGTCGAAAGCGATCTCCGAGGGGCGATGCGGCTTGGAACCCGTGGAAATGAGAATAACTTCACCTTTTAGCTGACGTGTCCCCTGCGCGCCAGAAATGGCTAGGGTATGGGGATCCAGAAATGTCGCCTGTCCGCGCACGAGATCGATATAGTGAAGCGTCAGGTTTTTCAGGATACGCCGGCGCTCCATGTCCACAACTTCGCGCTCGTGATGCATAAAGTCGTGAACGGTGAGATTTTCCTTGAGCGAGTAGTCGATTCCGTAAAGGCCGCGTTGCTTCAAGCCGGAGAAATAGAGTGCAGATTCGCGAAGCGTCTTGCTGGGAACCGTGCCGGTGTTGATGCAGCTTCCTCCCATGTGCTCGGCGCGTTCGATGACGGCCACGCGTTTGCCGAAGTACGCAGCCTGCGCACCGGCTTTTTCGCCGGCAGGACCGCAGCCAATCACGATCAGATCGAAATTGTCGCTCGAAAGCACGAATCCTCCCGCGAATCTGTCACAGCGAAGCCTGCCAAGTATATTGCAGTTGGGTGTCTGGCGACCCGCTGTCTGTACATGAGAATAAGGAGAGCCGCGCTTCCTCTACAGCGCTTCCTCTACAGCGCTTCCTCTACAGCCCTCCCGTACAGCGCTCGGAAAAAGGCTTGGGAAGCTGCGGGCGGAGTTTGTCGGCGGCGAGGTCGTCGAGGGCGCGAAGGCGGCCGGCGAGTTCACGGGGGCTCAGGCAGCGCTTGCGGTAGAGCCAGCGAAGAAAGTCCACGGCGTGGCGCTCGCCTTTCCACGAGTTGCATTCCAGACAGCAGGAAACCAGGTTGCGGTAGGAGTTGCGCCTGGACAGGGCCTGCGGCACGACGTGATCGATGCAGCGCATGCGCCCGTTGGTCTGCCGCAGGCAATAAAAGCAGCGGCCGTCCTCGCGCGCGTGGATGGCCTGGCGCAGCGCCCTCGTTTTGAAAAAATCCATCTTTTCGGGGTTGACGGCAAGCGCCTGCGGAGCGGATTTGCCGGCCTGGGAAGGATCCGGCCAGATGGCAGGAATCTCTTCCGGCAAACGCACCTCGACCAGATGGCCGGCCTTGCTGCGTTCGAGCACGCGCAAGGCGCCGTGGTCAACAAGGCGGCGCATGGCCGGGCGCACGGTTTCTCTACTAAGGCGAGCGCCGCGGGCGAGCCAGGCGATGGAAAAACGGAGCCGAAGCTTTCCATCGAGGCGGCTGTGCCGCACGAGATGATGGTAGACGACGCGGTCGGTGACGGAGAGACGGAGTCGCGGGACGAGCAGATCCTCGACTTGTTTCCACACAAGTGCAGCATTGATTTTGATGTTTTTCATGTTTGGATCCAAAGAGGAGATTTGGGACAACCCGGAGAAAAAGAAGCTCACAGCCGACAGTTGACAGCTAACAGCGGAAAGAAAAGTCAAAGACCCAACACAGAGATCACCAAGACTGCGGACGGAGTGCGCGGAGAAAAGGGGCGGACAGCTAACAACAAAGGGAAAGACTTACCACGGAGATCACAGAGAACGGAGCACAGAGGACACAGAGAAATGAGAAACGCCCTTCGTTCCCTGCTTGCCCGCCGTGGGGGCGCAGTATATAAACCCCCGAGCACCGGAGGTGCGGCAGGTGTGCCTGGAATTCGATACCAAATACTTTTCGGCCAGGTGCCGCACCTACGGTGCTCATCATTTATTGCTTCTTCACCCAGCCCTTACGGGCTGGGCTAAATAGGTGACGCGCCTCCGGCGCTCCAGTGCGCAGACGGTACAAAGAAGGAACGACCCCGAGGCGGCCCTAAAAACAAAAACGCCCCGACAACCGTCAGGGCGCACTTTCTTACATGAATACTGTATCACACAATAAAAATTTGTCAAGAAAAATCTGCAAAAATCTTGCTGGGGCCTGCGCCTAACGATTCTCAAACTGAGAACAAATCAGCCAGCTCGTGCCCAGAGCGGGAGTCGGACCTATAGCCCTTGTTGATAGTAGGTAACTTACTCGTATTCTCGGCGCGCCAAAATGAACCCGAGTCAGCTTCCGTCTGCTATTGTTTCCAAACGTGATCAAGCAGATCCATGTGTCTGGTTATAGGTCTGTTCGCGAACTTGACCTGGAATTGAGGCCGATTAACGTCCTCACCGGCCCGAACGGTTGTGGAAAGTCAAATCTCTACAACTCCCTGGTCTTGATGGCTCGCGCGGCGCAAGGACAATTGGCGCGAGCGATCGCCGAGGAGGGCGGCACGCCAAGCGTTTTCTGGGCCGGCGGCGAGCGCGTTCGCTATCAGCGCAAGAAATCTCCCAAACGAGTCGTGCTTGGCTTTGAAGCGGAGAAGTTCGGGTACGAGCTGCAAATCGGACTTCCGTCCCTGAACGAGCATGCGCTGGGAACCATGTTCACACTCGACCCCCGCGTAAAGGAAGAATACATCTGGTACATCCCGCCCCCAGCGTCAGCGGGTGCATCTGACGCGAAACGTCGCGTGGCCATGTTGAAACGCGACGAACCTTCGGCGTGGATGCGCAACGCGGAAGGCGCTATGGTCACCTATCCCTTCCAGATTTCAAAACGCGAGTCCGTGCTGTCGCAGATTATTGATCCACACCTCTATCCGGAAATATCCGCAATTCGCCAGCAGGTCCTGAGCTGGCGTTTTTATCATCATTTCCGTACAGACCTCGAGTCCCCTGTGCGGCAGCCGCAAATTGGTGTCTATACGCCGGTTCTCAGTCACGACGGCTCGGACCTTGCGGCTGCTCTCCAGACCATTCTTGAAATCGGCGATGGGGATGCCCTTCGCCAGACCGTAGCGGAGGCCTTTGGCGGCGCGGCTCTCGTTATCGAAGCAATGGATACTCTCTTCAGCATGAAGATGAAAATTCCCGGGCTGCTCCGTCCCTTGCAGGCGCAGGAATTCTCGGACGGACAAGTGCGCTTCTTGTGCCTTTGTGCGGCGCTGCTTAGCCCTCGTCCACCCTCGCTCTTGGCGGTCAACGAACCGGAGACGAGCCTGCATCCGGACATTCTGGATGCCCTGGCGCACTTGATCGTTCGCGCCTCGAAAAACGTCCAGCTCTGGATTACCACGCATTCGCAGCCCTTGGCGGACCGCGTCGAGAAACATTCCGGCGTGCCGCGGGTGCGCCTCCGCATGTCTGACGGGGAGACCCAGGTCGAAGCATCTCCGAAAGGCGCCTGAATACAGGCCTCCATAGCGTTTGTCAATCGGAAAGATTTGGTGCCCGGCGCGGGAGTCCGCCCGCCTCGCCAGTTTTGCAGAAGCTCTTCGAGCATTCTAAAATAATAGAGCAAGGCGTTTGAGGTCAGAAAATGTTGATAGCTTACCTGGATGAAAGCAACAGCAGTCAGGAAGGAAAAGTCTGTACCGTTTCTGGATTCCTCGGAACGGAACAGCAATGGAAAGGTTTCATTGAGGACTGGACCAAAAACCTTGGCCCACAGAAGAAACAACTCCACATGAAAGACCTCCGGTGGCGCGACAGCGACCGGGACTTGCTTGCTCGTTTGGGCGTGCTTGCAGATAAGCATGGCCTGAAGCGCGCTGCCTCATTGGTGAGAAACGAGGATTACCTTAAAATCGTGAAGGGCAAGATTCGAGACCGTTACGCAAACCCGTACATGCTCTCGGTCCAGATGTGTGTAGCGCAAATCTTGAACTACGCCACGCCCGAGGAATCCATCCAGATTTATTTCGAGGAGCAGTCGGTTTACAAATGGCGGGTCACCGAATTGTCTGAGTCTGTTCCTCGGCTCAATCCCGGCAGAAAAATCTGGATATCAATTCTCAAGAAGGATCAATCTGTCGCGTTTCAGGCAGCGGATTACCTCTCGTATGCAATCGCGCAATTGCGCGAAAAACCTTCCGGTCTGAGAACTCATTGGTGCAAGCCCATCCTCGGAAATGGCGACTGCATTGGTGTGGAGGCGACCCCGGAAATGATCCAGTTCTACGTGAACTCCTGCATTGGTGGAGGCATGGGGTTGGAAGAACTCGCGGTCCCGGCGTGAAACCTTGGGAGTACCCACTTCCACCAATCCTGTACAAGTATTTTCCGCCTGAGCGAATCCATGTTCTTAAGGATCGTCGAGTTCGCTTTAGCCAGCGAACAGTCTTCGACGATGACCATGAGCTTCAGCCAGATTTCGCATTGTTTGGGACGATCAACGAAATTTGGCGCTTCACGCTGGCTTCATTAGACCTCCGTTTAGACAATCGGATACCTCCCGACATCCTCATTCAACTCATAGCTGAATCTCCTAAGTATCAGGCACGAGCGTTGCAGGTTGCACAGGCGCACATGAAAAGTCCCGATGCGTTTGGCGTCTTCTGTCTAACGGAATCACCCGACTGTGAGCGAATGTGGACAGAGTACGCCGACAATGGAAAGGGGTTCGTGATAGCCTTCGACACCGCTCAAGCTGACTTTGAGCAATTGAGGACGCCTGGAAAATTGGGAAAAGTTGAGTATAGCGATGAGCCTTTGGGGAGTTTCCTCGGAATGATGGAGAATCAGGCCGCAGGGATTTTCTTCCGCAAGCGAATGAAGTATGCCTTCGAAGCGGAATGGCGAAGCATCCGCGCACTTACTAAACTCGAAGAGCATCCAGGCGACGTTTACCTTGCGCCTTTCTCCCCGGCATCAGTGCGCGAAGTGATAATCCGTCCGGGTTGCTCGTTGGAAGCTAATTTAGGTCAACTCATCGGATCGGGTGAATATGGGCACGCGAACATAACGGTTCAGGATGCATAGCTAGGGGATCAAGTGGTGAGACATCGCTAAAGCGCGGGCTTCTTCGCCGCTTCCGCTTTCCTTGCTTCTTCTTGCTTCAACATGCACAGCAAGCAGTACCTCAACGAAACAGGATGTCCTTTTATGTGCTCATCCTCATCGATTACCCACTCGGGCTGAACGGTGTAAGGGTCTGCCGGACAAGCTTTACCCTTGTGATGGTCGCAATTAGCCTTGCACTCGCATTTGTCAGCCAGTGGTCTCCTCCCCCTTCTTGATTACTATTCGCGGTGAACTCGGATAAGGCACATCGTACATTTTGTATCTCTCCCGCAATCGAGCCACAAAGTTTTCGTTATGTTCGCCGATGAGTAGGACGATCAAGTTGTGCTTCGCGGGATTGATTTGCACAATCTGACCTATCAGGCGGTCATACTCGTCCTTTTGCTGGAGATTAAGTTTCAGTTCGATGAACACTTCGCCGCTGCTGAATATGCCATGCCACTTGAGATAAACGTCGGTCGTGGTTCCCGCATGGCGATACTCCGTTTCGACGTGCGCGTCTGGTCCGCCGGACTCCCGCAAGAATGCGGCGAGGGAGTCGCGACATTTAGGCTCAGAAGTTAGGTTGCCGGGTTGCCAATCATGACGAATTATTTGAGCGACCTTCGGCAAAAGCCCAAACCAAGCCACATTTGCTTTGTTGAGTCGTGCCATCGGAGTTTATCTGTTCAGTTTTTCAATCGGTCCTCGGCGGAAAGCGCGCCTGTGATTCCTTTTGCATCAGAAGAAGAAAATGGTGCCCGGGGTGGGAGTCGAACCCACATGAGGAAAAATCCCCGGAGGATTTTAAGTCCTCAGCGTCTGCCATTCCGCCACCCGGGCACTGGCACTACAAATCTAGCGGAGAGAAGTACCTACTGCAACACTATTGCGTCTATTCCCCGCCGCCCGCCGCTCAAGACTTTTCCTGTCCACGAACAGAATGCAGGCTTCTAGTTGCCAGTGTGAGTCTGGTCTCCGCGTGATCTCGATTCGTGCCATGAACGCGCGTGGAGATTGTTTGCCAGGTGGACTCGACATAGACTGCGCCTTGTTGCGTCTGGTCTGATTTCGTCTCCAAACGAGCATGCCGTTTCATTTTGGCGTAAAATCCCTAGGTCCGTCGCCGTCCGCGGTGCATCTAAAATCTGACTATGATTCTGCGGGAGTCCTCCTGCCCGCAGCAGGAGCGAATGTGAGCCAGCCGAACGTTGCTTTAAGTGACCCCGGCCGGGTCGGGGCTGTCGACCAGCTGAGCATCAATACCATCCGGACTTTGGCGATCGACGCCGTCCAGCAAGCCAATTCAGGCCATCCCGGCGCGCCGATGGGGCTTGCGCCAGTGGTCTACGAGTTGTGGCAGAAATTTTTGCGCTACGATCCTGCCGACCCCACCTGGCTGAATCGCGACCGCTTTGTTTTGTCCGCTGGCCACGCCTCGATGCTGCTCTATGCCACGCTGCACCTGGCAGGGGTGCGCGCCGTGAACGCCAAGGGAGAAGTGACCGACGGGTTGGCTGTCTCGATGGAAGAGATCAAGCGCTTCCGGCAAATCGACAGCCGGACTCCGGGACACCCTGAGTCACACTTGACCACGGGAGTGGAGACCACGACCGGGCCGCTGGGGCAAGGCGCCGGAAACAGCGTGGGGATGGCTATTGCCAGTAAATGGCAGGCGGAAAATTTCAACAAGCCGGGCTTTGACATTTTCAACTTCAATGTTTACGCCGTCTGCGGAGATGGCGACTTGATGGAGGGCGTAGCCAGCGAAGCCGCTTCGCTCGCGGGCCATCTGAAGCTCTCCAACCTTTGCTGGATCTACGACAATAACCGCGTAACGCTGGACGGTCCGGCCGAGTGGTCCTTCAGCGAAGATGTAATAACACGATTCAAGGGCTACGGCTGGAACGTCACGCACGTCACGGATGCAAACAATTTGGAAATGCTGGCCGGCAGCTACAAGAACTTTCTCAACTCAAATGACGGGCCAACACTCATCGTGGTGGACAGCCACATCGGGTACGGATCGCCCCATAAGCAAGATTCCTACGAAGCACATGGCGAACCGCTGGGCGAAGCGGAAGTCAAACTCGTGAAGAAGAATTACGGGTGGCCCGAAGATGCGAAGTTTCTTGTCCCCGATGGCGTTTATGACCAGTTCAGGAACGGCGTGGGGAAGCGCGGAGCCGAGGCGCGAGCGGCGTGGAAGGCGAGATTCGAGGAGTACAAGAAACAGTTTCCCCAGCTCGCCGATCAACTGAGCAGGATGCAGCACGGCCAATTGCCGGACGGCTGGGACAAAGATTTGCCGACCTTTCCTGCCGATCCAAAGGGCATGGCGACGCGCGAATCGTCTGGAAAGACTCTAAACGCCATGGCAAAGAATATCCCCTGGCTGATTGGCGGCTCGGCGGACCTGGCCAAATCCAACAAGACCAATCTAACCTTCGACGGCGCGGGCGATTTCTACCCCAACCAGTATCGCGGACGCAACATCCACTTCGGCGTGCGGGAACATGCCATGGGTGCGGTCGTAAATGGCATGACGCTGTCGAAATTGCGCGCGTTTAGCGCGACGTTCTTCAATTTCAGCGATTACATGCGGGCGAGCATGCGCCTTGGCGCGCTGATGGAAATCCCTTCGATGTACATTTTCACGCACGACTCGATTGGCGTGGGAGAAGATGGGCCCACGCACCAGCCCATCGAGCAACTGGCGTCCTTGCGCGCGATGCCCAACATGCTGGTTCTGCGGCCGGGCGATGCCAATGAAGTAGTGGAAGCGTACAAAATTATCCTGCAACATACGCATGGGCCTTCGACCCTTGTGCTCACGCGCCAGGCCATGCCCACCTTCGATCGCACAAAATATGCTTCCGCCGCGGGAGTTGCCAAGGGCGCCTACGTGCTGGCCGATGCTCCGGGCGGGAAGCCTGATGTGATCCTCATGGGCAGCGGCAGCGAAGTCTCTCTTTGCGTGGAAGCCGGCGAAAAATTGAATGCCGCGGGCATCAAAGCTCGCGTCGTCAGCATGCCATCATGGGAACTGTTCGAACGCCAGGACACCGCGTATAAAGAGAGTGTCCTCCCCGCGAGCGTAAGCGCGCGGGTTTCCGTGGAGATGGCTTCTACGTTTGGCTGGGAGCGCTACGTCGGCCTAAAGGGCAAGATGATCGGGATGCGCAGTTTCGGTGCTTCGGCGCCGCTGAAAGACCTGCTGAAGAAATTCGGCATCGAAGCGGACAAAGTCGTGGCGGCGGCAAAGGAAGTTCTGGGAAAGTGAGCCGGCAATGAAGATCGTCGTTGGTTCGGACCACGCCGGGTTTCAGTTGAAGGTGGCCATGGGCGATTTGCTTCGCTCCCTGGGACACGACGTCCTCGACGTCGGGGCGTTCAATGAAAATCCTTCCGATTATCCGGATTTTGCCGAAGCTGTGGGCCGCGCAGTGCTGGACCACAAGGCCGAACGCGGCGTTCTGATTTGCGGCAGCGGCGTGGGAGCGAGCGTTGCGGCAAACAAGTTGCCAGGCATTCGAGCCGGGATGTGCCATGACACCTATTCGGCGCATCAAGGAGTGGAGCACGACGACATCAATGTCCTAGTGCTGGGCGAACGCGTAATTGGCGTAAAACTGGCCGAAGATCTGGTGAAGGCCTTCCTCGGCGCCAAATTCACCAACGAGGAACGGCATGTGAGGCGGCTAGGAAAGATTAGAGCGTTAGAAGCAAAATTCGCCGCTGAATACAAGGCTTGACGGGCAATAGCGGCAGTTGAACCTTGAAGCGCACCCACGTTCCGGGGCGCACAATATAGTTTTGAAGCGAAGGAGACCTTTATGACGACGACAACCACGATTCCCAATATCGGCACCGGCGCGGGAACCAATCCGCTGAAAGCGCTGCTCACCTACGGGCAATCCCCCTGGATGGATTACATCCGCAGAGATCTGCTGACTGACGGCGGCTTGAAAAAATATATTGATAACGACGGCCTGCGCGGGATGACCTCCAATCCGGCGATCTTCGAGAAGGCCATCACCGGCAGCAATCTATACAACGATGTCCTCACGTCTCCGGATGCCAAGAAGCTCGACGCCAACGGCGTCTTCGAAAAAATCGCGATTCGCGACGTGCAGGACGCGTGCGATATCTTCAAGCCCGTCTATGTGGAGTCAAAGCGGCGCGACGGTTACGTCAGCCTGGAAGTTTCGCCGTTTCTCGGCTTCGATACCAAGGCCTCGCTCGCGGAAGCTCGCCGCCTCTGGAAAGCCGTGGATCGCCCGAACGTCATGATCAAGATTCCCGGCACGCCCGAAGGCCTGCCCGCCATCCGCCAGGCCCTCGAAGATGGCGTCAACATCAATATCACTCTGCTTTTCGCGCAGTCCGCATACGAACAAGTTGCCGAAGCGTTCCTATCGGCGCTCGAAGCTCGCGCGGCAAACGGTCAGGACATCAGCCACATCGCGAGTGTGGCGAGCTTTTTCGTCAGCCGCATCGACACCTTGATTGATAGCATCATCGACGAAAAGCTTAAGACTACCCCGGATGGCGGCCAGAAGGCGCTGCTCGAAAGCCTCCATGGCAAGGTGGCCATTGCCAACGCTCGCCTCACCTACAAGAAGTATCAGGAACTTTTCGGCGGCCCTCGTTGGAAAGCATTGGCGGCCAAGGGCGCGCAGACCCAGCGCCTGCTCTGGGCCAGCACCAGCACCAAAAATCCAAAGTATCGTGATGTGTTCTACGTCGAAGAACTCATTGGCGCAGATACCGTGGATACCATTCCTCCGGCGACATTTGACGCCTTCCGCGATCACGGCAAGCTGCGCCCCAGCCTCACCGAAAACGTCGATGGCGCCGCGAAGACCATGGCCGACCTGGCCAAGGCCGGAATTTCCATGAAGGAAGTGACCCAGAAACTGATGGTCGACGGCGTCAAGCTGTTTGCCGATGCCTTCAAGACCCTCTTGGATGCCGTCAGCAAAACGTCAGGTGTGCCCGCGTGAGCCTAAACAGCCAGACCTACAAGTTACCCGGTCCGCTTGCAGGTGCGGTCGCCTCGTCCATTGACGAGTGGAAAAAAAACAATAAAGTCGGGCGCCTCTGGCAGAAGGACGGTTCGCTTTGGACGGGAACGGACGAGAGCAATTGGCTCGGCTGGCTCACCATCACCCAGGAACAGCTTGCCAACATCAATGTTTTCAAACAAATCGCCGCGGACGTGAAGAAGGCGCGCTTTAAGCACGCGTTGCTGCTCGGCATGGGCGGCTCCAGCCTGTGCCCCGAAGTCCTGCGCATGACGTTTGGAAAAATCAAGGGTTTCCCCGAGCTGCACGTTCTCGATTCCACTGACCCCGCACAAATCAGGGCCATCGAAGCGAAAGTGGACCTCAAGCACGCGATTTGCATCGTTTCGAGCAAGTCCGGCAGCACGCTCGAACCCAATATTTACAAACAATATTTTTTCGAGCGCGTGAAAGCCAAGGTGGGTGAAAAGGAAGTTGGCAATCGCTTCATCGCCATCACCGACCCGGGCTCGAAGATGCAGCAGGTAGCGGAGGCCGACAAATTTCGCAAGATCTTTTTCGGCGTTCCGAGCATCGGTGGCCGCTATTCCGCGCTTTCCAACTTCGGCATGGTTCCCGCTGCGGTGATGGGTCTCGACGTAGCAAAATTCCTGAAAAATACCGAAGAGATGGTCCAGACGTGTGGCGCTTCCGCAGCCGCCGATTCCAATCCCGGCGTCATCCTGGGAAACATTCTGGGCGTCGCCGCGAATCAGGGCCGCGACAAAATTACCTTCATCACTTCGCCTGGAATTTCCGATCTAGGCGCGTGGCTCGAACAATTAATTGCCGAATCCACCGGAAAAATCGGCAAGGGCATCATCCCCGTGGATCGCGAGCGTCTCGCCAAGCCGGCTGCCTATGGCAACGATCGCGTCTTCGCTTATTTGCGCCTGGCCTCAAAGCCCAACAAGGCCCAGGACGCCGCGGTTACCGCACTCGAAAAGGCCGGGCACCCCGTCGTGCGCATCACGCTTCCGAACACCTACAATCTTGGCCAGGAATTCTTTCGTTGGGAAATCGCTACGGCTGTTGCAGGCTCCATCATCGGCATCAATGCTTTCAACCAGCCCGACGTTGAAGCCAGCAAGATCGAAACCCGCAAGCTGACGAGCCAGTACGAAGCCACCGGGAGCCTTCCACCAGAAGTGCCATTTTTCGAAGCAGGCGGCATAAAACTTTTCGCCGACGAAAAGAATGTAGTTTCAGTGCACGGCCCAACTCTTGCTGAAGTTCTGAAGGCGCATCTTTTGCGGCTCAAGGCAGGCGATTATTTTGGCGTCCTCGGCTACATCACCATGAATACCGTGAATGAAAAATCGTTACAAGCGATTCGCCACGCTGTCCGCGACAAGAAAAAAGTGGCCACCGTTCTCGGTTTCGGTCCGCGCTTCCTGCACTCCACCGGACAAGCGTATAAAGGCGGCCCCAACAGCGGCATCTTCCTGCAAATCACCTGCGACGATGCCAAGGATTTGCCTGTCCCGGGACAAAAGTACACATTTGGCGTGGTGAAAGCAGCGCAGGCCCGCGGCGACTTTGCCGTTCTCGCCGAGCGCGGCCGTCGCGCCTTGCGCGTCCATCTTGGAAAAAATCTGAAGTCCGGGCTCGCCACTCTGACCAAGGCCGTGCAAAAAGCAATCGCCTAGAGTCGCAAAACAATATTTGCTTCAAGGAAGGCTGAGGAGCGCAGACGATGCAACTGGGAATGATCGGCTTGGGGAGAATGGGCGCCAACATGGTCCGGCGCTTGCAAAAAAACGGTCATAAGTGCGTCGTGTATGACCGCAGCGCCGACTCGGTCAAGCAGCTGGAAGGCGAAGGCGCAACCGGTGCGACTTCCCTAGATGATTTCGTAAAAAAACTCCAGAAGCCCCGTGCCATCTGGCTGATGGTGCCCGCCGCAGTCGTCGATGCTTCGCTGCACGATTTAATAGGTAAGCTTGAGAAAGACGACGTGGTCATCGATGGCGGAAACTCCTACTACATCGATGACATCCGCCGCGCAAAAGAACTTTCCGCGAAGGGAATCCACTATTGCGACGTTGGCACCAGCGGCGGCGTCTGGGGCCTCGAACGCGGCTATTGCCAGATGATTGGCGGCGAGACCGACATAGTAAAGCGCCTCGATCCGATTTTCAAAACGCTCGCGCCCGGCCGTGGCAACGTCGATCGCACGCCCGGTCGCGAAAAAGTACCCGGGACCGCTGAGGAAGGCTATCTTCACTGCGGCCCCTCCGGCGCCGGCCACTTCGTCAAAATGGTCCACAACGGCATCGAGTACGGCTTGATGGCGGCGTACGCCGAAGGCTTGAACATTCTCAAGCACGCTAACGCCGGCAAATCCCATCGCGAAACCGACGCGGAAACCACGCCGCTCCGCAATCCCGAACACTATCAGTACGATTTCAATCTTGCCGATGTCACGGAAGTATGGCGCCGCGGAAGCGTCGTCGCTTCTTGGCTGCTCGATCTGACCGCCATTTCTCTGCTCGAACAGCCCACTCTCGAGCGCTTCTCCGGCCGTGTCTCCGATTCCGGTGAAGGCCGCTGGACTATTCTCGCCGCCATCGAATCCACGGCGCCCGCGCCCGTTCTCACCGCGTCTCTGTTTCAGCGGTTTACCTCGCGCGGAGAAGATGACTTTGCCGCAAAAGTTTTGTCCGCGATGCGCTTCCAGTTCGGCGGGCACATCGAAAAGAAGTCGGGCCACTAGAGATTTCAAGAATCCTTCGACATTCAAGCACAGAAAGTTTTTTTCATGAGCCTAAACCATCTGGAAATGAACCCCACCGCCGCGCCATGCGTGATGGTTATTTTTGGCGCCACTGGCGACCTCACCAAACGCAAATTGCTTCCCGCGATCTGCAATCTCGCCCAGGACAAGTTGCTTCCCGATCAGTTCGCCATCGTGGGATTCGCAACCAACGACTACACCACCGAGAGTTTTCGCAAGATGCTGGCGGAAGAGATTCCCAAGTATGCTCCAGCCCCATTCGACCCTAAGTTCTGGCGCGAAATCGCCGAGCGCATCTACTACGTCCGCGGCGATTTTCAGGACACCGAAGCTTACAAGCGCTTGAAGGAGCAAATTGACCAGGCTGACAAGCTCCACAACACGCTCGGAAACCGATTCTTCTATCTGGCGGTCGCCCCTAGATTCTTTTCGCCGATCGCCAAGATGCTGGGCGATTGCGGCCTCACCAAGGAAGAAAACAACCACTGGGCGCGCGTGATCGTCGAAAAACCATTCGGCCATGACCTGGAATCGGCCAAGCAGCTCAACCATGACCTGAGGCAAGTCCTCACCGAAACGCAGATCTATCGCATCGACCACTATCTCGGCAAAGAGACCGTCCAAAACGTGATGGTCTTCCGTTTTTCGAACAACATCATCGAACCGTTGTGGAATCGGAATTACGTCGACCACGTGCAGATCACCGCCGCGGAAACCGTCGGTGTCGAGCACCGCGGCGGATTCTACGAAACCGCTGGCGCACTCCGCGACATGGTCCCCAACCATCTTTTCCAACTCCTCACCATGACAGCCATGGAGCCGCCCATTTCCTTCGATGCCGATCAAGTGCGCAACAAACAAGCGGAAGTGCTGCACGCCATCCAGCCGCTCAGCCCCGAGGATGTCTTGAAAAATATGGTCCGCGGGCAGTACGGGCCCGGCACCATCGATGGCCAGCGCGTCGTCGGCTACCGCAGCGAACCAGATGTCGCGCCCGATTCGAATACAGAAACGTTTGTCGCGCTGAAATTGCAGATTGACAACTGGCGGTGGGCCGGCGTTCCCTTCTATCTGCGCACGGGAAAACGCCTCGCGCAGCGCACCACAGAGATCGTCATCCAATTCCGCCGCACGCCTTTCGTCCTTTTCCGCAATACCACGGTGAAGAATCTCCAAACCAATCGCCTGGTCATTCATATTCAGCCCGAGGAAGGCATCTCGCTCAGCTTCGGCGCAAAGGTTCCCGGCTCGGTCATGAAGCTTGGCCTCGTGAATATGGATTTTGACTACACCACTTATTTCGGATTGGAGCACAGCACCGGCTACGAGCGGCTGCTGCGCGATTGCATGGCTGGCGATGCCACGCTTTTCCAGCGCTCGGACATGGTCGAAGCCGGATGGAATGTGATTCAACCCGTCCTCGACGTGTGGCACGCCCTGCCCGCCCGCGGTTTCCCGAACTATGCAGCCGGCTCGTGGGGTCCTATCGAGGCAGATGATTTGCTGGAACGCGATGGCCGCTCGTGGCGGCGCATCGGCGAAGAGGAAGTCGACAAGCGCGGCAGAATCGCTGTCCCCGATAGGGCAGGAATCATTACCTAAGAGGAACGCGAGTGGATCGTGAGATTCGAATCCTGGCCGACGGCGCGGCCATCGCCAAGCGCGCGGCGCGGGAATTCGTTCAAGCCGCGGCTTCGGCGGTCCGCGAGAAGAACGCCTTCAACGTAGCGCTGGCAGGTGGATCGACGCCCAAAGCCCTTTACAGCCTTCTCGTGAACGATCCAGCGCTGCGTTCGCAGATTCCCTGGGATAAAATACATCTGTTCTTCGGCGATGAGCGCCATGTCGCGTCGGACCATCCGGACAGCAATTTCCGCATGGCCACTGAAGCGATGATTTCGAAATCGCCGTTGAAGCCGGAGCAGGTCACGCGGATCAAGGGCGAATATCCAGACACGCAACAAGCCGCGCTGGAATACGAACAGGCTCTGCGCGAATATTTCAAGCTAAAGGCTGGCGAATATCCGCGCTTTGATCTCCTCTTCGCCGGGATGGGTAATGAGGGCCACACGCTCTCCCTTTTCCCTGGGACCAAAGCCCTTCACGCCGATGGGCGCATTGCAGTACGCAATTGGATCGGCAAGCTTTGTACGGAGCGCATTACCCTCACCGCTCCGGCCGCCTGCAACGCAGCCGAAATCATCTTTATGGTGACCGGCGCGGACAAAGCCTGTGCCCTGAAATCGGTCCTGGAAGGGCCGCACGAGCCGGACCAATTGCCCGTGCAACTGCTCCGGCCGCAAAATGGGAAATTGCTTTGGCTGGTGGACGCTGCGGCCGGCAGCATGCTTGCATCTGGAATTCGAGATTAGCCCACTGCCTTGCAGTCACAGTACAATGGATGCCTTCGCCACGACGGATGAAGTGAGGAGAAAGAAATGGCAACAACGCTGACCACCACGGGAAAAATCGAGACCTACCTCGGCGCAAAAGCCGAATCTTTGTTGGGATTCAAATCGCCGAAGATCGCTAAAGAGCGCTTGCATCTTCCCGGCCCGGATTTCATCGACCGCGTCTACACCGCTACGGATCGCAACGTCCGCGTGCTCACCAATCTCCAGCGCATGTTCGGCCACGGCCGCCTCAGCGGCACTGGCTATCTCTCCATCCTGCCCGTCGACCAGGGCATCGAGCACTCCGGCGGCGCCAGCTTCGCCAAGAATCCCGACTACTTCGACGGCGGCAACATCGTCAAGCTGGCCATCGAAGGTGGCTGTAATGCCGTCGCTTCAACCTTCGGCGTTCTAGGCTCCGTCGCGCGCAAGTACGCCCACAAAATCCCCTTCATCGTCAAAATGAATCACAACGAACTGCTCACCTTCCCCAATCGCTTCGACCAAGTCCTCTTCGGCACCGTGCAGCAAGCCTATGACGTGGGCGCTGCCGCCGTCGGCGCCACCATCTATTTCGGCTCCGACCAAAGCACCCGCCAAATCGTCGAAATCAGCCAGGCCTTCGCGCAAGCTCATCAACTCGGCATGGCCACTGTTCTCTGGTGCTATCTCCGCAACAACGCTTTCAAGAAAGACAAGGACTATCACCTTTCCGCCGACCTCACCGGCCAGGCCAACCATCTCGGCGTGACCATCGAAGCCGACATCATCAAGCAGAAGCTCCCGGAAAATAACGGCGGCTATCAGGCCCTCAACATGGGCGATTCCAGCTACGGCAAATTCGATAAGCGCATCTACACCGATCTTTCGAGCGACCATCCCATCGACTTGACCCGCTATCAGGTCGCGAACTGCTACATGGGCCGCGCCGGCCTCATCAACAGCGGCGGCGCTTCCGGTGCTAACGACTTCGAGGAAGCTGTAGCCACCGCTGTCATCAACAAGCGCGCCGGCGGCACCGGCCTCATCTCCGGCCGCAAAGCCTTCCAGCGCCCCATGAAAGAAGGAGTCCAGCTCCTCAACTCCATCCAAGACGTCTACCTCAGCCCTGAAGTCACCATCGCATAACGCGCGCGCTTTGCGGACGTAGGGGTGGCCTTCAGGCCGGCTCGCCGCGTTTGCGGATGTAGGGACAAGTGTACAGGTGTCGCGTGTATCGCGCACTCCTGGATAATGTTATTCTTCCGCGCGCGAGCCTATGCTGCCGCTCATTCCACAATCATGACTAGAGCCTTCGCCACTTTATTGGCCGCAGCTCTGATTTTCCCGGCCACTCTTTCGCCTCAACAGTCTTTTCCCGTGGTTTCCACCGTCGACGAGCCATCCATCGCAGGCCGCCCTGTTGCCCTCGACGCTCAGCACAAGCTTCTCCCCTGGCCTATGCCCGATAACACGGGCTATTCCTACTCCTCGCACTTTCTTTCTCAGTGGACCATCGTCTGGGACCAGTTCAATCGCCAGCGCCTTCCCTACTTCTACTGTTGCTTCGATTTTGACCGCACCACTTACGAACTTTCCCCTGATCCCAACTGGGTCAACTCCACCGGCTATTTGCGCGCCATGATGCAGGGCTTCATCGAGCGCCTTTACCCCTATACGGGCGATCCCCACACGCTCGAATTCCTGCAAGATTTCGTGGACTACGAACTTGAAAATGGAACAACTCCGGAAAACTACGCCTGGTCGCAGGTTCCCTACCCTTCCGCGAATCCCGGTTCGCGAAAATACACCGGCTGGAGCAACCACGGCGAGGATTTCGTCGAGCCTCATGTGGTCGGCGAAGACGGCTACGCCTACTTGCGACTTTACGAGATGACCGGCAATTCAAAATATTTGCGCGCCGCCATTCGCTGCGCTGCCGCGCTGGTGAAAAATTTCAAGCCCGGCGATGAAAAGAATTCTCCCTGGCCCTTCCGCTGCCTCGCCCGCAACGGCGCGCTCTCGCCAGGCAAAGGCATGAGTCCTTATTCCGCGAATGTCGTCGAGCCCATCATGCTCTTTGATGAGCTCATCCGCATCGGCCAGGGTGACGTTCCTTCCTACAAGCTTGTCCGCGAAGGCGCTTGGGCCTGGCTCATGAAATACCCCATGAACAACAACGTTTGGGTCGGCTATTTCGAGGATGTCGGCCCGAACATGGAAAATATGAATAACGTCATTCCGCTGGAATTCGCCCGCTACATTCTGCTCCGCCCGGAAAAAGATCCCGACTGGCGCGAACACGCTCGCAAACTGATCGACTGGGTCAAGACCACGACCCGCTGGCCCAAGTACATCGTTCACGGCGCGACGGTCACCACCGAACAAGGCAACGGCAAGGAATTCTGCTGCAATCTTCCCAATCAATGTTGCGACAGCCACACCGCGCGCCTTGCTGCGGTCGAAGCCTTTTACTTTGCCAAAACGGGTGCCCCCGCCTACAAGGAAGCGGCGTATCGTTCCTATAACTGGGTTACTTATTTTCAAGGATTGCCTGGCGGTGCGCACGCACCCTTCACTGGCCAGTGGTGGTTCACGGATCAATTTGCCGATGGGCCGCGCCGATTAATGGACGCCTTCTGGGCCGTCCCGGAGTGGGCTCCATCCGGGGAATCACACCTCCTCGGCGGCCTTTCTCCCGTCACGAAAATCTCCTATCGCCGCGGCTCCATCACCTACTCCACCTTCGACGCCAATTCCACGGAAGTTCTGCGTCTCGCCTTCATCCCGGAGATTGTCACCTCCGGTGGACGCCAGATCTTGCGTCGGCAGGACTTGGATGCTCCAGGCTATACGTTTGACGATTCCACTCGCGTCCTCCGCGTTCATCATGCCGATTCGCGCGATGTGGACATTCATGGCAGCAGCGACCTCATTCCCCCGGCGTTCGTCACCTTTGACGACCCGCACCTTCCCGCCAACGCGGTCCTTTCCGGCGCTTATCCCTCGAACATCTTCGACTGGGGCGCGGGCGTCTGGAAAATCACTGCCCCCTACGGCAAGTTCGGCACTTTTCATTTGGCGCTAGTGAGCGCCACTGAGCACGCCGAATTTCGCTTTCTCGCTCCCCGTGTTTTCCTCGGTTTCGATGTTTACAATGATGGTCCGGAAGAAGTAACGCTCAAAGTTTCTTCACCGGAAACGGAGACGGTTTCCCTCACCCTCAAGGCTCGTGAACTCCGCCGCCTCCGCACCGCGTGGCAAACCCCCAGTTCTAAAGTTGTCTTCGACTTCACCAGGCCCCGCGCCCTCCACTTTGATAACCTTGCGTTCCAGCGCGAATAGCCACGGCCCTCATCAACAAGCGCGCCGGCGTGTCCGGCCCCTTATCCCAGGCGGACGCCGTGCAGTTGGACCGCTTCTTGCGAATTCTCAATCGCAACAAATGAAATTTCGAAGTGCGTGCGGGGAGGACTCGTAAGAGACTTGCTCTGACCTGGCAAAACCTCTTATTTCCTGTTTTTCACCAGATACTTCAATGCGCGGTGCCGCAATCTGCCGAGTTCGCGATTCAAAAAATGCGCGCGACCGAAAAAAGGCAAGATGGGGTTGCGGCGGTTTTGCACTTTGCTGCGAGCCTGCCTCAATCGCGCATCTTCGCCGAATAATTGCACGGCGTCATCCAGTTTATCCAAGGCTCGCTCGCGCATCCCTGACGCTGCGTACACTTCTCCAAGATTCAGGTAGAACTGAATCTCTTTGGGCTTTAGCTGTACCGCCGTTTCGCAGAGTTCGGAAGCCAGATCCCACTTCCGTTGTGCGCGTGCGATCGACAATCCCAGAAACGACATGTAGTAAGGATTGTGCTTGTCGCATTCGTATGCCCGTCTCAACTTCGCCAGGGCCTTTTGGGGGTACTCGTTCTTGAGCAGTTCGACGCCTTCCCTGAACTCGGTCATGGCATTGATGTCAGCCGCGCCCTCGGTATTTTGCTTTGCGGATACGATGTTCATGGAGGTCCTTAACCAGGAAATTCGACCACAGACTAATCTAGGCGGGTCACTCGCAAAGAATCTACTGGCCTAACGGTCAGTATTGACCAAAACGACGCCAAACATCGCGCGCCTCTTCAGGCGGCTGTCGCAGCTACCGAACCCGCCGCAAGGGTTGGGCCAGTCTCTCTGGTCTGTTAGCATTCCCACCGGCATCCTTCCGCGCCGTCGAGGTCTACTGCATGGCTTGCTGTACTGGCCCTTGCGCTGCAGCCGCCCACTTCAATCCCAAGAAGGCGGAGCGTGACCTTCGCCGCTATCAACGCCGCGGTCCGGACGCCACAACGCAGCTTATCCTGAAAGAACTCCACCGCTGGCCGCTGCGCGGTCTTCACCTTCTAGACGTCGGCGGTGGCATTGGTGTGATCGCCGCGGAACTCGCGGGCGTCAACCTGGCGAGCGTCACGCTCGCGGACGCCTCGGCCGGCTATCTCGAGGCCGCGCGCCGCCACCTCGCCTCTCGCGGCGCCTCCCTGCCCGCTCAATTCTTCCTCGGTGACTTTGCCACCACCGCGGACTCACTGGCGGACGCCGATATTGTTACGCTCGATCGCGTCGTCTGTTGTTACCCCGATGTGCAAGCGCTGCTCCGGGGAGCGGCTGCCCGTGCGCGCAGCATGGTCGCGTTCACCTATCCTCGCGACCGATGGTACGTTCACGCCGCCGTTGCCCTGGAAAACTCCTGGTATTCGCTAAGGCGAGACCCGTTTCGCGCTTTCGTCCATTCCCCGGAACGCATGGCTTCCGTCCTCGAAGCTTCCGGATTCGTGCGCGCCGCTCGTCACTCAACGCTCGAGTGGGCATTCGACCTCTACCGCCGTCGCGTCGAGCCTGTTATGGTTCACTAGACAGCCCGACAAAAGCTGTCCGAGACTGCTAGTTGAAACTATTGCGCACGTCTTCTATCACACCACGAACGGATCGCAAGGAGAATGAACATCGTGGCAAACCGGCTGGATGGAAAAGTGGCGGCAATTACGGGCGGAAGCCAAGGAATCGGGCTGGCCATCGCCCAGCGCTTCGCGCAGGAAGGCGCGGACGTCGCGTTTTGCTACCGCTCCAACAAGGCGGGAGCCAATGAAGTGGCGGCGGAAATTCGGAAGCTCGGGCGAAAGGTCGCCGGATTTCAATGCGACGTCGGCTTCGTCGCCGACGGGCAGAAATTCATCGCCGACACCGTAGCCCAATTCGGAAAAATCGACATCCTCGTCAATAATGCCGGACTCGAACGCCGCGCCGATTTCTGGGACGCCACCGAAGCCGATTACGACGCGGTCCTCAACGTCAATCTAAAAGGTGTTTTCTTCATCACTCAGGCATTCGTGAAGCACCGCATGCAGGCCAAGGCCGGCGGGAAAATTATCAACATCAGCTCCGTGCACGAAGAGCTTCCCTTCCCGCATTTCACGTCGTATTGCGCCAGCAAGGGCGGCGTGAAAATGCTGACGCGCAATCTGTCGATCGAGCTCGCGCCGCTCGGCATCACCATCAACAACATTGCGCCGGGAGCCATCGAAACGCCCATCAACACAAAGCTGTTGAACAACCCAGCCAAGCTAAGCGCTTTACTCGAAAACATTCCGCTGAAGAGGCTGGGCAAGCCGGAAGATGTAGCCTCAATGGCCGTGTTCCTGGCTTCCTCGGAATCCGATTACGCGACTGGAACAACGTTTTTCGTCGATGGCGGGCTGACCTGGAACTATCAGGAGCAGTAGGAAAAAAATGAAGCACTCTTTGACGTGGCCGCCGGATTTTTCGCCCGGGCTATCTCACTCAGGCGCGGGTGAGCGCCGCCGCGCGCGCCGCTCCCAACAGTTTTTTCGCGTTTTCACGAACGTCGCCTTTGCCGAAGACCGCATTGCCCGCCACCAGCAGCTCGGCCCCCGCGCGCACAATATCTCCAACGGTATCGAGCGCCACGCCGCCATCGATTTCAATTCGAAAAGACAGACCGAGCGATTCGCGGACTTCCACAAGCGTTTTGATTTTACGGAGCGCGCTGGGAATAAATTTCTGCGCGCCGAATCCAGGATTCACGGACATGATCAGAATGTGATGCACTATATCCAGGACTTCATCCACCATGTGCACCGGCGTCGCGGGATTCAGCACCACGCCGGATTTGCACCCGTGTGATTCGATCAACTGCAGCGTGCGATGAAGATGCACGCACGCTTCCTGGTGCACGGAGATCCAACTCGCGCCGGCTTCCGCAAACGCGGGGATGAATTCGTCGGGATTCTCAATCATCAGGTGGCAATCGAGGATGGTGTTGGGAAGAGCTTTTCGCAAAGAGGCCACGACCAGCGGACCAATCGTGAGATTCGGAACGAAGTGGCCGTCCATCACGTCGCAATGGATTACCGTGCCGCCGCCGTCCAGCGCCGCTTTGGCTTCCTCTGCCAGCCGCGCGAAGTTTGCGGACAGTATCGAAGGTGCCAGTTCAATGGTCATGGGCAGCGGGCCGCTCCTTCCCTTCCCCCAGGGAAAAGAGATTATACGCGGAAGTTCTTCGATGCTCGCTAAAAGTATGATGCAATCAAAATCTTGGCATCACCAGGGAATCGTGCAGCGTTTCTGGCTGCTCGCGCGCGCCAGCTCTAGCACGCGCATGACCTCCAGCGCATATTCGGGAGTCACGGCCAGCTCGGCGCGTCCCAGAATCGCGTCGCGGACATTCGAATAGTAATCACGGTAGTCGCAGTTGGCCGAAGGAATGCGCCGCTGCTTGAATGAATCTTCCGCCGGAACCGTGAGAACACCCCAATTTTCTTCCGGCTCCGCGCCCCACGCGGAATCGCTCGGGATATAACCGCGGCGTAGATTCATTTCTTGCGGATCGAATGTTTGTTTCACAAAGCTGCCTTGGGTGCCCAGAAGAACGAAGCGAGGACGCGGAGCGGCGGCGAGAATGCTGGAACGAAGAACGGCGCGCATGCCGTTCGCATAGTGGAGCATGATATCGAAAGCATCGTCGACAATTGCGTTTTCGCGTTCGGCGCGAACGTCGGCGGTTACGGCTTCCGGCAAGACGAAAAGAACCAAGGCGTGATCGATGAGGTGCGGCGCGATGTCGAAGAGTATTCCGCTGCCGGGGCGCGAAGTCTCGCGCCAGGCGCCCGGCTTGAGCTGCGGGCGGTAGCGGTCGTAAGCCGTTTCGAACCGCACAATGCGGCCCAGCGTGCCCGCCGCAACAAGCTGCCGAATGGCTTGGAAATCGCCATCGTAGCGCCGATTCTGATAGACGGTGAGCAAGCGCTTGGCGCCCTTGGCAATCTGAACCAAAGAAACCGCCTCTTCCAGTGATGTTGTGAACGGTTTATCGACAACCACGTCACGCGCGGCCTCAAGACATTGCCGTGCGAGGGGATAGTGCGTGTCGTTGGGAGTGGCAATCACGATCAAGCGAATTTGGGGAATCGCGAGTAATTCGTCCATGCTGCGCACGATGCGCACATCCGGATATAACTCCGCCGCTTCCCCGCCGCTGCGTTGCAGGATCGCCGCGAGATGCAAACCGGGCACAGCGCGAATCACCGGCGCGTGAAACGCGCGGCCAGCGAGACCGAATCCTATCAAGCCGACTTCAATCATTTTGCGTAGCTTCCCAGTCCCTTGCGCGGGCAACAGCGTCATTGCGCGAAAGGTTTGGCTCCGGCAAAATGCCATGATGTCATCAAAAACGCAAATCTTGGAAAAACCCTCGTCCTCCTCCCAGAGCATGATTTTCTATCTGCTCTGTGCCGGTTTTGTCGTCAACGGAATTGTGATCTCCTTCATTGGACCAATCCTTCCAGTCTTCATGGCCAAATGGGGATTGGACGACAGCCGCGCCGGACTTTTCTCGCTCGTACAATTCTCCGGATCGTTTGCGGGTGTATTACTTTCGAGCGCTTTAGTCTCCGCGAAAGGATTCAAACCTGCAATCACACTAGGCACCGCGATGCTGGGGCTAGGCTTCGCTCTGCTCAACGCGCGGACGTTTGCGCTGGCTCTTGTGGCGAGCGGCATCTATGGCCTCGGCTACGGATTCGCCACTCCGGGAACGAATTTGTGGGTAGGCGAGACGTATGGAGAGCGCCGGGCCTCGGCCTTGAACATCATGAACCTGGCTTGGGGCGCGGGCGCGATTTCTTCCTCGACCCTCGCCATGCTAGCGGCGCGCACGTCGCACATCACGCCGCTTCTCTATGTCGTCGGAGCAATTTGCATCGCGCTCGCGCTGGTGCTCTTGCGGATGCCCTTCGGCAAGCCATCGCGTGAAAGCGACTCCGATCTTCCCGCAACGAAACCCGAACGAGCGGGAGGTGGCGCCGCGACTCTGCTTGGAATCTTGTTTTTTGTGTACGTGGGAACAGAGGTTGGGACTTCCTACTGGGCCCCGACGCACGCGCAGCGAGCGTCGACATGGAGCAGTAACGCCTGGACACTTGCCTCCACGTTTTTCTTCGCAGGGCTGCTTGGCGGGCGCGGAATAGTGGCGGCAATTCTTCTTCGATGGAAGGAAGTAACGGTCGCTGTGGGAGGGCTACTGGTTGCGGCCATGGGCGAATTGATATTTCTGACCGCCCGCTCCCCCGTGGCGTTATTCAGCGGAGCCTTCCTCGCGGGACTCGGTCTCGCCGGTCTCTTTCCGATCTTTATCGCCTGGCTTTCAAAATGGTTTGGCGTTCGCGCGCGCAAAGTTGGAGGCGTGATGTTCGCGCTGGGGGCAGCTGGGAGCTCTCTTGTACCGCCGCTTGTGGGGGTAGTTTCGCGGTACACGGGCAGCCTGCGCATCGGGCTCCTGGTGCCACTCGCCGGGTGCGTGGCAATGTTGACCGTGATCGGCATACTTCGGCCGGGCGCTCGCGGTTGATCTGCTCTGCTCGTTGTTTGCGCCGCTGGCTGCGCGCGTCAGGCGGCGGCGTGAGGTATTCTTAGGCCGTGCAGAATGGCGCATCCTCGCAACGCTCACCGACGAATGGACTGCTCTTGGGGTTAGTGATCACGCTGGCCGCGGTGCTGGCTTACGCTTCCTACATCACCGTTCAGCTTCGTGGTCTGCGAAAACTGCAGAGTGAGATGGTGGATCGCAACCGAAAAGATTCGCTGCAATTGCTGCGCGTGCAAAACGATCTCAATTCCATCGCGCTAGCCATGCGCGACATGCTGGACACCACCGAACCTTATCCGCTGACGGCATGGACCGCGCAGTTCGAGCGCATTCACGAAGATCTGGACGCCGGGTTGAAACTGGAAGAGAACCTGGCCGGAGCGAATCGCACGCCGGACCAACAGCGCTATCTCTCTCAATCGGTGTCGCAGTTTTGGGACGCCGTGAACCGCATGTTCGCACTGGCGCAGAACGGCAAGGATGCCGAGGCACGAGAACAGATTCGATTGTCGCTCCAGGCGCGGCAACAAGCGCTCAGCACGGCGGTCTCGCGGCTACTAGTAGGAAACAACGAAGGCGAAGAGCAAGCCGCCGCGCGCATCGCGCAGATTTACGATGGTGTGCAGCGCCAACTCTATATTTTCCTGGCAGCCACGCTCATTGCGATTGTCCTGACGAGCTTGTATCTGATTCGCAGCAACCGCCAGATTTTTGCGCGCCTGGCGGAGCTTTCCGAGCAGCGCAGCGATTTAGCACAGAAATTGATCTCGACACAGGAGTCGACTCTGCGAAACATCTCACGCGAATTGCACGATGAGTTCGGGCAGGTACTGACGGCGATCGGATCGATGCTGGGCCGCGCAGGAAAACACGCCCCGGAAGGATCACCTCTACGCGAGGATTTGAAGGAGGTGCAGAAGATTGCACAATCGACGCTCAACAATATCCGGACGCTCTCTCAGGCACTGCATCCGGTGCTACTCGAAGAGGCCGGATTAGAGAGCACTCTGGACTGGTATATTCCGACAGTGGGGCGGCAAACCGGGCTTGCGCTGCATTATGAAAAGACGGGACAGCCTTTTCCCGTGGAGATGAACGCGGGCATGCATATCTATCGCGTGCTGCAGGAAGCGCTGAACAACGTGAGCCGGCATTCCGGAGCCAGTGAGGCATGGGTCCGGCTGAGATTCTCGAAGGATTCGCTGGAGCTCGAAGTGGAAGATCACGGCAAGGGTTTCGTGGCAGAGAAGATGCAACGCGGGATCGGCTTGGTGGCCATGAGGGAACGCGCCGAGTTGATTGGCGGCATGCTGGCAATCTCGCCGGAACTGCCAGGCGGGACCAAGGTACGCCTGCAGATCCCCCGCGCAAGAGCGGATGCCAATGGCGCCTAAAATAACGGTTCTACTCGCCGACGATCACGCACTGGTACGCCGGGGATTCCGCCGCATGCTGGAAGATGACCCGGTAATCTCCGTCGTGGGAGAAGCCAGCGACGGGAAAGAGGCCGTGCGGCTGGCCTGCGAGCTGCGGCCCAGAGTCACTGTGATGGACTGCGCGATGCCGGAATTGAACGGCATCGAGGCCACACGAAAAATCCTGGAAAAATTTCCTGAAGCGGGAATCCTGATGCTGAGCATGCATTCCGAGGAAACGCTGGTGAGCCAGGCGCTCGAAGCGGGCGCGCGCGGCTACGTGCTGAAAAACGCCATGGACCTCGACCTAGTCAGCGCGGTGAAGAGCATCGCGGCAGGCATGACGGTGCTGGACCCGCAAGTGTCGCGCCCGGAGACGCTCAAAGGGGAGCGCGGCGGAGGATTGACACCGCGAGAACTGGAAATTCTGTCGCACATCGTGGCCGGAAAATCCAACAAGGAAATCGCAGCGGATCTGCGTCTCAGCGTGAACACCGTGGCGGTGCACCGCGCCAATATCATGGACACCCTTGGGATTCACAAAACGGCAGAGCTGGTGGTCTACGCGATTCGCAATGGCTTGGTGAATCTGCCGTGAACCGGCGCGATTTCCTTTTCACGACGTTGGGCGCAGGACTTACTACGGCAACCGCGCCAGCGTGGGCACGCGCGAATCCCGCCTCTTCGCTGGGATTCCGGCTGACTGATGTTACGAACGCAGCCGGAATTCAGTTTCGGCATAACAGCGGCGCCTATGGCGGCAAGTTGCTCCCGGAGACCATGGGGTCGGGCTGCGCATTCCTCGACTACGACAAAGATGGCTGGCAAGACATTCTTTTAATAAACGGCATGGACTGGCCCGGCCACAAACGCCAGCGATCCACGCTGCAGCTCTACCGCAACAACCGCAACGGCACCTTCACCGACGTGACGCACGGCGCAGGCCTCGACGTCGAGATTTACGGAATGGGTGTGGCCGTCGGCGACTATAACAACGATGGGTTCCCCGACATTTTCATCACCTGCGTGGGGCAGAGCCGGCTGTTTCGCAATACCGGCAAAGGAACTTTCGTGGATACCACGCGTTCGAGCGGCCTCTTCGGGAGTCAAGGCTTCAGCACTTCCGCGCTGTGGTTCGATTACGACCGCGATGGATTGCTGGATCTTTTCGTTTGCAATTACGTGCGCTGGTCGCCAGAGCACGATGTTTTTTGCAGCCTCGACGGCACGCACAAATCCTATTGCACGCCGGAAGCGTATCGCGGGGATACCTGCTGGCTCTTTCACAATCGCGGCAACGGAACGTTCGAAGATGTAACCGCAACCAGCGGTATTTTTGACAGCAGCTCGAAATCGCTGGGGGTAGCGATGTTCGACTATGATCAGGACGGCTGGCCGGACTTGCTGGTGGCCAACGACACGCAGCCAAACAAGTTGTACCGCAATCTGCACAACGGCAATTTCAAGGATGTCGCGGTGGAGGCGGGCCTGGCGTTCAGTACGGAAGGGAAAGCACGGGCGGGCATGGGTGTCGACACTGGAGATTTCGATGGTTCCGGCAAACCCGGCGTGGCCATCACCAATTTTGACAACGAAATGATCGGCTTGTATCGCGCGACCCCGGGAGTTTTCGACGACGTATCCATTCCATCGGGCATAGGTGCAGCATCGAAAAATACGCTTGGATTTGGCTGCATGTTCCTTGACGCAGACCTGGATGGTGCTCTGGACCTAGCGGTCGCCAACGGCCACATCGATGAAACGGTTCGGAATATTCGCGGTAACGTCGGCTACGCGCAGGCGCCGCAACTCTTCCTAAACCGAGGTGGCGGAAAATTTCAGGATGTCGCGAGCGAAGTCGGCGGAGGATTTGATACTCCGAAAGTTGGACGGGGGCTGGCATATGGAGATTTCGACCGCGACGGTGACCTGGACATTTTGATGACTACCAACAACGGACCGGCCTATCTTTACCGCAACGATCAAACGGCGAAATCTCAGAGCATACGATTTCACCTCAAGGGTACGACGTCGAACCGGGATGCGATTGGGGCGGTGGTGCGCATTTTCCACGGAGGACAAACACAATCGAGGATTGTTCGAGGGGGCTCCAGCTACCTTTCGCAATCAGAACTGCCGCTAACATTTGGCCTTGGCCTGCGTGAAAAAATCGATCGCGTGGTGATCGATTGGCCCAGCGGACGCACAGAGGAATACAAAGACCTGCATGCCGGAAAAACGTTCAACTGCATAGAAGCAAAGGGGATAGATGCCAACCCGGGCTTCTAATACTTTTGCATTATTGCCAGCCTCGGCGGCAATCCTTATAAGTGGAGCCACTAGGTATATCGCCTCCAGCCCTGCCAGATCCTGGCTCGCTTCGGGGCACCCCAAACTGAATTGCGGCCGGATGTTTCTCGGACATCCGGCTGCTGTTTTGATAACCGCAACCGCGCGCTCGGGTGGAGATAATGCAAATTGATTCGGTAAAGCGGTGGTTATCGCGAATCCTGTTGGTCCTGGCGCTCAGCGCCGTTTATCTCTACGGATGTCCCTCGGCCACCATTTCTTACTTCGTTGTGGATTTGCTTCACGTTGCGATTGGAATCGTCTTAACGATCCTTCTCATTTTCTATCTTGCGCGCTTGCTCCGCAACGAATCTCTGCTGGCCCGTGTGGGATGGTTCTCGCTGGCCGCAGGAGCGCTTCTCGGAATCGCGCTGATCAAAATCGGCACGCCTCTCCGGCTGAAGCCGTGGTTATACGCACATATCGCGTTGTGCGTTCTTGGCACGCTTTTTCTGGCAACGTCCTGGCTTTCCTCAAGCGGATGGCTGGGTGACGGCCCCATCCGGCGCGGATTGGGATTTGTCGCGTTGGCGCTGCTGACGGCGGGCATCGCGGCAGGAACGTGGTGGACACGCGAGGTTGCCTGGAAGAACGCGAATCGGATTTCCAATCCGCTGATGCCGCCTGAGTCCATGGATGCCGAAGGCGATGGACCGCAAGGAAAATTCTTCCCCAGCTCCGCGCAGACCAAACACGGCGGCAACATTCCGTCCAAATACTTCATGAAGTCGGATGCCTGCCAGCGCTGCCATGCGGATATTTATAAGCAGTGGAACAGCTCGATGCATCATTTCTCTTCGTTCAACAACCAGTGGTACCGCAAGAGCATCGAGTACATGCAAGAAGTTGCCGGGGTGCGTTCGTCGAAGTGGTGTGCAGGCTGCCACGACCCCGCCCTGCTTTACAGCGGCTTGTTCGATACGCCGATCAAACAGATCGTTGACCGACCGGAAGCGCGCGCAGGCCTTGGCTGCCTAATGTGCCACAGCATCGTGCAGGTGAAAAGCACCATGGGCCAGGCTGACTTTTTCCTGGAGTATCCGAAGCTTCATGAACTGGCCGCGAGCGAAAATCCCTTCGTTCGGAAGCTGCATGACTTTGTGGTTCGATTGAATCCGGAACCGCACCGCCGCACCTTCCTGAAGCCGTTTATGCGCGGGGACACAGCGGAGTTTTGCTCTTCGTGCCACAAGGTGCATCTGGATGTCCCCGTGAATCATTACCGGTGGATTCGCGGCTTCAATGAATATGACAACTGGCAGGCCAGCGGCGTGTCCGGGCAAGGCGCGCGCGCGTTTTATTATCCGAAGGCGCCGATGAATTGCGCGGATTGCCACATGCCGCAGGTGCCTTCGGGTGATGACGGCAACGTCAAAGGATTAGTGCATTCGCATCGTTTTCCCGGTGCGAACACGGCGGTTCCTATTGCGAATCAGGACCAGGCGCAGTATGAGTTCGCCAAGGGCTTTTTGCAGGACAAACAACTCAGCGTGGATATTTTCGCGATTTCTCCAGCGGGCAAAGAAGCGAGCGCGCCGGCGCGAAGCGAAATGGGAAAGCCGGAACTCTCGACGACTTTCGCGGTTGGCGAAGAATCTGATATTTCGCTGCCGAAAGGTCCTGCGGGAGAAGTTCGGCCTATCACCGCTCCCATCGATCGCACCGACGCGGCCGTGCGGCGTGGAGATGACGTTCGCGTGGATGTGGTGGTGCGCACGCGCAAGGTCGGACACTTCTTCCCTGGCGGTACGGTGGACGCTTTCGATGTGTGGCTCGAGCTGCAAGCCGCGGATGAAAAAGGCCAGGCAATTTTCTGGAGCGGGAAAGTGGAGGACGACGGCAAAGGCCGGGTTGAGCCTGGAGCGCATTTCTATCGTTCGCTGCAAATTGATGGACACGGCAATCCCATCAACAAACGGAATGCGTGGGCGACACGCTCGGTGGTTTACGTTCATCTGATTCCGCCGGGTGCCGCAGACACGGCGCACTATCGCCTCCACATTCCGGAAAATGCCGGAGACAAGATTACGCTGCATGCCAAGCTGAACTATCGTAAGTTCACCTGGTTCAATACCCATTTTTCATTCGCGGGCGTCGAAGCTAACAATAACACGCAGGCAAATCCGGGTCTCGCGCCCGCTTCGGGTGCAGCAGTTACAACAACCACTCCGGATTATGACGATCGCAAGTGGGTGTTCAACGGAGATACTTCCAAGGTGTCAGGTAATCTCAAAACGATTCCCGATCTGCCCATCACCACGGTTGCCGAAGACATCAAGACTCTTCGCATCCTTCCGCGAAACGGTCCTGCGCCTGAACCGAAGACCGTCAGTACAAAACAAGATTGGACTCGTTGGAACGATTATGGTATTGGCCTCTTTCTGCAAGGAGACTTGAAAGCGGCCGCTGCAGCCTTCGAGAAAATCACCGAGGCGGATCCGCAGAATCCCGACGGCTGGACCAACATCGGCCGCGTTCTCGTGCAGGAAGGCGATACCGCCGGCGCGCGAAAAGTGCTGGAGAAATCCCTGACGATCAATCCACGGCTGGGGCGGACGAATTTCTTCTACGCGCGCGCCCTCAAGGAAGATGGCGATTACGACGGCGCGATCGCTCACTTGCGAACAGTCCTTGAACAGTTCCCACGCGACCGCGTTGTGCGCAATGAGCTTGGCCGCGTTCTGTTTCTTCAAAAGCGCTACGCTGGCGCGGTGAAGGAATTCGAGCAAACGCTTTCGATCGACCCGGAAGACCTGCAAGCGCACTACAATTTGATGCTGTGCTACAACGGTCTCGGCGACGACGCCAAAGCCAACGAACACAAAGTGCGATATCTACGGTTCAAGGCCGATGAGTCCGCGCAGGCCATTACCGGGCCTTATCGGCAAACTCATCCTGAGGACAACAACGAGCGTCAGGCGATTCACGAACATGTCAGCGTCGCGCTCGCGCCACTGCAGGGCAAAAAGACAGTTGCTTCGCGCTCAGGCGGTTCACAATAATTCCCAAGACACATGCCAGTTCAAGGAGCTGCGAATAATGACCTGGATCAAGACCGTCCGAATGGAGGAAGACGATCGTGTCAAGAGCGCGATCGAAGGGCAGCGCAAGCTCTATCCGATCGAATACGCTACTCCTGTCCATCCGGTGAATGACGGCGAAGCCTCTGGCATCGTGGCGTCCCATTCACTCATTCCGGACGCGCTCTTTCACGCTTTCAGCACGTTTGGCACGCTGCTATCGCCGGATTTGCCGCTCATGCGCTCTCAGCACGAAATGATCGCCACGGTGGTCTCGGTGACAAATCGTTGCCACTATTGAATCGAGTCGCACGCAGAGTTTCTGCGCCGGGTCACGCTGGATCAAGCAATGGTCGAATCACTGCAGAATGACTACCGGACTGCGCCTATCGGCGAGCAGGATCGCACGATGCTCGATTACGTGGTAAAGCTGACGAAAGATGCGACTAGGTGCGGCCCGGAAGATCACGCAAGACTGCGCGCCGTGGGCTTCGATGACCGCGGCATCCTGCAGATCACGCTGATCGCATCATGGTTTAACTACATCAATCGCGTGGCCGACGCACTCGGCGTGGGCCGCGGCTGAAACTTGGAGGAGTGGTGAACCGTTCGCTCGCAACAACTTTAGTGTTTGCGCTGGCAATACTCCCTGTCGAACGAACAGGAAGCGGAGCAACACCGGAAGCCTCGAGGATTCAGTTCCGGGACGTCACACAATCAGCCGGAATCCGTTTCGTTCACAACAATGGCGCTTTCGGAAAGAAATTCCTGCCCGAAACAATGGGGCCGGGCGTGGCCTTCATCGACTATGACAACGACGGCTGGCCGGACATTTTTCTCGTGAATGGCATGGATTGGCCCGGCCACGTTCAGAAACATTCGACGCCAAAGCTCTATCACAACAATCATGACGGGACGTTCACCGACGTGACGCATAAAGCGAGACTCGACGTCGAAATGTTTGGAATGGGCGCTGCCGTAGGCGACTACGACAATGACGGCTACGACGATCTTTTCGTCACGGCCTACGGCCAGAGCCATCTTTTTCACAACAACGGCAACGGCACATTTACGGATGCCACACAAAAAACCGGCCTGCTCGGCCCGAAAGAATTCAGCACCAGCGCCGCTTGGGTCGACTACGACAAGGATGGACACCTGGACCTGGTCGTCGGCAATTATGTCCAGTGGACCCCAGAAACCGACCTGTATTGCACGCTCGACGGCAAAAGCAAATCGTACTGCACGCCGGAATCCTACAAAGGAACTTCCGTGCGCCTCTGGCACAATCGCGGCAACGGGACGTTTGAAGACGTGACGCAGAAGGCGGGGCTCGGCGACCCCACGTCGAAGACCCTCGGGGTTGCTGTCCTCGATTTCGACAACGACGGCTGGCCCGATCTTCTGTTCTCAAACGATACGCAGCCGAACAAACTTTATCGCAACAACGGCAACGGCACTTTTGCCGAGAAAGCGGTCGTCGCCGGAATAGCCTTCAGCGAAGACGGCGTGGCTCGCGCGGGCATGGGCGTCGACGCTGCCGATTACGACCACTCCGGCTTTCCCAGCCTGTTGATCACAAATTTTTCGAACCAGATGCTTTCGCTCTACCACAACGAAGGAAAAGGGCTCTTCGTCGACGAAGCGCCGCGCTCGGAAATCGGCCGCGCTTCCCTGCTCACTCTGGGATTCGGATGCTTTTTCTTTGATTACGATCTCGATGGCTCGCCCGACGTTTTAGTCGCGAACGGCCACATCGACGCCGATATCCAGCGTGTCCAGTCGAATGTGAAATACGCCATGCCGCCGCACCTGTTCCGCAATATCGGCAAAGGAAAGTTCGAAGAAGTCACCAAGTCACTCGGGCAATCCTTTGCCTCTCCCCGAGTCGGCCGCGGCGCCGCCTATGCCGACATCAACAACGATGGCCGGCTGGATCTGCTGCTCTCCACCAACGGCGGACCGGCGTACTTGTTCCAGAATGAAGCCCAGGGCGCCGCGGCATCGAACAAGAGCCTACGCATCAAACTAATCGGCACGAAATCCAACCGCGATGGCATCGGCACGACCGTGAAGCTGACTGCTGGCGGGGAAACGCAGACCCAGATGCTGCGCAGCGGCTCCAGCTACCTTTCCGCCAGTGAATTGGTGCTGACCTTCGGCCTGGGGCAGCGAGACAAGGCCGACGGCATCGAGATTCGCTGGCCCAGCGGACAGATCGACTACCTTTCGAATACCGCCGCTGGCCAGACTGTGACAATAACCGAAGGAAAAGGCATCACCGCGTCCCGCAAGTTCGGCAAGCCGTGAAGTGGAATGAGAATAGGTGGGCAGGAGACAGGTGTTTTAGATACCGCCCGGAATCTGCGATATCGCGGCCCTACAACGCAAGGGAAGAAACTGCCGGGATCCATTTCTGCTCATCGCCTGCGGTTGCGGACGTAGAGCCAGCCGGCGCCATCGCATTGACCGCACCTTTTCTCATTACTGTGTCCCGTAGCCAAGCAGACGGGGCACGCCTCCCAATCAGTTTGGTTGAGGGCGCTGCCATTCACACCGGTGCAGCGCTTGCCAGCGGTGATCTGCGTACATTGGCCATTAACTAGGTCCGCAGAGTACGAGACAGCTCCGCAGCGGGTACAAACAGCCACGGGTTGTGGTTTCTGGTCAGGCATGGATGCGTCCAGTGTCGCACGAAATTGGGCAACGGCAAGGGCGCAGCAGTGCCTGCCGCAAGCGGGTTGCGCTCCCAGGGACGCGCTGAAGCGCGCCCCTACAAAATAACCCGAAGAAGCGAAGAGAGATTCCTCAGGCCTGAAGGCCTGAGCTGCACCTCGGAATGACACGCGGTGGGTTGGGCGATGCGTACGGCTGAAAAGCCGTGCCCTGACGATAAGAAAAAGGGGACGGCCTGAACGGGCCGCCCCCACTAAGAAAGGAGGGCGGGATAAACCCGCCGCTACAAGCGAGCGTGCCTCAGAAGGCGGCCGCTACGAGTAGAGAGAAGAGCACGGGTCTGGAGAACCCGCCACTACAAGGCTACCTAGAAGAGGTTCCAGAGGAACTGGTTGTAGACCTCGTGATGGAACTGGACTTCCTGGGCTTTCACGATCGTGCCGAGCGAGCGCGGGCAGCGGTCAGCGGCGGCGCGCTTTAGCTCGGCATAGCGGCCTTTGACGTCGGCGCCGAAGAGCTTGGTGGTCCATTCGGCTTTCTCGAAGTTTTCAATCGCCGTGTAGATGTTGTCCGGCAAAAAGCGCTTCGCCGAGCGCAGATCCTTGATCTTGGCCGTTTCGCCGTCGAGGCCGCTCTTGAAGATGGAATACATGACCATATAGGGATTGGCATCAGGAGCGACAGCGCGCACTTCCGTGCGCATACTGCGCTCGTTGCCGATGGGAATGCGCACCATCGCGCCGCGGTTGACCGCCGAAGCATTGAGCTGATTGGGCGCTTCGAAGTGTGGGTCTAGCCGCCGATAGGCATTCACGCTGGAGTTGAAGAGCAGGCAGATATCGTTGCCATACGTGAGGATGCGGTCGACAAAATCCCAGCCGAACTTGCTGAGCTTTTCTTCGCCCTTGGGATCCCAAAAGAGATTTTTGCTCTCCTTGCTGACGGAAACGTTAGTGTGCATGCCGCTGCCGTTGACGCCGACCACGGGCTTTGGCAGGAAGCACGCCGTGAATCCCATATTGGTAGCAACCTGGCGGCAGATCAGCTTGTAGAGTTGAATCTGGTCGGCGGCGGAAACCACTTCGCCGTAGCCATAATTGATTTCGAATTGCGAAGGCGCGACTTCCGGGTGATCCTTCTCGTTCTGGAAGCCCATGGCCCGTTGCACTTCCGCAGTCGTATCAATGAACGTACGGAGCGGGTCGCCGGGGAGCGAGTGGTAGTAACCGCCGGTATTGACGTATTCGAATTTTCCGGTTTCGTTGTAATTCCGCTCCGCGTTCTGCCCCTTGAAAAGGAATCCTTCGATTTCGTTGGCGGCGTTGAGCGTGTAGCCTTTTTTCTCGTGGAGATTGTCGGCGTAGCCCTTCAAGACTCCGCGAATGTCGGCGGTATAAGGCGAACCGTCCTTGTCGATCACATGCCCGAAGACAAGCACTTTGCCGGAACCAAAGACATCCGCAGGCGCCCAATAGAACGCTCCCCAATCCATCGCCAATCGCAAATCGCTTTCGCGCTGCGCGGTGAAACCGCGGATCGAGGAGCCGTCAAACGTCAAGTTGTCCCAGCTGTTGATCAAGAACTTTTTGTCGTAGTCGAGCATGTGAAGGCGGCCTTCGAGGTCGCTGAAGAGCACGGTCACGGCCTTGATGCGCTTTTCATCCGTCAAATATTTGAGGCGTTCTTCCTGAATTTTGTGCTCGGCAACCCGCTTTTGACGCTGCTCCTTGGCCTTCAGATTCAACTGCTCGAGCTCATCATAGGAAAGGGCGAGAAAATTTCGCAGTTCGTTCGACATGAATCTCCTCAAAGTGGGATAAGACGCGATCTTCGGGGCAATTCTTTGGCCGGCAAGGAACCCGCCGGCCCGGCAATAGGGTATCGCGTGGCTCTTCCGACCGTCAATCAAAAGACCTGATACATCGAATCAAAAAATTAGAGAGCGCGCCCAGTGGATCCTTTGCGCGTCACCGCCAATGCGGCGGCCTGGGCGCGAAGACCGAGCATTATTTTGGGTCAGATTGCCCAAAGACGTTAAAGCACGATAGAATGTCCACAGTGGCCCGGTAGTGTAATCGGTTTAACACGCCGCCCTCTCAAGGCGGAGACTACGGGTTCGATTCCCGTCCGGGCTACCAAGATCTGCGGGATTCGAGATTTTTTCTCAAGACAATTCGGCCAATAGGGCACAGCTGCATAATCTCAATGCTGTTAAAGCAGGGACGCAGGAAAACGCGCGGAATGAGCAAGTTCAGGCGGGAAGAATCAAGTGGGACCGATGGGATTGGGCGGGGAAACGGAGGAGGCTAAACTCTAGCAGTGCTCTGCCAACCTTTTCGCGGCTTCGCGGCTGGGGAGAGGGCCTTTCCTGTCGCGTCCTCGGGCGACACGAAGCCCGCGTCCGCAGCGACTTGGCTTCGGAAGCCACTCTCAGGAAACAGGACGACTCTAAACGTCTTGGCAAAAACGATGCAATCCAGCCAGGGAGTCCAGTTGCGGACATACCATCCTTCGAGCTTGACGCGATCTTCCAAAGTCAGCTGATTTCTGCCGCTCACTTGCCAGAAACCCGTCATGCCGGGCCTGGCGGAGAGAATTGTGCGCAGTTCATCCCCGATGCGGCCGCGTTCGTGCAGGAGATAGGGACGGGGGCCTACCAAACTCATTTCTCCTTTTAGAACGTTGAGGAGTTGCGGGAACTCGTCAAGGCTCCACCGCCGGAGGAAGCGGCCCAGCCGCGTAAGCCGAGGATCGTCGTGCCGTAACTTGGCGTATTTTTTCCATTCATCCCTGGCAATCGGATTTGATTCCAAATACTGCGCGAGCATGCCGTCTCCGTTCACGCGCATCGTCCGGAACTTGAGACACTGGAAATTCCGGCCGCGATATCCAAGTCTTTCCTGAACAAATAGTGCTGGCCCCTTTGAATCCAGCTTGATCAGAATCGCCACGATGACGCCTATAGGAAGCGTCATGAGCGTGAGGGCGCTTCCAAGGAACAAGTCGAAGCCCCGCTTTAACCAGCCATTCCAGGGCTTGGCCAGATTGTTTGTCAGTTTGAGCATCATCACGCGCTCACGCGGAAAACCGTCAACCTGCAAATTCATCATCGGCAAACTCCACAGATGGGGCACAACATAAATGCTGTCGCAATGCGGCTGGAGTTCGTTAACCAGGGGCAAAAGCTTGTCCTTCAGCAGGTTCGGCATGGCGATCAGTACATCCTTGGAGTTTGTTCTTTTCATTTGCTCGCGCCCCTCTGAAAGATTCCCAAGGATATGTACGGGCGCGCCACCGCAAGTTCCGAAATAGGCGCCTTTCTCACTGGGGAAATCGTCAAGTACCCCCGCGACTTCGTAGCCCAAGAACGGATCATCGTTCAATCCTCGTATGGCGAGCTCGGCAATGTGAGTCGCTCCTAGAATCAGAATCCGCTTTTTCCAGGGGCCCAAGGCCCCGAGCGCACGCTTCGTCCAATAGCGCGCCACGGGCGAGAGGACAAAAAGGTTCATCGCCGTCAGAAGAAGGGTCGTGCGAGAAACTAGCGGGCTGAGCTGAGTCAAGGCGACGGTCGACAACAACGCGATTAGACTCAAAACGACGGCTTTGCATATGTGGCCGACTTCATTCCAGAGCGAGCGGCGCCGAGTGTAGAGACCTTCGACGGCGAAGACCAGGAGAGGCACAAGCCAAAGCCATCCCAGAAACAGGTAGTGCACGAATGGAAAGGTCGACGGCTGAAGATGGTTGTCGAAATGCGGAAGGAGATGCTTCCTCGTGAGAATCGCCAGATCGAGTGAAATCGCAATGGCGCAAAGGTCTGTTAGAACGAGAACGCAGACGCAGAGTAGTTGGCGGGACAAAACCCGGGACCGGGGCTCTTGGCCGGACAATTTGTTTCCGTTCACGGGCGCGTATTGGCGTTCTGGTGCCGTCAAGACAGTCGACATAATTCTCCTATGGAGGGGGAACTGCAGACTGCACTCACAGTGCTTTTGGAAAACTGCACTCGAAAGGTTGACTTAAGATGTGCGACATGCTTTCCTGGTCAGTCCTCGCCGATGGTACTTGCTGCCATTGCTCTCTCTTTGACAGCGCGTGAAAGCGTTCCGGTATCCGGAGAAGGAATGCTGCAAGCGTCCAATACCAACCGCTCGAATTGCTGAAGAATTTCATGGCGGCTCAGCCGGGAGACTGCGTATTCCCTCGCTTCTTGTCCCAATTGTTGGCGCGAGGGAAGATCCTCAACAAGCCGCAACAGCGCCGAGACAAACGCGTCGATGTCTCCCGGCGGCGTGACAATTCCCGCGCCTTCGAGAGTTTCGAAAAGTTGCGTTCCGGGAAGAGCCGTCGCGATAATGGCGCGTCCACTGGCCATCATGCCGGTCAATTTGGAAGGCATCACCAGATCCGCCGCGTCCGCTAACTGTGGCAGGAGATGGATGTCGGCGAGATTCAGTAAATCGTTCAGTCGGCCAGCCGGCTGGACAGGGAGTAACGTGATATTCGGCAGGTCTTTGGCTTTATCCGCTAACATCTGCCGGCTGGGTCCCTCCCCGCAAAAAACAAATCGCAAGCCAGCACAGTGCGACAACCGGCTCGCAACATCGACTAGCAGCTCTAGTCCGTGCTTCTTACCCATGCTTCCCGAATAAAGCGCGACGACAGTGGATTCCGCGAGGCCGAGTTCCTTGCGAAGTGGACTGGGTCCCTCAAGAGGAAAAATCTCCCCGGAGTCCACCCAATTCGGGAACAAGATACATCGAGAGGGATCGACTCCCTTCACCGAAAGGCGCTCGACCATGCGTTTCGATATTGCCGATACCCGGTCGAAACCTGACAAGATCCTCCGCTCAACAGCATACGCCCAGTCTCGCAAGGGAGACGCCGAAAGATCGCCGAGTCCAAAGGCGGCATCAACCTCGAAATCTTGCACGTGTAGCCATGATCTTGCCCCCGAACAACGAGCCACGAGCAGCGTCTGAAGCGCGCAGAACAAGGTTGGCTCAACCAGCAGAACAATATCCGGCGACCAGCCGATCTGCCGGATGATTGCGGGCACACTGCTCAGTCCGAAGCTCGCTAGATGCAACAACCGCTTCAGCCCGTTCGGGTTTTTTGGAATCCAGATGGGGCACCGGAAGATCTCAATGTCTGGCGCCGATTCAGGCCCTCCACCGGCTGACATTCCAGCGCCATTTTGCGGACGAAAGGTTTCCCTGGAATATTTCCACGAGCGGTAGCCTGGAAAGACGCGCCACTGCGGATAAGAGGGCGGCGCTGTGACGACCCGCACTTCATGGCCTCGGCCCGCGAGCCATTGCGCCATTTCGCCGGTGTACTTGCCGACTCCCGTGGGTTCCGGATGAAAATTAATCGCGTAGATTACTATGCGCATCGTTCAAGGTTTCACAGCGACTGCCAGCAGGCAATCACCGCGCCCAACTTTGTTGCCGAGCCACAGCGCGGGAAAGAGAAGGAATCGCGCGAACAGCATCAGAAGCGCCGTCAGGAAAGGGTTTCTTAATTGTCTTGTCTTACGGCTCTCTCTTGCAAAGCAGCGGGCGATGAAAGATTGTGCAACCCAGAGGGACGGCGTAATCTGATGAATTTCAATCCCCTCGTAACCTGTATCTTCCAGCAGTTTTCTGAGAGTTCCCGCTGAAAAATGAGAAATGTGAAAGGGCACGTGCCAGTTGATCCACCACTTGCCGAACACGGCGCGTAGCCAGCTTCGGCTGTTTGGACAGCTGATGCGGACCTGGCCGCCGCGGGCTAGAATTCGCTGAACGTCCATCAGCATTTGCCGCGGATCGAGAACGTGCTCCAGGACATTCGAAAGCACAGCGGCATTGAAACGGTGTGCCGCGTCAAATTCGCCCAGCGCGCAAGTATGGACACTGAACCCAGCCTTACGCGCTTCCGCAGCTGCTGTTTCGCTGAGTTCGAGGCCTTCGGCCTGGAATCCATTGCGGGCATAGATCCGGAGGTTGCGCCCCTCGTTGCAGCCGATATCGAGCAACCGGCCGGCGCCCCGCAAAAGATGAAAAGAGATGTCACCATCGACGTGGGCCCAAATGCGGTTCAGGAACGAAAAGAGAAACCGCTCCCTCAGCCAGGTATAGAGTGTGTTCTTCTCTCCGCCAAAATTGTAGTGAGATTCGTAAATGCTTTTGAGTGTCGCCGGAGACGGAACCGGGGAGAGCTGCTCCAGCCTGCAACGAAGGCAACGCCGCGCTTCGTATCTGCCCGTTAGGCCGAAACGAGTGTCGAAAAGCTCGCTGGACAGTTTTTCCAGAGGCCCTCCGCAGAGAATGCAACCTCCTGCCTCACGGGTTTCCGGCCAGGTCCGTTCACCTGAGGACTCCACGGAACCTTCAAAACCTGTTACCACCCCGCTCGTATTTTGCATGCTTGCACCTTTGTTTGGCCGGCCGGAAACTCAGAATCGGACCTATCTGGGGTAATCGGGGACTATTCGGCCCCGCGGGTTGCGGCCAAGGCGGGCCGGATCGTTCGCATGAAATTCTCGGAAAAATCGCGCGATGCTCTCTCCAAGCCTTCGCGCAAAGAAATCTTCGGCTGCCATCCCAACGCCCTCAATCGAGTGATATCCAAGAGCTTGCGCGGCGTACCATCCGGCTTCGAGGGATCAAAAATCAGACGATGCTGGAATCCCACGACTTCCGCCACCAGCTCCGCAAATTCGCGGATGGTCATGTCTTGTCCGCATCCGATATTCACCAGTGGGCGCACGCTGCCGTCCGCGACGAGAGGCTTCCACCGTTCTTCGGGCAAATTCATCAAGAACACACAGGCATGCGCCGCATCGTCGCTGTAGAGAAACTCCCGGCGCGGCGTGCCGGAGCCCCAAATCACAACTTCCGCCGCTCCGGCCTCTTTGGCCTCATGCATTTTGCGGATCAGCGCCGCGACCACGTGCGCGTCGTGAAGATCATAGCGATCTCCGGGCCCAAACAGATTCGTGGGCATGGCCGCCAGGAACCGCGTGCCATACTGCCGGTTGTACGACCAGCACATTTCAATGCCGGAAATCTTAGCCACGGCGTAAGGCCGGTTCGTCGGTTCCAGCGGCCCTGACAACAAACATTCTTCCTTGATGGGCTGTACGGCGTCGCGTGGGTAAGTGCAACTCGAGCCGAGGAAGAGCAGCCGCTTAACACCCGCGCAATGCGCTTCATGGATCACGTTCGTTTGGATCAAGAGATTCCGGCCGATGAAGTCCGCCGGATAAGTAGCATTGGCCAGGATGCCGCCAACCCTGGCTGCCGCCAGAAAAACGTATTCGGGCCGCTCGCGTGCAAAGAACTTCCGCACTTCTTGCCGCTCGGTGAGGTCGAGTTCGCCGTGCGAGCGGACCGCCAGATTCGTGTGCCCAGCCGCGCGTAGCTGCCGAACGAGGGCCGAACCCATCAGACCGCGATGTCCTGCCACGTAAATTTTTGAAGAAAGATTCATGGGTCAGTCGTGATAGCTGGCGACCTTGTATCCGTTTTGGCGTACAACGCGGTCGCGTTCGGCGGCCTGCAAATCGGATGCCACCATCTCCCGCACCGTCTCGCGAAATGTTGTTCTGGGCCGCCAGCCCAATCTTGCCCGTGCTCTGCCGGCATTCCCAATCAACGTATCCACTTCCGCCGGCCGGAAATAGCGCGGGTCCACAGCCACGATGCCGCGGCCGCTGGCGTCGAAAGCCTTTTCGTCAAGGCCGTGTCCGCGCCAAGTCAGTTTCATGCCCAGCTCTTCGGCAGCGGCATTTACAAATTCCCGGACGCTGTACTGCTGCCCCGTGGCAATCACCAGATCTTCAGGAGATTCCTGCTGCAACATCATCCACATCGCTTCCACGTAGTCCCGCGCATGTCCCCAATCGCGTTTGGCATCGAGATTCCCGAGATAGATGCAGTCTTGCAAGCCCAGTTTGATCTGCGCGAGGCCGCGCGTAATTTTGCGGGTCACAAACGTTTCACCCCGCATCGGAGATTCGTGATTGAACAGTATCCCGTTGCAAGCGTACATGCCGTACGATTCGCGATAGTTCACGGTAATCCAGTACGCGTACAGCTTCGCCGCCGCATAAGGCGACCGCGGATAAAACGGCGTGGATTCCCTCTGCGGCGTCTCCCGCACCAACCCGTAAAGTTCCGACGTGGACGCTTGGTAGAAACGCACCGATTCCGCTAACCCGAGTACGCGGATGGCTTCCAGCAGCCGCAGCGTCCCCAACCCATCCACGTTGGCGGTGTATTCGGGAGATTCGAAGGAAACGGCCACATGGCTCTGCGCCGCCAGATTGTAGATTTCTTGCGGCTGAACTTCCTGAACGATGCGCAGGAGATTGTTGGCGTCGGTAACGTCGCCATAATGCAGGATAAAGCGGCGGTGCTCATTGTGCGGGTCCTCATAAAGGTGGTCAATCCGCCCGGTATTGAACGACGAAGAGCGCCGCTTGATTCCATGGACTTCGTAGTCCTTGGCCAGAAGGAACTCGGCGAGGTAAGCTCCGTCCTGACCGGTGATTCCAGTGATCAACGCTCTTTTCATTTATTCCTTCTTTGGCTTCTTTCCCTCGACGCAAATGCCGGCACCGTCGAGGACTCTTCCGGGCTCTTCTACTTCCTCGATACCGGTAATCTCGCTTTGCGAGAATCCTTTCTCGCTCACCTTGGCAAAGCCTGCCTCCGACAGGTAGTGAACGAGAGAGTCTGAGTCATACATCCACTTGTGGTGGTGAAAATCTTTCCAGAGAGAATAAAACTTGAAGACGAAATTCCCGTTCGGTGGCGCGGGACTCCGGAAGCCCAGCTTTTCGTTCAGCCTATCCGCGGCACCGACTTTTTCGGAAGGAGATGGCCAGCCTCCATTCTTCATAGTGAGGTACATTTTCACCATGGAATGAAGGTCCGGTACGACCAGCCGAATCACACCACCCGGGACAAGTACTCTTTTGCACTCGCCCAGAAGCCTCTTCGCATCCGTCAGGTAAAGATGCTCAAGCACATGGGCCCCGTAGATGGCCGAAACCTTGTTGTCCGCGAAAGGAAGAGGTTTCGTCAGATCGTGCACCAGTGGCTGGGCACTCCATTGAGCACCGGAGTTGTTCTTGCTGATTACCCCGAATGTGGTTAAGACTTTGCGAACATGAACATGGTTTGCCATCCAGGCATTCCAAGACCCGTCTATGTTCAGCCAGCCCGCGGGAGCGTTTGGCCCACAACCCAAGTTGAGCCTATCCAGTTCGCAGAAAGATCTCGTCATGGTTTCCAAGCAACGAGAACGAGAAATAAAGCGATGCTTATTCTTACCAATAGCAACCGCCCTCAATTTTATTGACTCCCAGTGGTGTCTCGGCCCCCGACGGGCGAACCCACGCGTCAGTATAGAGAGCAGAAATCTCCGGATGGCTGTCCCACCTGCCACCCTTGATGCCGAACAGGACCTGCACCGCCCCGCCGAGATGAATAGCAAACGCGCCAAGCGACTTTGCGTGTGCCACCAAAGGAAGGGACCAAGCCCCGGCACCAACGATGGCAACGTCGAATCGTAGGGAATCCATTTGTTGACGCATGGCATCGAGAGCGGCGAACCAATCGGGATAAGTCGGCGCCCGCAGGAGAAACGAATACAGCGGACAGCGCAAAGTCAGGAGTTCGAAACCCGGCAGCACTTCTGGTTTCGCCCCCCAAACTCGCTCTCGCCGCTGATATTGAGCTTCAATTGTGTCCGCGAACGAGCTGACGACCAGCACGCGCTTTCCTGCCAAGTGCCGGGTCCAAGGGCGGTCATGATAATAGGGCTCGAGCGCCCGCAATTCTGTTACTGCCGCTTTTTGTGCGAACCGCTTGCGCGCCGTGTTTTCTCCAAAATTGAACCAAACTGCCAGCACGTCCAGCTGCGTGAGCGTCCCAGCGAACGTTTCGCAAAACCTGGAAAGGATGGAGGACTCAGGAGGATAGACACCTGAAAGGAAGTACAAATTCTTGATTAGGCGGTCTGGAAATTCACACCGCCCCGCGGAATCTGCCCATCTCAAGTAATGGCCAAAAACGGGCAGTTCGGTGCCTCCGATTTTGCCAACCGCAGCGGGTTGCCCCACCAAGGAGGCAATTAGATCATTTCCCTCCTTCGGGGGAAGAATTTTTGTCCCCGAATACTTCGCGCGTTCCCAGAGCCTCCGGTGCCGCGCGATGGGACTTAGCAGCGATCTCGCTTTGGAATATATTTGGTCAAGCATTGAAACTTTTCCAACAGCCATGCGTTTGAGGAGGTAAGCCGGGCGCCCGCAGGCGAGCTCACGCTGACTCTCACTTTTCATAATGACAAAGCGTCTGGAGCCGGCCTTAGTTGGCGCGTAAGACAGAGTCCTCGCTCCAATCTCAACGCCCTGATGAGTGCCAGCGCAAGCACAAAGGCAACGAAATTATCCTCAAAGGTTGATCGCACACACCAGATGAGCAACACGAAAAGAACAACCGACAGCAGGGCATGTTCTTCGACCCTCCGCGCCAATCTTTCGGAAAGCAGCAAAATGAACGCGGTGACGGCAGGCAGAAGCAGCACACTCAGAACCCCGAAGTTTGCATAAAGTTCGCCGAGCTGTGTGGCCCCTAGGCTGGTCTCCCCGCCAGGTTCGTAGCGCTTTGCAAGCTGCACGGTGAAAGTCGCCGGCTTCTCCGCGTACAAACGCTTGGGGACAAAGAAGGTAAGCGCTTTGCTATAGCTCGCGCCATACAAGTAATCCCATTGGGCGCCGAAGTCGTTGACGATGTGGAGCAACAAGATGACGTTGACGCCCTCGGTTGCGTCCATCAGCGCGGTCATGGGCCGGTTGCCCAGATCGCCCTCCAAGTAAGTGGGAATGTCTTCGCTGATGGTAGTTAGGTCGTGGCGGAAATAGGACCATGCGCTGAAGACAAGAACAATTACCGGCGACAGGATCAGCACAGCGACGATCGGTTTTCTTCGCCGATAAATCCAGCACGAGGTGAGGAACGCCAAGCCAAACAGCGCGATGAAGATCCGGTTTCCGGACATCACCATTTGCAGGAGCAGGGCGAATACAACGAAGGCGGAAAATCGCCATTCGACTGTCTGCGACTTCAAGTGTTGTGCGGTGTACATTGCGGCTGCGGCGGTGAAGACCACGGAGTTTGCCAAAGTTAGCCAGAGGCATAGGACGTACAGATCGCCGAGAGCGCCAAACATCTCTTCCTGCCGGCGGTACCAGTGGGAGACCAGAAATGCCTCCAGGCCGCCGGACGCCCAGATCGTGGCGATGTAGCCCACACAGGCTATTCCGAAGGTGAGCAGGAGAACTTTCTTGAGCGCTTGGCTATTGATGGAGAATTTATCACTAGCCCCGTTGTTCGTTCTGCCGGGCGAGAGAGCGATGACGGCTTGGAACGAGAAGAGCAAAGAAAGCCAAACGACCAGCATCGGAAGAACATATTTTCCGTTTGAAAGATCGACCGAGGCGTAGCTGCTATTGGAGTCGTAAAACGCAGGTATCGTGTAGCCACCGTTTAACACCAGCAATGTCAGAGGTACAAGAATGAAATAGCCTAGGCCCACCAACCACCCCATGATCGGAGTGAAAGGCGTGCGCTCATCACGTATACGCCTCAAGGCGCGCCAATAGTTCCGGATGAGAACGGCCAGTAATGGAAGGTAAACGAACTTCATCACGCAGTGAGCTCAAGCAGCCATAGCCCGTTCAAATAAGCAGAAGTATTTACGAGCGGCGTTCTGCCATGAATAGGCGCCGACGTGCAGGCGATTGTGGGCGACTTGCGCTGAAACTGTTTTTTCATCCTTCCAGAGCCACACAATCAAATCCACTAACTCGGCGATCTTGAGAGGCTCAAACAGGTTTAGTTGCAACACCCCGGCGAGCTCCTCATTAGGAGGAATTTGAGAGGCGATGATTGGAGTGCCTGTTGCGGCAGCCTCCAGGATCGGCAGGCTGTTGGATTCATGAAGCGACGGCACGACGAGAAGAGCCGCCTTGCGGTACAGCCCGACAAGATCCGCAAAGGGCACGGTGCCGAGGTATTGAACGTAATCCATGGACTGGCCGGCGATATAACTGAAGAGCCCGGAAGCGGCGCCGTACTTTCCGCCTGTAAGCACCAGGGGAATGCGCAATCCGTGTTTACGCTCGATTTCCTTCAATGCCCGGAGGAGCGTTATATGGTTCTTATGCGGCCAGAGCTGAGCAGGGAAAAAAAGAAAGCGCTCTGGAATCCCATACCTGCGGCACAGGGCAATGGTATCGACAGGGGTTGAGAAATCTTCGGCGTTTACACCTTCGGGAATGACCGTAATTTGCTCCGCGGAGATGCATTTGAAGTGTTGAAGAAGGTCCTGCTTGATGAAAGAGCTGCTGGCTTGAAAGAACCGCGCGTGCTGGGCGGTTAGGCCGTAGGTGACGCGGCGGCTTAAGCGCCTCGGCCAGCTGAAAAATTCGGGGTAATGAACGTGCTGGATATCGTGCATGGAGAGTACGGTCGGTTTACGGCTGTTGAAGCAGGGCAGCACGACAGTAGGGGTATAGATGATGTCGCAATCTGTGTCCATCATGGCCCGGAGATTGCTAAAGGCCGTGTTACTAGCCAGCTCATACAGCTTTTGGCTTTGCGTAAGCAGAGTCGCACGGCACACAGCGCTGCGAATCCCCTGCAGCCGGTCGCCGGCAACAATCAATTCGAAGCCTTTCTCGCCGGCATACTTCACAAAAAGATGCTGGTTGAGGCTGGAGACATACAAATGGAACCGGTGGCCATTCGCGGTGGCCGCAAATCCATCTAACAAACCTAACGCGTAGGTATTCAGTCCACCTGCGAAAGACGGATCAATCTTCAAGCAGTTAATTCCGATGCGCATAGAATTGGCGAATCTGTTCGATAACAAAAGTCTGTTCCTCGACGGAGAGGCGGTACGCGGAGGGTAAGGAGATTCCTCGTTCGTAGATTCTTTCGCTGACGTGAAAATCCGCATCAGTGAACCGGATGTGCTCGCGGTCGGCGTAGCAAGGCTGAAGATGGAGGGGATAAAAAAACCTTCGGGTCTGAATATTCCGCGCCTGCAAGTAGGAGCCAAGCGCCTCGGGATCCGGACAAAGAAAAGATGTAAACCAGAATACCGGCTCACAGCGTGAATCGATGCAGACCGGCTGGAAATCCGGCAGATCGCGCAACTCCTCGACGTATCGATCGTGGATCTCCCGCTTCTTGCGAACGATGGCGGGCATCTTCCTCATTTGGGCGATCCCCACAGCAGCCTGCAAATCCGTGAACGAGAAATTGAACCCAATCGATTCGTGAACAAAAGTGCCCTTCTGGTCGCGACCGTAGTTTTTCAGGCGACGAGCAGCTTTCGCCATGGCGTCGTTGTTGGTGAGAACCATGCCGCCTTCCCCACACGTAACCGTTTTGTTGCCGTAATAGGAAAGAATCCCCACGTCCCCAAACGTGCCGACATGTTTACCTGCGAACCTGACACCGATAGCTTCGGCGGCGTCTTCAATCACGCTCAGGCCGTGCCGTTTTGCAAAGGCCATCACCTCGTCCATGTCGGCACTCTGTCCATAGAGATGGACAGGCATGACTGACTTTGTGCGCGGAGTCACGGATTGTTCGGCCTTTGCGACATCCAGGCAGAAGGAGTCTTCCCGAACTTCACAGAGCACCGGCGTGGCCCCCGCCAGAATGACCGCATTGGCTGACGCAATGAACGTAAAATTGGGTACGATGACTTCATCGCCAGGACCGATCCCAAGCGCTTTGAGGCCCACGAAAAGTGCCATCGTCCCGTTGCACACGGCAATGGCATGGTTGCAACCGGTTAGCTTCTCCGTCATGCACTCGAATTCCCGAGTCAATTCGTGTTCGACAACAAAAGTCGAGTCGATAACTCGTTCGAGCTCACGAAGTTCGCTCTTGTCAATCCACGGCTCGATCTGAACAATGAGCGCCTTCTCGGTTTGTTGCGCGGGAGTCGTCATTTGTGCGGTTACCCTTAAGATTTGAAGACCTGAATCAGAGCGTCACGGCGAGTTCTTTCAACGGGCCCTGCTGACCAGTGGTCACGTTTACGACTGGAAGGTGTTCGATAAGTTTTATTCGATTTTTGCCTCTGACGTAGGTCAGGTTTCCTTGCGAGTCCCTGGATTCTCGGAACTTGCTTGCAATGTAAGCTTCTTGCAGCGGGAGGCCGCGAAACTCTCCTGCTATGTCCTTACGGATAAAAAATGCGTTGTGCCCCAGTATGTTCGAACCCAGGAGCAAGTAACCTTTCTTCTCAGCAAGGTGCTGCAGCGCCCCAAGAGAACAGCCGTAATAAAGGTTCGAAAAATGAGCAGACGTCCTGACAAAATCCTCCTTATAGGGCACAGCGATTTGCTGCAATCCAAACACGCTGTTGTATTCGATGATGACGATTCGCGGGCGGACGGACTGAACCGCCTCCCAGATCCAATAGTCGTTTCCGTCGATATCGATCGACAGAAGTCCAACGTCTTCAGGAAAACCGCTGTCGAGGAGGAGGGAATCTATATTCTCTCTCGTAATCCAGCCGCATTTCGCTTGAAGGTCGAATTGCCAATGAATCTTGTCCGTCTGGATATAGCGAATGTCGGCCTCGCAAGCATCCACCACCATCCCCTGCCAGTGGTCGTTGACGAGGAGAAACCTCGTATTGCTTTCCTCATAATTCTCTACACCAAATTCGATGAAGGTCTTATTCTGAATCGGGATTTTGCTTATCAGGTATTGGATAATGCCGTCCTCGTCCCACTGGGAATAAACTTTGAACCCAACCTTTCTGAAATCAGCGTTAGGCGGCAAACTGGCAACCCGCCAAGCCATTTGTTTGCCCAGGAGAAGTAAGGAAGTGACACTGTGATGCTGTGTTCGTCTCCTTAGCCTCTGATAGGCCAGCTTCACCGTCGTCTTTATCACCGGATCACCCGCGCTTCTTTGCCTGTTGTCGTTGGTCTTGCCCCCGCCAGCGGAATCAATTTCGGGCCGAAGAATCCCGCGGCGTGGATGGCTCGACGCATATAAGTCACAATCTTTCGTAGCCGTGATCGCCGATTCACTCGCAGGACTTCGCCGGCAAAGTAAGAATTTATTTCCACAAGATTGGGCAAGCGATAGCCGGAGTTCTCACTGGGAGTCATCAGGTCTTGTCTAAAAGACTCCGCGCGGCAGTGAACGCCGGAACCATCGAAGCCGATGTTGAAGACCCGAGTGCTGACAGGAAGCAGGGCAAATGCATCGTGCTTCCAATGGGCATAAGCCCACCGAATGGCCCAGGAATCCAGACGACCAGCCATCTGCAAGGAAAGCATGTCCGACAGGTCCTCCCCGCCTCGATTGAACGACCTCTTTCTCTCCTTATCGCGTGAAAAACTCGGATAGTCAGACACCTTCCAGTCCGCTTTCTCCCAGCGGTCCTTCCAAGTGCCCCAGCCCCAGGAACTGCTGCGATACGAACAGAAAGCATCGTAGCGATACTGTTCCGCAGGGCTGACCGAAAAGTTGAAACCGCTGATGGAGAAAACTCTCGGCTCGTCCGCGTACCGATCCAAAGCGCAGTTCATGAAACCCAGGAAATCCGGCGATGTGAGAAGGTCGTCTTCGACGGCTATGAGCCGCCCGAACTCTTCACACAACTGCGTTGCTCCCGCAATCACCGAAGCGCCTAACCCGAAATTCCGCTCCCGCTCGATAATCGTCACCGATTTAAACCCGTCAATGGTGCGAGTGAACTTTCTGACGGCCTCCACCGCGCCCGCCGCCGATTCTTTTTTCGCCGCGTCAGAAAAGACAAATAGGTCAGATTGGGGCGCTAGAGTGTTGGCCCCCAGAGACTCCACCGTTCTCCGGGTATGCTCCGGCCGGTTGTAAACGAAAAGAGCAATGGGAGCAAGCTGCCGGACAGAGTCCTTGTGAAGCATCACCGAGGCGGGCGAGGAATCGCGCGCCGCGGGCGGCTTCATGAATGAATTAGCTTCGGGAACCGACATAGTCTGTTGCATTCTCCTTGCTGTAAACCCTGGAAAGGAGGCCCACGGCTAGCGCAACGGTGTAGGCCCCGGCGGAAAGCAGCAATCCGTACACAACGCCTCGCAAACCAAAGTGTGTAACCAGCGGAACGCCCAGGAGAACCGTGATGCTCCCGCTGCATACGTAGGCGTAAAAGACGAGTTTCGGCTTCTCCACGGCCTTGAGCGCAGAATTCATGGTGTTCCCGATGGCCATCACTACCGGGAGCAGCGCGAGCATCCCGAGCAGCGGGGCGACATCATCGAACTTCCCCGCATACAGAAAATGCATCACGGGCTTACCGAACAGATTGACGCATGCCGCGAATCCCCCGGTGACCAGCAACGACGCACCGCAATACGCCTTCCACACCGGGAGCACTCCCGCCATGCCCCGCGAAGCCGCGCGCCGCGACATCATCGGCAGAACCAGAAAAGACATCGCAATCAGCACCTGGTCCACAGGACCCACCAAGTTGTACATGGCCCGCAAATCACCTGTCTCTTTCACCGAAAGGATTCCCGCCGAAAGCCAGTAATACATTTGACTCGTCAGTTGGAACACCAGCGCGGTCACCAGCACCCATCGCGAGTACTTCCAGTGCTCCGACCAATACTCCGGCTCTCCGTCCATAAACGAGGGGCAGCTCTCTTCTTTTCCCGGAAGTTCGCGCGCCAGAAATGCTCCGGCGGTGATCCACGCAGCAGCAGCAATCACAAATACAGTGAAGCCACTCAAGATTCGCATCCGTATCGCCAGCCATAACAGGCCGGCGCACGTCGCGAAAAACACCAGCGAGAAGCGCGCCGCCAGATCCGGCCTGTTCCGGATGTAAAACGTTCGCCGCACGAAACTGCCCGTCAGAAGAAATCCGCTTCCGAGCGCTAGCCCAAGAATAGTCGGCGAGGCCAGCGCTGGATTGGCCCAATAAAGCGCTCCCCAAACGACGCTTATGGTTGCACTGAGCGCAAGTCCCAGCCAGGCGTTGCTTCGCCAAAGTAGCCTTGCATATTCGGCAAAACGCGCGTTGTACCGCCCGGAGCCATACACGGTGTACGTTTCCAGAATGGCACCATTGTGCAGCCCGCCAAGAAAGGTGAAAACCGAATAGGTCAGCGCGAAAATGCCGTATTCCTCCTTGGACTGCGTGCGCGCCAGCTCCACGTTGGCCAGGAACATTCCTCCAACCGCCAGCGCCTGGTCGGCAATACTGAAGCCGATTTGACGCATCCGCGCCGAAGAAAATGCCCCCAATTGAAACAGCGTCGCCGATTGGCTTACTTCGCTCATCTTCGTGATTCGTGGCTCCCACGGAAAACCTGCTTACGATTTGTGCTTGCCCGCTGCTAGGAACGCTCTACGAAATGCGCTCGACGTCCGCGACATCCACTTCCACTGCCGCCGAGCGCGCGATCAGATCCAGTGACAGCACCACCCGAAACATGTTTTTCTTTCGAATAAGCACGCCTTCGAGTTCCGCCAGCGGACCCGTTTTAATCCTCACTCGGCGCCCCACTGTCAAATAAACATGCGGTTCGGCCGGCAGCCCCGCCGCCACGCAAGTTCGCAGCGCCTCCATCTCTTTGTCCGGAAGCGCGGTAGGACGCCCGTTGAATCCCACCAGCCGCACCACGCTGGGGGTCTCCAGCGCGCGCAAACGGTCGCGGAGCGCGAGCCGCACAAACACGTATCCCGGAAACAATGGCAGCCGCAGCTTCATTCTCCGGTCTTTCCAGCGCCGCACGGATTCATACTGCGGAAGAAAGTTTTCCAGTGCTCTCTCAGTGAACTGCTCGGCTACTCGCTTTTCGTGTTTCGCGCAAGTGTAAGCGGCGTACCAGTGCGGCTCGTAAAACTCCGCCGGCATTCGCGCCATCTCTCCCATTGACGATTCCGAAATGTCCCAGATCATGCTCACGACAGCTCCAAAAACGGCCGAAGACAGCTTCGCCCCGTCA
>Ga0209648_10000001_pt1 | contig 164478 bp, 124 predicted proteins | sample GraSoi2013_115cm_FD_185830 | JGI IMG/M metagenome (GOLD analysis project Ga0209648, IMG submission 185830) | Grasslands soil microbial communities from the Angelo Coastal Reserve, California, USA - Sample 9_17_2013_115cm (SPAdes) (version 2) | ecosystem: Environmental > Terrestrial > Soil >... | reverse complement strand
TTTATCCGCGTTCATCTGTGCAAATCCGCGGTAAGGTTTGATTTCGTGCCTCCGGTGCTTTTTTTCGTTGTCCTCCTCGTTCAGCATCAGGTCCCTCGCCGGGAATAATTCACCTGCTGCTTGGTTCACCTCTATGACGCGCGCGAATCAGAAAATCAGGAGTTTGCGGTGAACAACAAGATCTCTACCATAGCACTCGTCATGGGTTTGGCCAGCTCGCTTGCCTTTGCCGGAGAAAACAAGAAACACAACTCATCTTCGAACGAGGCCGCGACGAAATCAACACAAACGGTGGCGTACGACCGAGCCACTCAGAACGACAACAATCCTTGCTCCTCTGACAAGAAAGTCCGCCAGAAGGATGAGAAGCCATCGCCCTCGCAGGAACAGCAGTTTGACGAAGTCTTGCGGGGTATCTACGGTTGACGGCCCGCGCCGAGTCCCAGGCGGCAAGTCGAGCCTGGGATTCCACGGGGCTAACAAGAATGCTATCGTAAAAAGGGCGGTGAGGACATTTGGTAATTGGGTAAGTTCGTAATTGAGTAATTGAGTAATTGCAAAGGCCCTGTGCTAAGGCTATTAGGTCGGACGGACGTTCTCGGAAAACCCGCTCTAATTACCAAATTACGAAATTACCCAATTACCAAATCTCTTCACCGCTCTAATGCAAGCTCTACGCGCCGATCATCTACAATCGATCGTGTGACTTCACCCATCCGAGTGCTGGCCGTCGACATCGACGGCACCCTGACTGATCCTCAGTTCCACATTTCTGAGCGAAACATCGCGGCTTTGCGTGCCGCCCATGCTGCTGGGATCGAGATCATTCTCGCCACCGGGCGCCGCCACGACTTTGCCATGCCCGTCGCTCGCCAGTTGGGCATTCCCGTTCTGCTGCTCAGCTCGAACGGCGCTCTGCTGCGGTCGAGTGAAGGCCAAACGGTGTTCGCTGAACGCCTGGCCGCGAGCACTGCGCGCAAGTTGATCCGCCATATGGACTCCTTCCGCGGACACGCCGTGCTGACCTTCGATCGAGCGGGAAACGATCCAGGAAATGATTCCCTGATCTTGGAACGCGCTGACGAACTGAATCAATCGGTCTCGCGCTGGCTCGAGGTCAATCGCCCTTACATCAAATTCGTCACGCCGCTCGAGGACGCGCTCGCCGGCGAAGATCCGCTCCAGGCGATGTATTGCGGCCGCATCGCCTTGATGGAGACGGCGCAACACCGGCTGGCGGAGGCCGGCTTCCTCGACGAGATCACCGTGCTCAAGACCCAGTACGACTACCGCGACCTGTGCATATTGGACATCCTGACCCGCGAATGTTCCAAGGGCCATGGGCTGCGCCGCTGGGCTGAGGAGCAGGGCCTGGACCGGGGGCACATCATGGCCATCGGCGACAACTACAATGACTTGGAAATGCTTGAATTTGCAGGACTTCCAGTCGTTATGGGGAACGCTACCGACGCCCTCAAGCGCAATGGCTTCCGCATGACCGGCAGCAACGAAGAAAGTGGCGTGGCGCAGGCCGTTGAGGAGCTACTAAGGACTGGCTTTCAGCATCCGATTCAGAGAGAATAAAGCACGCGGATGAAGTTCGCCAGAAAGACAATCGGACTCGGACTGCTGTTGGTGGCAATGCAGCTGCCGGCATTTTGCGGCGAGGTTGCGGTGCTGCGCAACGGTTTCTCGATTCGCTTCGATCGCAAAGTGCAATCCGGCGAGACCACCCGTCTTTACATGAGTGGCGGCTTTATCGATATTGCCACGACTGAGATTGCGTCGTTCGAACCAGATGACACGCCCGATGTGCTGGCCCCTTCCGCGGTCCCACAGAGTCCCACTGCTCCGAACGTCTCGGGGCAACTCGCAGTTACCAGCCTTCCCGGTCCAGTGCAAGTTATGCCGGTTGCCGCAAATTCGCCGGCGACTACATCTTTCGATCTCGATCAACTGGTGCGCGATGCCAGCACACGCCACCGGCTCGATCCTGACTTCGTCAACAGCGTGATTAAGGCCGAGAGCAATTTCCAAAACCGCGCGGTCTCCCGCAAAGGCGCGCAGGGCCTGATGCAACTGATGCCGGGCACGGCTGCAAAGCTGGGCGTGACCAACCCGTTCGATCCCAAAGCCAACGTAGAAGGCGGTACAACCTATCTGAGTCAGCTCCTGGACCTCTACCACGACGATCCCATTAAGGCTCTGGCCGCGTACAACGCCGGCGCCAATCGCGTGGAGCAATATCACGGCGTGCCGCCGTATCGCGAAACACGGACCTATGTAGCGAAGATTGTCCGCGATTTCAACGCCAAGAAGCGTGCGCAGATGAAAGCCGCGGCGCCAGCGACCAAGACGGCGAAGAAGAAAGCGAACAAACCGGCGTCTCGGCAAGCGGCGGCCGTCACCAAGCCAAACAAGCCGGCCTAGCGCCCGGCTTGCAGATCGCCGGAATCGCGCGTGATCGCCGTGATCTTTCCAGCATGCCGGCGCCCCCAGTGGAGTCGAGCCAAAGAAAGCTGAACAGCCTCCCCGATCTCGGCGATTCCGAGCGATGACGGCGATTCCGGCGATCCGCCACAGCCCCATTTACAATGAATTTGCGCTCGCATCGCGCCGATCGGCCTGCGAGTCAGTATAGGATTCAAGTTTCTGGCCATCGAATGAAAAAGAAGATTCTGATCGCACTGCTGCTGCTGGTCCTGGCCACCCTTGTTTACTTCCAGATAAGGACGTGGAAGAAATTCGATTGGCATTCGTTCAAAGAGCAGACCGAGGGCGTGAACATCCGCTTGCTCTTGCTCGGCACCGGGATCATCTATTTCGATTACTACCTGCGCGCGCTACGGTGGCGTATTCTTCTGCGCCCCGTTCACCAGACCAAGGCTTCGCGCCTGGTGGCGCCTACCATGATCGGGTTTACTGCGCTGGCGCTCTTAGGCCGTCCGGGAGAATTCGTCCGCTCTTTTCTGATCGCTCGCAAAGAGGGACTTACCATGTCCTCGCAGCTGGCGGTATGGGTTGTGGAACGCCTGTTTGACGTTGGCGCTGTCGCCCTAATTATGGCTGTCAACATCATCGTCTTCGCCGATCAGCTAAAGGAGCTCGACGGCTTCCAGCAACATCCATCCGCGTTCAACCTATTCAAGATCTCGGCTTTGGCTCTGCTGGTGGCTGTGATTGTTGCTGCGGCCTTGGCCTTGCGGATGCGCCGCAACCCGGTACGCGCCGCGCGAGTCGCAGAGAAGCTCGTCGGACGAATCTCGCAACGGTTTGGCAAAGCTGCGGCGCGCCGAGTGCAAGCGTTCGGCGAAGGCTTGAACACGATCCACGATGCCAAGTCGTTCATCCAGATCGTGGCGCTCTCTTTGTCCTTGTGGCTGACGATCGGCGCTGCCTACTACTGCGTGACCCACGCCTATGCTGACATCGGGCGGGACATGACCCTCGCCAGCTGCTTCCTGCTTACCGGCGCGAGTGTTGCCGGCGGAACCTTGCAGCTCCCCGCGGTCGGTGGTGGTTCTCAGCTGGCGACCATCGGCACGCTGGTGGGAGTCTTTGGCTACCCCAAGGAACTGGCAATCAGCTGCGGGATTATGCTCTGGCTGGTGACGTTTATGTCGGTTATCCCGACCGGCTTGATCCTCGCGCACTTTGAGCACGTTTCGCTAACCAAGGCAGAAAAAGAGAGCTTGGAAGAGGAGCAGAAGGTGCTGGACAAGATCGGGTGATCGGATCATCGGAGCATCGGAGCATCGGTTCATCGGGCCATCTGAAAAGTTCGCTGTCCTTTAAGTCGGCAACTTAAGTTCAGCAATGAACAAGATTTGGCTGATGGCCCCTTGGGGAACGTCCCTGCGCCGGCTTCTGGATTCTAAGGTTTCCGTTGATCAGATGAACCGATGATCCGATGACCCGATGACCCGATCTTTCTTCGCCCTTTGGTACAATCAAACTTACCCTCTCAGTCCTCATGAAATGCCCATTTTGCGGGTTTGAGAACGACAAAGTAGTTGACTCTCGCGAAAGCAAAGAAGGCGCGTCGATCCGGCGCCGTCGAGAGTGCCTGAAGTGTGAGAAACGCTTCACTACTTATGAGCGCATCGACGAGATCCCGTACATGGTTGTGAAAAAAGACGGTCGCCGGGAGAAGTTTGAGCGGCATAAAGTGCTCGCTGGCGTGTTACGGGCGTGCGAGAAGCGTCCGGTATCGATGGCGACCATGGAACAGATCGTCAACGAAGTAGAGCAGTTCGTGGTGGATTCACCCGAGCGCGAACGCACCACCACCGAACTCGGCGAGCAGATCATGGCCCGGCTGAAGCAAACCGATAAAGTAGCGTACATTCGCTTCGCCTCCGTATATCGCGACTTCCAGGACGTCAGCGAGTTCCACTCCGAACTGGAACGCTTGATCAATCCCAAGGAAGACAAGCAAAAGCCGGCGAAGGCAAAGACCAGCGCGAAATAATCACAACGGAGTTTATGGCACATCGGGTTACGTTGATTCCAGGCGACGGCATAGGGCCGGAGGTAACGGGAGCGACTGTCCGCATTCTGGACGCATCCGGAGTCAAGGTTGATTGGGAAACATTTGCGGCCGGTTCCGAAGCTTTCGAAAGGTATCACGAATACATCCCCCAAGAACTGATCGAGTCTATCGAAGGCACCGGCGTTGGCCTGAAGGGACCGGTGACAACTCCGATCGGCGGCGGCTTTTCCAGTATCAATGTCGCGCTGCGCAAGAAATTTGAGCTCTACGCAAATTTTCGACCGATTCGCAACCTGCCCTCGCTACCCACCCGATACCCGGGCGTCGATCTGGCCATTGTCCGAGAAAACACCGAGGGATTGTATTCAGGGATTGAGCACGAAGTAGTTCCGGGTGTGGTCGAGTCGCTGAAGATCGTGACCGAAAAGGCGAGCACACGTATTGCGCGATTCGCTTTTGAGTATGCCCGGCGCGAGAAGCGCAAGAAGGTTCACGCCATCCACAAGGCCAACATCATGAAGATGAGTGATGGCCTGTTTCTCCGCTGTTGCCGCGAAGTTGCCCAGGGCTATCCCGAGATCACCTACGGTGAACACATCGTCGACAACACCTCCATGCAATTGGTGATGAACCCTTACCAGTACGATGTGCTGGTGATGGAGAACCTCTACGGCGATATTCTCTCTGACCTTTGCGCAGCGTTTGTCGGCGGGCTGGGCTTGGTCCCGGGAGCCAACATCGGTGAACGTTGCGCGATCTTTGAAGCAGTTCACGGATCGGCGCCGGACATCGCGGGCAAAGACCTCGCCAACCCGACGGCGGTGTTGCAATCGGCAATCCTGATGCTCCGTCATCTCAAGGAGATCGAAGCGGCAGACCGGATCTACGCCGCGTTGGAAAAGACTTATAAAGAAAAGCAGCACCTGACACGCGACGTCGGCGGCACGGCACGAACCAGTGAGTTCGCGGATGCAGTGATCGCCAACATGGAAACGCTGGCGGCCGTGGGCAAGGACTGAGCACCGCCGTTCGTTTTCACGTGTCATCCCGAACCCCGAAGCGGAGCACAGTGGGTGCAGGATCTGCTCCCGCTACTTTTTAGGGACATCAAGACCGCGGAGCAGATTCCTCCGCTTCGCTAAGCTCAGCGTCGGAATGACACTCTCAAGGGAAAACACTAATACAATCAATGAAATTGCTAATGTTTGCGTCAAGAATGAAAACGCTCCAGGTATCACTCGCCATAATCTCCCTGGCTCTGGCGGGCTGCAAAGGTACACAGCCGACAGGTCCACAGACCGCTTCGCCCAACCAGCAAGCTGCTCCGGTCATCAACATTGATCCGAGCACCGCCGGCAGCGTTACCGGCGTGATCAGCTTCAAAGGCGCGGCGCCAAAACTGCCTGCGCTCGATATGAGTCAGGATCCGGCTTGCCCGAATGATCGCCAGCCTTCGGAAGCGATTGTGCTGAAGAGCAACAAGCTGGCCAATGTCTTCGTCTACGTGAAAGACGGGCTGCCTACAGGGCGGTTCCCTGCTCCGGCTGAGCCGGCGGTGCTCGATCAGAAAGGCTGCCGCTACTTACCTCACGTGATGGGCATCATGGTTGGGCAGTCATTCAAAGTGCTCAACAGCGATTTGGCCCAGCACAACGTTCATCCCATGCCCACCAGCAACTCCCCATGGAACGAATCCCAGATGCCCATGGGCCAGCCGATCACCAAGACCTTCGCCAATCCGGAGATGATGGTCCCAATTCAGTGCAATCAACACCCGTGGATGCGAGCTTACGTCAGCGTGATGTCACACCCCTATTTCGCTGTGAGTGCCGCCGACGGATCGTTCGCAATCAAGAATCTGCCTCCAGGGGAATACACCATCGCGGCCGTTCACGAGAAGTTCGGCGAGCAAACGATGAGGATCAAGGTCGGTTCGAAGGAAGCGGCGAAGGCGGACTTTACGTTCGCTGGGCAGTGAACCGACTCCATACGAGATCGGGTGATCCGGTGATCGGGTGATCGGGTGATCGGACACCGGGTAGAGATCATCTAGAGAGCGTGTGGCCGGCTGGCTAGGCGAATCCGGGCCTGATCGGAACGAATATCATTCCCTTGCAAGTCACCATGCGGGATGCTGGCTTAGGTCACCCGATCACCAGATCACCCGATCACCAGATTTTCGCCGTGTCTCCGTGGTAGGCGTGCCAGATGATAAAATGAGGAGTTTGTCATGCCGCCCAAGGAGTAGGTTCTGAGTTCCAGGTACAACGCCGCCCATCATTACTTCACCCTCTTTGTCGCTGTCGTGGCGTTTCTACTGCTGATCGCCGGAGGGCTGGTGACCAGCAACAACGCCGGCCTGGCTGTGCCGGATTGGCCTACCAGCTTCGGCTCGCTCTATCGCATGCCGAGGATGATCGGCGGGATCAAGTTCGAGCACGGACATCGCGTGGTGGCGGAGTTCGTCGGACTCCTGACTATCGGCGTCGCAGTCTGGACCTGGCTGGTGGACAAGCGGCGATGGATGCGGATTCTTACGCTGGGCGCCGTAGCCGGCGTGATTGCGCAAGGTGTGATTGGCGGAATCGGCGTCAGGCAGATGCTGCCGCCCTGGGTCTCCACCATGCACGCCACCTTTGGCCAGACCATGTTCTGCGCTCTCGCCGCAATTGCCGTTTTCACCAGTCGGAGCTGGTTGGAAGAGCCGGGGGAAAAGCTTCTGCGCAAAGACGCGTTACCTCTCCTTCGCCATTGCTGGATGCTGATCGGATTTCTTTATCTACAGCTGATTCTCGGCGCCGCCTTCCGCCACGTTTGGACCAAGTGGGGGCCGCCCGGATCGAATCACTGGGCCGCGCCGAAAATTATCCATAGTTTCCTTTATCCGCACATCCTAAACGCGCTTCTGGTTACCGGGCTGCTCCTTTACGTAAGCCTGCGTGCTCTGAGCAAACACTCCAGCATTGTTCATTTGCGCCGGCCGGCTCTCTGGATGCTTGTCTTGCTGATGGCTCAGCTCGTGCTTGGAATCAGCGCTTATGTTGTTCGCGTGGTGTGGGGCATCAACGAGGTTCAGCCGACGCTGGGCTTGGTTGCGATCACGGTCGCTCATCTTGGCGTGGGCGCGCTGATCTTGGCTTGGACTGTGGTCTTGACGATCCAGGCCTATCGCTATACCGGCGATCCGGCGGAAGTGCTTCCCTTTGATCGCAGCCGCGAGGTGGCAACAGCGTGAGTAGCAGCATCCAACCGATGGTGAAACCGGTGGAGGCCGCGGTCGCCATCTCCCCTGTCGCCAAAAAGCATTCCATGTTGGGCGACTATGCGCAGCTGTTTAAAGTCCGCGTGACCTCACTGATCGTCATTACTGCCTGGACTGGATACTACATGGGCGCAGCCAGGAGCGGCGTCGCTTCTGTTTCCTGGACGTTACTGAACGCGCTGTGGGGCATCGGGCTGACTTCGGCCGGCGCCGCCGCGCTGAACGAAGTCCTGGAGCGCGATTTAGACGCGCGCATGAGTCGCACCAAGGACCGGCCTTTGCCCGCGGGAAGAATGGATACAGCGACTGGCGCGCTGGCAGGATCGGCGGCGGTTCTCATCGGCTCCATCGCCTTGGCGCTTACGACTAACCTGTTGACAGGCCTGCTGGCGTTCGCGACCGCCGTCACTTATCTTGGCTTGTATACGCCGCTCAAGAAGGTCTCGCCGATTTCGACCTTTGTCGGCGCCTTCCCCGGAGCCATGCCGCCGCTGCTTGGCTGGACAGCCATCCGCGGCAGGATTGAGCCGGAAGCTATCTTCCTTTTCTTGATCGTTTTCTTCTGGCAGTTTCCGCATTTCCAGGCGATTGCCTGGATGTATCGAGACGACTACGAGGCCGCCGGCGTCAAGATGCTGCCGGTGGTCGATAAGGCGGGGCACAGCGTGATTCGCCAGATGCTGGTGTATGCCTCCACTCTGATTCCCATCAGCTTGATGCCCGCGCTCTTTCACATGGCCGGCAGGATTTACGTCGGCGGAGCCTTGGTTTTGGGAGTGGCTTTTCTGTGGTTTGTGTTTCGCCTGGCTCGAACTCAATTGCCGACAACCTCGCCGGATTCAAGAAAGCTGGCACGCCAGCTTCTGCAAGCATCGGTGATCTATCTTCCCTTGTTGTTCGCGTTGATGATGATCGATGTGGTGAGGTAGGTAGGACATCGGGTGATCGGGTCATCTGGTGATCGGGTGATCGGGTGATCGTGTCATGTGGTCATCGGACGGGCCATCGGTGTCAGTTGGTAGTCGCGGGAAATGATACCTGCTATTGCGGCGATCGCTTCGCAGATCCGCAGGTCTCCCGATGATCCGACCTCCCGATAGACCGATGGACCGATGACCCGATCTCCCGATGAACCGATTTGCCTATGCCTGACCTAACCATCTTCCCCGCTCTGAACGCCACTTTGAATGGCGCGAGCGCCGTGCTCATCACCACTGGACATGCGTTGATTCGGCGCAACAATATGCGCCTGCATCGTGCCTGCATGATCGCGGCGGTTGCGACCTCCACTCTTTTTCTGGCGTCATACCTCTACTATCACGCCCACGTTGGCTCGGTGCGGTTTCCTGGACAGGGCTGGGTTCGGCCGGTCTACTTTACCCTGCTGATTTCTCACACGCTGCTGGCGGCATCCGTCGTCCCTTTAGTCTCGCTGGCTCTGATTGCCGCCCTGCGCGGGCGCTTCGAACGCCACCGCCGGATCGTCCGCTGGGCCTATCCGATCTGGCTGTATGTCTCAGTAACCGGCGTTATTGTTTACGTAATGCTGTACCAGATTTATGACGCACGCGGCTAGACCGTGAGCCCTTGTGGAGGCATGGCACATGTTGGATTTGACCGGATGACAAAAAGAGGATTTCCCCGTACCACTTACCGGCTGGATGCCAGCAGTGACTTAAATCCAGGCTGATAACCGTAAAAATCGGAAATCATCCTCAGATAATCAAGCACACGCTGATCATATTTCTGTTTCAGCTCATCGGTGACGATATTGTGCTCCGCGTTGGGATCATGCATAAGGTCAAAAAGACAGCTGCGTGCTGGAGAAGCGTAAGTCGCGTACATGTACCTGCCGTTCTCTGCCAGCAGGCCGTATACAGCCACTTCGTCGGACGCTAAGAACACCTCACTTCGATGGTAGCTATCGAGTTCTTTCCTCGTCTCAGCCAATAGCGGCTGGCCAAACATCGGGCTTTGCTTTACGGGCCGGTGGCCAAGCAAATAATACAGAGACGGTGTGATATCCGTTAAGGTCGAAACGCGATCGCGATTATCTACAAACTTGCCCCGCGTCGACTTGGGAAGGTGCACAATCAGCGGTACCCGCATGACTTCGGGATAAATGATGTGCGAGTGGGTTTGGCGGCCAAATTCGCCGGTTGCGTCTCCATGGTCGGAAGCGAGAATGATGATGCTATTGTCATATTGGCGGTGTGCCTTCAAGTAGGAAAAGAACCTGCCCATGCAGTCGTCGACCTGGCTCACTTCCCTGGCGATTCTGCCGTTGAAGCCATGGTGTATAGTCGGCGGCAACGGCAGATTGTTTTGCGCAAACATATGCACGTTCATGGGCTGAGCATAAAAGAACACAGGCTGGGTCTTATCCGTACGATCGTCTAAGGTTTTGGTCAACTGCTGAACGGTGGAGCACAGCTCGAAGTTGGTCCAAATCGCCTTATCGGTATCGAGTTTGATTGCATCGCGCGGGTGAGAGAGCAGCGCTTTGAGGACAGTATCAAAGCTCACAATCATCTTGTAGCCGTCAACGTCCACTAGCTTCTCGAGACTGTTCACATTTCCAAACGGGCGGAGATAATGGGCGTGGAGGAGCAGGGCTCCCGACCATATGGCAGGCTCTGAGAGGGTTGTGCCCGCATACTGAGTGTACGCATTGCGGAAGACAATACTATCGTTCGCAAAAGCGTCCATATTGGGTGTGAAATCCACCTTGGCGTTGTAGGCGCCCAAGTAATCCGGGCGCATGGAGTCGATCACGAAAATGAAAATATTAGGTCGCTCGCCGCTACTTGGAGCGAGCGTATCCACCAGGTTAACGGTGGTTTTGGTATCGGCGTCGCGGATGTTCGTGTATTGCCTCAGGATGCGGCACAAGTCTGCGCAACGCTCTTCTACCGGTGCATTGCCGAGCAAGTGATGGGCAAGTTGAAACGACGTATTTTGGAGAGCATACTTTTCAAACGACCAGTTAATCTCGCCATCAGTGCGGCCCAGCGCTTTCGCCCAGAAGATTTCCGTCCATTGCAGGGCTTTGTAGCTGAACCCAACTAATAGCAGTATGGCAAGGGTCGCGGGAACCGAGTAAGCTCGTCGCTTATCCTGCAAGATGGAGAACCCCCCGCTCAAGACAAGCCAAAGCAGGATGGCGAAGACGTTCTGGAAGACGCCGTTCCAATCCCATTCGCCAACGGCTGAGGGCAGGACTAGGGCCACGAATCCCAACCCTGCCATGGTGACGACGAGGAGCGTTTTGCGGTTCCGATTCCATACACCAGGCAACGCGGTTAATCCGATCGAAAGGCCGAAAAATATCAGGGTAGCCGCCAGTAAAGCCCCATAAACGATGGCCGGCCAGCCTGAAAAGTTGAGCGCGCGATCTAGAAACTTCACCAACCCGGCGCTCACGGCAATCCAGATCGCAACCACAGCCATGCTGTAGCTTGCCAGGCGAGGGTGCTTGGTCTTGCCCGCAACCGCAGAGATCAGGTTCAATAGCGACACCGCCACTACCGCGAGCACAACGTGGGTGATCAAGGTCCATGCACCCACTTCTAGGTTTCCCAACCCAATGGTTGCTGAGCGCGTCTGGCCGTACACTCGGATTTTGCTTCCCAGGAGGGTTAAGAAGGCGATTGTCATTGCGGCCAGCACGACCGGGACGTAACTCAATGGGCTTGACGACAAGCCAGTGCCTTTGGGCCACCAACTCAGAACGTCGCTCACGGAGAAAAGCAAGAGCGGTATCAGTACGACCACACTCCACACGTAGGCCGCAGGGTTGGCATGTAGCTGCGGCAGGAACGGACGTGCGGTAATGAAAAGACCGCCCACGGTCAGGGCGCAAAGAAGGACGGCAAATGTGCGACGATGCCCCTGATTCCAGTGGGCTGCGGCCGCGCCCAGGAGCGCCACCCAATAAATTTGCGCATGATGAAGCACAAACCAGGGCATCCATCGGTATGCGGGGGCGTTGATCAACGCGTAGTAGGTATAGGGCAAGAAAGCAAGTAGACAGTAAAGCGAGGTGAGCAGCAGATAGCTCGCCCAGATCAGCTTAAGAGGTGCTCGCATCCAGAGCTTCATGTGTCGGCGCCCGGGCGCGTTCTCCGCGGGTCGGCTTCCCGGATTCTACTGAGCGGCACAACCGGCTCGCAAGTGCACGATGGTGTTCGGTCCTGGCGCTCGTGTGGAGCCGCGAGCTAGCTCACGTAAAACCTGGCACAAGCACTGGCGGGCGGTAATTTCCACCACCAGAATTCTCGCGTGACCGATGCTGACGCGGTATCCACAATTCGCGGAACGCACCTCTAATAAGATAGGGAATGAAGCAGCCGCGATCTGGTATATTGACGGAAAACTTCTTTAAACGAAAGCGGTCTCTCATGGCAAAGAGCGTAAACAAAGTAATTCTGGTCGGAAACCTGGGGAAGGACCCTGAAGTCAAGTACACGCCGAGCGGCGTGCCTGTTGCCAAGTTCAGCGTCGCGACCAACGAGCGCTACAAGGACAAAGCCGGCGAATGGCAAGACCGCACGGAGTGGCACAACGTCGTGGTCTGGCAACGGCTGGCAGAAATCGTGGGCGAGTACGTTAAGAAGGGCAACAAGATCTACATCGAAGGCCGCTTGCAGACCTCAAGCTGGGAAGACAAGCAAAGCGGCGAAAAGAAGTACCGCACAGAAGTCATCGCCCACGACTTGGTGTTGCTCGGTGGCCGGGGCGAAGGCAGCGACTCACAGTCCTCCCGTGGCGCCTCGGCTAGCGCGGGGTTTGATCAGCGTCCGCAGCCCGCCGATGAGGCTCCTCAGCCTCATCCTGCGGAAATCACCGACGAAGATATTCCGTTCTAGACGTAGTGTGGAATCAGGGCCCCTAATCCCACGCGCTATCAAGAACGGATCTTCTGAGGAATTGACCCGTCTCGGGGTCGGTTCTTCAGAAACAGCCGTGTATGCGGATCCCAGCGTAGATTGAGATTGTCTTGTAAGAGTCTCGGACGAGTGTGTCGATCCTGGTCTCCGGGAGGAATTTCGCCCCAAGTCTAGACCTCGTTGCGCGGTATCAAATGATCCAATGTAGCAGCTGATAGTGACAAATTTTGTCATGCAAGCTAATATTTTGAATAGTGAGTGCCAGACTTGGCCGCCACAACGATTACAAAAGTAACCTGTCGCGCCTACGGGATGATGCCTATCATAATGATTATAAGAAAGTTGACTTGTATAATCGCTTTGATGTCAAGCACCCTCGCCGAATATGGAGCCAAACGTGCTCTGATGTAAAGAAACATCAAGTCGTCCTTGGCTGCGAGAGTTAGGGATTCAAAAGACTTGGAAATCAAGAGGAGATTTTTCAATGCGCAAACACAAAGGCTTTTCCTTGATCGAGCTGCTGATCGTGGTAGCCATCATCCTGATCATCGCTGCCATCGCTGTCCCCAGCTTGCTCCGGTCCAGACTGCTGGCCAACGAGTCGGCGGCCGCCAGCACCATCCGGACCATTAGCACGGCACAGGCGACCTACCAGAGCACATTCCAGTCATACTCTGCAAATATTGCCGACCTCGGTGGGCAAAAAGCGTGCCCGACTCCCCCGACTTCACTCAAGGCGTGCTTGGTCGACCCTCTATTGGAGGCTGGCACAAAACAGGGATACGCCTTTACAACCACCGGCGTGAACGCTGACGCAGCCGGTAATTTCCAGGAGTTCTGGTCCAACGGCGCCCCACCAGCTGCCCTTCTTCACGTCTCGGGTAACAGAGCCTTTTGCTCCACGTCAGATATGGTCGTGCATGTAGATTCGCTTGGAGTTGGGGCCACTGACACCGCCACCTGCCGAGGATTCGTTGCACTGCAGAACTAACGCTGATTTCGGCAAGTACCTGGGGGAGGGTATGAGCCAAGAGGGGACATGGGTAAAACCATGTCCTTCCCTTTTTTCGGACAGATTTGGTCATTTGGACTTGACATTATTTTGTCATTTCCGAAAATCGGCGTTACTCTTAACCAGTGCGATTGTTGCCATCAGGCAGGTCTAAGTGATTGATCTATAATGCTGCCATAACCAAAAGGACTAGTTACCGCGGTAGTGGTCAACGACATGCGGTGATACAGGAAAGCAATTGCCCACCAGTTCGCAACCTGTGGGGTTATTGAACAAACGAGGAGATTTTCACACATGCGCAAACAGAAGGGCTTTTCGTTGATCGAGCTACTGATCGTAGTGGCCATCATCCTGATCATCGCGGCCATCGCTGTCCCCAGCTTGCTCCGGTCCAGACTGCTGGCCAACGAGTCGGCGGCCGCCAGCACCATCCGGACCATTAGCACGGCACAGGCGACCTACCAGAGCACATTCCAGTCATACTCTGCAGATATTCTAAGCCTGGGCGGACAAAAAGCGTGCCCGACTCCCCCGACTTCACTCAAGGCGTGCTTGGTCGACCCTCTATTGGAGGCTGGCACAAAACAGGGATACGCCTTTACAACCACCGGCGTGAACGCTGACGCAGCCGGTAATTTCCAGGAGTTCTGGTCCAACGGCGCCCCACCAGCTGCCCTTCTTCACGTCTCGGGTAACAGAGCCTTTTGCTCCACGTCAGATATGGTCGTGCATGTAGATTCGCTTGGAGTTGGGGCCACTGACACCGCCACCTGCCGAGGATTCGTTGCACTGCAGAACTAACGCTGATTTCGGCAAGTACCTGGGGGAGGGTATGAGCCAACAAGGGACATGGTAAATACCATGTCCCTTTTGTTTTCTTCCTCGGTACGAACGTCTGGGGAACATTAACCGGGAAACCGACGACCCAAGCCTTGTGCGTTTGAAAAGGAACTGGCACGCGCGTTAAGATTTAAGCTAACCTTCAGCCGACAATGCATGCAATAGAAATTCAGGATCTGTCCAAGGATTACGCAGTTGGTTTTTTTCGAAAACAATTGCGCCCGGCTCTGAAATCCTTGAACCTGACTGTGGAATGTGGCGAGACCTTCGGGTTTCTCGGGCCAAATGGCGCCGGGAAAACCACGACCCTCAAGCTGCTTATGGGCCTCATCTTTCCGACGGCTGGTTCGGCCAAAGTCCTGGGCAAGCATTGCCTCGACCCGGAGGTGAAGCGCAAGATCGGCTTCCTGCCGGAACAGCCGTATTTCTACGACTATCTAAGCGCACCGGAGCTCTTGGATTATTACGCCACGCTTTCAGGAGTAGCGTCCGCCGGGCGAAAGCAAAGAATCAACTCGTTGCTGGATCGCGTTGGACTCGGGGATGTCGGCAAGCTACATCTGCGCAAATTCTCCAAGGGAATGCTGCAGCGTGTGGGCATTGCGCAGGCTATCGTACATGATCCCGAGGTTGTTTTTCTCGACGAGCCCATGTCGGGCCTCGATCCGCTGGGCCGCCACGAGGTGCGCGAGCTGATCCAGAATTTGAAGGACCAGGGGAAGACGATTTTCTTCTCCACCCACATCCTCTCCGATGCCGAGGCCCTGTGCGACCGCGTAGCTGTGATCCACAAAGGTGAGCTGCGGGGAGTCGGCGTGGTCAATGATTTACGGTCGACCATCAGCGACAAGAGCGAGGTGATCTGGCAGGGTGCGCACGCGTTGTCCGCGGTCTCGGGTATGCTTACCGCGTCCCACGTCACCGGCGACACGGTGCGAGCGACGGTCGTCCGATCGGCCCTTGACACCCTGCTGGAAAAGCTGCGCCAGCAACAGGCGCGCTTGGTCTCAGTGACCCCCCTCCAGGGCACGCTGGAAGAATACTTCTTGTCCAAGACGACAGAGCAAGAGGCGGTGCGAGCATGACATCGCGTCTTTCTGCGATCACGCTCAACACCTTCCGCGAGGCAGTTCGTGATCGCGTACTCTACAACTTGATTCTCTTCGCGCTGCTCCTGGTGGCCACCGCGCCATTGTTCAGCCAGATTTCCATCGATATCGAACGCCTGGTACTGGTCAACGTTGGCCTTAGTTCGATCTCTCTATTCGGTGTGATCATTGCCATCTTCATCGGCATCGGTTTGGTATCCAAAGAAATCGAGAAGAAAACCCTGTACACTATTCTGGCGCGTCCGGTGCGCCGTTGGGAGTTCATCGTCGGTAAGTATTTCGGACTGATGGTAACTCTGGTAGTCAATGCCGCGCTCATGGCCGTGGGCTTTTATCTCGCTCTTCTTATTACCCAGCGCAAATTGACGGGCGAGGATGGCCGCTTGTTTGTCGCGATCTACTTCATCATCCTTGAGTTCCTGATCATCACCGCCGTCACGCTACTGTTTTCCTCGTTTTCGACCCCGATTTTTTCCGCCATCTTTGCCTTCGCAGTTTTTGTCATCGGAACGTTCGGTGAAGACCTACATAACTTTGCCGCCGCGGCGCAAGGCATAACAAAATGGGCAGCGACCGGAGCAGCCTATCTTTTGCCGAATCTTGCGCCTCTGAACGTCATCGGCCAGGCCGCGCACAACCAGCCGATCAGCGGCAGTCTCATCCTGTTCAATACTCTGTATGCTTTGGTTTATTCCGCCGCAGCAACAGCCGGAGCCGTGCTGATTTTTGAGCGCCGTAACTTGAAATGAAACGCCAAAGGACAGTCACGATTGTCGCGACCTTCCTCCTGGTCACCTTACTGGCGGGATCGGTCCTAGCGCGACAGAGAGTCGAAGGGGTGCGAGGCAAGGAAGCCACCCTCGAAGAGATCCTGTACGTCCCATCCGGCAAGGCACTCCAACGGATGAGCTTCGGTTACTCTTCCTTGCTCGCCGACATTTACTGGACCCGTGCGGTGCAGTATTTCGGCGCGCGTTATGACGTTCACTCCACACGCTACGATCTTCTGGCGCCACTGTTGCAAATCACCACGGATCTGGACCCGCATCTGATTGTCGCCTATCAGACGGGCTCCATTTTTCTGTCCCAAAAAGTGCCCTTGGGAGCCGGACAGCCGGATCAAGCAGTTGCTCTACTCGAAAAAGGTATCCGCGAAAATCCGGAATATTGGCGTCTCTATTTCACGCTGGGCTTTGTGCACTACGTCGACCGCAAAGACTATAAGGCGGCGCAAGAAGCCTTCGACAAGGGCTCGAAAGTGCCAGGGGCACTGGTGTGGATGAAGGTCATGGCTGCGCGCATGGCCGAACATGGCGGAGACATGTCAACCGCGATTGCTCTCTGGCAACACATTTTCGATACTAATACGGATAAGACGATTCGCGAGACCGCGAGCCTTCACTTGGATTCTCTCCATGCTGACTTGGATATGGAATCGCTGGAACAAGCAGTACACGCTTACTTTGAACGCACTGGCGCATTGCCGCGCGACTGGCGAGACCTGATTCACGCAGGATTTCTGCGGGGAATTCCTTTGGACCCCACTGGCGCGCCGTACAAATTGTTTTCCGATGGGGCAGTCCAAGTACAAGACCCGAGCATGTTTAAGTTTCTGGGTGAGTTTCGCACAGTCACAAAGTAAGATTTCGAGAGGGACCCGAATCATACACCATGGATTCCGTTTGATACTTCATCATTCTTTGCCTTTGACGATGGTCTGCCTTCTGCTCGGCTTGCCGCTCGCGGGCCAGTCCGTGGATGTTCCGTCTGCAGCCCGCGCAGTCGACGAGCACTATAACCGTCTCACCAGCCTGAAGGGTTCCTTTATCGAGATTTACAAGGGTCCCAGCGCGCTTCGCAGCGAGAGCGGCGCTCTCTGGTTGAAGAAGCCCGGACGCATGAGATGGGAATACCATGAGCCCAGGGAGAAGCTCTTTCTCACCGACTCGGAAAACGCTTATTTCTATGTTCCTGGCGAGCCTCAGGCGCGGAAAGCATCGCTCAGGAAAATCGATGACATCCGCTCGCCGCTTCGATATCTCCTGGGAAAGACCAAGTTGGCCAAGGAACTCGACGGGCTTTCGTTCGCGCCCGACGTCGCGCCGCTGCAAGCAGGCGGCGCGGTACTTCGCGGCGTACCCAAAGGGATGACGGACAGGATCTCTGAGGTGCTGCTCGAGATTTCACCTGCTCATCAGATCACCAGGATTGTGATGCAAGGGGTCGATGGCACAACCACGGACTTTCGCTTCTCGGATATGCACGAGAACATCCCGCTCCAGGACAGTCTTTTCCGATTTAGCCCACCCCCGGGCGTAAGAATCGTTCAAGACGACCAAGTCGCCCAGTGATTACGACAGTTACAACCGGCAGGATTACAAGTTAAATTTGCGCAATAATAGAGGCCTCCCGTCATTCTATCTATTAGGTAACCTTCCCACAAACGGTGGGAATGCTAGACTTAACAAGGGGCAAAAGCTTCCTGGCACTCTCAATTCATGGCTGAATTCCTGGTCAAAATGGCGGACGAGCGCGGGCACGTGCTCGAACAACTGGAGAGCGGAATGTCTGAGCAGGACATTCGCGACCGCTTTCTCCAGCAGGGCTACTTGGTCTATTCGGTCAAGGGTCGTTCCGGGTTCTCGCCTGCAGCTCTGTTTGGACGGCGCAGGAAGGGGCTCAAGAGCAGTCAGTTTGTCGTTTTCAACCAGCAGTTTCTCACGCTGATTAAAGCAGGGTTGCCGATTCTGAAGTCGCTCGAGCTTCTGGGCAAGCGGCAACGCGATCCATTTTTTAAGTCGATGTTGGAGAACGTGCAGCAGCGGGTCAAGAGCGGCGAATTGCTTTCGGAAGCATTTGCCGCACAGGGCACAGTCTCGAAGATTTACACAACCACGTTGCTGGCCGGCGAACGAAGCGGCAATCTGGAAGAAGTACTGGCCCGGTACGTCACTTTCCAAAAAGTCACGCTGGCGTTCCGCAAGAAACTGGCTTCGTCGCTGGTCTACCCCGCTCTCCTGGTGACGGCCCTGGTTATCATGCTGACTTTTCTGATGACGTTCGTGGTGCCGCGGTTTGCCGATCTGTACGAGCAAATGGGCGCGCAGCTGCCAACCATCACTCGCGTCATGCTCTCGATTGGCAACGCGATTCGGAATTACTACTACATCATTCTCATCGTTCTCGCGGCTCTGGTATTCGGGTTGTTTGGCTGGACCCGCTCCCAGCGTGGCGGGCGCATGTTGGATGCTTTCCGCTATCGCTTGCCGGTCGTTGGCCCCATTTGGATGAAATACCAGGTCGCAATGTTCAGCCGTACGTTGGCGACTCTGCTGACAGGCGGCTTTCCCCTGGTGCCGTCGCTGGAAACTGCCAGCCAATCAATCGACAGTTACAAGATCTCGGACACGGTTGGTCAAGCGGCCAGGCGGGTGCAAGAGGGGCGCTCGTTATCCTATAGCCTGGAAGAAACAAACTTTTTCCCCGACCTGGCAGTGGAAATGGTTGAGGTGGGCGAATCGACAGGCGCTCTGCCGGCGATGTTGAACTCAGTGGCGGAATTCTTTGAGGATGACGTACAAAACGCTCTGGCAGCGGCCCTGCAGTTGATCGAGCCTATCCTTCTGGTAATCATGGGCTCAGTCGTTGCCACTGTGCTTCTCTCGCTTTATTTGCCGATCTTCTCACTCGGTGCGCAAATTCAACACTAAGCAGGAACGTTTATGAATTCTAGGAACCCTATTTCGGCTGCCGGAAACGGCATTCAAGTCAACACGCAGGAAACCGCCAGCGAGCAGCGGGCTCGCGAACTCGCGGCCCGGTATCGTTGCGAATTCATTGACCTGCGTGAGCACCGTCTGGACGCGGAGCTGTTTAAGTCTGTTCCCGTGGATCTCATGTTCCGTTACAACTTCGTCCCCCTGGAGGAATGCGCGGGGATTTTGTGGATCGCCTTAGCCGATCCCAGCAAGCTGATGATGATCGATGAAATCGGTCTCTTGCTGAACCGGCGGATCAAGACCAAGGTAGCCACGCTTGCCCAGATCGACGAGATCCTGAAGAAGACCGAGCAATCGCAACGCGTCCTGGATGAAGCCAGCGAGGGATTCGTCTTGGATGTGATCCACGACGACGACGGGGCCGGCGACGAAAACATCACCATCGGCCGCATTACTGGGACTGCGGAAGCCGATGTCAGCCCGATCATTCGTCTGGTCGATACCACCATCTTCACCGCACTACAAAAGCGTGCCAGCGATATCCACATCGAGACGGAGAGTGATTCGGTGATCGTGAAGTACCGTATCGACGGCGTGTTGCAGCCGGCTATGCAGCCCATGGCCAAGGAACATCACTCCACCATCATCACCCGCATCAAGGTCATGAGCGAGCTCGATATCGCCGAGCGTCGCGTGCCCCAGGACGGCCGCTTCCGCGTCAAGTACAACGGCCGGCTTATCGATTTTCGCGTCTCCATCATGCCCACCATCCACGGAGAAAATGCCGTGCTGCGCGTGCTCGATAAGGAATCCATGAGCGAGAAGTTCCGCAACCTGGTCCTGGACGTGGTGGGCTTTGACGAAGAAGACCTGCGCAAGTTTCGCAGATACATCGCGGAACCTTACGGCATGGTGCTGGTCACCGGTCCGACGGGCAGCGGCAAGACCACCACACTGTATGCCGCCGTCAACGAAATCAAGACCGATGAAGACAAGATCATCACCATCGAAGACCCTGTGGAATATCAGGTTAAGGGCGTAACCCAGATTCCAGTGAACGAAAAGAAGGGATTGACTTTCGCCCGCGGTTTGCGATCCATTTTGCGGCACGATCCCGACAAGATCATGGTGGGGGAAATCCGCGATACCGAAACCGCGCAGATCGCAATCCAGTCGGCGCTCACCGGCCACCTGGTGTTCACGACGGTCCACGCCAACAACGTGGTTGACGTCCTGGGCCGGTTTCTTAATATGGGCGTAGAACCTTACAATTTTGTTTCCGCGCTGAACTGCGTTCTAGCACAACGACTGGTGCGCACCATCTGCAAACATTGCAAAGCTCGCGTCACCTTCTCCGACGCGGAACTGGACAACAACGGCCTGAATCCGCAAGAATGGCGTGACGTCATTTTTTACGAAGGACAGGGGTGCATCGAATGCGGGGGCACCGGATATCACGGCCGAACGGCCATCCACGAACTGCTTGATCTCTCTGACCGCATCCGTGAATTGATTCTGGAGAAGCGGCCATCTTCGGAGATCCGCCGGGCCGCCCACGAAGAAGGTATGCGGTTCCTGCGCGACTCGGCATTGGCCAAAGTCAGGGCCGGCGTTACCACCTTAAAGGAGATCAACAAGGTCACGTTCATCGAGACCACCCGATAACAATGGAGCGCTTACCACAATCCAGGCCCCGTCCGCGCCTGGCCTGCGAGATTACCGTCGAAACCGTGGTCGCCGGCCGCGCTGCCGAAAAGAGTGCTCAGCTGGAGCTCTTCACTTCGCGCAAGGTCCCCGCGGGAGTCATCACGCCCAGCCTGAATGGAGCCAACATACAGGACGGCGAAGCTCTGCGCGCCGCTATCCGTGGCGCCCTGGGAGCCGTGGTCGGCAAGTCACGCGACGTAATTGTCATTGTGCCGGACGGTGCGATTCGCGTCCTGCTTTTGGATTTTGATACCCTGCCGGCCAAACCGAAAGAAATCGACGGGGTAATCCGTTTCCGTCTCAAGAAATCGCTGCCGTTTGATGTGGAACAAGCGACGGTCTCCTATGACCTCAAGCACGATAACGGTACAGTGCGCGTCGTTACCGCGGTTTCGCCGCGCTCCGTCATGGAAGAATACGAATCAGCTTTTCGAGACGCAGGTTACGCACCGGGCGTGGTGCTGCCTTCCTCGTTGGCGGCTATGGGATTAGTGGAAGGACAGCGGCCGACGTTAGTTCTCAAAGTTGATCCCGTCAATATCACCATCGCGGCTGCTCAAAACCAGGAGCTTCGCTTGATTCGCACTCTGGAGAACCCACATGGTGCGCAGGTTACCGCCCATGAACTGGCCGAAGCCGTACTTCCCTCCCTCATATTTTTTGAGGATAGCTTCGCGGAACGCATCGAGAAGATTTTTGTAGGGGGAACGGCGGCGATCGATGAACTGGGACCGTTATTGCACCAGCAAACCGGAGCGGAAGTGCGCGAGCTCGCCCCGAAGCTCTCTTCGGATCAAAACCTTAGCGGCGAACTTATCGATCCTTCGATCATGGCAGGTACTGTGGGGGCATTGGTCGGATAAATGCGCGTTGAAATCAATCTCGCTTCCCGCAAGTACGAAGACGTGCAGCAGTTCTTTTTTCGCTGGAGAACAACTCTGGTCGCGCTGGCGGGACTCACGGCATTGCTGGCCGCGCTGGCCGCTTGGAGCCACGTGCGGTTGGAGAAGTCGGGCCGGGAGATCAAGGCCTTGGAGCAGAAGGTGGCGACATTGCAGAAGCAACGCGATGACCTGATCGCGATTGACAATCGTCCCGAGAATCGCGCCGTTACTGAGCAGAAAACATTCTGGAACGCTCAAATCGCCAAGCGCAACCTTTCTTGGACGCAATTGTTCAACGATCTGCAAAAGATCATGCCCAACCGGGCCTTCTTGAACTCAGTGCAGCCGGAGCTGACGCGTGATAATCGCCTCAAACTGAAAATTGTAATCGCCGGTGAAAAACAAGGTGATGCGCGCGAATTGCAGAAGCGAATGGAAGACTCGGACCGCTTCCGTGCACCGCACATCGTAGCGGAAGAACGGCACAAGGGCGAGAAGAACGCTCCTCCTCTGTGGAAGTTTGAGATTGAAACAGACTACACCCCAGCCAGCACCGCATCACAACCGCGAACGCCGGAGGACCGACGCGGCCAGAGCACCCCAAGCAAGACTGAGCCGTCCGAAATCAAGGAGGCCGGCTAGTGGGCGACTTACAAAGAATCCAGAAACAGTTTACGGCGGTTGCGGCAGTCTTGAGCGTGACCGCCTTGGCTTTGCTCATGTACCTGTTTTGGCCCGGCTCCGGCCGCCGAGCGCAGGACGAGGAGAGAGCGAGCTTGGAACACCAGCGCATCGAGCTTACTAACGAGGTTAACCTTCAGAAGAGCAGCAACCCGGAAAAAACGCGCTCCGATCTTAAAGTCCTCTATACGGATCTCCCCAGTCGCTACTCGCAAATCTCGCAGCGCATGGAAAAGCTGTTCCAGGAGACTGGGGTCAGCCCTTCGGCTTCGATCAAATACTCCATCGAACAGCCGGAAAAGACCGACCTTCCTGATGTGCAGCGAATCAAGATTGAGACCACGGTCACGGGTGATTACGCTAAGGTCGCCCGGTTCATCAACGCAGTGGAGCAAGATCCCCTGCTCTTCGTGATTGATAAGATTTCGCTTTCCGGTCAGCCGGAGGGCAACGCAGTGTCGTTGCAGATCACGTTCGAGACCTACTTGAAGGGCGCCGCCTAGCCGGCAGACGGGACGGAGACACAAGGTTGAAAATCGGCGCCGAAAACAAGAATAAAGTGATCGCCATGGCGGTGTTGTTGGCAATCGCGCTCGCCGTAGGGATCTATAACCTGAGAAGCGCATTCGCCGGAAGCAGCGCTTCGCCTCCGCCGCTATCTCCTGCCGCCAGCGCCATGGCGAAGAAGACTGCTGCCCCGGGATCGATGCAGGATGCCTCTCACGACCCGCGACTGCGTCTGGATATTCTGGAGGCCAGTCGTAGAGTTAAATACGAGCCGGGACGCGATATTTTTCGCATGCAAGCGGTAGCAGTTCCCACGCCGATCGCTCCGCCTAGGCCGACTCCACAGGGTCCGCCAACGCCCACTCCCGTTCCTACGCCTCCGCCGATTCCTTTGAAGTATTATGGTTTCGCCAGCAAGCCGGGCGAGCCAAAGAAGGTCTTCCTCATGGATGAGTCAGGCGTGCGGGTTTTCGTCGTCGGGCAAGGAGAAATCGTGGACCGGCGTTATCGCCTGGTGCAGATTCAGGCGAACTCCGTCGTGATGGAAGATGTGCTCACCAGCCATCGCCAGCCGATACAGTTGTCACCGCGTCCGTGAGAAAGCGCATGATGAGTGTCCGATCCAAATCGCAAGCCAGATCGAGCCGGCAAAAGGGTTACATGCTTCTCGCCCTCATGTTGCTGGTCACGATGATGCTCCTTGCCCTTAGCGTGGTGTTACCGCGCGTGACCCAACAAATGAAACGCGAGAAGGAAGACGAATTGGTCCATCGCGGAAAAGAATACGCCATGGCGATCAAGAGGTATTATCATTCGCCGGCTTCTCGAGGAAACTATCCCACGTCTTTGGAGCAACTGGAAAGCGCAAACCATATGCGCTTTTTGCGCAAGCGCTTCAAAGATCCAATGACCATCGACGGCGAATGGCGCTTGATTCACTTCGGTGAGGCCGAGATCAAGCTCACCAATCCGGCCGGAGGACCCGCCAGCGCCCCGGGAGCGAGCGGCAGTCTTAACACAAGCCCGCTGGGAGGGAGCGCCACACCGAGCCCAGCGCCTTCCGCTTCTCCTTCTCTTTTCGCATCTCCATCTCCGGGAACACTCGGCGCCGGGCCCGGGGTAAACCTTGGTGGCACGCCGGGCGCCGGCGGTCAGCTTGGTTCTCTGAATATCACGACCAGCCCGGGGCAAGCCGGCGGCGGCTTCATCATCGGGGTCGCCAGCAAGAGCAAGGAAACTTCAATCAAAGAGTTCAACGGCAACAACGAATATGATGAGTGGTTGTTTGTCTTCGATCCGCGACTCGAATGCCAGCAACCCGCCGGCACTTCGGCGATTCCTTCACCCTGTTCGGGGAATGGAATCACCATCGCCTCGCCTAGAAGTGCGAATGCTCCGCCGATTAATCCGCCACCGGGGCCAGCCCCTTCAGTCAGTCCAACCCCGGTTTCGCCGGGCGGAGTGCCAAGTCCAACGCCTCCTCCGCAAAATCCTCTGTAAGCGTCAAAAAGCCTCGCTACCAGAGCGAGGCTTCTTCAAGACGACGATTTTTTTGGCGAACCTTATACGTTGAACGACGAGCCGCAGCCGCAAGTGCTCTTGACGTTCGGATTTTCGAATTTGAATCCGGCAGCTTCTATTGTCTCAACATAGTCGACAATGCAACCATTCAGGTACATGGCGGAGGTCGCGTCGACAAAAACCTTCAGCCCGTCGAAGTTATGAACTTTATCCATGACCCCTGGAGCGTTCTCAAACGACATGGAATAAGAGAATCCGGAACAACCGCCGCCTACCACACCAATGCGCAGTCCGGCCGGGACCGGGTTCTGCTGAGTCATGATCTCTTTCACTTTGGACACGGCGGTCGGCGTCAGATTGACCGGCGTCTTAGGGGTCGTTTCGACGTTGGGAGTGGTTGTTGTGGTGGCCATTGAGCTCTCCTTCAGAATCCGCTATTAGGGCAAGGCTTATTATACACATTGCACCCGCTGATTCCATTGCTCTTAGTTGGTTAGATGACCAATCAGGCAAATTGGTCGCATGGCATGGCCTTCCCTGACACCCTGAAAAAACCTGGATTTCACCCCCAATCCCGGGCCTATAATGCCGGTAGGATCCGGCGTACACGGCGGGTTTGTGAGGCGGATCGTCAGGTAGGCCGGCCTGCTTCCAAAACGGAGTCAAGGTGGTGTTCTATGATGACAGCACTTTTGGTCGTGTGGGGTGCGGTAACGGTGGCCTTGATATTGCTCCTCATCTACCGAGGCACCCTCACCATGCACGAAGATGACCAGCTGTTTCTGGACAGTGCTGAAGACCACATGCAAAAGGAGCAGGTGGAGTTGCTGAGTAAGATGGATCGGCTGACTCCTTGGGTACGCATCTGTGGTGCCGGCTCGGCTGTGCTTCTGGTCGTCATGGCTGGTGTTTATCTTTTCACGCACATGACGCAATAACTCACTCGAATCGCCGACATCGCCGCCATCGCCGTAATCGCGCGTGATCGGCAAAACAGCTACCTGTGTCTGGCTTGCGCGGTTGTCCCCACGCGCGAATGCATTAAACTTCAACCGATGACGGCGATCCCGCGCGATCACGGCGATTCCGCAAATGGTGTGGTGCGAAAGGGGGGACTCGAACCCCCACGGTTTTTACCCGCCAGATCCTAAGCTGAGCCGTCTTGGCGGCGTGACCCTGAGCGCAGTCGAAGGGGGAAGCCGCCAGGCGAAGTCCCGAGCGCAGCCGAGGGATCGCGACGATGGTGTGGTGCGAAAGGGGGGACTCGAACCCCCACGGTTTTACCCGCCAGATCCTAAGTCTGGTGCGTCTGCCAATTCCGCCACTTTCGCAAGTAAGACTACAATCCATGATAGCAAACCACTGAGACCGGACTTTTCAGGATACGTTCATGTTCGCTTTGCGTCCTGACCGAGAAAGTTCCATTTTGAAACCTGTATCTCATCGACTCATGAACTTCCGTACTACGTATCCGCGTTACCCCTTGTCTCCCCGGCCATGTACGAAAGACAGGCAAATTCACTGACGGCCGGCGCTTTTTGCGCGATCCACGTAGTAACTTAAGTGAGCACACTTCGATCTGAACATTCCTGCAAAAATTTTCTTTTAACGGAGGCCCAATGAAACGGACTTTTCCGCTGACGCTCTTGAGTGTTGCCCTGGTGCTGTTGTTGGCCAGCTGCGGAAGCAACAGCAAGATGACAGCGACACCCCAGAACGTGACCATCCAGACCGGAGATGCGCCCAACGACCAGGTCGTCAAATTCGAGCTGACTATCAACTCCATCATCCTGACCGGAACCGGAGGCACCAGCAACACACAGAATCTTCTTGATCATCCCCGGGAGGTTGAGTTCGCGCACGAAGCCGGCTCCTTCGAACCCTTGACTCTGGCGAATGTTCCCCCGGGGACGTACTCGGGGGCCACCATCATGGTTTCGAATCCCGAGGTTGTTGCTATTGTCGGCGGCGTGCCTACGCCGCTCACAGCTACGCTCTCCTCTTCTACGGTGAACGTGACCTTCAGCTCCAACATCACCGTGGGATCTTCGCCCATGTTCATCAACTTCGATCTGAGCCTGGCCAATTCGATCACCATCAGCGGGAACACGGCCAGCATCTCGCTTTCCTTTACCGTGACCTCCTCTACCGTGGCGCCGGACGAGAACAATGAAAACGACGATAACGGCGAAATCGAAGATGTGCACGGAAAAGTAACTGACGTTACCGCCCCGAATTTCACCATCCAGACCTCACAGAGCACGATCACGTTCGTTACCGACAGCAATACCCGGTTCACGGACGGCCTAACCTCGCTGGCCGATGTGAAAGTTGGGGACGTCTTGGAAGTGGACGGATTCACCAAAGCTGACGGTACCAAAGTGGCGGCTCGAGTCGGCCGCGAAGAAGCTGCGAACGGCATGGAGGTGGAAGGAATCGTAAGCGCGGTGACCGGAACACCGGCCACGCAGATCACTATCGCTCACCAAGTCGATTCCACCGGAAGCTCCACTCCGCCGGTGACAGTCGATGCGCAGATCACGGCCAACACGCAATTCCTGGTTCGTTTGGACAAGTTCAACCTTAGCATGACCCTGCCGATGGTCTTTGACGCCAGCCACATCGCGAAAGGCCAGCGCGTGGAGGTCGATAGCAGCAGCACCGGAACGCCGATCGTCGCCGATAAAGTGAAGCTGCGCGAGCAGTCCTTGATCGGTACGATCTCCAACCTCAACGGCAACACCTTTACGCTTACCGTGAGCTCAACCTCAGCCTTCGCCAGCTTGTCCGGGAAGACCACGGTTTCGGTCATCCTGCTGGGCGGCGGGAACGACCAAGGCACTCTGATGAATGGTTCGACCATCCGGGTGCGCGGTCTGCTGTTCTTCGACGGCACTAACTTCACCTTGGTCGCAGCGCATACGGACAACAATGATTGAACCTTGAGTGCTTCAAACGAAGGCCCGCTACGGCGGGCCTTCTTCTTTTTTCTGAAATCCCGAATCCCGGCCGTTTTGAGCCGGGTGAGGGATCTCTATAGTCGCGAAAGGCGATGGGGGCACGAATTGAGAATCTATATGGATCCCTCACCCCGGCGAAAGACGCCGGGGATTCGGGATTTTAGAAAACTACCGAGTCGGTACCACCAGGTCCCGATCCAACCGGACTTCCAACTGCGTGCCTTTGTCCAGTTTGAGATCCGTGCCTTTGAAGATGAAGCTGCTGCCGGTTCCCAGGCCGGCACCGGCAACCGCACCTACGGCTGCGCCTTTGCTTCCGCCTGCGGCTGCACCGGCCGCTGCGCCTACTCCGGCGCCGATCGCGGCGTTGGTGATCACCCGCTTTTTGTCCGGTCCCTTACGAGTCAGCTCGCCTTCTTCGCCTGTGGACTTGATGGAAGGATCTCCCGGAACGCCCATGACGGTGGCGACCAAGGGAACCCAGCCTTTGCGGGTTTCTAGTTCGTCCATGGCCAGCATCATGCGTGCGCCGGTGTAGCCGTGCTCGAAGGTGGCAACGTGGCCCTTGACGGTGCGTCCTTTGGGCACGATAAGGCCGCTGGGCGTAACAAGATCCTCGCGGAGCTCAGCCTTGAAATGCTTGCCTTGCTGCAGATTTTTCGTGTCCAGCGTGTCCTTGAGTTTGATGATGAAGCGCTTGCCCTCAGGAAGGGCATCAGGCGCCACCGGCGGTGGAGCTGAAACCGGCCGGTATTGCGGCTGGTCGGCGCTCCCCTTATCTTTGGGACGCGTTTTGAGTACGGGATTATCTTCTTGTTGGGAATTTGCAGCTCCGTTGTCCTGGGCAGCCGCGCTTATTCCCAGCGCCAGCGCCAAAGCACAAACGAAGGCGATCCACCTTGCATGCATGGCTTTCACCTCATTGGTAACTAGAAGGTTTAAAAATACTTGGAACGTTAGATGAGCTGTTATCCAGAAAAGCTGCTTGGAAGAAGGACGGATTACGGCGAAACCACACTCCAGCAGAACACCCAGAGTTACGGAAGTCACTGTACAAAAGTGTTGTTTCACCCCAAAATGGAACCGCATCTATAAAACTGAACCGATGTTCATGATGTTATGAAGAACTGGTTTGCACCACTGGCGATCTTGGGCGTAAGCGGCTTGGGCTTAGCCTGCGCCAGCACGCGGGTCCAGGCAAGAATGCGCGATGTTTTCGACCAACTGGCGCACAGCAAAGACCCCTTCGGCGACATCAACAAGTTCTTCGACGAGCAGCTCCGCAACATTCAGCACACCCTCGACCTCCTGGCCGAGGCCCTGGGAGAGCAAGAAGCCTAAAACCTTACCACTGATAACAGTGATGACACTGATTTGAGGCGGGTTTTGCCTTTTTTCGATCAGTTGTTTTCAGTGTAATCAGCGGTATGGTTTTCAACCCGCAATCTGATTGATTCGCTCCGCCATACGCAGGTCGCGTTGGGTTACGCCTCCGGAATCGTGCGAGACCAGAGTCAAAACGACCTTGTTGTAGCGGATGTCGATATCGGGATGATGGTTCGCCTGTTCGGCCGCGTCGGCAACGCGGTTGACGAACTGCATGGCTGCGGCGAAATCAGAGAACTGGAAGGTCCGTTCGATGCCAATGCCCTGACGTTGCCAGCCTGGCAACCGTCCTAGCGCATCCCGGATCTCCGAATCGCTGAGAACGGCCATAGGCTAGTCGGCTCCAGCGCTGGCCGCGTCGCTCAACACGGGTACCGCCTTGATGGGGTAGGTGAAGCGGTAGATCTGGGAGTTGATCTCTTTGCGCAGGTCTTCCCAGATGGTGTCGGGCATTTGCAGGAAGATTTGAACCACGTCGGGATCGAACTGCCTGCCTGAGTATCTTTCCACCTCGTCGCGGGCGGCGTTGATGGTCTGGGCGGCGCGGTAGGGACGATCGGAAGTGATCGCATCCAGCGTATCGGCCACAGAGAAGATCCTCGCGCCTAGCGGGATCTCCTTGCCCTTCAGTCCGCGAGGATAGCCGCTGCCGTCATAGCGCTCCTGGTGGGCGTAGACGATCTCCGACGCTTCGGCGAGGAACGGGATCTTCTTGAGCATCTGGTAGCCGCGGAAGCAATGCTCGCGCATGATCTGGGTTTCTTCCATGGTCAGCGCGCCCGGCTTGCGCAGGATGTGGTCGGGGATGGCCATCTTGCCGATGTCATGCAGGAAGGCGCCGCGCGCGATTACCCGGATCTTATCCCCGGAGAGCCCCATGGCGCGAGCAATCGCGATGGTGAACGCCGTGACGCGCTTGGAGTGTCCTTCGGTCTCAGCGTCTTTAAGGTCAAGGGCGTCGCCCAGGGCTTCGAGCGTGATGTCGTAAGAGCGCTCCAGATCGGTCATGGCCTGACGCAGCTGTTCGGTACGCGCCGCGACCAGCGATTCCAAATTCGATTGATACGCCCGGTTTTCCAGCTTGAGCCGGCGATGTTCCAGCGCTCGCCGCACCATAGCCAGCAGTTGTTCGCGCTCGAAGGGCTTGAGCAGATAGTCGTAAGCGCCGTTGCGGATCGCCGCCAGGGCGATGGAGATGTCATGGACGGCGGTGACCATGATCACCGGCATGTCGGGATATTTTTCCTTTGATCGCTCGAGCAGGGCGATGCCGTCGAGTTCCGCCATCATGAGGTCGGAAAGTAGAAGCTCGAATTCCCCGGCAGAACTGAGAATAGCCAGGGCTTCCATGCCGGAAGACGCTTGCCGGGTCTTGTAGCCGGCTGCATTCAACATGGAAGAGATGATCTCCCGAATGGGCTCTTCGTCGTCAACGACCAAGATGCGCTCTGTGGTCATGGAAAAGGCTCACCTGTTTTTGCGGGACTCTAAATCTACCCCAGAGTCACTCGAAATACAATGCTTCAGTTTACAAAAAATTCTTGCCTATGGGAATTTGTGATATATAAACATCCCAACAAACCCGCTTTGATTAAGAAAGCTCTATGAACTTCCTGACCATGGACTTGGCGCTGCAATCCGGGTTTCTGGCGGAGGCCTGGATTCTGCTCATTCTTCTGGCAGGGGCCATTCTCCTCTCGTGGAGTTTTAGAGAAAAGTACCTGATTCCTTGGATTGCGGGCTGGACGGCCTTCGGCGCGGCCAAAGCCTTGGCCAGCTTAAGCGGCGCGCACGGCGTTTCCGGGTTTTGGTCCTACGCAGCCTTTGTAGTGGCTGTGGGCCTGTTTTCCAGCGCCGTTTTTCTCTATGTTCGCCAAGAAAAGCGGCTTTGGGTTATCGGCAGCCTCCTTCTATTGGCTTTGACATTCGGTGCGATGAGGGAAATCTGGTTCCCGGGCCGAACCGTAACGGTTTTCGATTTTCTTTCGTGGCGCTTGGTGCTGGTGCTAGCCTCAGCCCAGCTAATAAGATTTGCCTGGGGCCGGCGGAATCTGGGGCGCTGGTTGCTGGCTCTCACGCTTCCCTTCCTTCACTTTGATGTCTCGCCCAACCCTCACATGTTCACAAGCTTCGATATCCTGGTCGATCTACTGCTGGGCATCAGCATGATGATGACTGTGCTGGACGATTCCCGCGTGCAGATTCAGCGACTGCACGTGCTGAATCTGGTAACCCGGCAGAGCGCCAACTCCAAGGAGTTCGAGCCGACCCTGGATGCGGTTCTCAAAGAGTTGGCCCAGATCACCGGCGCTAAAGCTGCGTGGTTCCGGGTGCTCGAGGGCGACCAGCTGGTCTTGACCGCACACCAAGGTCTCTCCGAGGCCTTCGTGGACGCGGCTCGGAGAGTGGAGCTCGGCAAGAGCGTCAGTGCCTATGTGCTGCGGGAAAGCGAGGTCTGCATACTGCTCTCGCGGGAAGCGCAACCGGAGCTGCGGCCCCTGTTGAAGGCGGAGGGCATTCACCATCTGGTGTTGGTGCCGGCGGAAGGCAAGAGTTCAAGTTTGGGGACGCTGGTGATGGGTATGGCGCATTTTCGAGCCCATACTACAGCCGAACAAAACTTCTTGCGGGCCGCCGCCAACCAACTGGGTCTGGCCGCAGAGAATCGCAAGCTGGTTCGCCAGGTCGTGCAATCGAAGAGTGAATGGGCCAGTACCTTCGACTCCATCCCCGATTACATCCTGGTGCATGACCAGAATTATCGTATCGTTCGCGCCAACCGCTCCCTGCTGGGGAAACTCAATCTTTCCCACGACGCCATCAGCGGGCGCACTTGTGAATCCGTGTTGCCCGCTGGCACCGGGTGGAAGGGATGTCCTTACTGCGCGCGGACCGATTGGGGTGTTGGCGAAGATCCGTGTTGGGGCGGGTATTCGATGGTTTCGACCTCGGTCTATTCCGGCGAAGATGCATCGCACGACGGCAAGGTTCACGTCATCAAGGACATCACCGAAGCCAAAGCCGCGGAAGAACGCTACGCTTCCCTGTTCAGCCAGATGCACGAAGGCGTATTTACCTCGACGCCGCAAGGCAGGATCATCGATTGCAACGAAGCTTTCGTCAGTATGCTGGGGTATTCGCGCAAGGAAGAGATCCTGGCTCTCGATGTAGCTGAGGCTCTCTATGTCGATCCCGATCATCGCGAGAAGTTTCTCAGCGAAACGTCGCGTCACGGGTTCGCGCGAAACTTCGAATACCGTTTGCGGCGCAAGGATGGCAAGGAAATCAACGTCATCGAAAGCAGTTTTGCCACGCGCGACGCCGCCGGCAACATCGAACGCTATCAGGGCGTGGTCCTTGACGTCACCGAGATGAAGCGCGCGGAAGAGGAGATTCGCCGCCGCAATCGTGAACTCTACGTTCTTAACAACATTGCGGTCACGTTCAACCAATCTTTCGATCTCGATGAAATCCTGCAGCTGAGCATGCTGCAGATCGTGGAGCTCCTCTCTACCGACACCGCCGGCGTCTATCTGTTCGAAGAAGAAACCAGCACGCTACGGCGGAAGGCTTCCTACGGTTACCGCAGCACATTTGTCGCGGAGAGCGAGACCTTCCAGCTGCCCGCCGATTTTGTCGAAAGCGTCAAGCGCGACCATGCCGAGATCATCGACCAGGAGCACCTTCCGCATCTGCCCGAAGTCCTTAAGAAGATCGTGCAGGCCGAAAACCTGCGGTCCTGGATGTGGGTGGTGTTGTGGCGCAAAGAAAAGATGCTGGGCGTGCTTACGGCCAGCAGCCGCTCGGCACGGCGGTTTACTGCGTCGGAAGAGAGCGTGATGATTGCCGTGGGCCGGCAGCTGGCGACTACCATCGAGAAAGTTCATCTCTATCACGAGACGAAGAAAGCCTATGAAGACCTGCGGCGTACGCAGGAGCAGCTCTTGCAGAGCGAAAAGATGTCAGCTGTGGGCCAGTTGATCTCCGGAGTGGCGCATGAGCTCAATAATCCGCTGACGGCGGTCCTCGGTTACGCCCAGCTGCTCGAAACCGAACAGCTCGAGCCGCGAGTGCAAGAGTTTGTGCAGAAACTCCGCAAGCAGGCGTTGCGTACCCAGAAGATTGTGCAGAACTTGCTCTCCTTCGGGCGGCAGCACAAACCGACGCGAGTGCACGTCGACCTGCGCAGCGTGATGGAAGATACCATCGCACTGCGCGACTACGATCTGAAAGTCAATAACATCGTTGTGCAACGGGATTTCGAGCCGGTGCTGCCGTCGGTGGTCGCCGATCCGCATCAGCTGGAGCAGGTATATCTCAACATCATCAACAACGCCGCCGACGCCATGCTCGACGGCACGCGCGGCGGTCAGTTGCGAATCAAGATCTACACCGAAAAAGATCACGTCGTCAGCGAGTTCCACGATTCCGGTCCCGGCATTGCCGATCCCAAGCACGTTTTTGATCCGTTCTACACCACCAAGGGTGTCGGCAAAGGCACGGGCCTGGGGCTGAGCATCTGTTACGGCATCGTGAAAGAACACGGCGGCGAGATTTCCGCGGGTAATCATCGCGAGGGAGGGGCTCTGGTCCAAGTGCGCCTGCCGGTAGCGGTGGGTGAGAAACCGGTTACGGAGCGGGAACGTATCGTAGCACGACGCGAGTCACGGCTCGAAGGCCACGTGCTGCTGGTGGATGACGAAGAGGCGGTACTGGATTTTGAGCGCGAGGTGCTGGCCACAGCAGGCTTGAGAGTGGCAACGGCCGCGTCCGGGGCCGAGGCTATCGACCGTTTGCGGGAGAACGAATTTGACGCAGTGTTCTTGGACAGCAAGCTCCCCGGCCAGTGGTCGAGCGACGACGTCTACCACTGGATCGAAGAATCGCAGCCCGAGCTAGTTTCCCGGACGATTTTAGTGCTCTCGAATGTTTCCGATTCGAGCGTCCGCGTTTTCGTCGACGCCACCAAGGTCATGTGCCTGGTGAAACCTTTCGAAGTCGCCGACCTATTGGCCATCGCGCGCCGGATGGTACGCCGGGCGAAAGCCGCGGTACGGTCATAGGGTCTCGAGGCCAACCAGGCCCCGTAGCGTCGCGCAGCACAGCGGTGGAAGAGCGGCCATTTATGGCCGCCTACAGGTCGTTCTTAAGATCGGGGCTTCAGAGCGTGTGTGAGAAACTGCCTGACACATCCAAAAGGCGTCATCCCGAACCCCGTTAGCGAGGGCGCGCTGTCATCAGCGCCCGAGTAGGGGTGAGGGACCTTGCGTTGGTGGTGGAATCGAATCAAACACTGGCAAACCACCAGGTCCCTCAGGGCTACTCGCCCGCTGAAGACGGCGCGGGCTCGCTTACGCCCTTCGGGATGACGATTTCTAGTTCTCACACACCCTCTTCAGCCCCTGAGGGGTGGTCTGAAAACCCCATGGTCCAGCCCGTGCCGATGGACACCAAGAACGATTTGGGCTTCAGAGCGATTCTAGTTCTTGAAACCAGGGGCTGAAGCCCAAACTCTAAAAACGTTGGGTACGCGGCCCTAAATAAAGGGCCGCTCTTCCACCGAGGAACCGGATTACTGCATTTGTGGAATTGCGTCAGCCTCACGAAGTCCGCGCTCTGGTTCCGCGCACAATCATGCGCGCTACCGGACCGGTTCCCGCCAGGCCAACCAAAATCGATCTGAGCCACGCCGGAGCAGCTAGCAATCTCCGCAGTCGGGCCGAACTGCGGAAGGCGGGAGCGAGCCGCTTGAAATAAGCTGCGGTATATTGCCTTTGCGCTTCGACCATCGATATCGCGCCCTGCAGGAAGGCGGCTAGGGATTCCGCAGCAAGAGTTCCGCTCTGCAGAGCGAGCGAAATGCCGTCGCCGGCGAAGGGGTCGATGAAACCGGCGGCATCTCCTGCCAGGAGCATTCCCTGATCGAAAGTCACGGGCCGACGAAAGTACAAAGGTGAAGTCGTGACTGTTGGAAAGAGCTGAGTCCAGTCCCGGCTGCGCCGCCACAAGGCCGGATGCGCAGCCAAGACTTCTTCGAGCGACCGTGCAGCGTCGGCCCGGACCATGGCGCAAGCATTCACTTGGTCGCTCGTAACCGGTTGCACGCCGCAGTACCCGCCGGGAAAGTAGTAGAGGTCAACCGAGTTCGGCGGCTGGTCCTCGCTGAAATGGGCTTTCAACCCGATCCATTTTTCTTTTTCCGTCAGGTCGTGTTGCGTCAGCTGTGACCAGCGTCCGCTGCTGTTAACGACGGCCTTCGCGGTAAAGCGCTCTGCATCGGTGTGCACAGTCAGTGCGCTGTTTTGCTCGACCCGGCGCACCACGGTACTCTCTTTAGCGCGCGCCCCGGACTCCCGCGCCGCTTGGAACAGCGCCGCATCCAAGTCAAATCGCGGGATGCTTCGCGCAGGCGGCGAAATCGGAAGACGGGCGACTTTGTCATCGTCATCCAGGAAAATTCGCGCGGAATCGATCTCCGGCCGATCGGCAAAGTCCCGGAAATCCCAACCTTTGCCTTGCAAAGAGTGGGGCACCCCATCTTTGGTGGTGTCCGTCAAGGAGGCCAGCACGCGGAGTGATTCTCCTGAAACAAACTCACCGCAAACCTTGTGGCGCGGGAACTTGTCCTTTTCGAGCAGCAAAACCTTTGCGCCTGACCGAGCGGCGGTAATCGCACACGCCGAGCCTGCGGGCCCTGCGCCGACCACAATCAGGTCGTATTCGGCTCCGGCTCCGGCTCCGGCTCCGGCTCCGGCTTCTGCTTTTTCCATGCGATCACTCCCATGCGATAGAAATAGAATGTTTGTACCGATACCTCCGATGCTCCGCTCCGCTCCAAGATCAACCGCACCTCGTCGACGGTGTAGGCGGCGCGGACTGAAGCCGGCGCGTCGTGCCGGGTCACCCGGCTCCGGTAGATAGCGCGTCCTGCCAAAGCGAGAGCATAGTGTACGGGATTGCGGATCAGGTCGTTGATGACGAACGCATGACGCGCCACGCGGAGAGCTTCAGCCACGAAACGAGCAAGCTGGTCAGGAAGCAGATGATGCACAAACAAGGAGGATCCGACGACGTCAAAGCTGGAATCGCGAAACGGCAACGCCAGAGCGTCGCCGCAAATATTTTGATGGCTGCCGTTCAAATGTGTTGCCGCACGGTCCATCACGACTGGATGGACAATAATTCCCGACCGGCGTAGAGAGTCCTCGGTCAAGGTCGCGACATCACCGGCGCCGCCGGCCACGTCCAACCAGTCCAGCTCTTTAAGGCGCCGCTGCTCCGCCACCTCGCGCAGCAAAGCGCTCATGGTGCGCACGCCACCGAAGAGGCGATTGAACATCCGCAGGTCAGCCAACGAATCGGATACTTCTTGTGGCGTCCCGCTGTCCGTGTCGAGCAGCTCGGGCACCATCAAGCGCTTCATCGTTAAACTTGCTCCAGCTCTTCTTCCAGCAGTTGTTTATTGTAAAGGTCGGTGTAGTAACCGTCGCGGGCCAAGAGCTCGTCGTGTGTGCCAAGTTCCGCGATGCGCCCCTCATGCAAGACGGCAATGCGATCGGCATTGCGTATGGTTGAAACACGATGAGAAATAAAGATGGTGGTGCGCCCCTGCATCACCTGGCGCAGGTGGTTGAGAATTTTTTCTTCGGTGTGGGTATCAACGCTGGCCAGCGCGTCGTCCAGAATGAGAATCCGTGGGTTACGCATAATGGCTCGGGCAATCGCGGTTCGCTGCTTCTGGCCGCCGGAAAGGGTGATACCGCGCTCTCCGACCACGGTTTCATATTTTTCGACAAAACCCTCGATATCCGGGGCAATGCTTGCCGCCTGAGCCGCCGAGCGCACCTGATCGTCAGTGGCGTCGGGTACACCAAAAGCGATGTTGTCGCGCACGCTGGCGCTGAATAGAAACGTCTCTTGCGGCACAAAGCCGATGTTGCGCCGCAACGTTGCCAAGGGATATTCGTGCAACGGCCGGCCATCAAGAAGCAAAGAACCCGAAGCAGGAGCATGGCCGGCTTCGGCTGAAGGCGTCGCTGCATAGCCGTTTTCACGCGCCGCATCCGCGCGATCAACCTTGCTCGCGGAATCAAAGATTCGCGGGATCAAGCTCACCAGAGTCGTCTTGCCTGAACCCGTCGGACCGACGATGGCCAAACTGGTCCCGGCGGGTATTACCAGGTTGAGGTCTTTCAAAACCGGCACTCCGTTATATCCAAAGCTGAAATTTCGGAACTCAATCTTCCCATTTACCGACTGTACGTTCTGGAGTTCAGCGGCAACGGCGTTATCCGCGATCTCTGGCTTGGCGGAAAGCAGCTCTTGAATTCTGCCCATGGAGGCAGTTCCGCGCTGAAATATGTTGATGACCCAGCCCAAGGCGATAACCGGCCAGGTGAGCATAATGATGTAGGTCATGAACGCGACAAAATCGCCCGCAGTCATTCTATGCAGAAGCACTTCTCGTCCACCCAGCCAGAGTACGATGACGATGGCGAATCCGAGCATAACCTCCAGCGCCGGCCACAGCATTCCCATCAGCCTCGCCAAAGGAAGGCTGCGGGCTACATATTCCTGGTTGGATTTCTCAAACAAGGCGATCTCGGCGTCTTCCTGGGCGTAGGCACGAATCAGGCGGGCGCCGGAAAAATTCTCCTGGGCGCGCGCCGAAATGTCGGAAAACTGCGCCTGAATTTTTTCGAAACGCTCGTGGATCCTTTTGCCGAAGTATTGAATCGTGATGCTGGCCAGAGGCAGGGGCGCAAAAGCGTAGAGCGTAAGCCGCGGGCTGATCTTCATCATGAAGATCAACGAGAAAGCGGTGAACACGACGGTGTTGGCCGTATACATGATGGCCGGGCCCAAGAGCATACGCACCGCGTTGAGATCGTTGGTGGCGCGGGCCATGATGTCGCCGGTGCGCGTTTTCTGATAAAAGCTGTAGGAAAGCGATTCCAGGTGGGCAAAGAGGTCGTTGCGAAGATCGAATTCAATCTCGCGCGAGACACCAATCAGCAGCCAACGCGTGAGGAACTGGAAAATGCCCTTGGTCCCGGCAATGGCCAGCAACACCAAAGCGTAGACCATGAATTTGTGCCGGGTCGCTCCCTGGTTCAGGTCGTCGACGGTGCGCTTGATCACGAGAGGAAACAGTACCCAGATTCCATTGGTGAGCAAGACCGTCAGCGCGCCCCAGAATAGCGTAACCCGGTATTTTTTCAGGTACGGGAACAAAGGCCGCAGGTTCTTGAACATGGTTCTTAGACGATTTTAGCAGTGAACTGTCTTCAGAATTTCGTCAGGAGTCGAAGGATCCCGAGCGAGCCTGCCTTGCCATGCAGCCTCAAGGCGGTTCTCACTACGAAGATCGCCGGAATCGCCCGGGATCGCCGACATCGCCGGAATCTTGTTCTTCCGATCACGGCGATCTCGCGCGATTACGGCGATTTCGGCGATTCCATCACGAGGGCGTCTTAAAAATCATGTATCCCCCGGCGAGGCCGAAAATCACATCCGGCATCCAGGCGGCCACCGGAGGCGGGAGTTGACTCACGTTGCCCATAGCCTCAAACAGTTGCGCGGTCACGAAATAGCCGACCGCGATCAACAAGGCAACGGCTACGCCGCTGAGGGCGCCGCGACGCCCGGCAGTGAGTGAGAAAGGAACCGCTAGAACCGCCATGACCAGGGTGATCAGTGGATACGCGATCTTCTTCTGCAGCTGCACGCGTAGTCGCACTACATCAAAACCGCTCTGCTGTAGATCGCGGATATAGCTGCGTAGCTCGTCATAGTTCATCTCTTGCGATTGCCGCACCTCTTTCTTGAAATAGCTGGGCGGCTCACTCATGTGAGCAAACGTCTCGACCTCGAACTGGCGGAAGTTGGTGACGGAATCTCCATTGAAGGATCGTTGCCATCCATTTTCACAAACCCATTTCTGCAGGTTCTCCCGCCATTCGGCGCGAGCGGCATAGACGCGGCGCGTGATTTGGAACGTCTGCGGATCCAATTCAAACGAAGTCAGGCTACCGAACTGGTCGCGATCCGGATCGTAGAATTTGTAGTAGTACACCTTCCAATCGGCGTTCGTGGAGCCCTTGTCGCCCTGTCCAAAAATCCAGCGGAAGGGCCGTCGGTAGGTCTGAGCCGGCTTGGCTTTAATAGAGTTGCGCAGCGTCTCTGCCGTCTTGTTGGCATAAGGCAAATACCATTGATCCAACATGAAAAGGCCGCCGGCTAGAGCCATGGCAATGGCCAGAATCGGAATCACCGTCCGATAGAAGCTGATTCCAGTGGCTTTCATCGCCGTGATCTCGTTCGACTTCTGCATTAGTCCAAACGCCACCAGCACAGCCAGCAGCACGCCGAGCGGAGTCATCAAGTAGAGCGTGGCCGGCGCCTGGTTCAGCAGATACTTTCCCACCGTCAGAGGCGAAACTTTGTTCTTGACGATATCGGTAAGCAGCTCAAAGAAGTCAAAGATCAGCGTGAGCACCAGGAAGCTGGACAGAATCATGATCAGAAAGCCGCCAAACGTCTTGAGAACGTAGTCGTCCAGGATCAGAAGGAAGCGTTGAGCGAGAAGCACAACCACGCCGATGGCGAACAGCGAAAGCAATGGATAGAGATATTCCTCGCCCCAGACCGCAGAAGGAACTCGTCCGACAAGCCGAGATAGAGGGCCGAAGAAAGCGAGGACGATGATGGCCAGACCGGAGAGGCCAACCACGAATGCCGTCAACTTGGGATTGAAAAGGCGCCGGCGCAGAAACCCACCGGCTCGTTCGTCGCGCAGCTTGTGTCGCGACTGTCCCCAGCCTTTGATGCGCGTCATCAGGACCTGGCCCAGGCCGATCTCGATCGGCAACTTGTCCGTGCGCCACAGCAGAAAGATCCCAACCACAGCGAAGATGCCGTTGGCCATCCAGACGCCTACGGCCGGTGACAACTTGCCCCCGCGAGCCATCGCCTGGCCGATGATGGTGAGGAAGTAATAGACAAAGACCAGGACAATGCTTAGGACAAAGCCTGCGCCACGGCCACCCTTCTTTGCAGAGAGTCCTAGAGGGATCCCGATTAACACCAGCACGAGACACGCGGTGGGAAGCGCCAGCCGCTTGTGAAATTCAATGCGGTACAGGCGCGCGATATCGCTGGGGGCGCTCCGCGCCTGGCGCAGAAGATCCAGCGTGCCCAACTGCGCAACCGGCACGCTATCATTCGTCGGCTTCGGCGCCGGAGGCAGGCTGATGGCCATGTCCGTTTCCTGAAACGTATAGATGTTGTATTGCCCCGGCGTTTGGACGTTAATTTCGTGGTTTTCGCCGTTCATCAGGTGGAGCCGGATGGTGTTGACCTCGCTGGTAACCACGGCTTGCTTCGCAATCGTGATTTTCGGAGCGTCCTGGTTGCTGACGTCGGCCAGGAAGACATTCTTCCAGATCGAAGCTCCCGACGTGGTAGTCACGTCTTCCACGTACAGCACGATGTCCTTGAAATCCTCGTAAAACACCCGCGGCTGGACTTCAAACGACAGTTGCGACGAAGCCATGCTCTTCTCAAGCTTGGTCAACGCCGCCGCGGAGCGGGGCTCGATGATCGCGGTGTTGACCAGGGCAATCAACCAGGCGGTAACGCCAAAGATAGCGACGATCTTCAGGAACGTCCGCACGCTCACGCCAGCCGCCCGCATCGCTGTGACTTCGCTGTCGGCCGCCATGCGGCTGAGAGCGATCAGGATTCCCACCAATACTCCGGTAGGAATCGTGAACTTGAACGCCGTGGGAAGCGTCAGAAAGAAGATCTGAGCTACGCTGGGAACCGGCGCGCTGTTGCGCACGACAAGCTCCAGGATCTTGCTCACCAGGCGCATGAAGATGACAAACGTAAACACTGAGGCCCCGATGAGCCCGTGCCAGAGCACTTCCTTCAACACATAGCGGGTAAAGATGCGCACGCGGATTCTGATAAAGAGTCTAGCAGAAGCCCACCTTATGTTATTAATGGATCAACGGGTATGCCTGCAATCCACCTTCTCTTTCTCTGGCACATGCATCAGCCGTATTACAAGGACCTGATGACGGGAGAATACCGCCTGCCTTGGGTCCGGCTGCATGCCCTGAAAGACTATTACGGCATGGTCAAGCTGCTCGACGAATTTCCCGGCATTCACCAAACCTTCAACCTTGCGCCGGCGCTGATCGCTCAGATCGAGGACTACGTTTCCGGCGCCGCGCGCGATCCCTTCCTGAGCCTGGCCGCCGAGCCGGCCTGCGAACTCGACCTGCGCGAACGCCAGTTTGCTGTTCAATATCTGTTCCAAGCCCACGTTGCCAACACCATCGGACGCTACCCCCGTTATCACCAGCTATGGCAAGAGTTCGGCCGCCATCCGGAAGATCCCGGCGAACTCGCTTCCCGGATCAGCAACGCCGAACTCACTGATCTTCAAGTCCTCTCCCAGATCGCGTGGATCGACGAGTTCTTCCTCGACGAACCCGCGATCCGCGAACTGATCGATAAAGGCCGCGATTACACGCCCGAAGACCAGCAGATGGTTATCGCAAAGCAGAAAGAGTTTCTCGGCCGCGTGCTTCCGGCGTACAAGGCGGCAGTCGCCGGAGGCGGAATTGAGGTCTCGACATCGCCTTACTACCATCCCATCTTGCCGTTGGTGTGCGATACGAATCTAGGAGCGGTCTCTCATCCCGGCCTGCCCCTGCCTAAGTCGCGCTTTCAGCATCCCGAAGACGCTCAGGAGCAAATCAAACGCGGCCTAGCCTTGCATGAGAAGGTCTTCGGGCAGCGGCCGCGCGGAATGTGGCCTTCCGAAGGCAGCGTAAGTGATGAAGTGTTCAACATTGCCCACAGTCTCGGCCTCACCTGGATGGCTACAGATGAAGGCGTGCTCGGCCGGTCCCTGCAAACTTCCTTTCCTCGTGACGGTGGAGGTCGTCTTGAGCCTGCGGCTGCGGAGAAGCTTTATCAGATTTACCGCTGGGAGCGCGAAGGCAGTGCCATGAACGTGATCTTCCGCGACCACACACTATCGGATCTGATCGGCTTTGTATACTCGGGAATTCCCGCAGCGGACGCGGCACGGGACTTCATCCATCGCATTAAGAAATCGGCGCAGCCCATTCTGGATCATGGAAAAACCGCGGTTGTTTCCATTATTCTCGACGGCGAAAACGCCTGGGAATCCTATCCGCGATCAGGGCGTGAGTTCTTGCGCCGCCTTTACGATGCGATCCAGCAAGATTCCGTATACGAAGCTCTCACAGTTTCTGAAGCCATCGAACGTGAGCCTTCGCCGGCGAGGCTGCGATCGATCTTTCCCGGCTCTTGGATCAACGCAAACTTCGACGTATGGATCGGCGCGCCGGAAGACAACTTGGCTTGGGACCATCTCTCCGCAGCCCGCGATTTTTTCGCCGCGCACGCCGACAAAGCTTCCCCCGAAAAAAAATCCCTGGCCTACGAAGAGCTCCTCATCGCCGAAGGCAGTGATTGGAACTGGTGGTACGGCCCGGAGCACCATTCCGTGAACGATCGCGACTTCGATGATCTCTACCGCAAGCACCTGGCCAACGTTTATCTCGCGCTCGACGCCGCGCCGCCTCTCGTGCTGGCCGAGCCCATCAGCGCGGCCCCGGCCAAGGTGCGCTTCACTCCGCAGTCCGCGCATATCCACCCGCTGATCGACGGCAAAGATATCAGTTACTTTGACTGGTTGGGCGCAGCCACCCATGTAGCTGATCAGCAATCTTCAGCCATGCATGGGCAGGTCTTTTTGTTGGACAAAGGTTACGCGGGCATCGACGATGAGAACCTCTATTGTCGTCTCGACTTCATCGAGCCGCCAGCGACATGGGCAACTGACGATACGCGCCTGGTTGTGACCGTCGAGCCCGTGACCAATGGCGAGGCTGGCGCTGTCGTTCGTTTGGAAGCCAACATTGCCCAGGGCAAACTCCATGACTGGACACTGATCAAGAATGGCCACGGCAAGAGCGATGCCAACGAACTGGCTCACTACGGAATCGCGGTGGCCATGGATTCCATCTTTGAATGCCAAATTCCTCTTGCGCTTCTTGGGGCCGCGCCCGGATCCCTCCTGCACATACGTTTCTCTCTATGGCGCAACGGCTTGCCGCTGGATTCTCTGCCCCAGGAAGGTTCTATCGACGTGCGAGTTGTGACCGATGCCGAGCTAAGCGCTCTGCCGTATGCCAAGCCGTGAGGGCCTACCATGTGTCATCTCGACCGAAGCGCCGCGGGGATCTGGTCGCCCAAGCAATGTATTGCGCGAGGGGAGAGATCCAGGGGAGATTGGTAATTTTGTAATTGAGTAATTGGGTAATTGAAAACCTGCGGGTCCACGGTCTTTCAATTACCCAATTACCAAATTACTCAATTACCAATTTTCGCTCTGGATCTCTCCACTCCGCGCCAGAGATTTCTTGATGGGACAAAACATCTGTAGCGCTCCGGTCGGGATGACACGCTACCGAAAGCACCTAGCCAGCGAAGCCGCCATACCCACCAGCTTCTGCAGATCGGCCGACGTGAAGTCCGGGCCGGCCGTGATCAAGCTCTTGCCTTTGCGCGACACCTGGATCACACCCGCGACCTTGCCCGCAGCAATCACCGGGACCGACATCAGCTTTTGGATGGTCTGATGTTCCTTCTCCGGATTGGCTCCCCCCTTCGCGGGTTGGCCGCTAAGATCGACCATTTCAAAGAACGTGGTGTGCTTGGTCTTGGTGAAGTTGTTCATAATCTCCGGGCGCTTGGTGTTGAGCGCGCGCACGGCAACGGAGCTTGCGTTGTTCAGCGGGATGCGCCCGACGTTGTGCAGCTTGGCCGGATGAACAAAGACCAGGCTCTCTTCTTCGATGCGCAAGATACCCACTTCTTCGAGGCGGACCTTGAATTCAGCGGCCAGGGCGGCTGCGATCTTCTCGCCATTCTTGGGACTCAGGCCTTCGGCTTCGCAGGAAGCGGCGAGTTGGGAGAATGGGGTTGAAGAAGTAGCCATCACAGAGTTCGAGGGAATTACATTGCATGATGCGAGCGACGAGCGCAGATTTGCCCTTTCCCGTTTCCACGGCTACACTCACTTGTTTTCAGGCTACACGTCCAATCGAATCGGAGACCACACGATGAGAATGCGCTTGCTGTCCGTCCTGTTCCTAACTCCGCTTTTCAGTTCGCTTTTGGTTTTCGGTCAGCAAAGAGACCGCCAGCAGGCCACTCAGGCGACTGCGGCGCCGCCAGCGCCCGATGCGGCGGCCAAGCCGGCTCAACCAGAGGCCAAAAAGGAAGTCCCGGAGCAGGCGCCAGTGGTGACGCATCACGAAATCCATGTCGGCGGAAAGACGTTGCATTACACGGCCACGGCCGGCCTGATGCCGCTCAAGAATAACGACACTGGCGACGTCGAAGCTCACATTTTCTACATCGCCTACACGCTCGACGGCCAGCAAGCCGAGCACCGGCCGCTTACGTTTTCTTTCAACGGCGGTCCTGGCTCAGCTTCGGTGTGGCTGCATCTGGGGGCCATCGGCCCCAAGCGAGTGCGTATGCAGCCCAACGGAATGATGCCCGCTCCGCCGTATCAGCTGGTGGACAACGAATACACCTGGCTCGATCAGACAGACTTGGTATTCATCGATCCGGTGGGCACGGGTTATAGTCGCGCCGTCAAGCGCGATCAGACGAAGAAATTTCTCGGCCTACGCGGGGATATTGAGTCGGTGGGCGAATTCATCCGTCTCTATCTTGGGCGAGCCGAGCGCTGGTCGTCGCCGCTGTTTGTGGTCGGCGAAAGCTACGGAACCACGCGAGCTGCTGGACTCTCAGGTTATCTCGTCGAACACGGCATTGCCTTCAACGGAATCATGCTGATCTCGAGCATCCTGAATTTCCAAACGACAGAGTTCGTGCCCGGCAACGATCTGCCTTACATTCTGTTCCTGCCCAGTTATGCTTCGGCTGCGTGGTATCACAAGAAGCTCGGTCCTGACTTGCAGGATTTCGCCAAATTGCACAGCGAGGTCGAGCAATGGGCCGCAGGCGGGTATGCGGATGCATTGGCCAAAGGCGATCGCTTGACGGCGCAAGAGCGACAAGATGTGATCGACCATTTGGCCCGCTACACCGGCTTGAGCAAGACTTACATCGATGAGAGCAACTTGCGGATCGATGAGCCGCACTTCACCAAAGAACTGTTGCGTGATCAACGAAAGACGATCGGGCGGCTCGACAGCCGGTTCACAGGCACCAGCCGCTCGGCGGTCGCCGAGACTTCGAGTTTCGATCCCAGCATGAGCGCGATCCGTCCGCCTTACACCGCGATGTTCAACCAGTATGTGCGCACCGAACTGGGATACAAATCGGACCTTGAGTATTACATTCTCGGCGGCGGCTTTCGCTTCGACGAATGGGATTGGGGCGTCCAACGAGGAGGTTTTCCCGATACCGCGCAGTCCCTCAAAGACGCCTTCGACAAGAATTCGTTCATGAAGTTGTTCGTCGGCTCGGGATACTACGACATGGCGACGCCGTACTTCGCGACGCAGTACACGCTGAACCACATGGCGCTCGATCCCGCGCAGCACGCGCGCGTCAGCCTAGGCTACTACGGCGCCGGACACATGATGTACATCCAGGACTCATCGCTAGGAGAACTGAAGAAGGACATCTCGGCGTTTATGGTGGGAGCCCTGAAGTAAGAAGATCGCCGTGATCGCGCGGAATCGCACGGAATCGCCGGAATCGGAACTTCGCCCCTTCAGTCTCTAGCCGTCTTGCGAGATGCGGTAAAGATTGCGACGAGCTGCGTCGCCTTGCCCAGGAGATCCTGCAGCTTCGCGGGGCGAACGATTCCGCTGTCGGCAAGCATTTCGAGCCAAAACACGGTCTCGTCTGCCTCCTCAACGACCACGCCGATCTTGGCGATAAACTCGGCTTTTGACCTTGATCTGCCAGCTGCCCGATAATTCGCCGCCATCCCGGTTGCCGATCTAAGAACTTGCTGAATCAGCACGTTCGCTTCCCGACTCCGTGGCAGAGCCTGAGACATGCGGATGACGCGAAGAGCAAAAGCTTTAGTTCGCGCCCTTAGTTCATGATGCTTGTCTGCGTTCATAGCAAACTCTTTGTCGTTCTTTCCGATTCCGCGCGATTACGGCGATGACGCGCGATCACGGCGATCCGAAGCGCTCTATCCCCTATCAAACGGGCTGTCCAGGCTCGGGCTTTGCGGCGTGAACAACTCGGCTCCGTTTTCGGTGATGTGCATGTCATCTTCCAGCCGCACACCGAACTCGCCTCGGATGTAGATGCCGGGTTCGTCGCTGAAGCACATGTTCGGCGCGAGCGGCAGCGTATTGCCGCGGACCAGGTAAGGCCACTCGTGACCGTCCATGCCGATGCCGTGACCCAGACGATGCGTGAAGTACTTGTAGTCAGGCCCAAAGCCGGCATCACTGATGACCTTCCGCGCGGCGGCATCGACGGCTTGGCACTGTACGCCGGGTTTGGCTGCAGCCAGGGCGGCGGATTGAGCGCGATGCACGATCTCGAAGACCTTCTTCATCTTGTCGGTCGGTTTGCCGAGCACCACGGTTCGGCTGATATCGGATTCATATCCTTCCACGCTGCAGCCACCATCCATAAGAAGGATGGTTCCCTCGCGCAATACCTGCGACTGCGCGGAGCCATGCGGCAACGCCGAGTATTCGCCAACCTGTATGCTCGCTCCACCGGGGAATCCCTGGCGTTCGTGGGCCAAAGACACCAGTTGGCCGAAGTCGCGCTGCGTCATGCCGTCCTTGCTCGAAAGATACGCGGCTTCGTATGCCGCGAGCGTCACCTGATTCGCCAGAGTCATCAACTCAAGCTCATGTTTGCTCTTGATCATGCGACAGCCCGCGGTCACCGGGGTTGCGCTCACCATCTTCAAGGCCGGAAGCGTTCCCGCGACTTGTTGGGACACGTGGGCGTTGAGTTGCGCAGTACCCGCACCAACACCCTGACTGAAGACGAAACGCACCGTCTCCTCGACACCGAGAGTTCCTGCGGCCAATCCGCGCTCTTTCAGGCCTTGGGCCACGCGGTCATAGGGACTCTCGTCCTCCTGCCACAATCGCACGTCAGGTTTGTTACCCATGTTGACACCAAGAGCCACTTGTTCCACCGCGCGGTCCTCTTCAAACGCAGGACACACATAGAAGGGATCCGCTTTCGCCGGCACAACGATGGCAAAGAAACGTTCGCTCATGAACCAGTGAATTCCGGTGAAGTACACCAGCGAGTTTCCACCCATCAGCATGATGGCATCGAGTTTGTTCATCACCATGAGCTGGCGAGCGCAATCCAAACGTTCCCGCCGCTCGCCGGCGGTAATGGGCTTGGCTTCGGACTTTCGTGATTTCAGCTTGGCAATGGCCTCGGGCAAAGCCTTGCTCGCGGCTTCGCCTTGGAGGTCGAACGCCTGTACAGGCCGGGCTGCTGCCATCGCGGCGGCGATTCCAGCATTCTGCAAAAAACTACGGCGAGAAGATTTCATCAGCGGCTCAGCTCCTTAGAATCGGAACATTGTAGCCGACTGCTCAAAAAACCCAACGCGGAGACACTGGCCGGAAGGCGGTGATGAGCTTGGCGTCGGATGAACCGATGTCCCGATGTCCCAGATGCTCCGATCTTTCCTAAGCTGTGGTTTGACGCGATCGCTCCGGGGTTCCATAATAAAAGGTTTGCCATTGCAATCGACTCGATCAAGGATTGGATCAGAAGTGGCCAGTGTAATGACACCCATCGCCCGCGGCGTGCCCCCGATTCGCGCCGGCCAGGGACACTCGTTCTTTTGGCGCCGGCTCCATTCTCTCAGCGGCATTGTTCCGGTGGGGGCGTTCCTGGTTGAACATTTCATCTCCAACGCCTTCGCCACGCGCGGTCCGTGGGCCTATGCTGACCAAGTCAAGTTTCTCACCGGCCTTCCGTTTGTCCTATTCTTGGAGATCTTTGGGATCTATATCCCTCTGCTCTACCACGCTCTGTATGGCTTTTACCTCTGGTACAAGGGAGAGACCAACGTAAGTGATTATCCCTGGGCCGGAAATTTTATGTATGCGGCGCAACGATGGACCGGGGCCATCGCGTTCGTTTATATCGTCTGGCACACCTACACCATGCGCTTTACCGGCATCCATTTACTCACCGACCCCGGTGCTGCTTTTAGTAAGGTGCAAATGGAGCTGCAGAGCCGGTGGGCGACGACGTTTTACGTGATCGGCATCACAGCAGCATCGTGGCATTTTGCCTATGGTCTGTACCTGTTCTGCGCAAAGTGGGGAATCACCGTAAGCGAACGATCGCGAAGAGCGATGGCCGTAGTCAGCGCGGCGATTGCCATCACACTGATCGCCGTCGGCATGGCGACGCTCGGCGCGTTCTTCCGTCCGGAGTGGAGAAACACGCCGGCTAACTTGCCGGCAGAACAGACTCTGGAGAACGCACATTAACAAACGAACCACAAAGGACACGAAGGCGGCCGGGGATTTCCCATGAGACAGGTTCTCCTTCGTGATCCTTCGTGTCCTCTCTGGTGAAAAGGGTTTTTCCGTGGCATCACTCACATTAACAACAACCACAAAGGACAGGAAGGAACACAAAGGCGGCCGGGAAATTTCCATGAGACCGGTTGTCCTTCGTGATCCTTCGTGTCCTCTGTGGTGAAAGGTTTTTCCGTGGTAGCACCCAAGATCATCGTCGTTGGCGGAGGGCTGGCGGGCCTGGCCGCAGTCATTAAGATCGCTGAGGCCGGCGGTCACGTCGACTTGTTCTCCATTGTCCCGGTCAAGCGCTCGCATTCGGTGTGCGCGCAGGGCGGCATCAATGCTGCCAAGAATCTAAAAGGCGAAGGCGATACCACCTGGCAGCACCTGGACGACACCATATTCGGTGGCGACTTCCTCGCCAACCAGCCGCCGGTGAAGGCGATGTGCGACGCCGCTCCCGGGATCATCGACCTGCTCGACCGCATGGGTGTCCCCTTCAACCGCACGCCGGAGGGATTACTCGACTTCCGCCGTTTTGGCGGCACGTTCTACCATCGGACCGCATTCGCCGGCGCCACTACCGGCCAGCAGTTGCTTTACGCGCTCGACGAACAGGTGCGTCGCTATGAATCCGAAGGCCGCGTCACCAAGTACGAGCACTGGGAGTTTTTAAGCGCTGTGCTCGACGGCAATCGTGTATGCCGTGGAATCTGCGCCATGGATTTGCGCACCATGGAAGTCCGCACCTTCCCGGCCGACGCCATCATCATCGCCACAGGAGGCATCGGCGCCGTCTTTGGCAAATCGACAAACTCGGTCGTATGCACCGGCTCGGCACAATCGGCGCTCTACCAGCAGGGCTGCTTCTACGCCAATGGCGAGTTCATTCAGGTGCACCCGACCTCGATTCCAGGGGACGACAAGCTGCGCCTGATGTCGGAATCGGCGCGCGGCGAGGGCGGCCGCGTCTGGGTGCCGAAGAACAAAGGCGACAAGCGCGACTGGAAGAGTATTCCCGAATCCGACCGCTGGTACTTCCTCGAAGAGTGGTACCCGAAGTACGGCAACCTGGTTCCGCGCGATGTGGCGGTGCGCGCTATCTTCAAGGTCGTCTACGAGTACGACCTCGGTATCGACGGCAAGCCCATGGTCTATCTGGACCTGACGCACATCGATCGCGAGACCCTGGATCGCAAGCTCGAAGGCATCCTCGAGATATACGAAAAGTTTGTCGGCGACGACCCGCGCACCACGCCCATGAAGATCTTCCCCGGCATGCACTACACCATGGGCGGACTCTGGGTGGATTACAACCAAGCCACGAACCTCAAAGGCATCTTCGCCGCCGGCGAATGCGAGTACGCCTATCACGGAGCAAACCGGTTGGGCGCGAATTCGCTGGTGTCGTGCATTTGGGGTGGCTTTGTCGCCGGGCCGCAGGCCATGCTGTATGCCAAGAACGATGCCAAGTCGACCGATGGTGTCAGCAGCGCAGTGTTCGAAGCGGAAAAGAAGCGGCAGGATGAAGCCAACGCCGGGCTCATTTCCAACAACGGAACGGAGAATCCGTTCCGCCTCTGGCGAGAGTTGGGCGAGCTGATGACTAAGAATTGCACGGTCATCCGTTACAACAAGAATCTCAAAGAAACGGACGCCAAGCTGGTCGAACTGCTTGACCGCTTCAACCACATCAACCTCGCCGATAAGAGCATGTGGGCCAATACATCGTTCGCCTTCACCCGCCAGCTTTACAACATGCTGCAGCTCTCGCGGGTAATCGCCCAGGGCGCGGCTATGAGAGATGAATCGCGTGGCGCGCACTACAAGCCGGATTTTCCGGATCGCGACGACAAGAACTGGTTGAAAACGACTAAAGCTTACTTCGCTCCCGACGTCGATGAACCCAGATTTGAATTCGAGCCGGTCGATATCTCGTTGATTCCGCCAAGGCCGAGGCGTTATGACATGGCCACGTGAGAGAGATCGGGTGATCGCGCGCGATCGGGTGACCCGGTGATCGGTAGGGGAGAAAGAACTTCTCGGCGGGGACGTTACAGGTTTGAGGACAAGCACGGTCTTTACTGAAGCAAGTCCTTTGTGATCCTTTGTGTCCTCTGTGGTTTTTGGTTTTCGATGGAAAAACGGCAGACTCGCAACCCGAACCCGAATTTCTACAAAGTGCTGGCGCTCGTCTTTCTGGCGGTAGGCGTGGTGCTGATTTGGCAGGCCGTGAGACGGAATGAATGGCTGTATTGGGCCTTCGGCATCATGACCATCTTGAACTCAATTATGTCGGCTCTAAAGGGCCTGGTTCCAGGGGAGAACAAACGTTAATGGGCAAGACCGTAGTCATCAAGATTAAAAGGCAAGAAAACCCCGGCGCCGCGTCGCGCTGGGAAGAGTTCGAGCTGACCTGGAAGCGGGGCATGAACGTGATTTCAGCCATGATGGAGATTGCCGCCAATCCCGTCACTCGCTCCGGGCAGGCCACCACGCCAATTACCTACGATTCCAATTGCCTCGAGGAGGTCTGCGGCTCGTGCGCCATGCTGGTCAATGGACGCGCGCGCATGGCTTGCTCGGCTCTGGTCGATAAGCTGGATCAGCCCATTACTCTGGAACCTTTCAAAAAGTTCCCAGTCGTGCGCGATCTGCAGGTCGACCGCAGCGTGATCTTTGAGAATCTCAAGCGCGTGAAGGCCTGGGTTCCTGTCGACGGCACTTACGATTTGGGGCCGGGGCCGCGTATGTCGCCCAAGGAACAGGAAGAGGTATATCCGGTTTCGCGCTGCATCTCGTGCTGCTGTTGCATGGAAGCGTGCCCTCAGTTCAACGAACACACCGGCTTCGTGGGCGCGGCGACGATCGCTCAAGTCCGTCTGTTCAACCAGCATCCCACCGGACAGGCGCTCAAGCACGAACGGCTGCAGGCGCTCATGGGCGATGGCGGCATCCAGGAATGCAGCTTCGCCCAGAACTGCGTGGAAGTCTGTCCCAAGGACATTCCGCTTACCAAGGCCATCTCCGACACCGGCCGCGAGGTGATGAAGCAGGCCATCAAGGATTTCTTCCGTGGTTAGGCGCGCCCATGATAGGGGGTGTAACGAGCTTCACCTATATCGAGCTTCGGTCTAGATGCTTTCATCCAGCTTCAGTTCCTGCAGCAGCTTATCGAGATGCTGGCGCCCTTCGGCGCGCTGGACCGAGAGATTGTCCATCTCCGTTCGCGCGGCCTGGAGTTTGTCTTCCTGATCGTTCAACTCACGGGTATAGCGCTGCAGAAGCGCTTTCTCCTCTGCGCTGCCCTTCAACGCCTTCATGTTCTCGCGCAGCCGCTGCTGATCCAGGTTGATGGCGGTCATCAACGTCTGTTTGGTTTGTATTTGCTGATCCAAACCGGCGATCTCATTCTTTTTCTCGATGATTCGCTGCAAAGCCTGCTCGAGTTCAGGCTGGATCGTCTTGTCATTGAACCAGATTTTTATCTGATCGTCGGTCACGCTCGAAAGCGCGATGTTCCTGTCCAGCGGCTGTACTTCATCGACCTTCAGCTCCGCGGTTTTGTTGGGCTCAACCTTGATCCGGAATCGGTAGAACGAAGTCGAGGTCTCCTCAGGCTTCAGGCCGTCGGCCAGCTTCCATCCGGCGCGCACCGGATGCTCGATCACGACATCGCGAGGCTGCGCGTCGGTGTTGCGGATGGTGTACCGCTGATGATCGCGCTGCTCGCTGGTCTGGGTCATCACACCCTCGGCGATCTTGATGTGAGTGATGGGGCGGGTTTCGACTTCGTCCACGTGTTCAACCCGTATGGCTTGGTCAACGGCATAGGAGAGCAAGCGGCGTTCTTCAGGCTTCAGCGGATCGATCAGCCCTTCGCCGGCGAATGCATTGTCTTCGATCACGTTGAAAGCGCCGCCATCGAGCGTGAGTCCGCTCGAATTGGTTATCCACAGAGCGCGCAGGGGGCGCTCCGAAGAGCCGTTCCAGAGGGTCACCTTCTCCGCCCTGATGTGAGAGTTGATGATGGGGACGAGCGCGGAGTGATTCTTCAGGACCGTGACTTTCTGTTTGAGGTTGTACTGGAAGAGATCACCAAGATCCTGGCCATAGGCGGCGGGTTCAAGGCTTGCGGCTTCCGCGTTTACTTCGATCGCCTCTGCGCCGGCGCCAACGCTCAGATGGTACGTGAGATTTGTTGGTCCCCCAGCGAGCTGCACAGTCTGGACCGCCGCCTTAAAGCCGGGCGCCTCAGCTTGGACTGTGTAGGTTCCTGGCTCAAGCTCCAGTCGAAAATTGCCGGCTGAGTCGGAGTATGTGGTGCGATTCGTGCCTGATTGGGTAATTGCCGTTATACGGACATTGGGAATGACGGCACCGCTGGGGTCGAGTACTACGCCTTGAATGCCGTTGAACTTAGCACTAGTGCCGAGTTGAAAGGTTCCTGCGCCGACGCCAGGGGCTCCATGGCCGCCACCTACACCACCTCCGGAGCCTGCGCCGATCCCGCCAACAACTCCAGGCTGAGACGGTGCGCGCGACAGGTTTGCAAAAGTCTCCAAGCGATTGGATTCTACCATCGTCCCTTCATGCGTCTGCGGCGTCAGCATTGCGGTTTCAGGCAGCCCAACCACGGGACGCCGCGTATAGTACGGTTTGGACAGCTCTTGGATGAATGACTGCGGCGCGCCTGCCACAAGTGACAGCTCGACGTCTTTCCAGTCCTCGCCCACGGTGTTGTCCACGATGGCCCAGCCCTGTAGCAAGGGCGCGGCATCCGCTTGGGTCGGCATCAGGATGCGGTAAGTGCTCTTCCACACAGGCACCTCGCTGATGTAGCTGACAGAGATGTTGCGTTCACCCGCGCCGCTGGTGGCGATGTTCATCTGGCGCAAGTCCTGATCACGTGCAGAACTGACCAGACTGAGGTATTTGTTGATCTCTTCGCCCAGGTCGTGGTCGGCGACGCGGACGCTGACCGCCGAAGTCAAAGGAAAAGTGCGCACGGTACCGCCGTCAGCGACCAGTGAGATTTCCAGCGTCTTCGCCGTTTCTTCTGGTCCTTTGTGTGTGGTCTTCTCTTCGACACTCAGCAGTCGTCCTGCAGTCAAAACCGCACCGTTGTGGACTTCGACTTGCGCACCGCGTAGCGCATTGAGAAAGCCCGCCAAAGTGGTGGATTGGCCCAAAGGCATGCGCAAGGCCTTCAGCTGCTCCTCGATCGGCGCTACCGAGTTATAGCCAACGCCTGAGATCTTGCCGCCGTTCAAATCAAGAACAGTAAGCGACTTGAGCACGTCGTTCAGCTGAGCACTGGTAAAATCGATCTTGAGCTCCTGGCTCCCATGTACTTGTCCAGTGTGCTCGAAGTATCCAACGCCATTCTTGTAGAGCACCACGCGCCGGACAGGAAGTTTTTCCGTGGGTAGGTCGGCGGCAGCCGCAAGCAATCCAGCGAGCGCGATGGCCGCGACAAAGATTCTCTTGAGCATCTTGACGCCCTCCTCAAAATTGATCTGACCCTGAACCTTACTAGCCAGGAGAACGGAAAAATCAGTTGTTCTTGCGAGACCAAAGCCCTAAGAGCGAACAAAAAGGGAACCCCGATCGCGGCTTGTGCCAAAAATTGTCACTTTCTGTTCACCGTCTGAGCCCAACCTGTTGATTACTAAAGTACGGGATGCAAGATTTCCCGCTCGTTTGGCTTAGTTTCTGGCAAAATCAGGCGATTATCTGAGAAGCTGTTCAGCAGCCTTGGGATAGAATTGGGCATCCAATGTAAGCTGCTTGATTCAGCTTAGGAATCGTTCCCCGATGAGCGCTAACAGAATAATCACTTCGTCGATGGTCGTCGCCGCTATGCTGCTCGCGGCGCTGCCCGCCTGTGCCGTGAACAAGACCGTGCGTTACCGGCATCGCCACTATCACCACGCGGCGTGGAATCCGGTCCTGCGCGGCTCGCACGACTCTATGACCCGGCAGAACGAGGAAATCGACCGCCTGCAGCTGCCACGCATTGCCGACCAGCAGCAGCTACTCGAACTCGAAAGAACTCAGGAGCTGATACCGATTCCGGAGTCGCACACTTTGCACTGGAGCTCGGCGGTCCAGGCCGATAAACGCTACTCGCGTCCTTGGACCAACCAGTTCGTCCAGGACATGAGTGAAGCTTATTACAACGAGTTCCACACGCCGATGCAGATCAACTCTGCGGTCCGTACCATGGAGCAGCAGCAGAAGCTGCGCCGTCACAACCGGAATGCGGCGCCGGAGATGGGCGACATGACTTCTTCGCACTTAGCCGGTATCACCGTGGACCTGGCCAAGCGTGGTCTGACCAAGACTCAGCACCAGTGGATCGAAGACTATCTGAAGAACATGCGCGACCAGGGACTGGTGGAAGCTGCGGAAGAGCGGCGGACCTGGTGCTTCCATGTGATGGTTTCCAATCGATATACGGAATGGAAGGAGGCGAACCAGTTGGCTGATAAAATAGTGCGCGAATGAAGCCACTACGCCTGCTCGTCTGCCTTCTCTTTCTGTCGACTCTAGCATTCGCTCAGCACAAGACCGCTCCGCCCAAGAAAAAGCTTCCTCCGGCCAAAACCGTCGCGCCGTGGGAAGCGATTCATCAATCGGCGCTGATCATTGACACGCACGCCGACACTCCGCAGCGGTTCCTGGACGAAAACTTCGATCTCAGCCAGAACACTCCTATTGCCGACGGCCACATCGACTTCGGCAAGATCAAGAAGGGCAACTTGGGCGCGGAGTTCTTCTCCATCTGGGTTGAGCCGGAGTTCAAAGGCCATTATGCCGCCCGCGCCATGGACCTGATCGATAGCGTGTATCGGCAAGCCGCGCGGCATCCCGACCAGATGAGCATGGCATTCACGATCGACGACATCCTCCGCGCACACCAGCAGCACAAGTTCGCTGCGCTGATGGGCATCGAAGGCGGACACGCAATCGAAAATGACATGCGCCTGCTGCGCGACTTCTACCGCCTGGGCGTACGCTACATGACCCTGACTTGTTCCAACACCAACGGCTGGGCCGATTCCTCCGGCGACATTCAAGACCCCAAAGTCAACCACCACAACGGCATGACCGATTTCGGAAAAGACGTGGTGCGGGAGATGAATCGCCTGGGCATGATCGTGGATATCTCCCACGTATCCGATGCCACGTTTTACCAGGCTTTGCTCGTCAGCCAGGCGCCGGTGATTGCGTCGCACTCTTCGTCGCGCGAACTCACCAACCATCCCCGCAACATGACCGACGACATGCTCCGCGCCGTTGCCCGCAACGGCGGCGTGGTCATGGTGAATTACTACTCGGCCTTCATCGATGAGGACTACCGCAAGGCCGCCTACGATCCGGAAAAGATGAAGCAGCGCGACGCCCAGGTCGAAGCCTTCAAGAAGCAGCACGCTCACGCCGATGGCAGCCCTGTGGCCTATGCGGAATACGCCTTTATCGAAAAGAAGTGGGCAGAGCAATTCCCGCGGCCGCCGCTTAAATCTCTCATCGATCAAATCGACCACATCGCCAAGGTCGCCGGGATTGACCACGTGGGCCTGGGCTCGGACTTTGACGGCGTCACTTCTCTTCCCCAGGGCATCGATTCCACGGCCGATCTGCCCAAGATCACCGAAGCTTTGTATCAACGCGGCTACAGCGGCGGAGACATCTTCAAGATCCTGGGCGGCAATTTTCTGCGCGCTATGCGCGGGGTTGAAGCCACAGCGCGCCGGCTCCAGGCGGAACGAAAAGAGGCTGATGCTCTTTCCTTCGAAGACTTGGAGCTGATGGTGGGCAATCGGGTGACGACCGAGCGGCTTCTTGACATCATCCGCGAACATGGCGTGAACTTTGATTTGACACCCGAACGGCGTACGCAGCTTAAGGCTGAGAAAGCCGACGATTTCGTGTTGGATGCGATTGCGAAGGCGAGAAGACGGTAGTGACTGGCGGAAGAAAGTAATCCGGTTACAACACAAGCCAAGTCGTAACCGGACCCTCTCCAGCTACTTCCCCGCCTTCCTGATATAGATATTTCCGTTGAAGTTCTTGAACTGGATCTCCTGGCCGCCGCCGTTGATCGTGCCGCGGACCGTTTTCTCGACCTTGACCACGTACTTGCCCCCTTTGCCGCGGTTGTCTTCCACGGTGGACTGGGGAGACGCGCTTTGGAGTTGGATATCGAAGTCGCTGTAGACGTCTCCGTTGTCCGTGCGCATGCTGACGTTTGCTTTCAAGTCGGCCGGAAAGGTCACATCGATTTCTCCGTTCAGCGAACTGAAGGCCATCGGTTTCTGAGGGTCCACGCGGTTGAACGTAACCAACACTCTCCCGTTCAGAGCATGGGCTACGGCGCTACCGGAGATGTTTTTCAACTCGACTTCACCATTCACATCGTTGACATCGAGATCGCCGTCCACTCCATTCACCTCGATGTTGCCGTTGTTCACCGTCTTGAGCGAGAGAGAGGTATGGACCGGCACCGTGATGGTGAGGTCCACCGTCCTTTGCATGGAATCGGAGGTGACCCGTACATCGTTGTTCTCGGCCTCAACGGAAAGCCCGGTCGACGTCATGGGAACCCGCCGCAACGTGCTCTTGGGCTGGCGTTCCGGCTCGTCTTCGCCGCTCTCGCCGGCGCGTACTTTAGCATCGACGATGATTTCCTTGCCCTGGTACGCTTTGACCGTAATGCTTCCGTTGAGCAAGTGCGCCCGCAAGTGGGCCGGTCGCGAAGGATCGGACAGCGGGACCGTGACATGGTTGCTATCCGGCGATTCGCCAAGCAACCACGGCATGCCGGACATCAAAATGGCAGCTGCGATGAATTGCATATAAAGTCTCAGTCGGTTCATAGATTTATTCGTGGCGTTCGAGAACGCGTATGTCCCCATTCAGATTGTCTGCTTTGATTTCCAGCCCCCCGCCACCGACCCGGCCTCCGGTGTAGCGATCGGTGTGAAAAACGAATTTGCCGTCGTGACGTTCGGCACTTGCCGCCTTCACCGGAAGAGAAGTCATCTCAAAATCGCTATAGACGTGGCCATTCATCGTCTTGAAGCGAAAGTCGGCGGACAGTCCGCGAATGAAATAGAGCTCCACCGGACCGTTAATTGTTCCGAAGTCGGAGCTCTCCTTGGGATTCTCCCGGAACACTACTTTGACGCCGCCGTTCACGGTGCGCGCCAGCGCCTTGCCGCCGCCTACATCCTGCATTTCAATCCCGCCATTGACGTTGTGCACGGTGAAGTTTCCGATGACATCGCGCACGTTGACGTGGCCCGAGTTCACGGTCTTCAGCTTCAGATCGATATTGCGCGGAACTTGAAGCTGGAAGTCCATCTTGACGCTATAGCCTCGGTCGCCGTGCCAGCCGCCGCAGCAACCATCACCATTGCAGTTGCAATTGCAGCGAAACGGACCGTTCACATAAAACTTCAGCAGGTCCGGCCGGTCGGTGATATCCAGCGTGACTTCCTTCTTCGCGGCTTCGATTCGTTCCTGGGATTCCGCGCGGATAGTCTTGTTGACCACCAGCTGCACCTGGTCCGTCTGGCCGCCTACAACTTCAATCGATCCAAAGATGTTGTCAACGTCCAACAGCTTGTGCGCGGCGCCAATTGTGAACGTCTTGCGAATGGTCTCCTGATCGCGCACCGGCATGCCGGAGTCCGTGTCGTCGTCATGGTTGTGGCCATGCCGTCCGAACGGTCCGCGTGCCTCGACGTTGGTCAGCGGCGTGCGCGATGCGCCAAGCGCAATTGCTGCCAAGAGAATTGAGAGAACTAGAGTCCTGTTGTTCATCACTGCCCCCTTCCAAACAGTCTGCGTAGCCCGCAAGAACTCCTCAATTTAGCCGTGAACCAACTTAGGTCAGCTTTCGGATGCCCCAATCGGCGTGCTTGCGCACGGTGGGATCGACATTCGTATCCCGCTGCAGCCGTTTCAGAGGTTCAATGGCTTTCGCTTCATGCAGGTCCACCAGAGCATCGATCAGCGCCAACTGCACCAGCGGGGACTGCTCGCCGTTGAGCGAATCGACTAAGCCGCGGCTCACGTCGGGCCGCGAGCCGTAGCGACTCAGCGCATCCAGGGCAGCCAGCCGGACATCGACGCTGCTGTCATTGCGCAGAGTATGCTGCAAGGCATCCAGCACCTGCGGATCTGGAGCATTCATGCGCGTAGTCCAACTCACACCTTGCAAGCGATCGCTGGCCGATTGCTGTTGCAGCAGCGATAGAGCCACCAATTGCTTGGTGCTGTGAAGCTCCGTCTGCATCTCAGCCAGCTGCTTGTCCCGCGCGTCGTTCTCCTTGCCGCGGTCGATATAACGGCCGCCCAGGAATCCTGCCACCAGCAGCACGCAGGCCCAGGCAGCACTGAGGGATGGCGTGCGCAGCCAGGCCACCAAGTCGCCCAGGCCTTTGAACTTCCCATGTTCGGACGCCAGACTGGACTTTTCCCAACGGCCCTCTTGATAGCTTTCCAGCATCGCCTGGAAGCGCGTGCTGACCGAAGGCCCTGGCTGCTCAACCGGCAGCTGCGCGAGCTTCTTCCAAATCTCGACCTCTTCGCTACACTGCGAGCACTCGGCAATGTGCTGCTCGACCAACACGGCTCGATCGGAGTTGAGCTTGTTTCGCAGATAGTCGGGCAACAGTCCTTCAATCTCTTCACACTTCATTGCAAACTCCCGGAACCGGGCCAACTGCCGGCTCCTTTTGAACTTGATCCTCGCCAGGGTCTGCCGCTCTGGAGCTCGTGGAAGATCTCCCGTAACTCCTGGAGTGCGCGGTGCACCCTGGTCTTCACCGTTCCCAGTTCGCAGTCCAACAGCTGCGCGATCTCTTCATACTTGAGGTCCTGGAAGCGGCTGAGCACCAAGACTTCCCTTTTCTCGACCGGCAGCTGCATGAGCGCGCGGTGCAGAAGCGCAGATTCCTGGGACTGCTGCGCGGTGTCGACAGGCGCGACGGCCGGCGACATCTCCGGCTCCCAGCTCGTTTCCGGTTTGCGGCGGCGCAGGTAATCCACTCGGGCATTCCGCGCGATCTGATACATCCAGGCACGGAACGGCGTCTCTTGCCGGTAGCTCTGGCGGTACTTCAATATGCGAAAGAACACTTCCTGCACCAGGTCCTCGCTGGTTGACCGCTCGCCGGTTAACTTCAAGTAAAAGTTGAAGAGAGGCACTTGATACCGTTCGAACAACACCCCGAGCATTTCGCCCACGCCGTTGCGCACTTGCGACATCAATTCTTCATCGGACATCGAGCTGGTCATAGGGTGGGGTGCAGCGTCTGTTGTTTGTCCTTTCACGGATGAATACTTAGCCTCCCAACAAAGGTTACAAGAAATCGCCGTCATCGCCGTGATCGCCGTCATCGCCGTCATCGGCCACTGAACGAAAGTTTGTTCAATGCGGCCGGGTGGAACGAATAGCCCGCGATTCACTGCGATCCCAATCGCTTCTGATTACGCCGTGTCGGCAATCCCGTGCGATGACGGCGATCACGGCGATTCCTTGCGATTCCTCGCCTTTACTTCTTTTCGCTCTCCGGTTCTAATATTCAGTTGGACTTCAGGAGAGCTGAATGCTGATTCGCACTACGTTGAGTCTGTTGTCACTCGGTTTGGTCGCTGCCGCCCAGACCTCGCCCAAGTCATCGACCGGATCCTCGCCGGCCCCGCAAGCCATTCTGCACACCTCAGCGGGCGACATGAAGTGCACTCTCTTCCCCGACAAGGCGCCGAAGGCCGTGGCCAACTTCATCGGCCTGGCCCAAGGAACAAAGGATTGGCGCAATCCGGTTACTCGCGTGAATGTGCACGGCAAGCCTCTCTACGACGGCGTCATCTTTCATCGCGTTATTCCTGAATTCATGATCCAGGGCGGCGATCCTTCCGGAACCGGATCGGGCGATGTGGGTTTTCAGTTCGAGGATGAGCTGCACGGTGATCTGCTCTTCGACAAGCCGGGACGCCTAGCCATGGCCAACGCTGGTCCTAACACCAACAGCTCGCAGTTTTTCATTACGGAACAGGAGCAGGCGGGGCTGAATCCCTGTTTGACTAAAGGCGGATGCGACAAGGGCTATGGCCATGTGCCGCAGAACAGCGGCTACACCATCTTCGGCCAGTGCGATAAGCAGACGGTCGATCTGGTAAAGAAGATTGCGCGGATGCCCTGTCAGGGCGGCAGGCCCTGCGATGGTCGCAATAGCCGGCTGCAGACTCCGGTCACAATCACGCATGTTGAAATTATCGGCGGAGCCGGCCCCGCAGCCGCGACCCAGGGCACCGGAAACCCGCAGGCACAACCGTCGCCCAAATTGCCGCAATAATGGAAAAGGAACCTATGAGCCGTCAAACTGGAACATACGCGACGTTCGATACCACAGAAGGAAAAATCGTTTGCCGGTTGTTTGAAAAAGAAGCGCCGGTCACGACCAAGAATTTCATCGAGCTGGCGGAAGGCAACCGCAGTTGGAAGGACAGCGTGAGCGGCAAAGGCGGGAACGGCCCGCTCTATAGCGGCACTATTTTCCATCGCGTGATTCCCGACTTCATGATCCAGGGCGGCGATCCCAGCGGCACCGGCATGGGCGGGCCAGGCTACAAGTTTCAGGATGAAACCAAAGGCTCACCGCACGGCTTTGATAAGAAAGGCAAGCTCGCCATGGCCAATGCCGGGCCCAACACTAACGGTTCGCAATTCTTCATCACCGTAGCTGCGACCGAGTGGCTTACCGGCAAGCACACCATCTTCGGCGAGGTGGTGGAAGGCCAGGACGTCGTAGACAAGATCTCCACCGTGTCCCGCGGAGCCCAGGACCGTCCCAAAAAGGACGTGATCTTGCAATCGGTAGCGATCGAGCGCGTGGCCTGATCAGGAGCTTTCTTGGATCCGATCAAAATCGCCATCTTCCTCGCGGTCTTTGGGCTTCTGTTGGTGATCGGGCGAATGCTGTCTTCCTCCAGCGAGGTCCATGCCGCAGAGCTGCCGCACCCTGCACTGCAGCCAGGCAGTGCAATCGCGACCGACGATGTCGGCGACGATAGCCCTGGCCAAGCTTCTCTGACCGGAGCGGATATTGAGTTCCCCATCCACTTGCCTCCCATCAAGCGCCTTGGCGACGGCCTCTATAACCGTCCGATAGTCCGCAACTACTACTTCGCCAAAACCGATCTGGCTCGCGGTCCGGTCGATCCAGCCTCGTTTTGTGACGAATTCTTTATCGAGCTGCAGGATCCGGAGAGCGAGCACATCTGGACCTACGACTACACAGTAGGCACGCCCGCGGGCCTGCAACAAGTCATGAACGCGGAGAAGTTCGACTCTCTCTATCTGGCGGGAAATGTTGTCGTCGTTGCTCGCTGGGATTTGCGAATGATCCTGCACACTATTATGGACGAGATCATGAAAAGCTACGGCCAGGCAGAAGATCGCCGGAATCGCGCGTGATCAGCGTTTTTTCTGAATCCCGAATCTCCGGCGTCTTTTGCCGGGGTGAGGGATCCCTATCCGCTTTCAAGTCGCTTCCCTTCAGCTCTCGCGGATATAGAGATCCCTCACCCCGGCTCAAAGCCGGGGATTCGGGATTTTAGAAAAAACGGCGATCTTCTATACCCCAATCACCTTCACCAATTCGGTCACAGCGTCCGCGCTCTTCTTCAGAGCCGCCTGCTCTTCTTCCGTCAGCTTGATTTCGATGATCTGTTCCAGACCGTTGGCGCCGAGCTTGCACGGTACGCCGACGAAAAGATCCTTGATCCCGTACTCGCCTTGCAGATAGACGGCGCAGGGTAGAATCTTCTTCTTGTCTTTGAGAATCGCTTCAACCATCTCTGTGGCCGCGGCCGAGGGCGCGTAGTACGCGCTGCCGGTCTTGAGATATTTCACGATCTCGGCGCCGCCGTCTCGGGTGCGTTGGATGATCGCGTCAAGGCGGTCCTTAGCGATCAACTCAGTAATCGGAATCCCGGCAACCGTCGAGTAGCGCGCTAGCGGGACCATGGTGTCGCCGTGGCCTCCGAGTACGAAGGCGGTCACGTTTTCCACGCTGACGTTCAGCTCTTGGGCGATGAAAGTGCGGAAGCGGGATGAATCCAGCACGCCCGCCATGCCGATCACGCGGTTGCGCGAGAATTTGCTCAGCTTGTACGCGGCTTGAGCCATGGCGTCGAGCGGATTCGAAACCACGATCAGGATGCAAGTAGGCGAGTTGGTCACGACTTTAGCGATGACGTCCTGCATGATCTTGAAGTTGGTGTTGAGCAGGTCGTCCCGGCTCATGCCCGGCTTGCGCGCGATGCCAGCGGTGATGACCACGATGTCCGAGTTGGCGGTATCGGCGTAGTCGTTGGTGCCGAGCACGAACGAATCACGCTTTTCGACCGGCATAGCTTCAAGCAAGTCCAGGCCTTTGCCCTGGGGGATGCCGTCGAGAACGTCGATGAGCACCACGTTGGCCAATTCTTTCGAAGCGATCCAATGAGCCGTGGTCGCGCCCACATTGCCGGCGCCTACAATCGTTACTTTCTTACGCATGAATCTATTCCTTCCGTACGAATTTCACTGGGCTGCCGACTTTTTGCGCCGGTCCACCATGTTATCGATAATATGTGTCGCAAACTCGCTGGTTTTTACTTTGGTCGAACCCGGCAGGAGACGCTCGAAGTCATAGGTCACGAACTTCTGCTGGATGGTCGCCTCCATGGCCGTCTCGATCAGCCGCGCGGCTTCGCTCCAGCCGAGATGGTCGAACATCATGACGCCGGAAAGAATCACTGAGCCGGGATTGATAATATCCTTATCTGCGTATTTCGGCGCTGTACCGTGCGTAGCCTCGAACACGGCATGCTGATCGCCGACGTTCGCGCCCGGAGCAATGCCTAACCCGCCAACCTGCGCCGCGCACGCGTCTGAGATGTAGTCGCCGTTAAGGTTGGGCGTCGCCAGAATGTCGTATTCGGCGGGACGAATGATGACCTGCTGGAAGATGGAATCGGCAATGCGATCGTTGATCATGATCTTCTTTTTCCAAGCGCCATTGCCGTGTGATTTGCCAATGGTTTCCAGCACCTTCTTCACTTCCGCGTAGATCTCCTGCCGGAAACTCTCCGGGGCAAACTCCATTCCCGGTTCAACCATAGCAGCGTTTTTTTCGACGGCAAGGCGTGGGTTCTTATCCTTGTTGTCCAGGATCCAGCTTTCACGTTCCGTAACCACCTGATCGCGAAACTCTTCGCGCGCCACCTCGTAGCCCCACTCGCGGAATGCGCCCTCGGTGAACTTCTGGATGTTGCCCTTGTGCACCAGCGTCACCGAGCGCCGCTTGTTCTTGATGGCGTGCTGGATGGCCATGCGCACCAGCCGCTTGGTGCCGGTGATCGAGATAGGCTTGATGCCGACTCCGGAATCTTCGCGCACGCGCTTCTTGGTTCCGGCCAGCATGGTGTTGTTGAGGAAGTCGATGAGCTTCTTGGCTTCGGCAGTTCCCTGCTTCCACTCAATGCCCATGTAGACGTCTTCGGTATTCTCGCGAAAAATGACGATGTTGAGCTGATCGGGATGCTTTACCGGAGAGGGAACGCCTTGATAGTAACGCACGGGACGAATACAGGCATAAAGGTCCATGATCTGGCGCAAGGCGACGTTGAGAGAGCGAATGCCGCCGCCAACCGGAGTCGTCAGCGGGCCTTTGATCGAGACATGGAGATCGCGGACGGCGTCAACCGTCTGCTGGGGAAGCCAATCGCCGAACTTGGTAAATGCCTTTTCTCCAGCAAAGACTTCGAACCAGTGAATCTTGCGTTTGCCTCCGTAAGCACATTCCACAGCCGCGTCAAAGACGCGCGCCGAGGCGGCCCAGATGTCGCGACCCGTTCCATCGCCTTCAATATAAGGAATGATGGGATTGTCCGGAACCTCCAGCTTGCCTCCGCTGTAGGTGATGGGCTTGCCACCAGCGGGAAGCGAGATTCCGTTGTATGAAGACGTCATGAATCCTCCTGGAGCCATTTTCTCTCATAATGCAAACTTTCTAAGTTAACATCCTCGGCGGAGAGGGCGCAATGCACCTGAAACCAGGGTAGTGTCAGTTTGAAATTTCAGGTTTAGGTTTACTTAGTGGATCAGTTTGGACCCTCGCCTCCCTTGAGCGGGTAAGCGTGATGGTACGATTACCACGATGTGGACTTGGAGACGAAAACCAAATCGAGAGGGATTCCCGAAGGGATTCCGGACTCAGCGCATAGGAGTCACAGACGCAAAGGCCATCTCCGAACTTCCGGCTTCGGAGATCGCGAGGCACCTTCGTGAACATCCTGAAATGGCCGGAGCCTTACTGTTTGAATCCTACGACAAGCGATTCACTCCGTCCTCTTTCATCGCTGAAGGAGGCGACGGATTCAAGGTGGGTTGGTTTACAAGGGCTGCTCAATACGAGTGCGTTCAGGAATTCTCCGATTTGGCAGATGCGGCTACTGACTATCTCTTGTTCTCGCTGGGTAAAAGTCGATACACGCCACCCAAGTGATGGAAATTCAAACTGAAAAATCCATACGGACCCACTACGGAAACCAGCAACAGGCTTTATCATTTGTGTTCGGTTCGGCTAACCAAGGGAGCGTCTTATGAAGCGACACCTATCCTCAATCATTCTGTGCCTGATAAGTCTCGGCTGCATCGCTTCAGCTGCCGACCGTCCTTATCTCTACAAAGTCACTCTGGTTCAAGCCGCGCCGCGGAAGCTGCTGGAACTAATCGACCTCTACAAACAGCGATCGTCGGCGCTGAAAGATGTCGACGAGGCTCCTCTGTGGATGCGCCACAGCCAGGGCGATCACTGGGACCTCATGATTCTTCTTCCCATGGGAAGCTACAACGAGTACTTCGAACCCCAGCGCACAGCCAAGCGCAATTCCCTAACTGGCGGCTTGGCCGAAACGCTCAAGGAAGACATTGCCTGGCAGGAAGACCTCTTCAGCTGGGGCCCTCCTCTCGCCGATCTGCGCAAAGCCTTCGCTGACGGTGGGTTTTTTCACGTAGAGATGTTTGTTTCGCTGCCCGGTAAGTTCGCTGACCTATATAAAGAGCGCGAGATGGAAAATGCATACGCCAAAGCGCTGAAGGAGCCGGAAAACTTTATCTTTGTTCGCGATCAGGGCGCGGCTTGGGACATCTTCACTATCGGCGTATTTCGCGATTTAAAGCACTACGCCGAGAGCGCCGACATCCCCGTCAAAGACCAGGAAGCTGCAGCCAAGGCGGCGGGTTTCGAGGCGCCGGGCCAAATCGGTCCCTACCTGCGCCGCTTCATCCGCGAGCATCACGACACCTTGGCTGTAGCCGTGAAGTGAAGAGCGTCATGGCTAGATCGCCGGAATCGCCCGTGATCGCCGGAATTTGCGGCTGTCATCTCGACCGGAGCGCCACGGAAATCTTGTCCCATCAAGAAATCGCTGGCGCGGAGTGGAGAGATCCAGAGGAGGTATCCTCTGCGATGCCGCTTCAGGGAGTTCTCACGGAAATCTAGCCCTCAGCATTAACGAAGAGCAACGGCAAACAGGACAATCCATGGGGAGAACTCCCTGTGACAGCATGGTAGACGACGCTGCCTCGGGATCTCTCCGCTCCGCGCGATACACTCCTTGTGGGAACCAGATCCCTACGGCGCTCCGGTCGAGATGACAGCCGCAAATTCCGCGCGATTCCGGCGATCTAATCGTTATCCCAGAAGCACACGCTCAAAGATCCCCCGCACGCGTATTGCAGTCTCTTCAAGCTGCGTCTGCAGGTCTCTTTTCGGATCGCGCTCCAGGATTCTGTTCACCAGCTTTTCGACTGTACTACGCGCGTGTTCGGCTTCGGGGAGTTCGGGGCGGGCACGTCCGGTGACCAGGCGGATCAGGTGATCCACCGTCCGATACAGCACTGCAGCTTGCAAAAGTTCCTCACAGATTGCGTGATCCAGAACGCCCATTTCTGCTAAATGGCTTAGACGGTCGATCGTGTTTCCTGGGACGAGAGACGGGGATCGCAGCACGAGATACGACGCCAAGAAATCGATGTCATAGAACCCGCCCCTCGCGAGCTTGAAGCTGTGCGGATATCGGTTGGATTTCTCCAACCGCCCGCGCATCTCCATTACCGCGCGAGCGAAGCCCGGTTTGCCGGCGATTTCCATAATCTGCTTCGAGGCCCCGGACAGTACCTGGGCCGCAAGATCCTTCCGTCCCGCAATAAAACGAAGCTTGGTATAAGTGAGTGCCTCCCACGGTTGGGCTTCCCTGGCGAGGTACCGCTCGATTTGCCCCGGCGTAAACACCAGCTCACCGGCGGCTCCGCGCGGGCGCAATCGAGAATCAACAGCAAAGATATTGCCTTCGCGCGTGTAGGCGCTGAGAGCGTGGACCAGACGCTCGGCATACAGGCGCGCTTCGTCTTCACCGGCTTCTGCGGAGCGCACAAAGAGAAGATCGGCATCCGAGGCGATGTCGAACTCCGAGGTGCCCAGGCGTCCCAGAGCAAACACCGCCAGAGTGCCCTGACCGTTCACGATTTGAAGGGCTTGCTCTACAGCTGCTTCTCCCGCCGTGCTGATTTCACGCATCGATGCGAACGCTGGGCGGGGTGAAAGTACGTCTTTGGCTCCGGCCGCGAAGGCACGCCGGCGGAAGCCGCGACGGAGCAACCGAAGAGCCGGGCCGGGCCCATGCGCCACGTCTTGGGAAGCGGCGGCAGCAGGCGTCCCGCCAGCCTCCTCAAGGTCTCCAGGTACGATTGCCGCGCGGGCCAGATCGCGAACCACATCGGGATGGCGAACCAGAATATCGGTTAGGTAGTCACTGGTTTCCAGAAGCGAGATCGCACACCTTACGGCTTCCGGATTCTCCAAAAGAGGAGCATACCGCTCAGAACTTGTCAGTGCCGAACTGAGGAAGCGAGTCAAGTTTCGGCGGGCGTGCAGATCAAGATCAACGCGAGCCACAACCTCATGCAGAGCCGGCGACTCCACGGCGATTCGCTGCAACACTTGGTCCAGCGTCATCTCGCGGATATTGGCAGGACGCTGGGCCACAATCCTTTCCGCCTCGCGAACGCGCTGGCCGTACCGCTCGCTAGAGAGAACGCGCTCGTAGATTTGCGCGACGCGCGTCATGCAGGATTCGAGCGTGAGCAGAAAGGCAGCCAGATCGAGATCGCGCCTTTGAGGATCGACCGCCCGCTGCACCACTTGAAGCTCCACAGCCTCTCGCGGTAATACGTGCACCTGCTGTCCTCGCTGGAGTTGCAGGCGGTGTTCGATTTTGCGCAACCATTCGTACGTTCCAGCCAGATGCTGAAAGTCGGCGCTGGCCAAGTGGCCTTTGTCGTGAAGTTTTTGCAGCGAGAACAACGTGCCGCTCGAGCGAAGCCAGCGCTCTTCCCCGCCATACACGCGTTGCAGACACTGCGCCAGAAACTCAATGTCGCGAATGCCGCCGCGGTCAAGCTTCACATCGATCGTGCCTTGTTCCTTCCGACCGGCTTGCAACCGGCGGCGGTGCGCGCCCATTCTCTCGCGCGAACGCAACGCGGTGGCAAGCGCGTCAAAGTTTACATTTTCCGTGTAGACGTGGGCCTGGACCCCTTCGATGAATGCGTTCGCCAGCGCTTGATTTCCAGCCGAATGCCGAATCTTGATGAGCGCCTGCAACTCCCAATCGTGGGCGGCGTGGCCGTAGTACTGGAGAGCGTGACGCAACCCGATCGCAGGCTCACCTTCACTGCCCTGGGGTCGCAGGCGTAGATCGATTCGGAACACCGCTCCGTCCGGTGTGGACCGCGACAGAATATCCGTCAAAAGTTGCGCTTGGCGGATGAAGTATTCGCGCAGCCGGCCGGCGTCATCCGGCCCAGTGTCTTCCGGCGAAGCGTAGAGGTAAAGGAGGTCGACGTCAGAGCTGTAGTTAAGCTCATTGCCACCGAGCTTCCCGAGCGAAAGCACAGTAAAAGGGGCGTTCTGCAGCTGTCCATGGGCGTCTTGATATTGGGGATCACCAAATCGCGCGCGCATCTGCGATTCCGACTCGCATAACGCGATTTCAATCAGCGCCTCAGAGAGCGCGGAAATTTCCTCCGTGGTTTCCGCAAGCCCGGCCAAGCCGAGACAATCGCGTAACGCGATGCGCACGTATTCGCGCTTGCGAAACAGCGCCAGCGATCGCGCAATGTCCGCTTCTGCAGGCCGCGCACAGAAGCGCGCGAAGCGGTCGCGATAATCGTCACGAGTCAGCGTTAACTCGAGATGCTTTTGCGTTTGCAAGTCGCTAAGTATGTCAGGATGTTGAACCAGAGTCTCGCCCAGCCAATAGCTGTGACCGAAAACAACGACTGCGTAGTGAAGCAGCTTCGGGGCTTGATCGAGCAAATTGCTCCATTGGCCGGCGTTGTTGCTGATGAATCGTTCTAACAGGCTCAAGGCCTGATCGGGGTTGGGCGAATCGTTCAAAAGCGACGAGAGGGCCTGAGTGACCTGAGCCGGCGCCTGCGAAACGACGCTCTCCAGATCGCGCCGCGCTCGCTCCTGTTCGCGGAACAGGCTCAGGTCGAACGATGGTTCCGAAACTGTGGCGTGATGACCGCTCAATAGGGCCAGGATAGCAAAGAATCGCCGTGATCGCCGGAATCGCGCGTCATCGCCGTCATCGGGTTTTGCTGCTGGCGATCTGAAAAGGAGCTTAGTTGAAAGAAAACGACGGCTGAGCCTTAATAATGACGAGTGGACCGCCAACACAGAACGCCGATTGGCGCGATCTTCCGATCACGGCGATGACGCGCGATGACGGCGATCACGGCGATTCTTCTGGCTTGGCCGCAAGCCGTTCCTGTAGATTGACTCGAAGACTATGAATGGTCCTGCCGAAAGGACGCTCGACGTGAGCGATGCTGCGAGTCGGTCGCTTCTCGACGGCATACGCGTGGTCAGCTTGAGCATCAACACGCCGGGGCCGGTTGCCGCGGCGCGTCTCGCGCAGTTGGGCGCGGCCGTCACCAAAATCGAACCGCCTGGGGGCGACCCTCTCAAGCGAGCAGCCCGCGGCTGGTACGACTCGCTTTGCAAACACCAGACGGTGTTAACGCTGGATCTGAAGAGTCCGATCGAGCGGGCCAAGCTGGATGATCTTCTTGCCTGCTCAGATCTCCTACTGGCTTCTTTTCGACCATCGGCCTTGCAGCGCCTCGGCCTCGACTGGCAGAGCCTGCACCGGCGTCACCCTCGTCTGTGTTTCGCAGGCATTATCGGTTATCCGCCTCCGTTTGAAGAACGCAGCGGGCACGACCTAACCTACCTGGCCACAACTGGCCTGCTCTCGCCGCCGCGTCTTCCCCTCTCGCTCTATGTCGACCTCGCGGCAGCCGAGCGCTGCGTGACTTCAGCACTGTCTCTGCTCCTAAGCTTCTCGCGGACGGGTCAAGCCGGCTGCGAGTTTGTTTCGTTATACGAGTGTGCCTGCGAGCTAGCCCAGCCGCTTCATGCGGGCCTTACCCGCCCCGAGGGATCCTTAGGCGGAGCCTATCCTCTTTATTCCTTCTATCAAGCCAGCGACGGATGGATCGCGATCGCAGCTCTAGAGCCGCACTTTGCGCAACGCCTCCTGTCGGAGCTTGGACTAACATCTGCCAATCGCACCGAACTGGAACGGATTTTTCGTGGCCGCACCGCCGCCGCGTGGGAGCACTGGGCTGCTGAACACGACTTGCCCTTGGTCGCCGTGCGGGAGCCTGGCCACGGCGGAAGATCGGGTGATCGGGAGATCGAGTCATCGGGTCATCCGAGGCCAAGCTAATCGCCGCCTTTCCGGCCGTTCTCTTTCCGATTTGTTCCGATGATCCGATCACCCGATGATCCGATCACCCGATCTTCCCCGCTTGGCTGAACCCAGTCCGTGTTTTCCATAGCAGATACGCAAGAACATATGAAATTTGGTAGGTCCACGAACTTCGTGGCGGCGGGATCTAAACCTGAGCCTTCGTCTTAGAAGCTTAGATTTTCTAGCACGCTGTGGTTACTTTCGTGCAATAATCCTCGCCAAATTATTCGCTCCAAAAAAAGGCATCATTGCGCGGGCAAGCTGGGAAGCTGGATGTATTCGCTGCTCGTGAGCTTATCGGTCAAGGATTCTTAGTTGATTGAGGCAGTTAATTTTTTGGAGGCATGAATGAAGGCGATGAAGAAGTTTTGGGTCGTATTGTCCATATGTTGTCTCATCATAGTCACCCTTCCGGCGCTTTCGCTATACGCTCAGGAAACGACCGGTGGTTTACAAGGCACCGTGAAGGATCCTTCGGGTGCCGTGGTGGCAAGGGCCCACGTGGTCGTCACGGGCACCACGCTCGTAGGGAGCAAACAGGAGAATACAGATAGCAGCGGCTACTACCGCTTCGCCAACCTGCCTCCTGGCAATTACACCATTACGGTGACGGCGAAAGGTTTCTCAGCGACGAAGAGAGAAGGCGTGACGCTTGAGGTCGGGCACCTGCCCAGCATCAATTTCACTCTTGCCGTCGGCGCAGAGACTACTGTCGTCGAGGTCACTGCTGCTGCCCCCGTAATCGACGTGACCACCAACCTCAACGTGACCAACATGACCCAGGATGTCATCGAGAACATCCCTCACGGGCAGTCGTACCAGTCGGTTATTCAGTTCGCGCCGATGGCTCGCAACGAACCTCTGGCCGGTGGGTCTATGAACGTGGGAGCCGGCGGCACCGGCGGCTTCCTGCCCGGCAGCAGTGGCAACGGTTTAGCGGTCGGTTTCTCCATCGGTGGCGCTGCTGATTCGGAGAACGCCTTCCTTGTGGAAGGCCAGGACACGGAGAACATCTCCGGTGGCGCTTCCCAGGCCAACGTCCCCTTCCAGTTCATCCAGGAAGTCCAGGTTAAGACCTCCGGCATCGAGGCGGAACACGGCGGCGCCCTGGGCGGCGTGGTCAACGTCGTCATGAAGAAGGGCTCCAATGCGTTTCACGGCTCGGGATTCGCCACCTATGAAGCCAATGGGTTCGACGGTTCAGCGAACGGCACCTTGCGTTACGATCCGGCTGGAAGTCTCAACACGTCCACTCCCAATCCTCTTGACGCTGCTGCGCAGACCACCCTACCGAAGAGAGACCACTTCAGGAACATCCAGCCCGGCTTTACCCTTGGCGGCCCGATCGTAAACAACCGCCTGTGGTTCTTCCTGGGTTTTGCGCCCGAGTACATTTCCAGGGGTCGAACGGTGAATTTCGCTCCTTCCACTACGGGGAATGCAAGCCTTGGGAACCAAGTCTTCACCCAGGACAACCAGCAGTACTTCACCACGGCCCGCCTGGACGCTGCTGTGACGCAGAAAATCCGTGTCTTCGGTTCGTGGCTCTACCAGTACACGCGTGAGTCCGGGGCCAGCTTGCCCAATGCGGATTCGGTAAACAATCTCCTGAACACCTCGGTCAATCGTCCTTTGTCGCTGTTTTCACACGGCATCGGCTTCTCAGCCCCGAACGCGACTTACAACGTCGGCGCCGACATTACCCTTACCCCGAAGATCGTCGCCACCACCCGCTTCGGCTACTTCTTCAACAACTATCACGACTTCGGATGGCCTACAGCGGGTGTCGACCTTAATTACTCTGTCGGTGGCCTCGGCGGATTTGCTAACTGCACGCCTGCCCCATGTACTCCGAGCGCTCCTCTGCCAGCCGGTGATTTGCAGGTGCCGAATAACTCGTCCACTGCTCCCTTCGATGCCAGTTTCACTGAGGTCAACGCCAGCAAGCACTACCAGTTCAATCAAGACGTAGCCTTCTTCAAGAGCGGCTGGTGGGGTACCCACAACTTCAAATTCGGTTACCAGCTCAACCATCTCTCCAACGTGATCAATCAGCACGGCAACCTGCCCGAGGCATTCATGAACGTTGGCCAGGGGTTGTCCTATGGGCCGGGCACAGCGCTCGGCGGCGCCAACTGCGACCTTCTGAAGGCGGAATGGGGGGTGCTCAAAAAGGACGGGACGAAGAAGAACTGCACTGGCCAGTTCGGCTTTGTGGTAGTCCAAGACTTCGCAACCGTCCTGAAAACGCCCTCCGGCAATGTGGTACCCGCCGTCGATTGGAACCATGCCTTTTTCGTGCAGGATGCCTGGACCGTAGGGCGTGGTCTGACTTTCAACCTCGGCCTCCGTATCGAGAAAGAAGACTTGCCTGCTCCCTCGGGAATCGGGATTAGCAGCATCAGGACCATCAGCTTCGGATGGGGCGACAAGATTGCGCCGCGCCTGGGTGTTGCCTGGGATCCCACCGGCAAGGGCACAATGAAGGTCTTCGCCAGCTACGGCGTGGTCAACGACGTTATGAAACTGCTGCTGGCCCAGACTTCGTGGGGCGCGCAGGGTTTCGAGACTTGCGCCTATCCGCTCGGTCCAAACGCCAGCGGCGGTTTCAACAACTCCGATATTACTCTCGCCTTCAACAGTGCCCTCCGCGCTTGCCCGACGGGTGTGGCCAACGTGGGAGCCAACTTCGTGGGCGGCAAAGTGCCGCAAGTCCTGACCGACGCCGGCACCGGCGTTTCGTTGATTGAAAACGTCAATTTCCGCCCCGAAGAGCCTGTCGTGCCTGGCCTGAAGCCTTATCGCCAGCACGAGTATGTTGCCGGCGTGGACTACCGGATTAGCAAGAACTATGCTTTCGAAGCGCGTTATGATCACCGCGCCCTCGACCACGTTATTGAGGACGCGTCCTTGTCCGACCCTAACGCCTTCGAAATCTATAACATCGTCAATCCTGGCGAGGGTGTGAACAGAACAATTGACAGCTACGCCAAGTTCTTGACCTCTCTTGGTAATGCATTCGGCCCTGGAACAGCCGCGTTTAACCCCGTGCCCCCGAGCGACCCGGCCGCCTTCGGCACCTGTCCTACATGCCCACCCAATCCCAAGGCTATCCGTACCTATGACGGTGTAGAAATGCGGCTGACCAAGTCTATGAGCAACGGCTGGCTGGGAAGCTGGGCGGGAAACATCAGCTACACCTGGAGCCGGCTGTACGGCAACTATACTGGCCTGACTACGACTGAACAGACCGATGGCGGTATCACCGGGCGCAATTCACCCGATACGACGCGCTCGTTCGACGAGCCGTTCTATTACTTCGGCGCCAACGGCCAGTCCAACAACGGGCCTTTGCCGACGGATCGTCCCAATACCTTCAAGGGCAACGTCTATTACCAGTTACCTTGGCACGGCAAACGCATGGCCACAACCATCGGTCTCTTCCAGCAAGCGTACCAAGGCAGCCCGGTGACTTCGTGGGTTGATGTGGGCCTAGGCGTAGGATCCCCCATCGAAGGAACGAACATCTTTGGCCGGGGCAAGTGGGTTGACGCGACCACGGATGGCACAGGCAACATCATCCTTGGCACGCCGCGTGACCGCCGCACACCGTGGTACACCCAAACCGATTTGAACCTTGCCCATTCCATCAAGGTGAACGGGAACAACGAGTCCCAGGTGCTAACCTTTAACGCAACCTTCCTCAACCTCCTGAACCAGCACGCCGTTACTGCGTACTGGGGCGGATTCAACTCGCAGTTCACCGGTAACGCGTTGTTCCAAGGTCAAATTTTCAATGGTGCTGATTTTTACAAGACAGTTGAGCACGCGTACAACGCGCAGACACAGGCCGTCAACGACGGGGTAATATTGCACTCACAATACGGCCAGCCAAACCTCTGGCAGCTCTCGCGTAGCATCCGCCTCGGGGCGAGCTTCCGGTTCTAGCGAGCTGTCGCTTTACGCAAAAAGGAGGCTCTTCGGAGCCTCCTCTTTTTTTAGCTTTGGTAGGCTCTTTTTTCTCTTCTGGTGGCGTTTCTAGGGCAGCACGCAGGCAGTCCCGCCCCGCTTAAAGGAGCCATTCAAAAACCAGGCCCCCCTTCCAAGTTCCTGAGAGCGGCGGTTCGGCCAGAGCGCCATGAGAAGTGCAGGATAGCTTCCCATTCGCTGGCTCAAGGGCTCACGTGCTCTGATCTTCCGCATCACGGCAAACACGCTCGGTGAGGTGATCCCTCGATCTCTCCCTGCGGGATTACCGGCCTCCGCCGTTGTAGCGACACCCTTCCGAGTGTAGGATGGTCGCCGAGCTTTCTTCCTTCGAGGATTATCTTCGAGTGTTCCAGAAAAACCTATTGTCCGGCAAAAGAATCCTCATTACCGGAGGCGCAACCGGGCTGGGCAAAAGCATGGGCCAGCGCTTCCTTGAACTTGGGGCCACCCTCTACATCTGCGGACGTCGCGAGCAGGTGCTGAACGAGGCCGCCGAGGAACTTCGCCGGGCAACCGGGGGCACGGTCAAGACGTTTGTTTGTGACGTGCGTGATAGCGCTCGCGTTGAAGCCATGGTTGACGAGATCTGGAATGACGGTCCGCTCGATGTTCTTGTCAACAACGCTGCCGGCAACTTCATTGCGCGGACGGAGGAGCTCTCCCTTGGGGCTTTTGAAGCAGTGATCGGCATCGTGTTGATGGGAACGCTTCACGTCACTCTGGCCTGTGGCCGGCGGTGGCTCAAACAAGGCCATCATGCTAGCGTTCTCAGCATTACCACCACCTACGCCGAAAGTGGATCGGCTTATGTTGTGCCCTCGTCGGTGGCGAAGGCCGGCGTGCTCAACCTGATGCGAAGTCTTGCGGTCGAATGGGGGCCGCGCGGCATCCGTCTCAACGCCATTGCTCCCGGGCCGATTCCGACCGAGGGCGCTTTCTCTCGCCTCATGCCCGTCAAATCACTCGAGGACCTGGCGAAGAAGCGTAACCCACTCGGCCGCTTCGGGACCCATGAAGAACTTGCCAACCTGGCAGCGTTTCTGGTGAGCGACCAATCCGGCTACGTGAACGGGCATCAGATCGTCATGGATGGCGGCGAGTGGCTCAAGGGCGCCAGCGAGTTCAGCGGACTCGGAGACATTCTTACCGAGGAGCAGTGGCAGGCGATGAAACCGAAGAAGAAATCGCCGTGATGGCACGTGATCGCCGTAATCGCGCGGAATCGCCGTAATCGCACGGAATCGCCGCGATCGGAAAGGCCGCCAGGCTTAGGTGACCGCGCCCTGGTAAATATTTGTCGTGATAAGCATTCTCGTTAAGTTCCCTGATGACGGCGATGACGCGCGATGTCGGCGATCACGCGCGATCCCGGCGATTCCGCGCGATTCCGGCGATTTCTCGACTCGATTCCCAGCTCCCGGTAACATCTAGTTCGTCATGAAAGCCATTCAAGTACAGAAGACCGGAGGTCCTGAGGCCCTTACCCTCGTCGACCTTCCTGCTCCTAAGCCGAAAGCCAGCGAAGCGGTGGTGAAGATCGCGGCATCCGGTGTGAACTTCATCGACGTATATTTCCGCGAGGGCCGCTATCCGTCACCGGTTCCGTTCATCGCCGGCCAGGAAGCCGCGGGAACCATCAGCGAAATTGGCAGCGACGTAAAATCGCTCAAGCCCGGCGATCGCGTGGCCTACGCCGGAGTCATGGGCTCTTACGCGGAGTATGCTGCGGTTCCCGCCGACCGGCTGGTGCGCGTTCCCAACGGCATCACCGATCAGCAAGCCGCCGCGGCCATGCTTCAAGGCATGACCGCCCATTACTTGCTCTACTCCACTTATCCACTCAAGAAGGGTGAGACCACGCTGATCCATGCGGCGGCCGGCGGAATGGGACAGTTGTTGGTGCAGATGGCCAAGAACATCGGCGCGCGCGTGATCGCGACCGCCGGCTCCGACGAGAAGGCCAGGCTCGCACGTGAAGGCGGCGCCGACGACGTGATCATCTACACGCAACAGGATTTCGCGGCCGAGACCAAGCGGCTGACCGACGGCAAAGGTGTACATGTCGTGTATGACGGCGTGGGCAAGACCACCTTCGACAAAGATTTCGAGATCCTGCGTCCCCGAGGCTACTTGGTGCTGTTTGGCGGCGCCAGCGGAGCCGTTGCGCCAGTTGATCCGATCAAGCTCACGCAAAAGGGATCGTTGGTCCTGGCACGGCCGAGCCTGGCACATCATATTGCCACGCGCGAAGAGCTCGAGCGACGCGCCGGCGACGTCCTGGGCTGGATCGCAGCCGGCAAAGTCAAGATTCGCATCGGACATACCTACAAGCTCGAAGACGCGGCGCAAGCGCATCGCGATCTCGAAGGCAGAAAGACAACGGGAAAGCTGTTGTTGATACCGTGAAGGAAGATCGCCGAAATCGCAACGGAATCGCCGGAATCGCGCGGGATCGCCGTCATCGGCAGACGCGGTGAAAATGTTTATCGCGTGCCTGGTCGAATCGAAACTTGCGAGCTTTGCGGTCTGTTCCGATCACGTGCGATGACGGCGATGGCGGCGATTCTTTGCCAATTTTGGCAATCAGATGAAGGAAGAGGTCCATCATTCATGTCCACTTTAGGTTTCATCGAATACGAAAAAGCCAGCGCCGAAGTTCGTGCTGTATATGACGACATCAAGGCGACGCGCAAGATCGATAAGGTCACGAATTTCTGGAAGGCGCTTGCGCACGATCCGGTTCGCCTGAAGCGCACCTGGGAAGACACCAAAGAGATTATGGCCGCCGGCGCGCTCGATCCCCTGGTGAAAGAGCTGATCTACGTGGCCGTCAGCGTCTCCAATCAGTGCGACTACTGCATCGCCGCCCACACCGCGGCCGCCCGAAAAAAAGGCATGACCGATGCCATGTTCAACGAGATGATGGCAGTCGTCGGCCTGGCCAATCAAAACAACCGCCTCGTGGCCGGGCATCAGGTGGAGATCGACGAACAGTTCAAGGCCGTGGGGTAGGAAGAGATCGCCGTGATCGCCGGAATCGCACGACATCGCCGTGATCGGGAACTGATAGTGGTAGCAAACTAGTGCAACCCAACGGCCGTCCACCATTTGCAACCCACTTCACTTCGTATCCCCGCGCACCGATTACGGCGATGACGGGCGATCACGGCGATTTCGGCGATCTTCAAACTACTCGCCGCTATCGGTTTGCGATCCCTCGGACGAGTGCATCACCACAAAGTTACTGCCGCCTCTCGAATAGACCAGCAGCAGAGCATCTTGACCTTGAGCTACACTCCCCAACTCGCGGCGCGCGTCGTTCGCGTCTTGCACGTTGTGACGGTTCACCTCAACGATCACATCACCGCGAGAAATGCCGGCGTTATCCGCCGGGCTTCCCGGCTGGACGTTGGCCACCACCGCGCCATGCACGTTGCCGGGAAGCTGCAGTTGATCACGCATGTCGGGAGTCATATCCATCAGTCCCAACCCCCAGCGAGCTTTGCCATGCGCCTCGCCGGGCTTTGCGGAATCGCCCTTGCGACTGTCCAGTTCCTCGAGGGTGACCGGGACGGTTAGCGTCTTACCATCGCGGACAACTTCCAGGTTGACCTTGGTCCCCGGACGTTGCTGGCTGATGACCACTTGCAACTGTCCCGCGTCCTCGACCTTCTTGCCGTTGACCTGGGTGATGATATCGCCGACCTTCAGGCCCGCCTTGGCTCCGGGCGAATCCTTTTCTACCTGGCTCACCAAGGCGCCGCTCGCATTCTCCACATGGAAGAACTTGACGTTGTCAGGAGTCACATCGGTGATGCCGATGCCGACGCGGGCATGCTCGACTTTGCCGTACTTGAGCAGGCTCTCGATCACTGGCTTGGCAACTTGTGCGGGAATGGCAAAGCCCATGCCCGAAAACGATCCCGAGGGTGAGACCAGGAAGGTGTTGATCCCCACCACTTCGCCGCGCGCGTTGACCAGCGGCCCTCCGGAGTTTCCGGGATTGATGGCGGCATCGGTCTGAATGAATTCGCCGGGCTTGCGCCGGTCATCGGCGAACGGATTCGGACGATTCAGCGCGCTCACGATCCCGCGCGTCACGGTGAAACGGAACCCGAAGGGGTTCCCGAATGCCAGAACGGTTTGTCCCGGCATCAGGCTGGTTGAATCGCCCCAGGGAACGCTGGGGAGGTTGGTAGCGCTGACTTTGATCAGAGCCAGGTCGGTCAACGGATCGGAGCCGATTAACTTCGCAGGCAGAATGCGGCGATCGGTCATGGTGACGCGAATGTCGGTGGCGCCATCGATCACGTGATTGTTGGTGACGATGTAACCGTCGGGCGAAATGATGATACCGCTGCCCAGACCGTGCTCGATCTGTGGGCCGGGACGCATCTGCCGTCCGAACCCGAACGGGCCGAAGAAGCGCTGTATGTCGCCGGGAACTTGGTCTTGATCTTGATCTTGATCTTGGTCTTGTCCCCGTCCATGTCCAAAGATCTGAGTTTTGTGACGCGCGGCAACTGTCACGTTGACGACTGCCGGAGTCACGTGGGCGGCGAGAGTCTCCATGGCGCGATCGAGCGTGAGCAGCGCATTGACGCTGCTGGCATCGAGCGCAGGCGCCGGCGCGGCCACGCTGGCCGCACTCGCCGGCGCAGGTTTCAGGATCTCGTAACTTCCCAGCAATACCGCCAGCGCAAGTGCTAATGCTGTAATCGCGCGACGGCTCGCGAGCAACTTCCAATTTTTGTCTATCCAATTTTTGTCTATCCAGGTCTTCATTTTTTGTTACCTCTCTAAGGATTGCTTTTGTTTAACTAATGAATTAGTTGTTGTGGGCGGACTTAGGTCGAGTCCGGTTTAACGAGTTTAAGTTTTTCTTGGTATCTGCTTTGAAGGCGGATTCGCAGGAACGATCCAGCGAAGCTCCAAGACATGGACATGAACGACGTCGTTACGCGACGATCCAACCTCGCTCTCGGTGACGGTCACGATCTGATTGGTTACGAATACAACCACGACCGCGTTCGCTTCCGATTCGGCATTCACTGTTAGAGGAGCTTCGATCGAATCGTTCGAGGTTGCCGTTAGCTTGCGGATACGCGCCGGCCGCGAAGGTCGCTTCCCAGCCTTCTGAGCCGCGGCGTTTGGTAATGAGAAAAGCGCGGGTACGAGCGAAGGTGGCTTCGAACCCGAATTCAGATCGGCATGCGCCGCTCGGGCGACTCTTTCAGTATCGGGCAAGGAGACTTGACGTCCGGAAACGCGCGCCGCCTCTGCCGGCGTCGCTGCTGGGACAGAAGCATGGACTGTGGCAGCCTGGATCGGCTCGCTGTTGGAAACTCGTATCAGCTCCGGTACGCGAGAGGCCGAGATCGCGCAAAGCAATGCGAAGACGGTCACGATCGGCAAAGCGGGCTTCCACAGCTGGGTACCTCGACGGCGCGCTTGGTCTTCATCTTCATTCAGGATGCTCGCCACGCGCGCTGAGAGCTGGCGCACGCGGTCGACTGCTGCCTGCGCGAGCGAGAACTGGCGGCGCAAGAAACTTTTCTCCGCGACTCGAGCTAAACACTCTGCGTAAACGCGCGCGCTGCCCCCGCGCGCAATCACGTTGTCATCGCACGCCATCTCCCGATCGAGAGCAAGGTTCCTCTCGATCCACCAAACGCCTGGATGAAAGAAGAGGATGGCCTTTACCAGCTTTTGCGCCAAGTTGCTCCAGTCATCCCAGCGCTCGAGATGGGCCAGCTCGTGCAGGACTACGTATTTCAACTCCGTTGCCGCCGGATCTTCCAGGAGCCACGATGGCAGCAGGATGGCCGGTTGCAGGAAGCCGATCGCGCCAGGAACTTGCACCCGGGGCGAAACCAAGATTGTCACAGGACGCGACCTGCGGAACGTTGTCAGCGCCTCTTGCAGCTCGGCACTTAGGACGTGCGACGGAACCTCCGTGCAGCCCCGTCGCAGACGGCGCAAGCTCCAAAGGCCGGCGACAATACGGACCAGCCCGGCTACCACGACCGCTACCCAAGATAAAGTGATGAAGGTGGCCCAGGCCGATGGAACGGTAATCAGCGCATTCCCGACTGTCGCCGTAGGATGATGCGGACGCCACTCCACGCCCATTATCGGCAGAGCTGCGATTCCCATCAATGTCGAAAACCACACGGCAAACCGTGTTCGAGAATTCTTCTTTGGAGCTAACTGCAGCAGCACAGTGATCGCGCCGGCCAGGATCGTTCCTCCTGCCAAGCAGATGAGGATCCAATTCAGCAAGAGCCCCGCAAGCAGGGAGAAAGTGGCTGGCGGATTCATGGCTTCCCTGCCTCCTCGCCTTCGTCTTCGTTTAGCAGTTCGCGAAGGCGCTTCAGCTCCGCCGCATCAATGCTGTTGTCTTGCAGAAGATTGAGGACCAGAAGCTCGTGTGAGTTTTTGAAAAACCGTCCGACCAAATTGCGGACTTCAGACTGGGTTGCCTGCTTCCGCCCAACCACCGCCTCGTAGATGTGCGCCCGCCCATCCTTGGCGTGGGTTACGTACCCTTTCTTCTCCAGAATGCGGATGGTCGTCAGCACCGAGTTATAGGCCAAAGAACGGTCCCCAGGCAGCCCCTGGAGCAACTGATGGACGCTGGCAGGGCCCTTCGCCCACAAAACCTCCATCAGTCTGAGTTCGGCTTCCGTCAAGGTTGGCGATTTTCTCGGTGGCAATCCTGTGCTCCGGGTTTCCCGTTCAGTTTGCTTACTTAACTTAGACGCGGGAAAATAACAAAAGTCAACTAATTATTTAGTTTTATGATACACGCTCTCCCCTCAGGAGAGCAACCATTTCGGCCCATCTGAAGGCCTTTGCACTTCCCAGGGACGCTGTAAACCCGCAACAGGGTAGCGGCAAATAGGGAGTGTCATCCTGATCCCGCCAAGGGATTCATGGGCCTTCGGCCCACCTAAGGAGATGAAAAACATATCACCGGGAGCCACTGATTCTAAGGAGCTTACAAATGTTTTTCGACAGAGCGGGAGAAGGATCTGCTCCCGTTGGGCTTTGGGCGGAGCCGATTTCTCTCCCGCCAAGGCGGGATTCGAAATGACACTGTCGTAGACTGTATGGAATACTCCAACTCTGAAGCTTCTTTAGCCTTTAGCTGTTCAGCCGAGATAGCCGACCTGTTAACTCTTGCATTTTCAACGATATGGGAGATCAATCTTTCTTACGGTGGCCGGCAAGTTTTTCAAGGCGGTCCTGAAGTACTTTCACTGAATCGGAGAGTCCTTGGATGCCGTGGGTTTGCCAGTTCAATCCGTCGGCATCCAGATCCCCGCAGAGGTCCTTCACCATCTGACTGAACCGCCGCAGTCGCTCCGCTGTGAGAAATGAGAGCACAGCTTGGGGATTTTTCCTGGCGTGGCGGGCGTCCATGAGTTCGTTGGTGGTCCAGGCTGTCATGCGCACGTGGTCCAACGCCTGACGGAATTCGCGCAACAACGGCCCTTCGGGAGTTTGTCCAGACTGCAGGCTTCGATCCAGAGCCCGCAGTTCGGAAGTAAGCTCAATCAGCTTAGCGGAAGAAGATCCTGAAGATACGTCGGTCATTGGAAAGGCCCCTCAGCTTTTCGCTTTTAATTAAACGCAAGGTTTCTCAATCCGCGCAAGCAAAAAAACCAAGTTTGAGGCTTGAAGGTCGGTTGTGTCGTCCCGCTACAGTCAGGAAACGCAAGTCGTGACGGGCTCGACACCGCTCTCACACCAGCGCTTCAGTCGAGACCGGCTCCTTTGCGGTCTGCCGATACCACTCGACGGTTTTCTTCAGCCCTTCCTCAAAGCCAACGTCCGGAGTGTATCGCAGATACTTTTGAGCCAAGCCGATATCGGCTAGCGAATGCTTCACATCTCCAGCGCGGGCGTCGGCAAAACGGGGGGCGCCGGAAAAACCGATAATGCCCTGCAGCAGCTTGTACGTCTGTTTCAACGAGAAACGCCTCCCGGTAGCAACATTCATCACCTTGCCCGAAACCTGGATCGCCGGCAAGCCCGCCGCCAGCAGATTGGCTTTCACTACGTCGTCGATGTAAGTAAAGTCACGGCTCTGTTCACCATCGCCATAGATGGTTGGGGCTTGTCCGTGCAGCATTTGCGTGATGAATTTTGCCAGTACCGCAGAATATTGGGAGTTGGCGTCCTGGCGCGGCCCAAATACGTTGAAATAGCGCAGGCTAACCGTCTCCAGTCCGTAAACGGATGTAAACACCTGCATATAAAGCTCGCCGGCGAGCTTTTGCACTGCATAAGGTGAGATCGGATGCGGCGTCATGTCTTCGCGCTTGGGCAGGACCTGGCTGTCACCGTAGGCGGAGGACGATGCCGCGTAGATCACACGCTGGACCTTAGCGTCGCGCGCCGCAACCAGTAGGTTTAGGGTGCCCTCAAGGTTCACCGAGTTGGTCAACTTGGGCTGAGCCACCGACTTGGGCACCGACGGAAGAGCAGCCTCGTGAAATATGCAGTCGATTTCCTGGCAAGCCTCCGCCAGCCCCGCCGGATCCAGCAGGCTGACTTGGCGAAAATCCAGGTGACCCTTCAGGGCTGCCAGATTCTCCGGTTTGCCGGTAGAAAAGTCGTCGATTCCGCGGACCGAATCCCCGCGCTGTACCAGAGCGCGTGCGAGTGCCGAGCCAATGAAGCCGGCAATACCAGTCACTAGGTACTTCCCCATGAACGATAGCTCCCGTCCCTCGCTGTGGACCACGATTTGAAGCTCGAGATTATTCTAATCGGAATCGCGCCGGATTGCCCGGCCTTGCGCCGTTCTCGGAATACAGAACGCTATCATCGGAGGCAGGTGAGAGTCCATGCTGTTTGATTTTGTAAAGCAACGCCTTGTAACTGATGATCAATTGTGCGGCAGCGGCCCTGCGGTTCCAGTTGGTGCCGTCCAATGCTCTCTGGATTTCCTTGGCTTCAGCATCGTCCTTTAAGCCACGCACCCAAGCTTTGAGGCCGCCGCGGGCCGAGACAGGAACCCGTGCTCCATCGCAATCATCGGGCTGGTGAACATTCACTCTTAGCTCTTCAATGGCCGTATCTTCTCGACCCCGCACCAAGTACCGCTTTACAAAGTTTCCCAGCTCGCGCAAGTTGCCCGGCCAAGGATACCGCAAGCACTCCTGCACTAAGCGATCGGAAAGGACCAGGGGAGTTTTGCCGAACTTGTGAGCCAGGTTGTTCATGAAGCAGGTAAGCAACAGCGGTATCTCTTGCCGGCGCTCGCGCAATGGTGGAATGGTCATAGTGAAGGCATTGAGCCGATAGTAAAGATCCTCCCGCAGCCGGCGCTCGGCCATGGCCTTGTGTACGTCGATGTTGGTTGCTGCCAGCACTCTGGCATCGGCGATCATGTTAGCGCGTCCGCCCAGGCGTGAGAACGTGCCATCGCTCGCGCCGGCTCCTCGATACGATCACAGCTCACAGAGAAGGAGCAGGTCCTGGATAAGGGCCTTCAGCCGTTCACCGCTCTCCTGAATTTCGCCCAGCACCTCGTGCTGCTTGTGATTCACCGCGCCTAGCCGGCCAGTGCGCAACAAGTCGGTATATCCCAACATGACAACCAGCGGAGTCTTGAATTGGCGCGCGGCAGATACCAGGGGAAAGAGCTCTTGTTCGACTGGTTCGTGCCGCGTCCTGCGTTCTTTGCGAATCTTGGCCGGCGGACGTACCTCGAAGAACTCACCAAGGGCGTTAGAGTGCGTACCGCTGGATTCCAGCGGATGGTGAGACACGGCTGACTCCCCCGCATTAGTCTCTGCGTTAGCCTTTTCCATAGAATGAAGACGCGCTCATGACGCCCTGCTCTTCCGTAAGGCGTGTGTTTTCTTAGGTGCTATAAGGCATTTATCGGCCATGGAATCGCCCGGGTTAGGCCCGTTTCTAGAAAAATTGATGACAAATAGTCCTCAGCTAGTCTCAGGTGCGGCATCTAGCTACCCGAAATGAGCAAAGCTTTGCTTCCTCGCCGACCTCGGCGCTTTTTCCGTAGCTGGGCTCTCTGCCCCGCAACAAAATAAGCAGCACTGTTTCCAGTATGTTCCAGAGACTCTGTCGCCGGGCAGCTTCGTGGCATAGAACGTGCACGTTCCTCGCAGACGCTGCGGTAGTTCCGCCAGGGCGGGAGTGTCACACCGTGCAGCCGAATGGATTCTCGAATGGAGTCGACACCAATGTCCGCGACGTATCAAGTTTTAACTGTAGGGTTCTCTTCCAGTCCCGCTGAGCGCATGCGCCGCCTGGGACAGGCCATGGGCCTGTGGGATCAGGGTTTCAACTTTGCCCTCTCCTGCCGCCAAATCTTTCGCGGTTTCGACTTTCGCGGTAAGACGACGCTCGAGGTCGGATGCGGCAAAGGGATCTTTTGTCTCTGGGCAGCCTTGCAAGGAGCCGAAGAATCGATTGGCCTGGATCATCTGGCGTCCGACGCTGACGAGGGCCAGAGAGACTTCCAGACCATGGCCGACCATTTGGGGTTATCGAAAGCAAAGATCGTGCATTGCAGACTCCAGGAGTACAACGCCGGCGAAGGCGCTTTCGACCTGGTGCTGTCGGCGGGTTCCATCAATTCCCTCGACGAGAGGAGCTGCATACGCCTCCGCGAATCGCCGCTGGCTTTCATGGCTTACGAAAGAATCTTCCGTCGTGTGGCCCGCATGATGAAGCCGGGCGGCAAGCTGATCATCTTGGACGCGGCACGACACAACTTCTTCGCCGACCTCGGCTTCCGCAATCCTGTCTCGCCCTACGTGGAGTGGTATAAGCATCAACAGCCGGAGTATTGGGCTGCCCTTCTGGAAAATTGCGGGTTTGGCCGCGCCAACATCCGCTGGACCAGCGGAAGGTTCCTGCGCGAAATGCACATTCCCTACATACCCAAGTCCTTCGCGTACCTCGCCCAAAGCACATTTCGCCTGGAGATGACCCGGGTTCGCTAACTGGCATCCCCGTAATTTAGCCGCAGATTAACGCAGATGAACGCAGATTTTTTCTGAAATCCCGAATCCCCGGCTTTGAGCCGGGTGAGGGATCTCTATCAAACCAGGTCATCGGGTGGCCCTCGTTTCACTACAATCGGCCCTTTGCGTACTGACCTTGAGCACAATGTGCAAAACTTTTGCATAGCAGGTCGCCCACTGCGTGGGGCGGCTTTGGTGGAAGAGCGGCTCTTTAGAGCCGCGTTCAGATTGTTCTTAAGATCGTGGCTTTCAGCCCCTGAGGTTGCAGATACGGAAAGCTCACATTCCAGCCTAGTGCCAATAGAAACCAACAACGATTGAGGCGATTGGGGCTTCATGCGGTTCGACTAATTAACGGTCTTCCGTGATTTTGGAAACCAGGGCTGAAGCCCAAACTATGAAACGTTCACTACGCGGCCCTGAAAGGGCCGCTCTTCCACCTGGGAAGTTCGCTTACCGGCTGGCTGGCGGCACTACGCCGTTCATCCGCAGGTATACCACGAGCTGGCCGTAGTGGTCGGAGATATGCCACACCAGCGCCGTCAAAGCAGAGAGACGGTTGGTGCCCCAGTATGGGCCGGGGTTGGGATGGAGGATGTTGTCGGCGCTGGTATCGGAAATGGCTTTGTCAGCCAGCCCGAACGAATCCTTGAGATAGGCCAGAATCTCGGCTTTGGTCTTGGCGGGATTGGGACCGCCCAGATCGCAACGAGCCGGTGGTTTCTCCCCCGCCATTTGCTTGGCCCAGGCCTCATTGGCGCACGCGACGTGCTTCACCTGCTCGCCAAACGAGCGCACGTTTTTGAATTCCCCTTGCGTCGGCTTGAAGGCCCACTTGTCCTCAGGCATGGCTTCCGCCAGCGAGGTGAAATCATGCTCGATGCTCTTCCAAATGAAGTTAATGGAATCCGGGATAGTTTTCGGTTCGGCTGGACGCTGCTGCGCGATTGCGATTATTGGCTTCATTAGCAATGCAGCCGTTATGAGTACACCAAGCAAACTCTTCATCACGTCCTCCGTTTCGCGTGCCCTGTTGAGGACAGCTGGTTATAGTACCGGAGCACGACGACCGCAACAAAGAAAAACGGAAAGTCCAACCACTGATCAACGCTGATCCAGCTGTTTATGGAATCGCCGGAATCGCCGTGATCGCGCGTCATCGCCGTGATCGCAAGAAACCAGATTCCGGCGATGTCGGCGATCCCGGCGATGCCGGCGATCTTTTGTCATTGACATTGTTCCCATAGCCGGTTTACATTCCCCATAGACTATCTATGTAGGAGACCTATGGTACGCCCGGCATCCAAGAATGAACTGCTCCCTGGCACGCTGGACATGCTGATCTTGCAGACCCTGACGCGGGGAGCCATGCATGGCTATGGGATTGCCCAGCACATTCAGGTCATGTCAGACGACGTGCTGCAGGTGGAGGAAGGCTCGCTGTATCCGGCGTTGCAGCGGCTGCTGGTGAAGGGGTGGGTTAAGGCGCAGTGGGGTACGTCCGACAACAATCGCCGTGCGCGGTACTACACCCTGACTGCCTCCGGCAAAAAGCAACTCGGCACAGAAGCTGACAATTTTGCGCGCATGATTCAGGCGATCGCCCGCGTCATGCAGACGGCTTAGGAGCGGGCATGGCAAGACTTGGAGAGTTTTGGCGCAGAATGGTTTTCTCTTTCCGCCGCAGCCGGATGGATCGGGACCTGGCTGAGGAGATACGCGATCATCTTGCGCGTAAGGCCGAAAAGAATGCCGCCTCCGGCATGGCGGCCGATGAAGCTCGCTATGCGGCGCAGCGGCAGCTCGGTAATTCAACTCTGCAACAGGAGCAGAGCCGGTTGAGCTGGGGATTCCCCGTTCTGGAAAGCCTCCTGCAAGATGTGGGCTACGGCATGCGCGGTCTGCGCAGAGCGCCGGGTTTCAGCACAGTCGCCACTCTCACCCTCGCACTAGGGATTGGAGCGACGACGGCGATCTTCAGCATCGTCAACGCGATTCTCCTGCGCCCATTGCCCTTCAAGGATTCCGAGCGGCTGGTCCACGTGTGGACCAAAACCCCCATATTTCCCGATGTCAATCTCGGAGTATCCAAACCGGACTTTGACGACATCAGGTCCCAGGCGCGCAGCTTCGAAGCCATGGCCTTGTACCGGAACCTACCGATGAACTTGAGCGGCGCGGGCGAACCTGAACAGCTGGCCGGGGCCGGGGTCACGCCGGGCTTCTTGGCTCTGCTTGGTATTCATCCCCAGCAGGGACGCGACTTTCAGGCCGATGATGAGCGGCTCAAGAACGGAAACGTTGTCCTGATCAGCCACGGGTTATGGCAAAGAAAGTTCGGTGGCGATCCAAACATTGCGGGTAGACCGGTGACGCTCGATCAGAAACCTTATACGGTCGCCGGAGTGCTGCCTCGGGAGTTTGATCTTGGCTATGATGCTCTGGTCCCGTTAACAATCAATGATGAAGAGGCAAAGACCCGCCGCGACTGGTTGTTCTCCGTGTACGCCAGACTGAACCGGGGGACAGGCCTGCAGGTCGCGCAAGCGGAGCTCGAGAACATCTCGGCGCGTCTCTCCGCCCAGTACCCGAAGGAGGACGCTGGTATTCATCTGAAGGCGTCGTTGCTGCAAGGAGAAACCGTCGAGAATGCCAAGACGGGACTCACCGTGCTTCTCGGCGCCGTGGGCTTTCTGCTGATGATTGCTTGCGCCAACGTGAGCAACCTCATCCTGGCCCGGGGAACACAGCGGCAAAGAGAGATCTCCGTACGAGCGGCATTGGGGGCAAGCCGGGGAAGGATTATTCGCCAGTTGATGGTGGAGAGCCTGCTGCTGGCTTTGCTGGGCGGAGGCGCCGGTCTATTCATCGCTGTTTTCGGCATCGACGGCTTCAAGGCCTTTGCGCCCGCCGAGGTTCCCCGCCTGAACGAATTACGAGTCGAACCGGCGATCGCCTGGTTCGGTCTCGTCATTTCTTCCCTGGCCGGAATCCTTTGTGGATTGGCTCCCGCTCTTCAGACCTCACGCTCCGATCTGGTCTTTGCTCTCAAGGATCGGATTGCCGGTTCCGTCGCCCGAGGCACGCCGCGCTCTTTCTTGCGTAGCTTCCTCGTGGTCTCGGAAGTGGCTCTGGCTCTGGTGCTCCTAGCCGGTTCGGCGCCTCATGGTGCAAAGCCTGGTGCGGACGCTTCGCGTCGATCCTGGCTTCCGCACGGACCATATCCTCACCGCGGAGGTGAATCTGCCGCAGACACGTTACTCCTCAGACCAAGCCCGCCAGATGTTTGCGCGGCGTTTGCTGGATGAGCTGCGCGCCCGTCCGGACATGGGCCAACCAGCGCTGAGCGACTTCGCGACTCTGAGCAATATGATGAACATGTTTTCCTTCGACCCGAAGACTCTCGGTGTTGACGAGAAACCGACGACCTTGCTGCTCAAGTCGGTCGATCCAAATTACTTTGCCGCGTTGGGAATCCCTGTGCTTTCCAGTCGCGTCTTCGACGATCGCGACACGGCCGACGCAACTCGCGTGGTCGTAATCAACGAGGCGCTGGCGCGGCTCTACTTTCCCGGGCAAAACCCTCTGGGAAAGATTTTGCCGCTTGGAACCAAGCCGGAAGACCACCGGCAGATTGTCGGCGTTGTGGGCGACATACGCGACGTTGAACTAAAACAAGAACCCAGGCCACAGTTCTATTTGCCGCTACTTCAGACCTGCTACTCACCTTCCATCCATGTGTACCTGCGGACCAAGGAGGACGAGCCCGCTCAGCTGGCCTCCGCGTTGCAACAGGCAGTCTGAGCGGTGGATAAGGATATGCCCGTGACCCATATCCAAAGCATGGCGGCGATCATTTCGCAGTCGGTAGCTGAGCCGCGATTCCGCACCTGGTTGTTGTCTGCGTTTGCGCTAGCCGGACTAACGCTGACGCTCATCGGTATCTACGGCGTCATTTCCTATTCGGTCGGACAACGCACACAGGAGATTGGCATACGCATGGCTCTGGGCGCGCAGCCGGAGAACGTCCTTCGACTGATTCTTGGCCAAGGTCTGCGCTTGGCCTTGCTGGGCACAGTGACCGGGCTCATTGGGGCGTTCGCCGTTACGCGGCTGGTCGCCAGCGAATTGTTTGGCGTTAAGCCGGCCGATCCGGCAACGTTGATCGGGACGGTGCTGCTGATGTTCGCGGTAGCGTCGCTGGCCTCCTACATCCCGGCGCGCCGGGCAACACGCGTGGACCCAGTGATTGCGCTAAGACAGGAATGATCTTAGATCGCCGGAATCGCCGCGATCGCGCGTGATCGCCGTGATCGGAACTACGCCGCAGGCTTGATTCGGCCCGGACGCCTTATCAAAGATTGCCGCGTAAGCCGATGACGTGCGATGTCGGCGATCACGCGCGATTCCGGCGATTTCGGGCGATTACGGCGATTCCACCTGCGCTGAGGGCCAAGAGAAATCGTAACTGTAGATTTCAAGGGCCGCGCCCAGCTGTTGTCCCGGCAGTCTCTCATTGACTCTGACGACGCGACCGCGACACTCCACGAGCATGGGGCCGGCGCATGAGTCAGCATTTCAGGAAGAACCAGAACGCATTCCAGTTCCTGGCCGGGTTGCAGTCGTGCACGAGTATGGAGATAAAGACCCCGCGGGCTGACGTTTAGCGTCTCTCCCAATTCAGGATTCTGGCCTGAAGGTCGAATACGCACAAGAACTCCCAACGGCAGGCGTGCCAGCTTGCGTCGCTCCTGATGATTCAACCGCTTCTCCCCCACGTATCGGCCGGCGATCATCAGTGATCGATGAGTTTGCGGGAAGCAGCCATCATTACTATCTTTTCGAAAACGATGGAAGACTTCCCGGCTGCGCACGGGTCCACGCGGCTTATGCAAGGCAATTGCCAACTGATATCTCCTTTGCTTTCTTACCCTTGGGTTTTCATCTCCCAACCGGAACCTGCGGTAAGTCCCATGGCCTGGGACAAACAGCAGAAGACCAAGCGTGACGCTATCGCATATAGCCCTATACAATTCCATTGTTTTCAGACACATAGGGACATTCCAAACACATCCCTGCCGTGTCCAGCATGTTGCCAAGGTTATGAAAAGGATTGCGCACCTTTTCCGCTTCACGTTCGGCGACCACGCTAATCGCAAGCCGCCAAGGGCTGACTTTGTCCAAGGTTTCAAGCCGACGACTCCTAGTCCGTACGCGACGGAAGACGCGCTTGGTAAACGCGCAGGGCCCCAAGTTTGTTAGTAGGGATTTATCCAATAATGCGGATGTCGGAAAGCTGATTCTGAGGTCTGGTTCAGCACTTCTGTAACGTATCGATAGTCTGGATTCGGAGTTATGATTTTGTTGCATGGCGAGCCGGCCAACACTGGAGCGGCGCCCACAACGTGGCGCGAAATCGAGCGAGGAGAGAAGCATCTTCCGCCGTTGGCAGCGCTATCGCCTGAATCTACCCATTCGCATCATCGTCCAACGGGACGACGGAACCCGCATCACCGAGGGACGCGCGAGCGATATTTGTGAAGGCGGCCTTCTAGTATTCGCCGGGATGGAGCTTCGCAGCGGCGAGAAGGTCTTAATCGAGTTCACGCCGCCCTATTCCAGCGCGCCGGTGCGCGCGCCGGGAGTGGTCCGGCATCGCCGCGGATACAACTACGGCGTGGAGTTCCAGCCGGAAACAACAGCCGACCAGGAACAGACAACAAAATTCCTCAGCCTGGTGCAGCTGGCTGCGGGTGACGTCACTCGCTAACGCTTGGCAAGCACTTCCATATTCCTGTTTCAGAGCTTCCTTGGCCTTTTGACAGTCCGTTCCCGCGGCTGATAATCTGAATTGGCCTGCCTTGATTCGCGTCCCCGTCGTCTAGCCCGGCCTAGGACATCGCCCTTTCACGGCGGTAACACGGGTTCAAATCCCGTCGGGGACGCCAGAAAATCAATGACTTAGAGGCATCCTGGCTGCAATTCCCACAACACTCCACAACATTCATCAAAATCACGCGTGAAAAGCAGTACCCGTGCGCATGATCAGGTTCGCCAAAGCTGCTTTGTGCCTGGCGTTTGGGTGCTTCTAGTGCCTGCGTGTAGCCGTCCATCGTGGTCTTGAAGGAGGCATGCCGCAGGAGTTCCTGGACAACCTTCGCGTCCACGCCCAGCGACTTGATCAAAGTCGAGAACGTATGCCGGAAAGTATGCCAGCCGATGTTCTTGTTGATGCCGGCTCGCCGCACTGCCGGCTGAATGTAGTACCGCATGACAGTGGCCAGCCACAGAGGCTGACGACCCTGCTTTTGGGGAGAAGCCCAGACCCAATCGTGAGGAGCCGTGTAAACGCTTTCCCGGCGCCACGCCATGAGCGCTTGCGCAATGTGCTCATCGATGACAACGGGTTTACGCGATGCCTCAGTCTTGCAATTCCCGATTGCCTGGTCCACCACTGATCGCGCAATGTTGATGCGGAGTTCAATGAAATCCAGGTCGCACCACTGTAAGCCCATCAGCTCGCTTCTTCGCATTCCGGTCAGAGCGTCGCAGACGATCATCGCCCGCTCCCGCAATGCCAGCTCATCAAACAACCGATGAAGTTCGGCGACTTCAAGCAACACCGGAACTTTCTCGCGCTTGCCCGATTGCCGCACGGCGGTGATAGGGTTTCTGTCTGCGAACTCATATCGGATTGCATGACTGAAGATCCCTGACATTGTGGTTTCTGATCTTGCATTTGCTGCCGTTACTGAGTTCTCCGAGATTCCGAAGCCACTGCTCAACGGCTATAGGCTTGATGTTGTGCAGGTACTCGCTTGCCCATTTCGGAAGAATCCAGCATCTGAGATAACCCAAGTAAGTAGTCCGGGTTTTCTCGGTTTTGTTATCCGCAAGAAGTTCAGTCTGGCGGTAATGGTCAGCCAGGTCTTGGAACGTCATCAACGCCGACCTCGGATAATCACGGTTGATGTTCGTTCGCAAGAGCTGGATTCGATTTAGAGCCTCCCGCTCGGTAAGAAGCTCGTCGACTTTGCCGACTGTGAGAGTCCGCTGGTGTCGCTTGCCGTCCAGCCCGCGTTCTCGCCATAAGAATTCCCACACGTCAACTCCTCGCTTTCGCTTCGCCCTCCTGAGATGCCCGTCTTGATACCGTTGCGCCATGTTCATGTTCCTTTTCATTGGCGCACGGGCGGGTAAGGACTGTTTACACCACGTTGCATATGCCTGTCCAGTTCGGAAAGTTTGAAACGCCATTGGCGCCTTTTGCCTGTACCTAGAGCGTGGGCTGGCACTGCCTGGGTACGTGCCATCCGGATGATTTTCAACCGATTTATCTTGAGAAACGCTGCCGCTTCTTCTGGACCCACATATGGCTCTAGTTCGTACGGATTCATCGCCGGGGCACCTCCAGTTCCCGAACGTTCGTTCAAATCGCTTGGGTGATTTTCTGAGTCTTTCCAATACTCCCATGGAACGGGCGGGCAGCTCTGGACAACCGGTGTGGGATTTTTTTTCTGTCGTGTCCGGCCTGCGCCGGACCGCGAGAATTACGTTTTCTTCTGTCGTGTCCGGGGCACTGCGGACGCGAAAACACTGTTTATTCGGCTGAATTGTCCGGGTCGGGGTTGAGAGCCTTCTGAAATAGTGCCTCATAAAAGTTTATGCCGACACCGGGACGCTCCCTTGCTTGTTCCTCTGCGAGTTTCGCGAGTGCCGGGAATCTTGTCTGAAATCTTTCGCACAAATGCCTGATCTGATCTTCGGTTACGTCATTATCAATGTCGTAGGCCATGAATCCCGCATTCACAAAATCCCTAATGTCCGCATGCACAGATTTTCTCATCCAGTGTCCACGCCATCGTTCCGGGTAAACCGATCGAAGGTGGTATGACATGCACAGCAAGTAGAACGGTCGCAAGCTGCCTTTCGTTCCGGCGTCCTTGAATGATTCCAATGCAGTTTCAAGGTAGTCAGCATAACGATCAAGGTGCCCTGCTTCCGGCTTAAATTGCTTTCCAAAAAGATCTATGCGCTCTGAAGTTTCCAGCCGTTTTAGGGTCTTCGACATTTTTCTGACTTTGCTGATGTAGTCCGGAAGAGCCGCTCTCAAGGATCCTCGAGTGTCGTGAGAGACGGCTGGGGCACCCGGCAAAATCCCGGGAATTGCCAACACTCACGAATGAGAGGCTATGCTCCAGCCGTTTTGGCACCTGCCGTCTTCACCAATTGCAAGCAAATCCGGTCATCGAGAGCCTCTGCCACATCGAAACTTTTGCCCTCGTATCGCTGCAGCATCGATCGCGTCACCGGGTTACCCGGTCGCGCTTTGGCGGAAAGGGTGACGCGCTCCCCTGGTTTTGGAATTCTCGTGCCCTGACAAGGCTTCAGGCCTAAACCGCCGGCAGACGATTCTATTACTTCAGCCTCGGTTGGGGGATTATCTAGCCCCTTCCAGTGCAGTTGAACGCTGACACGCTCGTCGCATGTTCGGCGGGGCCATCGCCTCCTTTCCTTCTGACGACTTGCGGCGAAGGTAAGGGCACGGTGTACGTGCGCGAACCAGCGCTCGCGGCCCTTGAGAATCTTCCGACCGAGCTCCAGCCGGTTCTGCCAGCGGTCATCGAGGTGATCATGGGCGGCATCCGACGTGTCCCACAGTTTCTCAAAATGACGGCGCAGCATCTCGAAGGTTCCCGATAAGGAGCCTTTTCCAAATCGGAACACTGGCATATACGGGCCGAAACGACGATTGTCCGCCGTTCCCTTGATTGGCTGCCCAAAGGTGTACGGCTCGAAATATGCCATATTGTCAACTATAACCATCCAGCAGTTGGGATTATGAGCATAGTACTTCACGCGGTCGGTAAGAAACTCCGTCTCATTCAGCAAGCCCAACGTATCGGCGCAGTCTCTATACAACTGGAGGTCGAAAAGGGTTGCATATTTCCTTGCGGGTTCTGTGCTGCCTCCAATGCGCGACCAACTGCATCCAACCCGCATTCAAGAAACGCGCGGAAGACCGCCGGGCTCCGGAGGGGATCCAGCAGCAGGAGCTTAATCTCCTCGGCCTTTGACTCTCGCAAGAATGGTATGAGGCTTTTGAGACGCAGCGGCTCCTGGAAGGCTATGCCCAAGAGCCATATTCTTTTTTCCGCCGCCTTGATGGACTCGACTATGTCGCGTGCGGCCTTCTCCCTGTCGTCGTAGATCTTGTTCAAGCCGGTAAAGTTGGCGCAACGGGAGAGTTCGGAGAGCCGATGAGAAACGGTATCCGCTGTCTGGTCTATCAACCGGGTAAATGAGTTGAGGAGCAACAGGCGGTCCACGACGTGAACCAGCGCGACTACCACTACAACTAGCAGCAATTCTCTGCGTTCCGGTGATGCCGGAGGAAGCCAGAGGTAAAGCGCCAACAAGGCCAAAAATACGATCAACCAGATCACAGGTTTCAAGACGGGATTAGCGGCAATCTTCTTCAGAATCAGTTTGGCATGAAGGACCCATCTAGAGAGGATCATAAGAGCTCCTTACGTGCAGGAGGTTTGCAGACGACGCCGGAAATGGTGGGTAATGTTATCGCGGCTGGCGGCCGAAATCCAGCAACTTCCAATGGCCGATCGTGATTCTGTATTTCGACCATTCTGTTCCAAGCTTACACCCCGGGGCAATTCTCAACGGTCAAGGATCGCCTCCAGCTTATCCGTGCTCCGCCGCCCCCACCACGGCGAAGGTCGCGATGCCGACAAGCAAGAGAATGCTGGCCACCACGAACAAGGCCCGCGGGTTAACCCCGATCTCGCGCAGGGCCACCCGCTTATTGCTGGTAGCCACGGCCTGAACGTCCAGGCGGGTCTCATTCAGCGGGTCTTCGGGCACGGTGACTACGGAAAGCAGACCCAAAGTGTCTGCCACGTCGCTGGGCACGTCCCAGTCCCAACTCACGACGCCCGGCTCGCCCGGTGGAATGGTGGCGATGGCCCGGGCAGGACCAACGGGTTTCCAGACGCTGGTATCGGCGGGGTCGGCATCGGGGAAGACCTTCCAGAAATCATTTGGCAGGTTGGGATAGCTGTCGCCGGATTTCGCCACCCAAAAGGTGCGTACTTTCACGTTGCTTGCGGGATTGGGGCCGCGATTGATGACCTGCGCGTAAACCCGGGACGTGGCCGCCTTGCGCGCCAAGTTGTTGTCCAACTGCTGGTAGCCGATGAAGTCGATGGCGCCGCTGGGCGTGTAGTCCTTTGTGCTCGCGGGAGTCTGAAAGCTACCGATGCCCAGGAAGGGCGTGTCCACTTTCAGGTCCAGGCTGCTGAACCAGTCCAGGCGATTGGGCAAGTCCAGAGGATTGGCAACGTTGGCCGGCGTAGGGCCGCGCGCGATGTCGGTCACGTTGTCGCGAACAAAGATGTACACGCCGGTTCCGCCGGCGGGGGCGTCCACGGCGCGCTCCCAGACGCTGCGGCCAATGGTGGCCGCGCGCAGCAGGCGTGCCCCGGCATGGAACTGCAGATCGGCGGTGGCAACGTTGGGCAGGTTTTCGTTGTACGCCGTCCATGTGGCGCCTTCATCCACGCTCTTGAAGATGCCCACGTTGCAGCCAATGTACACGTGCTGCGGATTGGCTGGATCGAGAGCGATGGCGTTCACAGCGTTGCTGCGATGGTCTATGGTTACGCCGCCGATGGTCAAGTTCAACGTTGGCCCACCCAGATTCGTCCAGTTCGCGCCGTTATCATCGCTGCGAAAAATGCGTCCGTTGAGGTTGAGAACGTCCGGCCCGCCGGAACCATGTGCTGAACCAATCGCAACATAGACTTTCTGAGGAGACCCGGCCGGGACCGCGATGTCGCTGACATATCCCGTCGTGGGGAGCGTCCGGGCATTGACTGTATATTTTCCGTCGCCCTCGCGATGCAAGTGAACAAGCTGCTCATCTGCTGTGCCCACGTAAGCAGTGTTGGAGTCGGAAGGCGAGACGGCGATAGCCGTGATCACTTTGGCGAGCTGGTTGCCGGTAGAGAAGACCGTCCCATCAGCTTTCTTGATAGCGGTCCATTGATCCCCGCGATTGTCCGTCCGATAGAGCTTGGTGGTCCCCAGGTAGAGAACGTTGGCTTGCGAGGGATCGATGACGAAGGGCACATAGAACGGCGGGTCGTCGGTGGTGTCGGCGGAGCTGATGCCGTCGGTGATGCGTTTCCAGGATCCGTCCGCGCCGGACTTGTCGGAACGGTAGATGGCTTCAACCTTCTTGCTGTCCGTGTTAAAGAACACGTAACTCGAATACCAATATTTGGAATCGGCTGGATCAATCGCGCAGAAGAAACCGTCGCCACCGCGGACTTTGTTCCACGCTGGATGGCCTTCAAAACGCTGTACGCCGTTGTCTTGCGCGCCAGCGAGAAGCAACGACGGATAGGTTGGATGTTGCGCCAGCGAGTAATACTGCATGGTTTCCAGGCCACGGTTGCGATGATGCCACGTGGTCCCTCCGTCCGCGGAGAACCATACGCCGCCGTCGTTAATGGCCCAGACCTTGTTGGGATCGCTGGGGTGATAGACGACTCCGTGCTGGTCAGAGTGGATTCCCGGTGAATCTCCGTGCGGCTCACTGATGACTTCCCAAACGTTGCCGGCAGTAACGGAGCGCCACAACCTAGTCTCGCCAAAGATCAAAGTGCTCGGAATCGTGGGGTGGACAGCGAGTGCCACGTTGTAGTCGGTTTGCGCCAGGGGTTGGTGGGGCGTGGGCGTCGTCGCCTGTTGCCAGGTTACGCCGCCATCCGATGTCCGGAAAATGCCGAAGATCTGCCCGGTGTTGTTTGTTGCATAAACGGCGTAGAGCATGAGGTGGTTGGCGCCCGGGGCCATGGCCAGGGTGATCCGGCTCCCGCTCCCGGGGGCCGGAAGAGATCCCGGTCCGGTGCTGGATAGCCTGGCAAAGATGCTGCCCGCCGCACCGGTCCTGGTCCAGATGGCGTCGTCTGTCACGGCTCCCTTGGGATTCACGGCAATCACGGCGACGTAGAGCTGCGTCTTGGTCGGGTCGGCTTGCGAATCGAGCACGATGCTGGTGATGAAGGTCAAGGCGTTTTTCGGATCCACGGTCACTTGGTTCCAGGTAGCGCCGCCGTCGAGCGATTCAATCAGCCCCTTCGTGCCGCCCAGCAGAATGTGGTCTCCAGCGGCGAGAGTTTCAACCGCCATCGCACTGACCCGCATGTCATTGAGCAAGGGGTCGGAAAGCAAAGTCCAGGAATCAGCGGCATCGTTATATAACAAGACGCCGGAGCCGAAGAAGATTTCTCCGCCCCGGTTGCCTTCGCCGGCAGCGACGTACAACTTGCGCTTCGTCTTATCAGGATCTGTGTTGAACGCCATCGCGCCTACAGCCAGACTGGGCTGGTCATCGGTCATGGGCGTCCAGTTGAGACCGCCATCCGTGCTGCGCCATACGCCTCCCAGGGCTGTGCCGACAAAGACATGTGTGTCGGGATGATCGGGATGAAGCGCAATCGCGGTGGCGCGTCCGGCAACCGGGGCGGTTCCGTCGTGTTCGTAACCGACTTGTCCGTTGATCACGCACGACGGTCCAAGCGGTATCCAGCCGTTGGGAATCAGAGGACTCATGGCTTCTTCTCCTCCCCGGGAGTCAGCCGCAGCCAGCCCTCGCTGCCCACCGGCGGGTCGGGCGGCAACAGAGCGTCCTGCGTGGCGTGGGTCACTGGATCGTTGGCCCACGTGGTCACATCCCTTCGGTGGTCCCAGCTCCAGGTGCCGTTCAGTTCGGCGGCGATGGGCATGCGAATGTTCTTGGGATCGATCAGCACCGGTCCGAAGCGGAAAGTGGGCGCCAGCTTGGCCAGAGCATCACTCACCCACTCGCGGCGCATGCCAATTTCTTTTCGCGGAAGGAAGCCGCAGGTGGCGTGAACGTAAGTATGCGGCTCCATCAGCAGCGTGAGGTTCACGTCCTGGTTGGGATGAATCATCATCACGCCGGAAGTCTCAATATAAGGATGCTTGACCGGCGTGGCGCCGGTTGGCTGGCCGGCGGAGATGTCGGCGGCAAATTGGTCGAAATAGGACTGCGTCAAGTTGGCTTGTTGCAGGAAGCCGACGCCGGGGCCGATCTTGCGCGCCAGTCCGGCGGCCGCAGCGTCGGAGCAGTACAGCTTGGTGTAATCATCATTGACGAAATAGCCGAGCAGCCCGTCCTGCCATTGCGCCAGCGCCCCCAAGCGGACCGGAATGGTTTCGACGTTAGCCACGGTCGGAGCCACCGGCTCACGCAGCTCCAGGCGCAGCCGAGCGCGCATCACCACGATGGGATGGCCCACCAGCAGCGAGAGATGTTCATCGCCCTGGTGACCGAACGGGTCCACCGACCACAGCGTGGAATCGATCACGCGCAACAGGCCCTTAAGTGCGGTGTCTTTGTCCGGTTGCAGGCCGGCATCGACCGCGCCCCAGCGAATCAGGGCGTCGCCAATGTCGCCCAGAAAACTGTTGGGAACGGAGCGCAACGGCGATTGCCCCACGGCGTTGGGAGTGCCGGGCGCGTCCTCCCACAACACGCTGTTGTCGTCGGCGGTGCGGACCACGCCCAGATTGGCACCGTCGATGCCGAAGAATTCCAGGGCGCTGTCCAGATGGTTGGGCATCAGATAGCCGCAGATCGGGCTGATTCCGCTTTGCTTGTCAGTGGCCAGCCGCGCCTCATCCGGTCCGCCCGAGGCATCCATAAAACGCAGCCACAGCCGGGCAGGCGATGTGAAACGCGGAGGCAGAGCCAGCAACTCCGGGCGGCCGGTAACGTCCAGGGGAGCGGTGCGCGTCAGCCTGGCGGGATCGGCGATGGTGCCGTCACTCGATCCAGCGAGGTCCACGAACTGCCCGAAGCTATCCACCAGGCGCAGCCGCAAGACGCGCAGGAAGCCGCTGCGCAGCGCGAAGAACGGCGACGGTACGGTGCCGTCTTTGGTGGTCGACGCGCCATCGCCGGGCAGGCCGCCGCGCAGTTGCGTGAGCAGGCCGTTGCAGCCGCCAGCCAGCACGTCCATGCCTTCGAGCGCGGTAGCGATGTCCTCAAGCTGGCTGCGGTCCGAGCCCGCGACATTTCCCGCGGCGAAGACGCCGGGCTTGAAAGTAAGCGAGTTGATCGTGCTCATGAGCATCTGCGAGAGAGTGGAGGCGGCCCTGGCCGTGAATTTTCCTGAAGCCAGCTTGGCGACTCCGCCCGCGTTGGCAATGTGGCTCAGCGAATCCCGCACCGCCGCGCCCAGCGTAGCGCTGGCGCCTGCGGTGAGCGGCGACCTGCCTTCCAGAGTAAGCGTGTTCGGAGGGTTCGTGGATGGAGGCAGCTTGGGCAAGCTTTCAGTGAAGTCGATTTCGCCCAAGTCCCAGTCCTTGGCGCCTCCGGCAGAGGGAATGAACTGGATGCGCCACTCCAAGTGCACCGGACTCCACGGATGAACCGGCGGCGTTACCGCGATGGGCGCCGGCAACATTCCGGTGAAACTGATTTTGGAAAGCAGCGGCGCGTGGTCCACGCGAGGATCGCGCAACGACCACCAGGCCGTCTGCTCGGTCATCACGTGCGTGGTTTGCAGTGCGATATTCTGCCCCGTGAGCCCGCGCGTCCCGCTTTGCACCATGTGGGCCGATGATCCAGGATCGAGCAGCGCGGCCTCGCCCAGCAACTCTTCACATTCTGGAGGCACGCTGCCGTTCTCCACGCCGCGGTCCAAAATGTCTTCAGGGTGGACGGGCAGCCAGGCAACGGAAGGATCAAACCGCATGAAGCTCTTGATGCACGTGCCGCTCAGCCGGCACTCCAGCAGGCCCTCCGGCGTGTACTGGCCATCAAACCCAAAGCGGAACGAGCGCTTCACTCCCTGCAACAAAATCACCGGGTCAACCGGATGAAAGAGGCGAGGCAACGCGCGCGGGACGTCGACCCACTTGCCTGGCTGAGAGGGTTCGAGCTGCTGCGGATGCACCTGTTGCACGACGGCGCTGAGCCGTCCTGCACCAAGGGTAGATTCCTTGATCACCGACTTGGCCTGGAACACCGGAGGCGCGGACTCCACCAAGGCCCTTTTGTCTCCCAGAGTCGCGGAGACGGTGCGGTTGGGCACGTGCGTGGGCCGATAATAGCGCTCGAAGATCCCCAGGCCCGGAGGGGGCGCCGCGGATGGCGGCGGTGTGCCGATGGGCGGCTGCCAGACGCGTTCTGTGGTCTCTCCGCCCGACATAGCGCCAAAGGCGCTGGTGTGCAGGAGAACATCGAGTCTCGCCTGGCCGTCCGGCTTGTCGAGCTCGGTGAGCGCGCTGAGTTGGAACGCCTCCAGAATTCTTTCTTCGGCGGTGGAGTTGTTAGCTAGCGAGATCAGCTTGGCCATGACTTCTCCCATGGTGTTGCCGATGGCGATCTTCAAGGCAGCGGGATCCGGCGGCCCGCCCTCTTCCCCGGAGAGCGTGCCTTGCTCGTTGCCCGGCCATCCGATGCCCGGCCATCCGATGCCCAGCACCGAGCCGTGATAGAGCGTGTGTTGCGGCCACCACGAGCCGTTGGTGACGTACGGGGGGCCGTCAGGGACGCTGCCGGGTGTCGGCAACATGAAAGAGCGGGCGTCCAGCGCAGCGGTGGCCCGGAGCCGGGCTTTCTCGGACAGAGTGGTCGGGAGTCCCACTTGTGCGGCGTGACTGGCGAACTGCGCCGCGTTGTTGGCGGCTTCCTGGAAGTCGGTATCGGCCAGGGACCATTTCAGGGCCTGCATGCGCGCGTTGAAGTCGGCGAGCGAATGGATGGTTGCGTCGTTCAGCGGATCAAGAGTCTCATCAGAAAACCAGCCGCACACCAGATAAGAAATGGGGCCGGCGGGCACGTCGTCGAGCTGGTCATAGAAGCCCAGGCGGTTGACGACGTTGTCATAGTACGCGGCCCAGGTCATGTCGCCGTGGCCCAGAGCGGTGAGCGACTTCCTGATGCCTTCCGTGGTTGTACCCGGCTCTTTCCAGCCGTCCAGGGCCAGCGGCACGGGGTTCGGATCGCCGGCCTGCAGGATCCATCCGCGGACCGTGCGCCGGTTGGCCACGCCCGAGGGCGAAAGGCGCAGCACCAGCCAGCGGTCCGGTATCGCCGGGAAGTTGGTCTCTGACGTCGTGGAACCATCCGGACGGGTAACGACTTTTGAAGTTCCGCTGGTGAGCGCGTCAGGCAGCGCCCAGTGAAGGTACGCGCCTTTGGGCCGCGCGGCTTCCAGCGGCTTGAACGGAGCGGGAAGCAGGGTCTTGATGTCCACCGGCTCCGGCGCGCCGGCCGGAGGAGCGGACATTCCCGTCTTGGCCCAGGCGCCGCCGCTTTGCCGCACCATCATCACTTCAAGATTCATCGGCACGAGCACGCGCGGAGTGCGCGGCAGCGAAGGATGCCAGGTCGCCGCCACGCGGGAGGAGATGCTATGCGATGCCAAGGCAAAAACTCTGTCGACAGGAATGCTCACAAGACCACCTTCTTCACCAGCGCCTGGAGCGCAGGCTCCTGGACGCGCGCCGCTACCGCGACGAACGGAACGAATGCTCCGCTGCCCATCACCTTCGGACGGCCGCCGCTGCCTTCGAATCGCTGCCGCCACGGCAGGTTGAGGAGTTCTACGGCAAAGTTGGCGCTGCCGGTCTGCCCGGGCAGAGGCGGCGCCTGTATAGCCAGCTTCCGGCGCAGGGCGGCGATGCCCAGCACATTGGGGTTGGCGAAGCGCACCGGTATAGTCACGTCCTTGCCGCCGAGCGCTGTGCCGTCGGGGCCGCGACGGAACACGGAAAATTGTCCGGAGCTTCCATGCACTCCGAACTGCACGCCATGATGCGGCTCTTCACAGACCACCATCTGCGGCACGCCCTCAAACAGGGCAATCAGCACGCCGGGCGAGAGACGTTCCAGCCGCATGGTGCGAAGTTGAAACTGCTTTTGGGCATCAGGATCGTAGTTGCGCGGCAGGACGCGGTTGTAAGCGCGCACGTCCATGTGCGGCCATCCACTGACCGCGCCGGAGCGGAGCAAAAAGCCGGTGATCACGTTTGCCGGATCCATCGCCAGCGCGGCCTTCATGGTCAGGAACGTCAGGCGGCTGCGTTGCAGGTCGCGGACGCCGCGCTCCGTGAGGTCCAACTGCTGGCATACCGCGGGATGATGCGCATGATGATGCGCCTGCTCGCGAGTGCCGATCTTGCCGACCGCGATGGCCCCGTCCACCAGGCGGTCTGTCCACGAGCGGTCGATGTAGAAAAAACGGATGGATTCATCGGGCAACAGGCGCGAGTCAGGGACCAGATAATCGAACGGCACGCCGATCAGCAGGCGAAGGTGCGCCAGGAAGGACTCCATGTACGGGGGCATCTCGGCTTCCGGCACGGCGGCCGCGACCTGCTGTGGATTGCTCATGCGCGCGCGCAGACTTTCACGTCCAGTGTTCCAGGCTGGTCTCATTGGTTTCCTCCAGTGCGGACCTTTACGTTGCTCAGGATGCGGTCGCGCGAGTTGTTCAGAGAGGTGAGCGCGGCGCTGTGGGCCGCTTCGGTTTCGAGCGTCGTGTTCTTGCGCGGCGTTTGCGCCGGCGGCTTCACCTCCAGGCCCGTCGCGCCGGAACTGCCGCCCAGCATCGTCTGCGCCTCAGCTACAGACGCGAGCCCCCACGCGGCGGTCAGAGCCTTTGGATTCATCCCCAGGGTGCGGCCCGCGGCTTTGAGCCCGTAGCGGTCAGCGATGGGGCCCGATCCGGAGACGCAGCGGCTGATGGCCCCGGCCGCCACCACCGGGGGCAGCGGGACATGCAGTTGCTCCTGGATGGTGGCCGGCAGTTGCAGCTTGATGCTCTTTTGCACTGCCGACAAGGTGGAGGCGCGAGCCGACTGCTTGAACGATTCGCGCCGCCAGCGCATTAGCTCTTGGGCCAGCCGTGCGTCTGCCGCCGCCAGCAGGCGTCCAACTTCAAACGCGGCGGCATACGAAACGTCTTCCGCACCGGTTTCCGGCGTGGCGCGCCGTGCCTGATCGGCGCTGTGATACGGCCCCAGCGGATCCCGCGTCAACTGGAATGGCGCCAGCGGCCCGCGATACCACACGACCTCTTCGGTTCCGCCGCGGTCTTGCAGCGGCAAGCGCAGATGAGCCGTGTCCGTGAGCGCGGGCTGGCCGGGCTTCTGTACCCTGCCCATCATGCCGACGTCAAGGTTTTGCATCAGCTCGTAAAACGTGCCTACGCCTTCGCAGGTGAACTGCCAGCTATAGAGAAGCACCAGGCGGGTTTTGCTTGGCAACACGGTGACCAGCTTGCCGAACTCCAGATCGGGAGAGGGCTCAAGGATCCGTTGCCGCGTGGAGAGTCTGAATCTGACGTCACGGACCGGGGCTGCGGTAACGGTGCGCACCGGCTTGGAGTCCGCGGTGGGCGGCGGGTCGCGCAGGACCAAGTCGGAGCGCTCCTCCAGAGAGACCAGGCAAGCGCGATACTTCTTGCCGGGATTCGGCACGCGGTTGGTCACCACCACCGCAAACCAGCCGTCGCTGCCCTCGACGTTGAGTTCGCGGTCTTCGATGTTCACCGAGCGGACGTGCGCGAGCAGCTGCAACTCTTCTCGGGAAGGCACGATTGCCCTCACCAAGGACTCATCTGCTTCCACCGCGTCGCAAAGAATATTCGGCGGATTTTGCAGGCGGTTGAAAACGTCGGCCGGCACCACGTTTTCCAGCGGCACGTTTTGCAGCAGAGTGTATTCACCTTCTTCAAACAGAAGGAGCCCGACCCAGGGCGCGGGATAATCCGCCGGGAGCCCCTTTCCATCCGAAGGCGGGCCAATCGGTTTGCCCTTATCAAGCGGACGCTCCCAGGGGAGGGTGCGGCGCTTGATAGCGATCTGGGCCAGGCTGTCGGCAAAGGGGCCGTGTCCGTTGGCGGGAGGAAAGACGCCGGCAACGAAGTCCGGAGGCAAGGTGAAGCGCGGCCCGGCAACCTGGAAGTAGATGGTGTTTTTCAGGCTGGGACTGCCGCCGTCGAAGGTGACGTTGGTTGCGGCTTCCAGACGATAGTTGTCGGGAGGCAACGGCGCCGTCGCGTAGTCATACAAGAACATCGAGCCTTTGGGTGGCGGAGCAGGATCACTCATGGCCGTCTCCTAACGATTGGTGATGGTGGCACGACCCGAACCGGCGTGGGCGGCAGCGGTGGCGCCGCCGGCAGGAGTTGCACCTGCACTGAGCCGCCGGGCGAAAGCGGGCCGTCTGCGGTGATTCGTTCCGGAACATCGCCGTGGAAGCGGTTGGCCCATTCGATGGCCTTGCCGGAAAGTCCCACCACGCCGCTGATGCTCCAGCCGGACTTGCTGGCTACGGAAACCACGAAGTGATCAGTCCCCGCAGTGCGACTCGCCACGTCGTAAAGCAGAGTGCGCCTTCTGCCGCCAGCGACTGGAATGGGGGGTGTCGTTAAGGTTGCGTTCTCCACCGCCAGCGCCAGGTCGCCGTCCGTGGCCGCGGCTGTGTCCTGCCCGTCAAGAATGATCATGACAGTGGAGACGGCGCTGGGGAGCCAGGTTTCCGTGGCGGTTTGCTCTTGAAGGATGTCGGCCACGCGCACCATGGCCAGCGAGGCGTTTTGCTTGCGCAAGCTCACGTTGGTCACGCGCGGCAGAATGACGCTGGAGCCGCGGCCGACGAAGGTCGAGGGCGCGATCTTCTCGCGAGAGTCGCCGGCTTGCCAGCCCACGGCAGGCAGCCCGAAGGCCGGCGCAGTGATAAAGCTGATGACTCCGAATCCTGGCGCCGGTGCCTTCACACCCGCGGGGAGCATTCCCATGCAGATGAAGACCACCGTGCTGGTGTTTTCCGGCGTGACGACGCGCTGCGCGTGGGGCAGCATTTCCTGGTCAAAGAGCACATGGCCGCCGCGGTCCAGGCAGATCACGCGGGCCACGCCTTCGCCTTGCACCAAGAATGTGTGACTGTGCTGCGGCGGAACGTCCCACACATGGGTTGTGCCGGAGGGCAACGACACGCCGGTTCCCAGCAGTTGGCTGGCGGCCTTATCAAGATCGGCGCCGTGCGCGGCCCCGGCGAGCATGCCGGTTTCAGGGTGCTGAATCGACCTGTGAGCGATGGCCGCGCGCGTGGCACGCGGCGCGTTGCTTGCGGGAAGGAGATCAAGTCGCGATCCCGCCAATGTCGTGGCCACTGGCGGTGCCATGCGGACCGCGTTGGGTATGGAGACTTTCACCGCGGTGGTCCGGGTGGCCGGCGGAGCGTCGGTGGTGGGCAAGGGACGGCCCTGCAAGGTGGCCCGCAAGCGCGGCCGCTCAAGCGCAACCGGGGGCGTCTCCGGTTTGCGGAAGATGGCCGGCGGCTGCGCCAGGCCCACTGGCTTCATGGTCAGTCCGGTCGATAGAGGCGCGATCAGCGGCGGAGCGGAACGCATCTTGAGCAGCGAACGCTGCGCCATGGAAGAAAGACCCGCGGAGCGCAGGCCCGACTGCTTGCGCAAGTCGGCGAACTGGTTTGTGCCGGCCAAGACTTGCGCTCCGCCAGCCAGCATCTTGTCGCTGCCCGCGGAGGCAATCTGCGCGGAGAGTTGCTCCGCTGCAGTCCCGATGACCTGGAGCCCGGTGAGCACCGGCCCGGTAAGCGTGGCGAAGGGTAGCGGCAATGATCTTTCGGGCAGCTCATCGACCATGCCGGAGATGGGAATAAGCCGACTCTGCCCACGCATGACCGCCGATCCGGTAATACGCAAACCAGAGAGGGCCTGCAGCGTGTTGGCGGCAGCCTTCTGCTGGCCCTCCTCGCTAAAGCGCCAGGTGGCTTCCGGGAACAGGCCGCTGATCTGCTCGATGGTGAAGTGCTGCGCGTCAGTCTGCGCGGGCGTCATGGAGTCGCCGAGAAAGATGCGCATGTCATGAACGCTGCCGATGTGAAGTTTGTGCATCGCCGCCAGGTCGAGTGATGCGGCCCCGTCGGCAGGAGCCGGAGGCGCCAGGAAACTGGAGAAGCTGCTGGCCGGCATGCGCGATTCGGTGGTGAAAGCGAATTCCGCGCGCAGGATCCATGGCTGGTCTTTGCTGCCGGGCGCAGGCTTGGCTCCCGGGGGCTCAGGCGGCAGCAGCCCTTGCGTGATGCGCACCACCACCGGAGTATCGCTGGACGAGCCGGAAGCCAGATACTTCTGCTGGAAGATGTTGAAGTCGGTGATGTAGTTCGGTTTCTGGTTGGGATCGGCGCCGAAGCTGATGGTCACCGAGGTGACTGACAGGTCAACCGTCACATCGGCGTGGAGCTGCGGTCCCACAACGTGGACTGACGCGCCGAGAGAAATCTCCAGGTGCACGTGCCCGCACAGGATGAAGCACACTTCAAAATCAAGCGCGGCGCCGACGGAGACCCCGATTTGAATGTCGTAATGGAACGGGTCCCATGAAATCAGAAAGTTAGCGTACGCGATGAACCAGGCGCGCACGATGTCCAGGTCGTATGCCACTTCCAGGCGTCCGCCGGCCATCACGCAGGAATTGGTGAGAGCGAAGTAGGCTTCGCCCTTGATCGACACCGGGAGTTGGCGCCAGCGGAAGCCAAGGCGCGGAACATCGGGAAATTCCGCGGGCTTGTCAAACGCCGGATGGTAGCCGCCGAGGGTGAGAACAAACTGGCCGCGCGGGAACCACGCGAAGAAGGCAAAGCCGCCGGTCAACTGGACCTGGCGGGCAAAGATGTACGAGTTGTCGGTCAACTGCGCCTGAACGGAGAGAATTCCTTCCGCGGTACTGAAGCGCGCCTTCAACGCCAACTCCACGCTGGCAATGGCCAGGTCTTCCGAGGGCAGCGCCATGCGGCTGACGCCCAGGACGCCAATTTCAAAGCCCTTGTCCAGCGAAACATAGACCACCGCGATGGTGTGCACTAGAACGAACGAGTCGAACTTGACGCCGGCGGCAAACCACAGGCTGCCGCGGCGCGAAGGAATGGAGCCGGCAATCTGCCGCAGCGCGCTCATGGGATCGTTGGCGAAGCCGGAATCGTCGATGGCCTTGACCAAAAGAAAATTCGGGACCTGGTTCATGTCGCCAGGAACCAGCAGGCGGCGGTTGTATCCCGCGCCGCCGCCCAGCCCGGTGACGAAGAAGAACGGCGGTCCACCCAGCGGGAAGTTGAGCGCAACAAAAATGAACAGTGACGTGTACTGGCCGAGTTCATCGGAGGGCCGCGAGTACGCGCCGACGGCGGTCAGTCCCAGGTCGCTGATGTGGACGGTCAGCATGCCGTCATACTCAAGGGGCGGGCCGGGGTTCTTCAGCAGCCCTCCGGCGATGTCCAGACCGCCCTTGCTGTAGGCGACCGCCAGCCCGCGCAGATCCAGCGACCAGTCGCCGGGAGAGGTCAGCGAGCGCAGCGGAATGGTCACGGCCAGTTCATCGGCCTGCACCGTCAGCCCGGCCACGTTGACGCTGCCATCCACCAGCAGCGCGACCGCGGTCGAGGCGCTCAGGATCTCCAGCCCGATTTGATCGATATAAAGAGGACCGAACTGGCGATGAATCCCGAGCCAGATTGCCTGGTCGCTTCCCGCAATCTTGATGATGAACGTTCCGTTGCGGTAGGCGGCAAACAAGTCCACCGTGGGATGCACCGGCTGCGAATCGCCGCCCGCGCTGCCGCCATTGGAATTCAACAGGCTGGCCGCCACCGGGTTGCCGCCCGCGCTGCCGCCCAGCGCCTGGCCGAGAGGAATGCCGAATTGCTCGAGTTCAATTCCGGCGCCAAAGTTTTCCAACGCAATGCCGCCCGTCAGGTTGACGTTGAAGAACAGATATCCTGCCGCGCCGCCCATGCGCAGAAAAGATGTGTTGACCAGAGGCGAGTCGCCTTGCGAGAGCCCGACGCCGAGTCCGACCACTTCGAGGCGCGGAGCAAAGCTCAAGCCCGCGATGTTGAACAGGTACAGCGTGACGCCGCGATTCGCGTCGGGAATCCAGGTGGCGGGTTCGCCGAATTGCGCGGTCACCGTGAGGCTGCCGGCGTTGAAGTCCTGATGGCCGCGGATGCGCAGGCCCAGCTTGCCGCCTTCACTCACGAACTTGAGGGTGAGCGTGCTGCTGATAGGAATATCAATGCTCGCCGCCAGGCCGGTGAGCAGACCGGTCACCATGGTGGTGACATTGGGCAGCGGATGGGCCAGGGCGTCGCCGGCCACGATGATGCCCGCGCTGGTCAGGAGTTGGCGCAGAGTCATACCCGACCAAACGTTGGTCCCGAGTTTGGCCTTCGCCGCCTGGACAGCGAGGTCGGCAACGATGGGCAGCAGCCAGCTCTCCATCAACTGCACTGGGCCGCCGGGACCCAGATGCACGCCCGGCGAAGGTAGCAACTCGATATCGAGCGTGCTGTTGGTGCCCGCGCCCAGAGGCAGCAGATGCGCCTGGAAGCCGCCGCCGGAGAACGTGGCGGAAAACTGGGGCGCGGCGTTGATCCCGAGACTGGACTGCAGGTGGAAGGCCAGCGCCGCGGCGGCCTGCACGGAGTTCATCGCGTATCCAGCGCCCAGGGTTAGGCCGATGGGGCCGTTGTTAAGTTTGAAATCGGTGGCTTGCAGGTTCAGCGTGGGCCCGGCGGAATCCCACCCAAGCGTGACGGCAATCGAGCCGGAACCGAGCGCTCCCGGTGAGAACGTCCAGGTGACGGTTTGCGTAGCGGAGGTGATCGCGCCGGGCAAAACACCTTTCAGGGGCGACGCGGCGTTGTTGAAGAGCTGTTCGAAGGCGGAAGCAGCCTGCGTGCGGATGGTGGAGGAGAGTCCGCTGAGCCAGTTGCCTTGCAGCAGCGCGCGCAACTCGGTGGCGTGGCCGGCGAACTGGGTCGCGTCGTCGTAGAGATTGAAGGCCTTCGCCAGCTTGAGCACCAGATTGACGAAGGCCGGAGGCGCAACGCCGAAAGAGTTCACCACTTCGTCCAGGGCGGCCGGCAGAAGGGCCGCGGCGCCGCCGGCCAGCGTGCGCAGCCCGCTGAAAGTCGGCAAGAGCTGGATGGGCGGCGATCCGTCGGGCGTGATGCTGAGCGTGATTCCTCCCGGCGCGATGGCGAAGGCCACGGTCACGCCCGGCCAGGTCCCAGGCAGCGGAATGTGAAGTGAGAGCGTTCCGGCGGGCAAGACATGCCGCAGCGGATCGATGTTCGCGTCGAGCTCAAATCCCAAGACGCCGCCGATGTTCGTGGTGGTGGCCAAGCGCAGTGTGATCGTGCCGGTGCCGGTAGCGGAGAGGCGCAGGCCCGCGGGCAGTCCCAGGCCGGGCCCGGCGGGCGCGCCAATTGCGCTGCCAATCGCACTCAGCAGCGCATTGATCTTGGCGGCATCAAAGCCGCCTGATCCCGAGCCGAGAGAAGACCCGCTGCTGAACGAGCTGCCGGGAGAGGCCAGGAAGCGGTCGATGGGGCCGACGTGGAAACTTGCCGGCAAGATGGATTCCAGCAAACCGGAGACCACGCTGGAGAGCAACAGCCGCGGGACCAGGCTGCTCAGAGCTGCCGTGATGGCGCCTGCCGCGGGCAGGGGAACCAGAGTGAGCGAATCCAGCCACGGAGGCGCAGTGATGCTCAAGTGCTTGGTGCTCTGCGCGTAGGTGAGCGTGGTGGCCGCGAGCGAGAAAGACAGGTCGAGTCCCGTGGTGAACGCGGGAACGTTGACGCGGGCATCAAAGGCCAGCGAGTCGGTGGTCCCCATCGTGAGCTTCCCTGTGCCGGCGGTGCGGACGCCGATTTGCCACTCCCGCGTGTTCGATAAATAAACTTCCAACGGTCCGGCGCCAATGGGCATCGTCCACGGCCCTGCAGGCGGACCGCTGAATCCCAGGAAGCCCGCGGGGTCGCCGAAGGCCGCGGGCAAGCGCGGCGCAAGATAGGCGCGCGCATCGGTTTGGATGGCCAATAGGGCGTCGGCCGAAATCCCGGTTCCGCCGTGCGGGTCGGGCACGGCTACGCCGAGTTTGCTCAAGGCATCGAGCAGCACGGCAACTGACGACCCGGCGAGCGGAGCAGGCACGCTGATGGTTTGGAGAACCGCGCCGAGCAGCGGCGAAGCCAGCGAATCGGCAAGCTGCGTGAGCGAGACGGAAGGACCATGAAACGCCGCTTGATGCAGGCGGACGAGCGGTGTCACGGTGATCGAGCTTTCGCTGGGGGCAATCGTCGCGCCCAATTCCGCCCAGCGCACACGCACGTCCACCAGCGGCGCGCCCTCTCCGGCATACGAATTCGGTGCCCCGGCCAGCCAGCCATTGACGCGGCGCAACGTCGCCAGAACAGTGAGCGAGTGAGCCGGACGAGCCGGCTGAGCCGCGCCCGAGGTCAAGGCGATGCGAAATGCGTCGGCGCGCAGCTTCGCTTCGGCCTGCACGGCCCCGGCGGGCGCGCCGGGCACAGCAAGCGTTGAACGCAAGCCAAAGCTGATGTGCGTGGGCGCGGGTGTTGCCGCGCCGGCAGCGCCTGTGGCCAGCGCGGTGATGGCCTGCTTCACGGCGGCAAACAGATCGCCGTCCACAACTCCGCCGAGAGCAAAGGCCCGCACGCCGCCGGTGTCCGCGGAAGGAGTCGTGGAGAAGCTGCCCACCGGATAAGGGAACGGCTTAGGAAGTCCGCCTGGAGACTCGGGAGGCAAGGCGCCATCGAGCGCCTGGCGCAGGTGGTCAATGGCGTCTTGGAGCGGACCGGCAGGCAAGGCCGGGGTCAGACGCTCAATGAGCCGCACGGATTCCGCGGTGGCTGCGTCACGCAGAACCGTCAGCGGAGCGCCTGCATGCGGAGAGCCGATGGTGATCAGTCCGGCGACCTTCGCGGCGTTCGCCGCACAATAGGCGCGCGCCGCGACGCCCGCCGTGGAGTGCGCCAGCAGAATGACTTTCTGTCCCGCGCGAATTTCCGCCAGGCGGTTAACGATGCGGCCGATCTGCGCGGTGAGCGAGGCCAGGTTGCCCGTGCCTTCGTCGCGGAGATCTGCAGTGTAGTAGTCGGCAGTCACGGTCACGCCGCGCAGGTCAACGCTGGCCGGGTCCACACCGGGCACGCGTAGATCGAAATGCGCGGCGACGTTCGTGCTCCCGGGCCGCGCACTCTCGGCTTGCGTCAGGAAGGCCTGCCAAGTCCTGTGGTCAGAAAACGCCGGGCCCAGCAGGAGAACGCAACGCGCCCCGCCGCCAAGCCATGTATTCAGCTGGGCCAGCACCTGGCTGATTGCAGACGGATCAGAAGGCTGCTTGGAATGCGCCGAGCTCAGGGCAGTGCCAGTGGTCCACGTGCCGCCACTCGGGATTTGCGAGCTCACCGGCACGACGCCGTCGCTGGTGGCAAGGTGAGTGGCCAGGCCGTCGAGCGCTGAGCCCAGCGGATCAAGGTCGGACATGGCCAGCGCGTCGCGGACTTCAGGCAAGAACGGCTGCAGGCGGGCGGCTGCTTCCAGCAGAGTCTGGAAACCGCCGGCGGTGGAGATCTTCGCGGCCACCGGCGCCAACCAGTTCGACGGTGGGCCAGCGGGCTCGAGCCAGGCGAGCAACTCCACGGGACGCACCGCGGTGGCGGCCACCGGCAACGACCAAGGATCTTCGTACACACCGCTGCCCGCGAGAGGATTGTCCGCCATGGGAGGCCCCGCTGCAGGTGTGGCGGGGAGCGCGTCGCCGATCAGGGCGCGCAGCCAATCGAGGGCCTGAGGCAGGAAGGGCGTGCCGTCCGCTGAGACTTTGACGGCAACTCGCGCCACCCAGTCGCGCAGGGCGCCGAAGGGATCCGTGAACATGGAGCCGGCGCCGCCGGGGTCGCGAAGCACGGGCCAGTCGGCTTGAAGACCAGGCAGGTTGCCGCCGAGGCCGGTGAGCGCGGCGAAGGCCATGCCCGGCATGTTGGCCCAAGAGAATGCCGCGCGGGTGGCCAGCAAACGCACGAGCGATTCAAGTTGTACCGTGGAAATGCCGATGCTCGCCGGATTGGTGATGTCAAAGGGCGCGGCTGGCGGAAAGACAAGCGAACCCACGGTGACGGTGGTCCCGTTGCTGGTGACGCGCAGGTTGTTCAGCGCGCCACGCAACGCCAGCGGAGCTCCGGGGTTCCAGTCCAACGTGATGCCCAGAGAATCCGCCGCGATGGTCATTCCCGCCAGCGCGGGAGCGGACGGCGCGGGCTGCAACAGGAACTGGGCATGTTGCCCAGCCATGAGACGAACGTCGCCGGAGCCGGAAGCAGGCAAGTCGAAAGCCAGAAGCTCTGCCAGCCACCAGAACAGCCACGGGCTGCTCGAAGCGGAGAGCCGCAGGCCTACGCGTAACAATTGCGGATCGGCGGCGTTGCCGGATTCCTGCGCGTTCCAGGCCGCGAGTTCCAAGCTGAGAGGCCCCGCGGTTTCCAGCGAAATGCGCCAGGGATCGGTCCTTTTGCCCGTGCCGGCGACTGCGCCGCCAAGCCCGACGAGAGCTCCGATCTCCGCCAACAGGAATCCCCAGTTGTGCGGCGCGCTCAGCAACGCCGCGCGATGAACGGAAGCGATGGTCCCCGTGGGATTGGAGACCAGCTTGGCCAAGTCGCCATCTGCAATGGTAAACGGCCACGCCGCATCGCCCGCTGGCGGGAGCAGCCCAACAAGAGCCGCCAGGTGCTTGGCGGTCGCGTTGTTGCCGAGCGCCGCCAGAATGGCCGTCTTCACCGCTGCGCTCGCGGCGGCGACCACGCTATCGGCGTGGGTCAGATCAATTTGGTCGTAGTGCGTCCCGGAGAAATTGACGTTCAGCAGCTCAAGCAGCGGCGTGAGGGCCGAGCCGTTCCAAAAAATTCCGCCATGCAGCGAATCCACGGAGATAGTGCCGCCGGGAGCAATCAGGGCGCCGACGCCGCCGGGCGCGCGCAGCACCACGCTCGCCGAGGGCAGCACTTGGGCCGGGGCCGTCCCCGAAAGCGGGATCGCAACCAGCATGGCCTGGGCTTCCAGGCGCACCGGAGGAGTGGCTCCGCCCGGCACGACCAGCGCGCGAAGACCCACGTTCAACTGCTGGCCAACCTTGCCGAGGAGAACGTCCAGCTCCGAGCTTGCGCCATCGAGGGCGAGCAGGCGGACGCGCCAGGGATCATCCAGTGTACCGGCGCCGGCGGTTGCCACGGTCGCACCAAACAGTCCGGCGAGATGACTGAGCCATGCCGTGATGCCGCCGGAAGAGACCATGGCGTTGAGCCAGCCCTGCAGGGCCGCTGGGCCTTGCAGAATGCCGGCGAAGGGGAACGCAGGAATGGCTGCGTCGCCGAAGCCGAGCAAGGGCATGAAGTGGGCGGCCACGGCCGCGGCTTCTCCGGCGGCAGCCCCGGCAATTTCATGCAGCTTCTGCGACACCAGACCCAGCACCAGCTTCATGGCCTGCGAGTCGAGGTGGGCGGGGTCAAGCGGCGTATCATGCGCGCCGGAGCCGTCAAGATCCAGGCCTTCAAGCACTACGCTGGCGGTGGCTGTTCCAGCCAGCGGGGCCAGGTGGATCACAACGTTGATTGCGGCCAGAGCGATGGCTTGGGCGGGGCGCGTCCAGTTCAGTTGGACGCGCAAGCTGACGTCGAGCGGGCCGTCCGCAGTGCCGGCGATGGGAGTTACGCTGGTTCCCTGCAGGCTGATCAGCGGAAGGCGCGCGCGCAGGGCCGCCGACGGCGTGCCGCTGGCTGGCGAAGCGTGGAACTCACCTCCGCCGCCGATAACAATTCTTCCTCCGCCGACGTCGGCGACTGTGAGATAAACGTTGCCTTGCGCCTGGTCGCCCAGGAGCGGATGCCATTTCTCGCCGGATGCGAGGCCGGGCGGGTTCTGCGGAGGAAGAAGCTGGTCGAGCAGGTCCAGAAAAGCGCTGCGCTGGTCGGCGTTGGAGAATATCTTGCCCAGGTTGTCCAGCGGCTGTGAGAACCAGTGACTGTTCAGGGAACCATCGCCATGGAGCAGGCCGATGGCTTTGCCCGAGTCCTGCACCTCGCGCAACAGGACGTCGGTGCTCATCTGATGACTCCCGCAATGACGGTGAGAGGCGCGCCGGCCAGGAAGACCAGTACGCCCGGAGTGGCACTGATGGCCCGGGGCGCCAGCTTGTACTTGGCGGCAAAATCGGCAGCGATGGCCAGCAGCGCCGACCAAACCGCACTGCGCACGATGGGACCCCAGCGCCCAGCCAGCACCGGGTTGCCGCGCGGCAGTTCGTCCGTGACGGCGACCAGGCCGGCAGGATCGTTGGCGGCCCCGGTGGCGAACACCACCACCAGAGGAGTGCGCCCGGTCTGGTCGGTCTCCAGGTCGATGGAAATCAGTACGCTGCGATTGAGCACGCGTGCGCGGACGGAATCAAGGTGGACGAGGACTTCATCGCCGCCGTCAACCCATATCACTTTCTGCAGTGGCGCGCCGGTCGGTTGCGGGAGCAGGGCGGAGCCGTCGGCAGGCTTGCCGGCCAGGCGTGCGGCCAAGGCAGGGCCCAGAGACTGCTCGGGGAGCCGGTCTGTCCCTCTCGGCGGTCGCGTGATACCAGTAGCCACGGGTGCCTCCTTGAGTCAGGCAGCTGTGGGCCCCAGGATCCCAATTGCGAATAACAGGCCGATGGCGCGAGGCTATCGGCGGTTGAGTCATCTGTTTGTGGCGCTGGCCTTTGTCGAAGTTTGCGATGCCGGTTCTGCCCGATGTACAGCGCGACAGCTCCGCACGAACGCATTGCCCGGACGAAGATGGCGCGCGCGATCGAGCCAAATCATAGCCAGACAGAGCAGCGGCAAGAGCAGCAGCATCGTCTCCAAACTTCCGCTACCTGCATCCGGCGAGACGCCGACCAAGCGCTCAATGAAATTCACAATGACCTCACCTCGCGGCAAGCAATCGCGTATGTCGGCTTAAGACGCCACGCAACTTTACCAGAGTGGCCACGTCCACGGTTGGACATTTTAACTCTTGCAGTTTGGTGATGAAAGCGTCGGGGGCGTTTCAAGGCTCATGTTGTTTCTGGGATTGGCGGAAGTTTGCGGAGAAGAATCTCGCGTTGTCAGGCCAGCATCAACCGCAAGTCTCGCTCCCATTTGCGAGTGTCAATGCCCTCAGTTTCGAGCATGTTTCCGTACTTTCCAGGTGCGGCCGTTTTTACGTAGCCTTGTGCGCTGCGGATCTGCTTGCGCAGGCACCTCCATGCGCTCCTGCTCGCAATGGTCCACGACCGGACACGCCCAGCCACGGAAACTGCGTTGACGGGCCTGGCTAGATCTTGCTTTGCGCGCAACGCACTTGAGGTCCGCAACAGGAGATTCAAAAGGAATCGGCTTCGCATTCCGCTTGGCGGTTGCAGACTGAACGTTCCAAAATCATCTCTTTCTGAAACGCCAATTCGCCTCTCACCGCCCCTTCTACAATCAGGCAGTTGCGATACTCTCCGCAACAACGTTTCTGGAACGCCTTAACGCGTTCATCATTTCGTAGTTCCGCGAAATCCTTGCCGGCGCATCTCCAACCAGCTATCAACCAGCGACATGCGGAACCGCAGGTAAGTTCCCTTGCCACGGGCCGAGCTGCGGGGCAGGCACCAGGAACCGAAAACTCGGTGAACGAGCCCGTACGGACAGCGGCAGAGATTCCGAATGGCGCCAGCCAGGCCGAACAAGAAGTCCTCAAGATCACTCAAGAACTAACTGACGCCACGGTCCGAAATGACGTAGACGCAGTGGGGCGCATCTATGGCGACGATTACTTGTTTGTGGCGTTCAACGGCAACCTTGAAAATAAAGAGAGCCAGCTTGAGGCTTTTCGATCAGGATTCATGAAATTCTCCGCCGCCACCATAGAAGACGTAGTCGTGCGCGTCTACGGCGACACGGCTGTTGCCATAAAACGCCGGACGCAGGTGGCAACTGTCGGTACCCGAACCAACCCCGGCGCCCGCCCACGTGTAACCAGTGTGTGGGTAAAGCGCCAAGGTCGATGGCAACTGGTCTCCGGTCAGGTTACGCCCACCCTGGAGAACCCACCGGCACAGACGGAAACAAACAATGCTGGTGCGTCCGGCCAGACCCGTACCATGGACGACGAAGCCGCAATCCGGAAGCATGTCGCAGACTATGTGCTTGCATATAACACGCATGATTGGGAGAAGATGGGCGCGTTGTTCACGGATGACGGAGATGGTCTACGTTCTGGGCGGCTGGCGAAAGGAAGATCTGCCCTCCGCGATTTATTTATCCAGAGCCATTCGACCACCGCAAAAACATCCCACCTGACGCACGGTCGAGAACATTCGCTTCCTGAAACCCGATGTTGCGGTGGTTGACGGCACTTACGAAGCTACAGGTATGACAGACGAGAAAGGAGGTGCAGCGCCCGACTTACGTATGTGGGTCACTGACCTCGACAGAATGGACGATCGGAACCGTTCTGACCGCACAGCTCCGGCCCAAGAACCCGGCCGGAATCCTGAGCATAGTTCACGATAGCCAACACGTTGCACAATCTATTTCAGGGAAAGAATTTGTGGCCGAAGCCTCATGTTTCCTTGTGCTTATGCGCTTTCAACGATCTTGTGCCCTTCGAACTTGGCTGCTTGCACGACGGCGGCTAGCGTTTTTGCTTTCTGGAGAAGGTGCTCGACCATCGCGCCTGAGACTTCCGTGCCAATGGCTAATTGTGCCGACGCAAAGTAGCAGGGGTGATTTGATTCCAGAACATACAACCGGCCGCTTGGATGTTCCAGAATGTCAACTCCACCGAATTCATGCCCCAGCGCGCGAACCGCCGCAACGGCGGTTTCCTCCAAACCCGCAGGCGCGGGAACCCGGTAATCTTCTTCTTCGTCGCTGCCGGAGGTTCGGAAATCGTCCTTATTCGTGACGTTGCGGTAATGCGACACCACGCGATCTCCCACTACGACGGCACGCCAATGCGTGGCCGGGTGCACATAGGCACAAAGCACCGGGTGGTTTCCGCTGGCGAGCGTGTAATCGACAACGGAGAACAGGCTGGGCAGGGAATCGATTCGGGTCACGCCCATCCCGCGAGAGAATCCGGCGAATTTCAGAATCACCGGGAGCCCACCCATCCGCTCCACGTACCGGCGCAGCAAGCAGCGGTCACCGGTGGTGACGTGCACCCAGTGCGGCACAGGTACACCAGCACGCTGAAGGACCAGCAGCGGGTTGGCTTTTCGCTCCAGGGGACCGTCGGCGCTCGAATAGAACGTAGCCACACCCTTTTGATAGAGATGCTCCTCCACAAATCCGGCGGCGCCGGAAGTTCCGGCGCAATACAGCATGTCGCCCGGGCTGGCACGGCGGGACGGCTCGTAGTCGAAGGTAGCCGCATCGATCTCCACAAACTCGATGTCGCGCTGCTCACATGATTCACGAAGCAGCCGCACCGTCTCTGCGGGAACGTTGGCGTTAATGAAATAGAAGTCGGGCATATCCAACCGAAGGGGTCTCTTGCAAACACAACACCTCGTCCAACGGAATTACTTTTTTGTGTGCGTGCCGGTTGCCCGCCGGCTGCTTAAAAACCGGTAGGCTGCTTCCGGATCATAGAACTGGAAGCACAGATTGTCGGTGTTGATGGCAAGCCGCCAGTTGTCGCCGACCGCCGGGTCCGCGATGTGTTGAAGGATCAAGTAAGTCTTCCTCTCAGAATCGCCGGCCAGGAATGGTGGCCAGTACGGGTCATCCTTCGGTAAATCGAAACCGGCTTTCGTGAAGCGAGCTAGGGCTGCGGGCGACTGTCGGACGTCCCATCCAAATGTGGTTTGCATGACTTTGAATTTCATGTCGTGGTTGTTGGCGTTCAAGTCTCTCGAGTTTATCCAGGCCTTGACTCCATAACTCCCTACCCAACTCTCCTCCAACTCCGGGAATTCCGACAGTTTGTGCCCAACCAGCTCATACACCTTCGGCCAGGAGGCCCTCATCTTCTGCTGGAGCAGGTCGCTTTGCCGCGCCGATTCGATGATCTCATCGGTCGTCTTTTTGAAGTCGCTCTTGCGGCGTTTTTCCGCATCCTGCTGCCGGTTCCAGTCCTGCTTATCGTCAAATTCGCGGTCATGGTTCTTGTTGCCGCGCTCCTTGTTGTCGGACTCGCTATTCGCTGCCTTGCGGCCGCTCTCCTTGTTGTCATATTCGCGATCCGCCGCCTTGCGGTCGCTCTCCTTGCTGGCTGACTCGTTGTACTGGATGAGACCACCCGCCCTCGCGGAGACTCCAGACATCATCCAGGCCGCGGCCCCGACAACCGGTGCAATCCGCACCAGCAACGCGCGCCGCGAGACATTTCCCTCGCCCACTGGCGGGGCTACGCGTTGCTCGATGAGACCGGCATCGGCCAGAAAATCAAGTGCGGCAAAGACCTCCTCCATATACACGACCCTTTCATAGGCCTGGCCGGCGGCCTGAGCCAGGGCTTCAATGTTGCGAGAGCCGTCACAAAGATCCCAGATGAGTTCGGCCAAAGGATCGAGAACGAACTCGCGGCCAGCATCGACTATCTCAAGTCGCAAAAGACCATCGGTGCCGCGTACCATCTCATCGTTGCGAATCGCCTTAGGTTGCATAACCAACCCCCCTCAAGCTGCGCGGTTCTCGCCGCGCAATTAAGCACCAGGTGTCCGCGACCAAAGTGCAAGCTTTCCTGGACACCGTGCTAGATAGTGAGTCCGGGTGAAAGATCATTGCAGATCTTCACTAACGGCCTAGTAAAAACCAGTCACCTGTCAGCGCTCTTGCGGACTTTTTGACATAAACATCCCCATCTCTGGGCTGCCACGTTCGGCAAAATCGCTGGAAACTGCGACCTGCTGCGGCAAGTCTTCCTTGAACCCTAGTAGACCTTTTCCGTCATACTACGAAGTCGACGGATATGGCTCACTCAACAACCGCAACACTATTTCCTCCACGTGTTGTTGAGGTGCAAACTCATGGTCGTGGAAAGCGAGCCGTTCCAAATTGTCGACCTCCGCGCTGGAAGATGGAATGCCTGTCGCCGCGAATCCTGCTTGCGCTTGGCGGCAGCCGACGCCATCGTGATTGATATTCCCCCAAGCCGTTGTCACATTGCCTCCTCCAAATGAAGCGATCGGCGAATCGTTTATTTCAGGGCAAGGTCAGGCCGACCGACCGGTAGCCGGGCGCGCTGACCGTGGCTGTGCACTGCACGGTCCCGCCGGGGGACATGCGCTTGACTGGGCCCGTGGGCCGGACGGGTGTCGGCTCTCGGCCTACCTTCAGCTCGGCTGAGTTGGGAGCGTCCAGAAAACACGGTTCGTAGGTGATGACGGCTTTGCCGATCGCATTGCTGACAGCGCCTGCCGAAAGATTCGCACCTTCCGGGTATACGACAGCTACAGTCACTCCGTTCAAAGGAGCGCCACCCCACGACACGGTTACAATATCCATCAGAGCTGAGCCCGGGAGCCTGACTTGGCCGGCAGCGAGACACGATTTGCCATCGATAGTCGCGCAGGCGGAAGCCGATAGTGGGGGGCCCGGCCGATAGATCGTAGCCACGAAGCTGCTAATTCGGCCGCCCGCGTTGCTGACCACGACGGCAAACTCCGCGCCATAGTCGGAAGCAGTCACGGGTGGCGTGACGTAGGTGGAGGAAGTCGCCCCACTGATGGGCTTACGGTTCTTCCACCATTGGTAGCTGAGGGGCGCAGCACCGCCCGCAGTGACAGAGAAGGTCACAGTCTGGCCAATGGACGTAGTTTGACTCACAGGCTGCTTCGTAATCCCAGGGGTGGCCGCCGGGTTGATCGTTGCCGCGCCACTCCATAGACTTTCGCTGGAGTTCTTCACCAGGACTTTGAACTCTGCGCCATAGTCGGTTCTGGTCACGGGCGGAGTGACGTAGCTGGCGGAAGCCGCCCCGTTAATGACCGTGCCGTTCTTCCACCACTGATAACTCAGAGGCGCAGTACCCGTCGCCGTGACAGAGAACGTCACAGGCTGGCCAATGAAAGCAACTTGACTTACGGGCTGGTTGATAATCGAGACGGGTGGAGGGGAAGCGGCAGCGGTAGCTCCTGCGTAATCACCTGAACACTGCCCTTCCCCTGCCACCGTCACAACGAACGAGCAGTTCAGATATCCTGCCTTCATTACCAAACCGCGACAGCTTGCAAGGGGAGCAAGGGCAGCCTTCGAACAGCCGGATGAGTCCAGTGTTACCGTACCATCCGAAGCTGTTTTGCCTGAGACTAGTGTGCGTCCCTGTACGTCGAGGAGATTCACCGTTGCATCGCCAACAGGCGTCTTTGTCAGCGGATCCGTAACGCTCCCTGAAAACCTGTTCGTGGAGGAAAGGCGCGCCTTCGCTGCCAGTACCGGCGTCCAAAGATCGACCCGTTGATATCCGTACGACCCCGCGTGGATCGGACAGGCAGGAGAGGGCGCCCCAGGGAACCTTGCACCCGGAATTGACTGCGGCCCTGACTGCGGGCACGCGCCGAATTGAAGACGTACGGTTCCGTCCGCAGCAGTCTTGGCGCCCGATTGCGCTTGATAAGCGCCGTCCACCCACACGTCCACGCCGGGCACAGGTAGTTTGGTCCCAGGGTCGGTAACCGTCACCGCCACAGTCAGGGGCGATTGTCCGACGATACTCGCTTTTGCCGACAGCGGTCGAGGCGGCACGGAGCAAAACACCCGATACAGGGCTTTGAACCGTCCGTAAGCTCCGTTGGCGCTGCGCCCCCGAACCATTACATGCACGTGGATACTATTGGCGCCAACGGTTATTTGAGCACCGGTGTTTGAACCATGCAGACCCGCATTGCCATCCTCGACTGTATTGAGGTTGGTCTCATTGGGCGCCGTCCCCACGAGTTCTTGATAGTCAAGTCGATACCCGCTCGGGCAGGCAGCCGGTAGAGCAATGTCCTCGTCAACTGTCTGAGCAGCGCAGTGCCCCGCCAGGCAGTGCTCTGATAAAACCGCAATCCCACGCAGCGTCTCCTTGTGTCCGGGGTCCGGCAAGCCCTCAATCAGATCTGGCGGATGAAACTCCGTCCATCGCATGGGGTCCTCTGGTCGATCGTTAATGCCATTGCCCCAGGCTATCTTGATGTCGTTGTCCTTTGCGAGGTCGGAGCAAAGCAATCCGAAATTGCCGCAGGCGAAGGTTGGAAGGCCGGCTTGATGCTCGTGCGGTTCGTCGGTTACCAATGAGCCGACCACCCTGACATACTGACCTTCCGCCAGCGGATTCTGCCCGGTCGGATTGAGCGGATTGAACGGCCAAGACACCTCGGGGCACCCAGCAGCGTTGGTGAACCGCCAACCCGCTGGTAGCGGCTGCTGGGGATGATCACTCGGTCGCCAGCCCCACAGTTCTAACTCGACCGTCGGCGTCGAAACAGCCTTCTCGCGCGCGCCAGTGTTGCTTGGTAGATATGCATTAAAGTAAATGTCCCCTACTCTAAATAGTCGACTAAGATCGATTCGCTGGCTCCACGCCCAAGCAGAATCAACTTCAAGCTGATAGTGCCAATCAGGATCGTCTCCATTGCACGTGGGGGATATACCATGGATCCACCCGCGTAGTTCGACTATCTGGACGTTGCGAGCGGGGCATGCCGCACTTGTGTGGGAAGTAGCGAGCTGAACGGGATACCACTTCTTCCCGTCTGGTATGGGTCGTGTTCCCTTCATGTCACTAGCGACGCATGATCCTGGCGTCGTAGCCCCTCCTCCACTCTGCGCTCGCAAGCTCGGCTGCAGAGCCTGAAGAACGAACACAAAGATAAGATCAACGATTAGAAGGTATGCTCGGCGTCTTGTCATGGCGCGTCCTCCCTTTGCTGTTCACGCATCAGAGGTACCCGCTAACCTCTTAGCGCTAAAACTGGCATCCCGCCTGCGGTTTCTGCCGGACGGATGATTGCTAACTAGGCAATTGCTTGCTCCACTATGGCGTTGAGCTTCTTCCGCTCTGCCTCTGAGCGCTGTACCTCACGAAAAAGGCCAAGCGCAGTTGAACGACAAACCTTCGGCCTGGATTTCCTACTCTGTTTACGGGTTGCAGCGGGGGGCAGGAACAAAATTAACCAGCTTTTCCTGGGGCGCTAACGGAAGCGTCGAAGACGAAAGACGAGAGGATATAGGCCAGCAATAAGGAAGAAAGACTTATACAAGACTTTCCGCTGAACTTAAACCGAGGGGAATTTATCGAGGAGTTCCAACCGGGGCCGAAAGAAGCTATTGGCTGCTGACGACCGTAGGCGGAGATCCGCAGTTGGGCAGCGCAGCGCCGTGGTCGATATTATTCATCCAGCCGAGAAGCTTGCATGCCAAGTAGTCGCTGAGCACTCGGTGATCCCAGTTGGAGGCATTACCTGCCCAATCCGTCCAGTGGGTCACCGTCGTTTGGTCCATGGGCATCGAGTAGTCATATCCACAATTACTGCGCCCCGCAGTGGGGACTGGCTCTGAGTCTGCGGCTAATGCGGAATCAATGTTGACGAAGGCCGGCTGATAATCCAAATCGATCTTCCTCTTTCCGCACAGTCCCGCGTTTGGACTCGTACCTAATACGACAAACCCTTGAACGTCAGACTCATTATTGGCATCGGTCTTGGTCAGGTAACCTGATCCGGCAACACAGTCGCGCTTCCATCCGGTGATCGTCTTGCCCGCATATGGACAGTTGATACTTAAAGTGAAAGAAATATTGATGAGGCTATTGTCGACGCCCATAAGTGCGTGGTTATAGACATCACCGTAGGAGACAGCAAAGTGAGGAACACTCTGGGGCGGCCAACCCAGCCCGGAAAAATAGCTGTCGTGAGCCTGGCTCGAAGACACACAAGTCCACTGTGAGGGGTCTTTTCCGATTGTTTCATCATTCGGGTTCAGGTTGCGGCCGCAACTACATTGAGGTGCGTTGAAGTCAAGCGGGTTAGCGGCTAAGGGATTGGGCGTTACTCGCGTATATCGGTTCCAAACCTCCTTGCCATAACCACCGCAGCGAAAAGCCAGGCGCGAATCCTCGCCCTTTCCGAAATTGAGTCCTTTGTGCGGCGTGTCGAGGCTGTACCAGGCGCTTGTGTTTGCAACGGTTGAACTGTTGTGGGTGAGGGCTTGGCGGACCAGCAATCCTCCCACGCCGACACCGATGACCTGGACTTTCTTTCCCGTCATTGCTTGAGCTTGCTGAATCCAGTTACTGATCTCGGTATCGAAGGCGCTGATCGGCTGCGAACCATCTGCAAAATTGCCGATTGAGACAGTGAAGCCGTCGCGCAGCAGAGCACCAGCCAACTTGCGAGTTGCGACGAGTGCCATCGTGGATGTTTCTTCATTTGCAGCGTCCATATCGGGAACGATGACCACGGGATGATCGAGCGACGATCCTCCTTTCCAGGTTAGCAGTTCGGAAGTATTCGGCCGTGAGGCTCCGCCGTAGTGCGGATCGGACAAATCCCTGCGTTCCGGCTTGGGCGTAACATTGCTGAACGTGATCGTACCGCCGTTGTCCACCTCATCTCCAAACGACGTACCAGGTAAGACCAGCACATCCCATCCCCACTGATCCTTGTTTGCGACCCCTGTGACCTTCATGTCCGAGAGCACGCACTTGATATTGAACGGGTGCCCATGGTTGTCCTGGCAAGGTCGCACATAAGCAGGTATGGCCAATACTGCCTGGCCATTAGCATCGGTATGCCCCACAAGATTTACATAGAAGTTGCCTTTGCACCACGCCCAAGCACTAGGGCATGTACCTTCAGCCTTCCCATAGATGGTGAGACCCGGACGCGGCCGGTATTCGAGGCCGTCAAGAACTCGGACGTACGCCAGCCATTGGCTGCCGGCGCTGCCCGATCCTGCACCGCCGCCGGATGAGCTCTCAGCAGGCAGCGAGACACCAGGGGCCGGTTTTGTATCAACGCTGACGATGGAACAGCATGGCCCCTGCGCCTGAGCGGTCAGCACGAGCGACGCGCTGGGAGCCGCACCGGGAGCGCAAGAAGGTTGCGCCGCAGCTTGGCCCAGCAGCGCCCCTGTCAAGGCAACAAGAATCCAACGGTAGGCGACACCCCTGCCCCATCCTACGTGAATGTTCCTCATGGCAGCCCCCTTCCCGTGGGTTGTTCCGGCCTGGCAGTGGGCTAGAATCTACACACGCAGAGAGTGTAGGAGTTTTGGCTCAGCGGCCAAGCGCGATGTGTTGGTAAAACGAATCGGCATCCAAAGTCTTGAAGCGCCGCTCAAATTTCTTTCAAAAAGTTCTCAAAGGCCCCAACTGTTTCCTCGCGGTGACCACCAGGTTGTTTGGGTGCTTGGATTTCGGGAGCGTGCTCTCGAAGGAACTCCCGGCCCTTTTTTGTAATAGTGAGTCCCAAGAGCTTCAAAGCTCGTTTTGCTTCTGTCGAATATAAGGGGAGATCTTCGCTGAGCATCGCAAACGTGTCCTCACGTCTGTGTGAAGTAGCACCCAATTATGCCATTCAGGTGAGCACCACGACGGCCAATCGTGCGCCTGCGCATCGCTCCACCAAAGACCCGCCTCAGCCCACGGTGTGCAACTTTTTGGGCGACCCAGCCCCCCGCCGCGCTCCCGCACCCCGCAGCTGGTGGTGTAGCAAAACGCCCTCAATGCGTAATACCCCGGCAAACAGCGCAGGGGAGAAGGGAAAGAGACCCCCTCGGAGCGCCCCCTCTCTGGTCATGTAGAACTGAGCTGTTGTCAGCATGTAATCGCGCTCATGATTGCTCTCGCATACTGCACCCTTGGATTGCTTGTTGGCTTCATTGCCGGCTTAACCTCGTCGCCAGTCTCGGCAACACTTATGGCGGCACTGTTTACATTTGTGGGGGGTAGCGGTGCATACCTCATTCAAATGAAGCCGTCGGAGCGGAAACTGGTGAGCACGGCTATCTTCTGCTTCTCGCTGTTTTGCCTGATCGGGTTGATCGGCGCCGTCTCAGTCAAGGTCAATAGATTCCTGGACGTTACAGATATAGCCGGAACGGAGAATGCGATTTACTTAAAATCGGAATGGTTTTCGAGCCTCGATGCGATTAATCAGAAGTACACGCAACAAATAATTTCTGCCGACGAAGCGTACAGGGATACATGGGCCGAAATCCAGAAGATCCGGACTAAGAAATGAAGAGGATCTATCGAATCGCAAAACAGACAGGCATCGCGACAGGACTGCTTGTCCTTGCTCTGTCGCATTGCCATGGTCAAGATCCGTCGCAGGCAGTGGTGCGGATCTTTACTGTCCGTCCCGGCAGCAGTGCAACGAGCCTTGGGGCTGGCGTGTTCATATCTGGGACCGGCGATGTGTTGACGGCGTATCACGTTGTTCAAGGCGCATCTGCCGTTGATATATACTCCGCTGCGAAGAAATGCGGCGATGTGCAACTGGTTGCTTACGACGAAGCGCAAGACCTCGCCCTTCTGAACTGCAAATTGAACGGCGGACCTTCGGTCTACGCGAAAATCGCGGAGGTCCCGGCCCATCTTATTACTAAAAGCGGCGAGGCGCTCGGGTTTCCGGAAGGCAAGCCATTAAGCCACGTCTCGGTCAATTTTCTTCAGGACGCCCCGATACGGGGAGAACAGTATTATGTTGCAGGCAAGCAAATCTTCACGGTCGCAGCGTGGAAAGTTGGATTGCTAAACATCGATGCCACACTGCCACCCGGTATGAGCGGAGCTCCAGTGGTGGTTGACGGCCGTGTCATTGCTGTGGTTAGCGGCAGCGAGGAGTTACGCTCTAGAGCGCCGGGATGGGCGATGATTGCCGCGAATGCTAGAGGGCTCAAACCAGCAAAGGATCCCCGGCGATTTGACAACACGCCGAAGTTGACGATGCTCCTTAACCCATATTTGGACTCAAAGTCACCCTTGCTGAAGATGGCCCTTGGCGCGGCGGGCGCGCAGCGATTGATACTTCGCGAGGAAAGGCTCGAAGGTCTTCGTGTCGCTGCAGCAGAACTGGATTCACGATACGGAGCTTTGCTCGAACGGCTACCACGCTCCTTCGAACCCGGACCTAATTCGGTCACTCCCGGACATTTCGGTCGAGACATGCTGTACGGGAAGCTAGCCGAGAACGCCCTTTCGGCCGCCGATGAGTATAAAGGTATTTACGAAGGTTATCTGGGGTTACTTCAAGACTTGCTGTCCGTAAACTCGGATACGGATACTGTTTGGGACCAGGTGTCTAATGAGCTCAACGGCGCGAAAGTCGACTTGACACCAGAGATCTTAGAGCGGTTCCTTACATTCGAGTTGCTCCAAAGAAGCGACTCTGATCTCGACAAAGCGATAAGGCAGAGTTCGAAAACTGAAGAAAATCTCTACCAACGAATCCCGCAAATGCGCATTGAATTGCAACAACTGGTCTCGAATGCCCCGAAGGATCCTATAGACGAGCTAAAGAAGCTTCGCGACCGGGCGGCAAGCAGCCCAAAACGGCAAGCCGCGGGGGTCTCTCTGGGTTGTGAAGAGTGTGCTGTGAAAAGCGTCGCGTTGTTGACTGCGGTGGCATCCCAGGCCATGCGCGGACCGCTTATTCTTGAGGGAAGCCTTGTCGGTGGCCGGGATGCAGCAAAGGGCAGTGAGGATTCTGATCCAGCTCAGTAGCGACCCAGTTATCGTGGCAAGTAAGCCAAAAGTGGCGAACTAAGTTTATCGCATCACGAGCCAAGCGGACCAGGATGCTTACCTCGCGCTTCGAGAATGGCGGTGGTGAACCCGGTTGTTATGGGTAGGCCAGCATGTCGAGAAAAGCCTGCTCCGATGATGAAAACCGTTTCAGGTTTCACGGACAGCATATTGAGTCCTTCAGTCGCATCTTGTACTCTCTCGGAACGCTGGATTGGGCCATGGTGCCTCCCGTGAACTCTCGACTTAAGATCCAGCGTCGAATAGGGCTTGCCAGTAATTTGATGGGTGAATTCTACACGCGAGTGAGGAAAAACGAACAAAGGAGCGCTTGGATCTTCTTCATGCCCGAGGGCCAAAATCTGCCGGACCCTGTACGGTGAGAACGCCACGCATCGTGGGCTTTCCCAGGAGCGCCGGCGCTGGGTCCTGAGCATTGCACGGTTCCAAACTCGTCAATTGAGCAATGAATGCACGCTGTCCTGGATCAATTCCATACGTCTCCATCTGGCCTATTAGCGTTTTGAGATGAGAAGCGTCTTCTTCAGCGACCTCAAAAATGATCTTTGCTCCGCGGCGGTAATCCATTTGTGACAAAAGATAAACGGGACTCGCGCAACCGAGCATGATATTGTCCGCGAGAATCGACAAAACAGCCATCGCCTGAAGCCTCAACCGAAAACAGGATCGCATTTTGGCTGGAGTGGGTTAAGTCACCGCTGGGCCGTTCGTGGCAAAACGTGAAATTCTGAGCCAGAAGCTTTGCACCCTACGCTGATACAAGGCCGATGACCACACGAAAACATCTGGTCAAACGCAAGCCAAGATTTCAGGCATTATCGTGCGGCGAAAATCATCGTAGTGAACAACCTCCGCTGTAAAGTTTCCAATTGCAGCTATTTCGCACAAAGCACGCAGCTGTCTTTCGTCCGCCGTGACGAATTTGTCGCAGTATGGCAAATGGGCCGCGCAGTACATATCCAGACGGCCAGCGCGAAAGGACGGTCCTTGACTCAGGTCGCGAATGCACCGCTCGTATTGAGCCGTGCAGAGGGCCAGGATAATAGCCTTCAGCGGCGGGCACCGTTGGACAAAATCACGAATGGTAGCCTCATCAGGATTAACCCCGGTTATCTTGGCGTAAAGCCCTTGACCATAACCCCAAAATGCCCCGCCTGGAGCCTGAAACAAGGTCACCAGTTGCTGAACGTTATCTGGTTGCCTTTCTGCGCCGCTCTCAAATAGTGCCTGGAACTCGTCGCGGACATCGCAGAACACAGACTCAAACACAGCAGCGTTTTCGCGGGCGTCCTCCCTCTCCTCACGTGCAACCTTGTCATTCACGAACTCCTGGTGGACGATCTCCATCTCCGCATGACGAAACCGCACCGATCCCAGCTTCCAGTTGTACGCTTGAGGATTCTGGTGGAAGCGGATAATGTGCCCCTCCAACAGCCAGTTGTATGGCAGGATTTGCTTAGACTTAAAGCGAGCACCGGATGTGGTTCCCAAAGCCCCTGGACCTTTGCACTGTAAGTCTGGAGGCGCTGGTAAAGCTCCGCGTCGATCATTACCGGCACTCGCTTGCTCTTCACTTTGCCTCCTTGGCCGTCCGGGCAAGGTAATCCGCGTTCTGTTCCTGCCAGCATGTCCAGCAAGTAACCATTCAATCGCTGTCCTGATGTCTCCGAGGCTTTCATAGAGCTCTGCCATGTCGATTAAACATTTGGCATATTCAGCGTGGTTTTTCCCAAGTTTTTCTCGTCCAAGCCGCAGAGACTCTTGTAGGTAATCTTTCGAAGTTCGGACGTTGGCCGATAACTCTGCCACAGCATTCAAAATCCTAATACTGAGGATGGCATAGTCGTCTCCCTCATGCTGCGTCAGAATTCTTAAAGTACAAAGATCAGAAATAAAGCGAGGCGCCGTCGAGATTCCCCTCATTGAAGTCGATTAAATGTGGCGCCCCTGATCCACACAGCTCGCGGCGATACAGAGGGTGCGAGCACAATAAAGGATTGCTTCAGATGACGACCATCCGAATAGTCAAGATAAATTGTGTAGTCGACGACGCGATAAGTGCCGATTCCAGGATCAACCATGTGGCGATTCGCGTAATAGCTGTACTGGAAAGCATCATGCATCGCACCCTTGTCTAAGAACCGTCCATCAGGGAAAAACGTAATGGTCATGCTCCTATCTCCCCAATTGTACGTTCCGCCAAACCGCATGCCATTGCAGTGGCACACCTGCATATAGGCGTTGAGACCGGGGGCACTTCCACCCTGGTCAATATCAATACCGATAGCCGTGCCGTCTTGGGATCGAAAATCAACGTGATTGTCGTGGCACTGATACCTTCCGTAGTTGACCGGCTCCCAACCGGCTCGGGCGGCAGCGGCCAAATTGAAGTTGTCCAGCCCTTCCTCCGGAAGATACATTCCGGTTCCATCCGGGTAAAAAGCAAACACCCGGACTTCACCCGTAGCGGTCGCCCCCGGCCCATAGCCAAAATGAATTCCCGCATATACGCCGCTCAGGCTGTTCGGACCTGGAGGCGTATCGGGCGGAGCAGTTGAGCGAATTCGCGACGACCCTGCTGCTTGTACGGCGGAGATGCGCTCGTCTCTGTTTATGGAAGAGGCATCTGGGCTGTTGGACGTTAGCCCGGATTGGATCTCGGGACTTGGCCCTAACGCGACGAACACTTTGATGGTGATCGGATGCCATTGGCGAACGGCGAGGCCAGGTTGTTGCGAGGCGTCAGCTGGACCGCGCAATATTTGCAACGTCATTGCGCTACCTGGTTCCATTTGGACCAGAGCGTTCTGCAAGTCGGCCGATGTGCCAACCGCCACACCGTTCACGGCTGTGATCAGGTCATTGACGCGAACCCCGGCCTGTTCAGCGGGACCGCCAGGCTCAAGGCCCTGAACGACAACACCACCTCGGGAAAGCCCCTGGGATCTTGCATCGGGAGGACTCACGGTGCGCAATCTTATGCCTATGTGCCCGCGCGCTTTCCGACTTGGGAGCATCTGAGGTGCTCCGCCCGCGCCTGAAAGCGGCGACTGCAGCGCTCCTCCGGAGTTGAGTGCTGCAGCCTGCGCGTCGGCGAAGTTGGTACTACCTGGTGAGCCGGGCGGCGCTGTTGCCGTCGCAGCAGACTCAGGCGCGGTGCCGCTGGCCGCAGCCGCGGGATTCTGGATAATAGCGATCAATTGTTGGGGATCGGCAGCGTCCGGTGGATTCCATACGTAAGCTCGCCCTGTTTGCGCGACTTGCTCGTCCGGCATCCACCAGAAGTGGTACGTGACCTTGCCAAACTTGATCTCCACTGCATTTTGCGGAGACCATGGGCCCACCCAAGTCATTTGCGAACGCTTGAATGTAAACGAATGATTCTTATCTCTGGGCGGGGTACTGACCACGTAGCTGATGACATCAGGCGTAACATACAGGTAGCCGAAGCACCATGAGGCGAACAAATGCTGGTGCGCAACGGCGAAGCGGAGCGCTTGCGGATCAGATAGGAGCGTGCTCGGGCTCAGTAGCGTAGCCGAGCCGTTCGAAGGAGTAGCTGCAGCGCTAACTTGTCGCGCTACACCAGCGGCTGCGTCTGCCGCCGCAATGACATTTACCGGTTTACCTCCCGCGTTGTACGGATTTCCGGCGTCGTCAACGAGTGCAATGGCGGGCGGGTGCTGGGCATCGTCTGCGTCATCCAAGTAGGTGACCAGATATTGATTGTGCAGGGTGTGGGCAATAGTCTGGAGCGCCGCCTCGAGGCTGGCGCTCGTTAGAGCGATTGAAGAATACCCCCCGTTCGTCGCGGCAGCCATTGCACTGAGTTGTTTGCTCGTCTGCAGACACGCCGCTTTCCACTCGCCCTCGGCAGCGCGGCCAAAATCCACAACCGAGATTGTGAGCTGCGGCACAGTTTTGATTTGTCGAGCCAAGTCTTCAAATGCAATCTGACTGGCGTCGCAACCGTCTGTGAGTACCACGAGGGCTTTTCTTCCGTTGATTGCACTCACGCGACTCGTGGCATCCTTGATGGCATCGAATAGTTTCGGCGAAGAACCAGTGGAAACAGGCTTAACGAGCTGGAGGCGAGACACTGCCGATCGGTCCTTTGTAAAGTCCATCAATATGTCGCGGAAGTTCGGCGTGCCGTTGCCGTACTGAAGGACCGCGAGCCAATCATCCTGCGATGCCACGACACCCAGTGACTGGGTCGGCGATGCATATCGCGTCAGATCCCAAAGGCCCGGAACATTCTCCAACAGAATCGCAATAGAGAGGGGCGCGTCGGGCGACTGAACGGAGACAACACGCCGCGGTTGGCCATCTCGCGTGATGCGGACGTTCTGCGGCTTCAACGCATCGTGCACATAACCGTCAGCGGTGGCAACACTAAAGCGAGCTGTTGCCGTATTCTGCGCCCCAAGCACGATAGGACCGAATGCCACATCGACGACCGCTATGAGGAGCACAATTTTCACCGCAACCGTTTTCCGCATAACACGCCTCCACGCGCAAGCCAGTTCCATCGCGCTTGCCGATTTCGCTAATTTCTACTGCGCTGCCTCCGTGCTCCCTTTGAGCGTGTCATTCAGCGACCCCAAGGTACCGAAAATCGCCATTCGGGGAGTGAAATGCACAGCCGGCTGATGACGCTACCGGAATGCTAAAGAGCCTTGGGTACCCGGACTTGCTCAACGACTACTTTCGAGCCGGTGTAATATCCGCATACATACGGCCATTCTCCCGGCTGCCTTATTTGTTGGGCACGGCGGCTGTGATCCCAGTTCGACCTGGCGCGGCGGCCTGGGAACTCGCGACGGTATACCGGATTTTGAAAGTCACACTACCAGCTGTACCGGGAGCGCATTCGTATGGTACATAAGGTGCGTTCGCCGCCGAACACATCGTCACGGGGATCTCATACTGCGGGTAAGCCGATGTTTGCTTGCCATTTGGACCGAAGATGGGAATGCTGCTTGGTACGTTTACCGGTCGAGCAGGCGGATCGTCCTCGCCGGAGACTGCGATCCAGCCCAACTTGCGGCGCAGTTCATAGGCTGCCTGCCCGTCCGGATTCCGCAGCGCCCAAGCGACTTGGTAGGCGCGAATCTTAGCGACCTGAACGCCAATCTGAAGTGCCGTCACAGGCAAATTGAGACGGAAGGGTCCGAATTGCAGTCGCTGTGCTGCCTGCAATATTTCATTGTCGCTTGGCTGGTGGGAGCGAAACGCGTCGTACGCGCCTCGTCCGGTCAAAGCAAGATCCGCATAGGCGTTGCCCTGCCCGACATTGTTGAGTGCGTAGCTTACGGCTGCGTGCGCCAGAGCATTTGTTGGGTTCTTCGCCTGTGCGACTGCGCGATACTCTGGTTTAAGCCGAAAGCCATACGCTCCGGGATTCTTGTTATTGCTGAAGTTTCCACCCAGAATCGCTGGTTCGTAAAGGTATGTAGCCGAGTCAGGGTTGTCGAGCAGTTCACGAGGTACATGTGGAAATTCTGACAGTTGTACGTGACAGCTTTCCAGCGGCATTTTGGCTTCATCAAGTACCGCATTGACCCGCAACGGCGCTGTGGGTGCGGGGCCCGAAAGGAACGTGGCGATTTGATCAGCGAAAAACTGTGGTCGTTCATTATGGATTGAATGCCCTGTATTAGGCAAAAACAATGCATACCCCGGGGTGTTCTGCATTCTGGTCGCCATCACTTGTGTCTGTCTGAAGCGATTTTCCCAGTGCAGGGCTGGACCTTCGTTCCAGTCATCGTCGTCCCCCGCGGCCAGCAACGTCGGCTTCCGAATACTCAGGAAATTAGCGGGCTTTGCTCCGTGATCCGCTGCCGTGTTGGCAGGACCTGCCCAATCGTCATTGAATAAGCTGAAGACCAGCAGCTCCGTTCCGAGCCTCCAGTGCCACTTACGGTAAGTCGCGTTGTATACCTCCTGCTGTTCCAAGCGGCTTGCTGCTATGTAATCCCATTTGCAATCCCATTCACTGCGAAACGGCCTTTGTGTGCCATCATTGCTGTAATGATCTCTGTCCCCGCGATACCACTCCTCCGGATTCGGTTGAGTGACTGGCGTCGGCTGGCCGAAGGCGAGATTAAAGTACTTCTCGCGAATACCCGGGTCTGTGCTTTCCTCCTGCTTCGCCATATCAAAACCGTCGTGAAGCACCTTCCCTTTGAGAAGGTCGTGGGTGTATGTGGTCCACACGCTCGCCGGGTTCCAGGCGACGATCTTGTTGATCCACGGCTCGGAACGATGTCCCATGCGCAGTGCCAGGGCCCCTCCCATGCTTCCGCCAATGAAGTCGATCTTTCTGTTCTTGATCGGGGCAACGGCGTTAACCTGATTGATGAAGGCCGCAAGAAAGTTCTCGCTAAATGCCACCAGAGGGTAGTAATCACCTATCTTGTCGTGAGGGGGCACGATGACGGTGGGGTGAACCATCAGGGAGTAGCCTTCGCTGGGCTGATCCAGGGAGATGACCGTGTATCGTTTGCCTCTGACCAATCCAGCATTTAGAAGCGGTCCGGCTAGATCAGACGCTTCTTCGAGCCGGGAACCCGGACCGCCGTGAACGTAAACAATCACGTCGTCACCAGGAGGAATGACGGGGTTGGGCTCCGGCGGAAGAGCGCCGACCTGATAGCCGCCCAGTATGCTCCGCGGGTCTACCGCCCGTGCTTCGCAAGACAGTTCCGCTGGAGGATGGCCCCATGCGTCTCCCGGAACCATTACGGTCTGACTCGAAGCGTTGCCACAGCGGAACGCGATCTCCATTGCCTGAGTACAGAGTGGTCTCGTGCGGGCCTCCACTCCCGCCGCTCGATATTGGCTTTCCGTAGGTGCTTTGTAAGAACAAGATGCCTTACCGTTGCAGGCGCTGGCAACGAGCGCCGTAAGATTTGGCTGCTTTTGAATATCAAGGCACCCTATGCGTGCCCCGGTAACAGTGATTCCTGGGCCTGTGCTGTCAGAGCTTGGCGGCTCGCAATAAAGCTCCGCTGGCTGGTGGTCCCATGCGTCTCCCGGAACAGAGATGAACTTGCTGCCGCTACCGCTACATTGGTAAGCGATCTCCATCCCCTGGGTGCAAAACGGCCGGGTGGCTGCCTGTACCCCTGCCGCCCTGTACTGGTTTTCCGTCGGCGCCTTGTAGGAACAAGCTTGCTTACCATTGCAGGCGCCCGCGACAAGCGCGGTGAGGTTGGGTGTTTTCTGAACATCAAGACAGCCGATGCGGGCCGCCGTTACGTTGATGTCCTGAGAAGGGACATTTACACGCGGCGTTCCACTGCCACCCCCACCGTTCGTCACCGGCGCGCATGCTAGCTCCGCCGCGGGGTGCGTCCACGCGTCACCGGGCACGGAGACGAGCCTGGTGCCGCCATTGCCGCACCGGTACACAATCTCCATTCCCTGTGTGCAGAACGTGCGCGTACGTGCCTGCACGCCCGCGCGGCTATATTCCTGTTCGGTCGGGGCTTTGAAAGAGCAGGAAAACTGCCCATTGCAGGCGCTCCCGACCATTGCGGTCAGGTTGGCGTCCTTCTGAATGTCAAGACAGCCGATGCGCGCCGAGTCCACATGAATCTGTGCCTGCGCGGCACCCAGCGCGACCAGCAACCAACATGCTCCGATGAGCCACATAGCGCCAGATTGTGCCTTCATAACGTTCCCTTTCTTCTTAGCCTGCTGCTCCGGGGGAGCCCCTGTACTTCCCTGCCTCATCACAAATGCCGCATTTACTATCAAGACCGTCAATGCAACCGGATCGCAGCCTGGTTGTTCGCCGGATTAATGTCCCCGTTGGCCATCACCTGGACGCCAAGTTGCACACTGCGACCCGCAGGCATGGGCGCTGTCCAACTTGCCTGGAAAGACCCACCCGCGGCGATGTTGAAAACGGAGGGACGCGAACTTGTGATTCGTCCATCAGCATTGAGAGTGAAGACAACCGAAGCACCTTGCGCCCCAACCGTGCCCAGGTTGTGAATGACTGCTGTAAAAGTCGTGGGTTGCCCTGCTGCAACCGGACGAAAACCAATCTCTCCCGCCGTTATGCTCAGGTCTAGATATGCGCGACCGGGCACTGAATTCCCCGTCGCCAGACCTAGCGGGCCGGCTAGTGTTGTTCCCGCCGGGGTACGACCTGGTGGAAGAACAGTAGTCGGCGCAACCGTGTGAGTCGTTCCGGGGCCTGGGGCAACAGCCATGGTTATTCCAGTCCCTGGTACGGGACGCGGGGGAAGAACCGTCGTCGCGACAGTTGTAGTCTGATTCGTTGTGCTGGATCCTCGAGGAACCACAGCCCTTACTGCGGGGATCGAACTCGAGCTTCCGGCCGGAACAGCTGTGGTTACACTTCCTGCTTGATTTGCTCCGGCAGCACCCGGGGGAAGCACGGTCCTTACACCTGTGGTTTGGCCAGAGCTTGCGGGTGGGAGACCCGTCGTTACGGTCCCTGCCCGATTCGCTCCGGTAGAAGTTTGGGGAACCACGGTCCTTACGGCTGGGGCTTGCCCAGAGCTTGCCGGTGGAAGAACTGTCGATACGGTTCCTGTTTGATTCGTTCCGGTAGAAACTTGGGGAAGCACGGTCCTTACACCTGGGGTTTGCCCAGAGCTTGCTGGTGCAAGAACCGTGGATACGGCTCCTGTTTGATTCGTTGCGGTAGAAGTTTGGGGAACCACGGTCCTTACGCCTGGGGTCTGCCCAGAGCTTCCTGGTGGAACAACCGTCGATACGGTTCCCGCTTGATTTGTTCCCGAAGAACCCTGAGGAGTGATCGTCCTTACCCCTCCAGTCTGGCTAGGGCTGCGCGTCAGAACCGCCGGCGTACTTCCGCTTCCCGTCTGATTGGAACCAACGGTGGGAGTGGTCGACGTTCCCGCGGGCAAATTAGCCCGATTTGGAGAAGCAATGGTCGATATAGCTCCGCTCTGACTTGCCGCCGGAGGTTTTTGGGAACCTGTTGCCGATGCGTTAGGGGCAGCGGTTCGTGGGGGATTTGGACCTGCCGAAGTCTGCGGAGGGGGCGCGGACGCCGATGCTGGCGCCGTTGTTACTGTTCCAATCTGGTAGCTGGCGGGAAGGCCCGATCGAACTGGCAGGCCGCCACGAACACCCCTTGCCGTCAAATTGTTCACACCAACGCTATGCGATGGCCCCAATGACGCAGCCGGCGAAGCCGTGGCCGATGCGCTGGCGCCATCGGCGGTTGTGACCACTACCTTAATGTTGTGAGTTCCCGCAGCAACCGTTGAGCTATCGAACGTGGCCGATCGTGTCTGGCTAGGAAGCAGCGGACCAAGTGTTTGCACCGGTCCTGGCTTTCCGTCCACAAATAGCTGCGCTTGCGCCGAGCTCATCAGGCTGGCAGCCGGGTTGGTAACTTGTAAAGACAGAGATGGGGTTTGTCCAGTTGTTGCCGCCGGCCCAAAAAAGACGATTTGTGGCTGAACAACCGCGGTTGCCGTTCCCGATTGTGTGTTTGAGGAAGCGAGGGCCTGTCCGGGCTGACTCTGCGTCGTTGACGAAACGGGATTGGACCCGCTCGCCAACATGTTGGTCGTAGAACCGGGGTTAGCGTTGAAGTTTCCGGAAGTAGTATTTTGTGCGGTTTGGCCGTTTGAAGAACCAGAATTGGAGCCGTAGGGCGGTTGGTTAGTCGTATTACCGGAATTCGGGCCCGCATTAGCGTTCGCTATCGTAATTGTTGGAACTCCAGCGCTTGCCACCTGAGCGCCGCTCGCATCCAGCACTTGAACCAGCAGCGTGGACGGCGCGCCCGTCGGCTGGCCGGCCGTCCAAGTCAACTGCACTGGGACGATGCCTAGGCGCGACACTACGATTCCACTTTGCGAAGCCTGGGGTAAAGTCGGGTTAGCCGCGTCCACCAATTGGACGGTGAGCCCTGCGATGTCTTGATCTGTACTACCGTTGTGAAGCTGCGCGGTAACGTGAACCGGCTGGCCAGCTGCAGGATTGGCCGTGTCCAGAGTCACATCCTGTGGGCCTAGCGAGATCACCCCGACGCTGGACGGCGAGGTTACCGGGTATTGTGGCGCCTGCGGATTGACGTTGTAGTTGGTGTTCGCGTTAGGAGTCTGAGGAAATGTCGCGCCGCCATTTTGCGCGGCATATGAGGAGTATTGCGGCTGTGCAGGTGAAGAGTTGGTCAGTTTGTTGCTCAGCTTGGTCACCATCGCGGTCGTAAGTTGAGTAGTGACTTGCTGCACGAGGGTCTGAAGCATCTGTGAGTAGAACGACGGCGTACCTGAGCCGGCGGTCTGGGTTGCGGTTGGAGGTGCCGGTGCTCCGTTCGCGGGCATGGCCGCAGTGGGCGGCACGAAAGCCTGCGAAAACATGGTGGAAGAGGCCGTGGTGTCAGGTGAAGACGGGGCCTGCCCGGTGGAAGGGGGCGTCTGCGTCGTTGAACTGATTGTCGCCGGCGTCATGTTTTGGCTGACTTGCGCGACAGTCGCCGAAAACTGCTGGACCGCCTGAAGGCCCGGCGAAGCGACCATATCATTTCCACCCGACGCGTTGGCTTGCGCGGTCAGTAGAGCGCGCCCCGCCCGGACCTTCTCCAACCACCATGTAAGATCCGCGGACTTCCCCCCTTTGGACCACATTTGCGCGAGCTGCTTGGCCTTCTCACTCCAGTTCCACTGCCCTGGATCACTGGGTCCCGCCGGTGAGGCCTGCGCTTTGCCGGCCGAATTGTCGAAAGCTTGGGAGATCGTTACGCCCACGAAGCGGCTGTCCGCTCCATCTGTGGCGCGAAACCCTGCCAAGTTGGTCAGAGCAACGGTCATAAACTGGCTCTGCTGGTCGCCCGAATTGAAGGCCGTGGAAAACCCCGTGTCCAACAGGACTTTCTTGCCCGGAACCGCGCCTTCAAGTTCGCGCAGCAAGCCAACGAAATGGCCTTCGTCGCCCGAGGTGATGCTCCGCGGAAACCACGACACGCTGATCGCATCTACATTTGCTGCGTCGGCGAACGGCAGCAGAGTTTTCTTGAGGGCTGCCTGCGCCTTTTGCTCCGTGGTTGCGTCCAGCTGGACCCCGGCGATGGCGCCCTGTTGAATCAGCTCGTAGTCGAATGAGGCGCTGACGATGATCGGCGTGGCTTGCACGCCGGCTCCCTGCAAGGCCTGAGATTCCGCGCTTCGCAAGGAGTCGACGGCGCCAAGCAGCTTCTTCTGCGTCTCGGCCAGCTTCATGCTGGCGCCTGCGAGTGGAACGTTGATGGGATCTTGGATCTGAAAGTATGACAGCTGCGTATAAGCGGCAAATTGCTGCCCATCGCCTCCACGCAGGAGCGAGATCACGGCGCCCGGAAACGACGCTGCCGCCTCGCCGGCAGAGGCGTTGGCGAGTACCGGAATCAGGGCTACGCTGTTCGCTTTCGCCCAAATGCAAAGGTTGGCAACCCGCGCGGCCGCCTGTGGATCGTTGAGGTCCACCTTGAAAACGATTGTGTTGAAACCGCCCGGCTTTAGCGCCTCCCAAGCACGCTGAATGGTGTCGTCAACTCCGCCATTGGCGGACTTGCTCGGAACGTCGGCACCGTCAACCTGCGACGGGTCGAAATTCATATTCACCGCGAACTCCGGGAACACGCCCGTCTGGGAAACAGCCTGCGTGCCCTGTAGCGCGGCTTGCTGAGCCGGGTCCGCTCCGGGCCCGCTGGAGGGCTGCGCCAGTATGGAGAAGGGAGTAAAGAAGAGAGCTGCATAAACCGTGCGTGCAGCATAGACTCGGAATGCTTTTTGCATGACTTACCTCCACACCGCCCGCCTGGCATCCTTAATTTGGTGCATGGCGAATTCCAACTTTGAGGGCAACACAGGTGATGGTCTGGGCGTGATCCAGGGCATCCTCGCTTTTGGCATCAGAATGGTTTTGATCAAGATGTCAGGCGGAGCAGCCATGGGTGGGCTCGCCGGTCGTGCGTTGCCGCTAGTTACATCGTCCTGGTTCGCAAGCCACCGGAAGTGGTGCACCTTGCCTTGAAACGCCAACTCAAAGGCATCTTGAGCTGACTGAATACGTTCCGCCGTAGCGCCCGGCTGTGTTACCCATCGGCGAGCCGTGACGCTCGAGCGATTGATCGCAAACGCGTGAGCCCGGTCAGCCTCAGGCTGCACGACTTCGTAACGGACCTGGTCGTGAGTCACATAAAGGTATCCGTAGCACCAGGACGCGTCCTTATGGTGGTGGGCAACGGCGAAGCGCACGTCGCCCTGCGGCACAGGCTCTTGGGCGGCAGCCGGTTGAGCTTGCGGGTTTGGAGCTGTTGCACCTGACGCTGGACTTGAGGTGTCGGAGGGACGTGGTTGAGACGCAGCCGCGACGTTCGCCGGCATCGGCGGTGCGCCGGGCACCGGGCTTTGAAAGGCGGACAACAACGTATCCGGTAGCGCCGCCGCAGGTGGACTCATACGATGAGCGCCGCCGTTTCTCACTTCTGACTCGTTTGCCAGCCAAAGGAAGTTGTAGCTTTGGCCTTTGACTTTCAGATTGAGGAAATCCTTAAGCGCCTCTGCGGGCTGGCCGAACAAAGTCCTGTGACTGACCACCACGTTGGCACGATCGGCTGTAAACGAGTGTCTTTGATCCGATTGCGGCTGCACCACTTCGTACCGCACCTGGCTGCCGCTTACATAAAGGTATCCGTAGCACCAGGAGGCCATGTGTTGGTGGGCGACGGCAAATCGCAAATCGCCGCTGTTCGCCTGTACTGGCGCTTGATTAGGCGGCGTGGGTGTCTCGGAGGCGGCCTGCAACCCCGTGATCACGAGCAAACAACCGAGCCCCAGAGCCGACCCGGTCTCCCTCAGCCGGCGTCGTTTTCTCAATCGCGCATTCACCGGTTCCTCACAACCTCGAGCCAATACTGTTTGCGTTTGATCGTCTTCTCTAGTGAGGGATAGACGATCTTTCGGCGGAAGGCACCTATGTGGTGCAAAACAAATACGAAGCCACGCGTCTGGCTGCGTTGGCCGCCGATCAGGCGTTACCTCTTCGCCCATATCACTATTACGGATGGGAGACACCAAACGGAATGAAGCCACGCAAACATCGAGTGACCTGGTTTCACGAGTGGCGAGCGTCCCGGACCAGTGATTCGAACCAGTCGGTGGACCATTTCCATCCGAAAAATCCTGTTACTTGATAATTCGAAAAAGGAGGTCAAAGTGGCTCAAGCAAATTCAGATAGGTGCTGACCGGGGAAGCTTAATCTCACCACCGAGCAGCAGGCCAGAATCAAACCCGTCATGCAGGAGCTGCATGATGCCACACTGAAGCTTATGCGGGACGAAAAGTTGTCGCATGAAGAGCGCTTGGACAGGGTAAGACCCCTGCGATACAGCGCCGACAAGAAAATCCGCGTAATCCTGAATGAGGACCAGAAGAAGAAGCTCGATCAGTACCTGCAGGGGCCTCACCACGAAATGCACGGCGACCTGGAGGGGAAGACACAACCGTCGCCACAGCCGCCGAAGTAGAGTTGCCTCCGTGTGTTGCCCTCTATGTCTTTGGTGGTTGCGTTCAAAGGCAAACGACACATGTCACAGAGGCGCAAGAGATATCCAACGAAAGGAGCAGGGCAATGACGATTTGCCTTCCGCTCGCAGTGATGAGCCTGCCCCCGAGATCCCGATCCCCGCAACTCACTCACCGATGGCCCCGGCCTTCATCCCGGGGGACGCGGTTTCTTCGCCGACGCACCGCCACTTTGCTAGTTCTTCATCTGCAGTCATGCTGCATCGCAACAAATAACTCACCTGGTTTTTTCTTGCCGTTTTATTCCTCCTCTTCGGTTAGTTCGTAAACAGGCCAGAGGTGTTCACCCTCTGCATACGGAGTTTTGAGGACCGACACAATCGCCAGCCGTGGGTCGCGCCAAGCGGTCGCCCCGCGCCGGGCGGCGTTCCCGGGCGGCTCGATCTCAGCGTTGCACCGGGCGACATTCGTGTGGTGCCCGGGCCTCGACCCGGTCAGATTTCGTTCCCTGGGCTTAGGTCTTTGGCCGGCGGGCGATCTCCCGCCGGCCCTCCTGCAGGAGCCGATCAGCGCCTTGCGGGAGAGGTCAAGCAGTTTTGATTGTTCAAGCAAAGGAGCACTCGATGAAGATTCGTGTTTTTGCCCGCCTGGTTTACACAACCGTGGCGACGTTTGCGTGCGTGGGCTCGGCATGCGCGCAGATCCACGTGGATGAAGCTCGCATTGGATGTCTCGACATGCAGAAGGACGGAAACCTCACCGGTCTGGTTGGGGGCGCGTGCAACGGCAAGTTCTCTTGCTCATATAAGGCCCCGACTCCCACCGAGTACACGCGCGCAGGAGTGCGGGCAGCCGGACGTTCATTCTGCACCCAGGCTATGGAGATCACCTATCACTGCGGTACTAACGCCAGCCCGAAGTGGGTGCAGGTGCCAGGCGACGCCTGGACCAAGCCGCCCGGACAGTTGGCCTGCGACCCGCCCCCGCCTCCGCCCGGCAGCGTATCCGATCCCATCACAGTGACCAAGGCCCGCATTGGATGTCTCGCCATCCAAAGGGACGCAAACCTCACCGGGCTCGTAGCCGCGGCTTGCAACGGCCGGGCCTCTTGTTCCTACAAAGCCCCCACGCCGGATGAGTACACGCGCGCAGGAGTGCGAGCAGCCGGACGTCAATTCTGCACCCAGGGCATGGAGATCAGCTTCCGATGCGGCCACAACGATGAAGAGACCGTGGAAGTGCCCGGGGATGCATGGAACCACGATGCCGCACAATTGAGTTGCGGTGGGCACACGGTCGCCAGCAATTGCAAGTACGTGACGCCTTCCAACTCTCCGTGCACTCCGGCGAAGCTCGGACCGCCGGACTACATTGTCGCGCCTAGTAATATGCTCGACTGGACGCCGAATCCGTCACACGGTGACTACACGTTCCTGGGATTTCGGCCGACCCAGCCCCCCACTCCACCAATGTACAACTCGTCGCCGGATGGCGGAGTTCCAGGAGCCCCCGGCAGTACGCTCGGAGCCAATGAAGGCCGCGTACGTGCCGACTTGCGCGCGGCTGCGGCAAGAAAGGACCCGCTCCAGAGCCTGTGCCAGGCAGCCCAGGCCTTTACCAAAAACTTGCCGGCCTCGCCTGCCACGCCCTCCGGTCAGGAACTTGGCAACGCGTTCGCAGACCTGAGCGTCACTGGAAAGGCTTCTTTTGAGCGATTCAAGCAACTCCACCCGAACGAAGCAAGCCTGCGCAGTAATCCTGCCTGCGCCGGAGCTTCGCCCGATTCGATCACAAAAGCTCTCAATCGCGCGTACGCTGTGGCCAACGCGTTGCGCGGACCCCATGATGCGCCGGCAAGGCAATCGCTGGGGTGGATCGCCGTTTCCGGCGAGGACGATCAGCCGTACCGCCCGGTGAACGTCCCCACCAACAAAGGCAAGTTCCCGGAGTTCCAGCTCACGGTGATGGTGCCCAAGTTCAATATCCCGGTCAACACGCGTTACGTGATCTCGCACCTGCGCCCACCTGCCTTCATGAAGCCGGCAACTCCGCTGGTCGACGGCGGGCCGGGACGCCAGGTCGCGGTTGATTTTCTGCCGGCGTTGGCTAGCGACGCCAAGGTGATCCTCTTCATCCACGGCATGGATTCAAGGTTGGAAGAGGCGGACGACATCACTGCGGCGCTTCATCGCTTAGGCGGGCAGAATTGGACCGTGATCGCCGTGGACTTTCCCACGAGCGGTTACGCGGACAACATCAATCACCAGCGGATTTCACCGATCACGGCAGTCGCTTGCCACAAGACTCCACTGCTGGATTTCATGGAAGAGTTCTTTGTAGCCTTCGTGGACACGCTGGACGCGCAGCTGCACGGACAGCTCAAGCCCAAAATCGTCACCGTGGCCGGCGGAAGCTTTGGTGGAAACATGACCATGAGACTGGGGCGGCGACCCAATACGCCCTGGATTCCCACGGTCATCCCCTGGTCGCCCGCGGCAATTTGGCCTTCCATGATCGCCGAGCACGGCGTGATGGCCGGATGCGACACCGGCTGGGACGGGGGCAAAGACCGCGGCGTCAACCAGGCTCTCAAGTGGGCCGGCCTGGAGACGAGATTCCTGCCCGAGCATGAGACGCCTGAGCTGCGGAGAGAACTCTTCTACGGCGGCTTCGACTGGGATGGAGGCGAGCTGGTGGCGATCTTCTCCGGCAACAACCACAAGCCGCAAGCAGCGTGCTGGTTCTCGGATGGATACCCTTGCAAGAAGCACAGCATCTTGGCGGCTCGGATCGATCGCCAGGAGACTTACGATGCCAATTTCCGCGCCATGCACTGGCGGATGGGGGCCGAGCAACTGGTGTTCAGCCAGCAGCAGTTCGTTCCCGGAACGCATGATCCGCTGTACCTGCACAACAACAAGAGGATGCTCTTGTTGACGGGTACGGAGGACGTTTGCGCCGATCTCGGAAAGTACACGCGGGAGGTCGCTTCGAAGATGGTCAATACGCCGGGCTATGCCCGCTTCCTGGAACATACCGGACATTCGCTCGATAACGAGCATCCTGACTGGGTCGCGCGCCAAATCGTTGACTTCCTGGCGCAGAAGTAAAGGGTAACAAGCAGAAGTAAAAACGTAGAAACGTGTTCGCGGGTGGCGGAGGCAGAAAAACTTTACCCTCCGCCAACCGGCGGTCCGCCAGCCGGTCTCGACTACTTCCATGGTCCCGTCGGGCAAAAGATCTATTACCTCTGCTCGCCCAAAGCGCTTCCGTCCGGCAAACCTCTCGATGAAGCATCCGCGGCCAGGGAGCGCATCATTCCGTGCACCGTTGGCGTTTCGGCGCAGGGCTATCTGGAAGGGAGGCTGACATTGCCCTCGACGTTCTAATGACGCGACACTGCGCCCCAGATCTTTACTGCTTGGATCGAAACCAAAGCTCGAAAGAGCCGCGGGTTGTTGGTTGCGTGAGAGCGCTTTTTTGGTGGTTGTTTAAGGGCGATTTTTTGTTCCCGATTGACCTCTGGTTCGTAAACAGACCAGAGCCGTTTTACGAATGCGCGACTTTGCATTTTCGAGGAGGAGAGATGTTCCCCACCTTATTGAAATCCATCAAAAGATTGGGAGTTTTGTTGCTGGTTCTGGCTGCCGCGGCGGCATCGATCGCCCAAGACTCGGCGAGCCCAGGTCAACTGAATGACGCCCAGGCACAGGCGCTGATGAAGAAGCTTTCTTCTGCGCCGGCCACGGCCAGGCCGCTTACCGCGGCGGAAATCAACAAGCTCTTGCAGTATGTGACCGATCAGGCGAAGCAGCAAATCGCCGCCCAGAAACCGAAGAAGATTCGCCTCGGAATCGTCATGCCCCAGGCCAATTTGGGACCTGGTTTCTCCGGCGACGCTGTGGGCGGGCCACTGCGCGACCTGATCGCCCATTATCTCAGCGGGCCGATGATGGAATTAGTGGCGCTGGACGCGCTGGTTTCACAGCAGGTTGATGCCGAGGCGCAATCCAAGCAGTGCGCCTTTGTCCTATACACCAGCGCCAGCCAGAAGAAAACCGGAGGAAACGGGCTGGGCGTGTTCAAAGGGGCAACCACCATGGCCAACATGATGCCGATGGTGCAGGCGGCCAAGATTACCGGCGGCATGATGTCGGCAGCGGGGTCCGCCGCCAATGCTGCCGCTTCAGCACAAGAGGCGGCTACTCTCTCCAAGGCAATCAAAGCCAAAAACGAGATCAGCCTGGAATACAAGCTGCAAACGCCCGGGAATCCGGCCGCCGCCGCACACGATGTCTTGACCGCGAAGGCCAGCGCTGACGGCGAGGACGTGCTGACGCCGCTGGTAGGCAAGCTCGCTGAGGCCGTAGCCGCTCAAGTCACTAAATAATGAGGCGGTGCACCACGGTTCAAGGTGGGGTTTGTGGCCACTAGATGGGCAGCGAAGCCCTTGGCTTCATGCCCTACGTGAACGAGCCTTTTGCACGCCCATCAGCCTTTGAGGGACGTTTTAACTTTCATTCTAAAACAGCGCTCGTTTGACGGAGAGCTCCTCTCCGACCCGCCAGCCATGCCAATCTCAACGAAGGTCCCGACGGCCTTCTTTCGGGCAGGCCAGTCGCCTGATTTTCAGGGTTTCCTGACGTCCGCGGCCTTGAATCGAACGACAAAAGCAGAAACGCGGAAAATCAGTCAGATGTTGATACAAAAAGGGTACAAATCTCACTAACCTCGCAGGGACGGGTGGTGATATACTTCGCCAGCCCAGGAAGTCATACCCGGTCCACAATTGTGCTGTTTGTCCACTGCGGACTCTTAAAGGGCCCCTCCGTACTTATTCCGTTTTTGGGTTCTCAACCGTAACTCAAATGACAGATTTTGAAGCCATTTACCGGAAGAACGTCAACGCGGTTTTTCGATACGCGTTGCGTACGGTCGGAAACCGGTCATTGGCTGAGGACATGACCAGCGAAGCTTTTCTGGAGCTGTATCGCAAGCTGGATTCGATTGACTCCGGAAGATTGCCCGCTTGGTTGTTCACAGTGGTAAAAAACCGCGCTGTGGATCACTGGAGAAAGCAGACGGTTGAGCAGCGCTATGCGCAGGATTTCAAAATGTCACCATCTGTTCCTGGACCAAAGGAAGGCATGGAGACGTGGCTGTTGCACGAGCCGGCGCTCAAACCAATTCATCGGGCCTGCCTGGTGCTGCACTTTGTGCACGGTATGACCCGGACGGAAATCGGCCAGCGCCTGAATCTCTCAGAAGTCAAGGTCAAGGGGCATCTGCAGTACGCGTTGCGATTGCTGCGCAAGGCATGGCATGCGGAGACAACAGGAGGCCTTCATGGGCTGGATGAGCCGGCGGCCAGCAGAGCCGGGGTTCTCAAATGATTTGAGCCGATCCGTGCGTGAATGGCGCGACAAAGCATCACTGTGTCCCAGGCCCGAGCTGCTGCAAGCAGCTCAGGCAGGCGTCCTTCCGCCCGAACAGGGCCAAGGAATTCTTGAACACCTCGAGAGCTGCGAGCTTTGCAAGTCTTTGCTTGCGGACCTGGAGACCTTGGATAACGCGGGCCTTGACAAGGCGGGTGCGAACAGAATCTGGACTCAGGTGCAAGAGGGCACTGCCGGCGCCAAACGTGCAAGAACTGGTGCGCTTGCGGCATGGCGGGAGTTCTGGCTGCGCCCGCTTCCCGTGGCCGTGGCCTTGGCATTGGTTGTGGCGATAATCGGAGTACGCCTGGCGAGGGAGTTTCGGAAAACTGGGGCTCCAATCGCTGAGAGCCGCCCCACGGCGCCCGCGCCACCGAGCGTCTTCCGTCTGGAAAAGGCGCCGGTATTGTTGCCGGGATCCGCCGTCATTGTCTGGCGTGGCCAGGTCGACGCGTCGCGCGGGCAGGCCAAGGATCTCAAGCAGGCCCTGGCGCCCTACGAAAAGGAAAACTACGCCGAAGCCGCCCGGCGACTCGTCTCGCTTCGCGAAAGATACCCGCACATGGCGGAAGCGCCGTTTTACTTGGGTATCTGCCAGCTCTTCTTGGCTCAGGATGAGGCGGCGACAAAGAGTTTGAAGGAAGCTGTGAATCTGGCGAGTCCGACCCTAGCTGATGATGCCGCCTGGTATCTGGCGCTTGCCGACTATCGAACAGGCAGGCTGGATCTGGCGATGTCATTGCTCGAGCCGGTGTGCCGTCCGGGGGGCGATAAGTCTGCGCGAGCTTGCGCCGGAGTGAAGGAAATCAAAGCGCGGTATTGAAACCGCGAGAAATTCAGGTGTGTTGTGCTTTACCGGTCGAGGTTGATTGTAGCGTCTGCGGTGTTTCTAACGCTGTCCACGGGCTCTCAGTATTGCGCCGGGCAGCAGGGTTCCCGACCCCCATCCTCGGCTCAGGAAAACTACCTGGGAATTCCGCCCGAGTCCACGCCGCTTTATCCTGAGCTCAAGCGGGCCTTTCTACTTTCCCAGGCGCATCGAGCAGACGAAGCGGCTGCCGGTTACCGCGACGTCCTGGAAAAAGCCGTAACCACCGGAGACAAACCGGCCCAGGCGTTAACGCACGCGGGACTGTCATCCATCTTCCAAGCCAAAGCTGACTACCCGGCGGCTCGCCTGGAGAGCGCCCAAGCCTTGGCCCTACTCCAGGCTCTCCAAAATCCCCGAGGAGTGGCGCAAGTAGAAAAGGACTTGGGCACGATTGCTTACTTTATGGGCGATCTGAAGATTGCCCAACAATACCTTCAGCAAGCTCTCCTGGGTTTTGAGGGGATGGGCATGTTGAGAGAGCAGGCTGCAACGCTCAGAGTCCTTGACATGGCAGGCGCTCCCGATGGCGAAAAACTTTTGCAGCATGCACTTGCCATCGCCCAGCAACTTGGGGACAAGCCCATGGAGGCGGCCCTCCTGCAAAATTTCGGTGACGGGCTTTTCACCAGGGGGCAATTCGATGCCGCTCAAGAAAAATACACTGAAGCAGCCCTCATTTACCAGCAGGCGGGAAATGAATTGGGCTTGGCCTACGTGCTCACCAGCGAGGGGCGTCTGCAGCGAGCGCACGGCCACCCGGAAAAAGCCATCCCGCTCTATCAGCAGGCACTGGCTTTCCAAGAGAAGGCCGGGGATCGTTTCGGCGTGATCCAGAGCACGAATGCCATGGCAGTTGCCTACCAGGCGCTCGATAACGCCGAGAAAGCCATCCAGGTTTACACGCAGGCATTGGCCATGGCCAAGGCAACCGGCTCCAAGAGGATCATCGATTTCGAACTGGGAAACCTCGCCGCGTCTTATAACTCCGTTGGAAAATATCAGGAAGCCATACCCATTCTGGAAGAGATGCTTCGGGGCGACACCGGCCATGCTGATTACCGCTACAGCTCGCTGGGGATCGCGTACTTCAACTTGGGGCAGTATCAGCAGGCAGTAAAAGCGCTGACGAAGGCCATTGATCTTTCCCGCCAAGCTGAGAATTGGGATGTCTTGCCGGAGGCATTGATCACTCGCGCTCAGGTGGAGGAGAAGCTCGGCAACGAGAGTGGAGCGCTGGCCGACGCAGAGGAGTCACTCCGCGTGATTGAGCGCGTCCGGGAACACACGGTGCCGACGGACTCTTTGAAACGAGGATTCTCCGAAACCAATCAGTCGACGTTCGGCATTTATGCTGGACTGCTTGAGCATGCGCATCAGCCTGAACGAGCGCTCGAGGTGGCGGAAGAAGCCCGGTCTCGCGCCTTTCTTGATCTCATGGCCACCCGCGATCTACAAACTAAAACGGCTGCTCCGCTACAGGTGGCCTTACCGCGCGAGCCGCAGGAACAGCTCCTGGCCCAAAGCAGCGACAAGGCAAACGCAGCTCCGGGTTCGCAAGGGACGGTCTTTCGGGGAGACAGTTCTGAGGCGGCCGCTCTGCGGAACCGATGGAACAGCCCGGATCCCGAGTTGCGCAGCCTGGTCTCCGTGCCGGCATTTTCCCTGGCTCAGGTTCAAGCGACAGCGCGGCGGCTGAACTCTACGATTTTGAGCTACTGGGTCACCTCGGATGAAACCTACATCTGGGTGGTTCCACCCCAGGGCGCGACCCATAGCGCAGTAGCGAACACGTCCTGGAAACGTCTTGAAGAACTTATCGCCGGGCTGGGACCGGGCAGCCCAGAACCAGACACGAAGAAGAACGAAGCAAGATTCCAAGCGCCGCAAGTACGCGTACAGCGTCATGCTTCTGCTTCCATTTCGAAAGAATCGGCCGTAGCGTCCCAGGTGAGGGCACGCGGCGGAAGCGTTTTGACGGCAAAGCCGAACCACTGCAAGAAGTGGCATGAACTCTACTCGCTGTTGATTGAACCGGTCGAGACCTGGCTACCCTCGAAACCCGCCAGTTTGCTGACCATCGAGCCTTACGGGCCGCTGTTGAGACTGCCTTTCGCGGCATTGACTGATCGACAAGGCCGCTACTTGCTGGAACGGTTCAGCCTGCATTACACCCCTGCGGTTTCGTTGTTGCAGTTCACACAGAGGAAGAAAGAAGAGACGCAGCACATTTCCGCACACTACTTGCTCGTGGCCGACCCCTCGGGAATGCTAAACGTTCGCGGCGAAAGTACGCTGCCTGCACTACCCGGATCCCGCCGCGAAGTTGCCGCAGTGGCTCGTCTGCTTCCCGCCGGCGCGGTGACGCTCCTGGAGGGCAGGCAGGCCGTAGAGGGCGAAGTTTCAAAGCTCGCCGGCCAGAACACCGTCATTCATCTGGCTACTCATGGCATCATTCGTGACGACCAGCCTTTCGCTTCTTACCTGGCGCTGGGAGCAAATCGTAACCATCCTGAGGAAAACGGCCGGCTTACTGCTCAAGAGATCTACGGGCTTGATCTTCACGCCGACCTCGTGTTCTTGAGTGCGTGCCGTTCCGGAACCGGCAAGGTCAGCGGTGACGGCCTGGTTGGTCTGACGCGCGCATTCTGGTACGCGGGAACAGCCTCGGTCATTGCTTCGCTCTGGGATGTGGCCGATGAGCCCACCTCTCGCTTGGTCGCCAACTTTTACCGCTTGTGGCTGCAGGGCAACGATAAGAGTCGCGCCTTGCGCCTGGCGCAGCTTCGTCTTTTGCGGCAGCTTCGCGCCGGCCAAGTGATTGTCCCGACTTCCGCAGGCAATGTTGCGCTTCCGGAAGATCCAATGTTTTGGGCCGGCTTTGTACTCCAGGGCGAACCCTAGCGTGCTTTTTGTGATGGGGTTCGAGCGTCTTGGTTACGCAACATTGATTCCAAATAGAAACGCCCCGCGATCTGTTCCCGCCTCAAGCTCACAACGCTTTGCCGAAGTTCGTTAACGGCTTGCCGTCATCCCTCAGGCGACAACAAACGCTGCTCGTCGAACTGTGCGGTGTTTGATCATCTTAAGTTCGTTGACTAACTCTTACCTTTTTGCCAACTGCAAACATCTCCCCCAGTCTCGGCAACGAACTCGTCAAAATACGCCGGCACAAGCACGATTTAGCGGCGGAGCGGCGTTCAAGACTATCGCCTGATCGGCTGCACCATTTCCCTTGGAACTATCTTTCGCACATTCTGGTCCAGTTGTTCCCGCGAAGCTGCATCCGATGGGTCGGGGACTGCCGTCGTACGGATCAAAACACCGTTGTGGCCGGGCCCAGGAATCGGCTGATGCGGAGGAATGGATGCCGATGCCGCAACGGCGAGTCGAACCGTATGTGGCCGTGGCTTTTCGGCAAGCTGTGAGGCTCGAAGAGTCTCATCGAGCCTCTTTTGGTCCTCGGGATTGCGCATCCGGTTTCGCACCTCCTCCCACTCATCGCCGCGCGGGATGCGTGCTTTCAAAACCGGGGTAGTTGGACGCATTTTCGTTTGCGGGGCAGTGCGGCTCGAGACAGCATAGTGCAGGGAAATTTCACCGTCCAATACCGGGCCGAGCGCAGGGTCCGGCAACCTAAAACCAAGATAGGTCCATTGAGAATCCCGCGTAATCACCGGTCCTATCATCCCGGCCTGATTGGCCCAAACCTGCGTCGCGCTGGCTTGGACGGTCACACTCGTTGCTCCCCAAGGCGATGGCAACTGGATGAAATACCAGTTCCCCGGAGTGTTTCCCTCTTTCAAACCATTCCAGTGGTGGATCAGGCTGCTGCAGCAACCCTCTCCACCACTATTCCGCAGGAAGAACGCCCATGTTGCATCGATACCACCTGGAACGGCCTGCTCTGCCGTCTGAATGGCGAGTGAATAGACCGGATGGGATTCGGTGTAACCTCCGTGGACACCATCGATTCCGATCAGACCTGTGACGACCGCCGGCTTGCCCTCGATGGAGTTCATGGCGGCCCTCTTGTCAGAGGAACTTAGGGATTCAATGCCGTTGTAAAAGCTAACCCAAAATGGAGACCTGAAATTCTTGACGGTTTCGCTCTCCTTGAACTCGAGGTGCAAGCCATATTCCGGCGGGGCATTCAGCGTCGTCTGCGCGGCATTGTCAGGACGCGTCAGCTCAAAATTAAAGTCACCGTCATTCGAATCTTCGGACCAATAGATAGTCCCAACCTCGGTGGCGATACCCCAATTCAAGTGGCCCACCAGGACTTTCTTGTTGGACAAGCCACAAGGGATATCCTGCTTGGGAACGTCTAGCGTTGGTGACTGGCTGGTGCATATCGCAGCGAGCATTGATTCGTCCAGGTTTCGCTCGTAGTCGGGGAGGAAGGCTGGCCCGCAAGTGGTTTTGAAATCGGGTAGCTGCCCTGGATGATCGACTTGAAAATGCCACAATGGATTTAGAGGAAGACTGTTTGCGTCCACACCGGTCTTCACGTCCCATACCAGGTCAAGCGGTCTCGGATGCGACGCATCACCGGAGCCTAGCCGCGGGTCGGTAGGGCCGGCCGCGGGGTTCCCACCATGCCGAACGGAGGCCTGAAGAACTTCGTGGATGTCGCTGATGATATCGTTCACCACCCTGGTAACATCGACACCGGCCTTGCAGCCCTCAAAGCACGGCCCTTTAGTCAGGCCGTTGTTTCCTCCACAATCCATCGTGCAGTGGACATGTTTGGTATGCAACTCCTGGTGCTTCTGGCACGGAAAGCAATCCCGAGGAATGGCCTGCTGGAGGTTGGTTTCGAAATTTCTATTATCGCCGCGGTTTGCTTGAGCTTCCAGAATGGCATACATAGCCTGCCGCGATGCTAGCGTACAAACGTTGCCTGCGGCGCACTGCACACCTCGGTCTCTGGGTTGCAAACCGGCAGCACTCTTCAGGTTCGACAACCGCCGATCCATACCGCGGTTGATCATGTCTTGCTGCGTTTCGTACCGTTCCAGGATGCACCCCTTATATTTGTGTAAGAGCCCCTGGAGAACCGGAACCAGCTGCGGGTCTTGAGCTTGTGCGACGCTGGCGCATAAGAAGAAGAAAGGTGCTGCAGCGACCAGATGGTTAGCCGAAAGCCGAGGCCTTAACCGACCCAACGAAATACGCGCAAGTCTTCGTATGTTCATTGCTTCCTCCAATAACACCGAGAAATACATCCTGGGACCCCATTACCAAGCCGGATAACTCACTCCGTTAATCGAGTAGTGAAGGCGATAGTTCACTTCATGCCAGGACGGCGGGATCCTTCCTTTCCCTTGATCCCGTTTATATTTCTCATAGCTCTCGGGGTTCATCCATCGGTTCAGCCAGTAGGTCTTCTCGGTGCCGGTGCTGAAGAATACTTCTCCGTTGTTGGGATTGATGAGGGAGAATTGGATCTGGGTACCTAGCTCCGGATAGGCCCACCAAAGATCATTGTCGTTTAGATGGCCAATCGGCTTGAGGATTGCAGCTGCAAACGACGCTGGCAGAAACGCGAGAGTCCGCGGCCGGGCCTTTCCCGGGATGAGTCGATATACGCCCACCTCGGCGCCAATGCCTCCTGGAAACTTTTGCATTCCCAGGAATTTCTCACAATTGCCCTTCCACAACTGAATGACGGCGGGTTTGTTGTTGATCTTGGTCTTGAACGAGGTGGTCGCATAGTCCGGCCACTGCAGCGCATTGAAGCACGGGAAGGCAGTGCACATTTGCTTCCACCCATCTGAGGTCTCGACATAACTGTATCCTCGCGCATCGGTGTAAGGAACAGTGGGAGAGGATAAGTCCTTCTCTACGGTCTCGATTTCCTGAAGGATTGAACTCAATTCTCTTCCGACATCATTTCCTAACGCCCGCAACGCCTTGGCAATATCCTCGGGGGTTCCTCGCTTGGGGTTCCATTTCTGTTTGATCGCGATGTAGCGCGCTCCAGCAAGAGCCTGGGCGGGAATCGCGTCGTGCCAGGCGTCGTTTCGATCCGCGTGGCCAAACGGCACAAGCTTGCCATCTACACCGAAAGTTTCAGTGTGCGAAGTCCAAAGCAAGGCGCGATTCTGATCCAAGATTGCAACCGCAACAGAGCCATGAAAGCCTTCGACGCCATTCGCAGACCAGGTGTGCGTCATGGCCATCAGCTGACCTGAAGCGGAAATGTTGACGTCCGTGTGCATGTAGCCCAATCCGTTGATCGAATCCGTTTGCGATTTGCTGATAGGGAACTTCACCGCAGGGCCGCCAGGATTCGGAATGGCGGCACCCCACAACGAGAGAGGTTTCAAGACGGAGAGCCCGGCCGACGCGGCCCAGGCGGTCGTTGCTATGCCGGGGATCGATTTCAAAAACTGACGGCGTGAACGATCGGAACTCACGACAACCCTCCTACGTGCGTTGAGAACACAGTCCAAAACCTTAACCTTGCTCGTTCGAAAGCTGATCCCTCATGGATTGATTAATGGCTTAGGCAAGTCGACAGATGCAGGCTGAAATCCAGACTTGCTGATGTAAGCTGTGGGCGCCAAGTATGCTGCCGCGTCGGCCTGCCCCACGATGGGCCGGGGTCTTTCACGCGCGCCGCTGACATCCTTCTCAATCCGGGAGGGAGCGAGCCCAATCCGAGTGGGAGCGAGACGGTAAGTGACGACGGCTGCACCGTGCAAGTCGGTGACACTGTGAGGAGATCCCTCCACTGCCACTGTGGCGCCTGGGATGGGTTGTCCATTGTCAGTAACCGTCACTATGGCCCTAAACACGGTGGTGGCCTCCTGTGACTTAGATACTGTAGGTTGGGAAGCGGAGCACGAACTGCCATCGATAGTCGCGCAAACCTTGGCTAGTAAGGCAGGCAGCGCTTCAGCCGGACCATCAACAAAGTCAAGGATCTGACGCGCAAGGAAGTTGGGCCGCTCATTGTGGATTGAGTGTCCCGTTGTCTTCAAGAACAAGGCTCGACCCGGTGTCAACGTCATTTTGGGCGCGACCTCGCGCGTACTTTTGCAGAGGTCCCCACCTACGTCTTCTATTCCGCATAACAGCAGCATCCGCTTGGTGTTCGACAGGTAGAGAGGCTCTGGAGGGTTGGTCCCGGGCTTGGGGATCTGCTGGCTAAACTGGAGCTGCTCCATACCCAAGCGCCAGTGCCACAGGCGGAAGTTGTGGTCGTAGGTCTCGTATCGGTCGATGCGTGCGTAGCGCATGTGGGACGGTTTACACTCCCAACCGTCGCGAGTCCAGTATTCCGCCTGGGGGCGCCCACCGCCAACCGGGACACCACCAATTCCAGAACCGCCAACCTGAACAGCAGCAACCTTGCTCTGCCAGTCGAAACCCCCGTAGAAAAATGACCGCCGGGCCCCCGGAGTTTCTGGGAGGTAGTTTGTATCGCCACCGGCGAAATACCAAGGAGCGGCAAGTCCCGCATGCTTTACTGGATCATCGTCAAGCGAGGGCCAAATCGCTGCCGGCGACCAAGGCACGACGGTGTTGATCCAAGGCGCGTCTGCCCGAGGGCGTCCAAGACGAAACGCCATATTCCCACCCAGGCTGCCGCCGATGAGTACGATCCGATGCTGGGTTAAGTTCAAGGATGGATAGCGTGTATTGAGTGTATTAACGAATGAAACGATGAAATCCTCAATGAAATCCACGATTGGCGCGTTGTATTTGATAGGCGTGAACTCCAGCCCGGTAACGCCTCCGCCGGCGTGCCCGTCAAAGGCGAGCGGCTGGATCAGGGTCTGATCGAGGTTATCGGCATATCCGCTGGTCGGAAGATCCATTGAGATTACGGTGTAGTTTTTATGCCGCTCTCGTCCCAACCTGTGAAGGGCATGTGTGAGATCCAGGGCTTCTTCAAGCCGGGAGTCCATCCCGTCGATGTAGAGGAAGATCTCCGCGTCCGGCGCCAGAACGGGTGCGCGATCTGCGGGTATGGTGGGCCCAGCAAACCCGCAATTGCCGAGCTGGCCACCCGGCGATGGGTTCGTTTGCGCAATCATGTAGCGCGTGTGGACGCTTAGGGTGCGGCGCGTTGACCGCACCACAACAGGAACATCCAGGTCGTATTGCGGGAATTCCGCGGACGGCACGTTGACGGGCCGATGAGGCTGGTCATCCTCCCCTGATACGGCGATGTAGCCAAGGCCCGCGCGGTCCTGGGAGCAAGCCGGCGAAGCCGGCGTTCCCGGAGCAGGGGACTCGGGGTTTCCCGGCCATCCACCGGTGCGCACAATGTGGAGAACACGATAGGCGCGGTCGAGGGCTTTGGAGACCGCGGCCTGAAGCGTCGCCTGGGGAAGCGCTTTCGTGGTTGGATTGCTCCGCAAGAACGAAAGAATCTGAGCCTCTTGGGGTGGTTGGGCCCGGAAGGCGGCAAAGGCATGCCGGCCCGTAACACTGAGGTCGGCAAAGGCGTTGCCATCGACTTGATTGTTGACGGCAAAGGCGGTCGCGGACTTGCAAAGACTTTCTAAGGGTTTACGATCTGCGGCGGCTTCCCGGAGATCGGCGCGCAACCGTCCTTCGTTTGCGCCAATATTGGCCTTTACATTGTTCAACTTGGGGTCGTTGATGGAAAGCGCGGCGGGATTATATTGTTCTCGTTTGGGCGACGGAGGCGGGGCGTAGTTGGTAAGAGCAGACTTAAATGGGGGGGCATTCGTTGGTGTCCAATCGAGGAGTCCGGACGGCGCGACGAAAATACCGACGGGGTTCTTCTCGCATTGTTGCTCCGGGACCACATCGGGGTTAACAGTGGAGTAATTGGTCGCGATCGACGGCCCGCCCGTTGCGGGTGGAGGGTCGTTGCTTCCTACCAGTCCGATGCCCTGAAGAGCGCCGTGGATGTCGTTGACGATGTCGTTCACCAACTTGGTAACATCGACTCCGGCTTTGCAGCCCTCAAAGCACGGCCCTTGAGGAAAGCCGTTGTTTCCTCCGCAATCCATCGTGCAGTGGACATGTTTGGTATGCCACTCCTGGTGCTTCTGGCACTGAAAGCAATCCCGAAGGATGGCCTGCTGGAGCTTGCTTTCGAAATTTGCAGGATCGCCACGGTTTGCCTGAGCTTCCAGAATGGCATACATAGCCTGCCGCGATGCTGCCGTACAAATGTTGCCTGCGGCGCACAGTACACCCAGGTCTCTGGGTTGCAAACCGGCAGCACTGGTCAGGCCCGACAACCGCGGATCCAAACCACGGTTGATCATGTCTGGCTGCGTTTCGTAACGTTCCAGAATGCACCCTTTATATTTGTGCAAGAGCCCCTGGAGGATCGGAACCAGCTGCGGGTTCTGAGCTGGTGCAACCCCGACGTATAAGAAAACAAAAGACGCGAGAACGACGAGACGGCTTGCCGAAAGACGCAGTCTTGACCGCCACAACGAAATATGTTCAAGTTTTCGTAATCTCATAGCTTCCTCAAATGACTCGAACGTGCACTGTCATGTTTACGAGCCAAAGGTAATAGAGGAATAAACGACCAAAAAAATCCAGCCAAGCGTGAAGGATTGCTTGTCGGGCAGAATGACTGAATTCTTTGCCTTGACTCTCTGCGCATTGTGTCACGCCTAACGATCGGGATGCTGCTGCTCTAACGACATTTTCCAGAATCTCATTCTGAACGCAGAACCGATAACCCTATGCACGCTTAGGCATTTCTCACCGTGCTGCCGAAAGCCCGTGGCGAGGGAAGTTGCTGGATTTCGGCCGCCAGCCGCGATAACATTACCCACCATTTCCGGCGTCTGGACAGCATTGCTGCCTCAGCGTCGTCGATCCCCGGCAGGTTATCGACGATGAAGGTGTTCACCTGCTGATCGAAGCGTTGATTGGGGGCCAAAGGGCTCTGTGCCATCGACACCGGAGCCGTAGCGTATTTCAAGAATCTCTAAGCCGCCATATCGAAGCCCAGGGAGCAATTCCTCAACCCACTGTGACCGAGGAATTGTAAAGATCAGGTCATTGATGCTGCCTGCGTGAAAGCTGGCCACGCAATTCGTCCCATGTAGCGCGAGGAGTAGCCGAAGGTTGAGTCCGACCCTTGGCTTTCCGCCATTGCGCTCCGCTTCAATTCGGTGGATGGTGGACAGCTCCATCGGAATCTCGAATGTGACTTGAGAAGCAGCATCATAGCGCGGGTCGTGCGCAAACCGCCGCGCATCAGAAAGCGCGGTTTTTTGATCACACGCCGGATCAAGATTGAATCCTCATCAGCATCATCGCCGGAGCGCAGCGGAGGCTTAGCAGTTCGCAGTTCGAGCTGAGGCAGTGATTGAGGACCTAAGGGTTCTCTGACAAGATTCGCCTGAGATCCAGCGCAATATATAACAGTTTAGGGCTGTCTGTGTTGTCGAGCAGGACGATGAGTTCGTTGTGTTGTGGAATACGCTGAATCACTGACTGGAATCCAAAAATCGCACCTCCGTGCATCGGGATGGATTCTCCTGCGTATGGCGAGCCTGTCTCAGGTACCAACATCACCCAGCCGTAACCGTAATCTTCTAAGTTGGGTTTGAATAGCAGGTCCCGCAACCGAGCAGGCAACAGGTGCTCTGTATAGAGAGCCTGGTCCCACAACAATAGATCCCTTGCGGTCGAATAAAGTGCGCCTGCGGCAAACGGAATCGACATGTCGTAGTAGCGCGCATTTTCGAATCCTGATTCGGAACGCTCGTAGCCCGCGGGCACGATGCTCAATCACCGTTTCGGAGTGGCTATAGCCGGAATTCTTCATGCCGAGAGGACCGAAGATGCGCTCCCGCAGGAGTTTCTCATACGTCTCGCCTGATACCCGCTCCAGGATTGCTCCCAACAGAAAATAACCAGAATTGCTGTAGTCAAACTTGGTTCCCGGCTCAAATTGCAGATCGCCGCTGCAATACTTCTGAACGAACTCTTCAACCCGGTATCGAACCCGGCTTGCGGGGCCATCCAGAAAACCTGGGATGCTGGTAAAACTGGGCAGACCGGAAGTGTGCGAGAGCAGTTCGCTGATGGTGATGCGCTTTCCCGTGTCCTGGCGATAATAAGGAAGGTATTCTGAAACGTGGCCGTCGAGCCGGAGTTTCCCTTCGCTTACGAACTGCAACACCAGCACCGCCGTGAACTGCTTGGTCATTGAGCCGATCTCGAATTTCGTCTCCAAATCGTTGGGAACGCTCCATTCGCGATTCGCGAGTCCGAATGCCCGCTCGTAAATCACCTTGCCCTGACGGGCAACCAGCACGGTCCCGTTAAAGTCTCCAGCCGCGTATCGGCGTTGCATGGTTTGGTCGAGCTGAAAAGCTGCAGGCGAGTTTTGCGCGAGCCCCCCGCGCGCGAGGACCAGGCAGAGCAATCCTGCTAGTTGCAATTTGCGCATGTTTTCCCTCTTCTGAAAACCCAAATGTTAGAGGCGTAGCCGACGCCTTGCTTGCTTTGAAACGTCTCGCGCTGCAAGAGGGCCGGCGCCGGACCGTTGGGTGGAACGCGAATTCGATCAAGCCTCCTCGCTGCCGGCGATTGCTGCGGACAACTGGTGGCCTTTCGATCCCGATGACCCCGACGGGTTGTTCGAAACTGGGCCGAGTACCTCGCAGCCAGGACCAAATTATCAGCAGTACCTAGCCTGTTTTCAAAACTGCGACTGCGCGCCAGACACTCGCGGCAAGCCCAATACTGCTTGTATCAACGCATGCAACAGCAGATGTAAAAAGACTCAAAACGCTTTTATTAGTGTGCCCACTACCGCTCCAAAAAACCTGAACGACGGAGACTACGTGGAAGTCCAAGGCACATTGTGGCAGGATGTCTCTCACGACGCGGGCACATTCTGGCGAAACCTCGGTGCGGGCACACCCTTGCAACACGTCGTACAACAAGTCACTGGCCCACCCCCACCTCCGCCCTGCTGGGGCAAACCGCCATCGTTTCACAACCAGGACGGCTGGTTGGAAATTCACCCTGTGGATTCGATCAGACGTATTCTTCCGCCCGTGCCTCCTCCTTACGGGGACAACCAGCACCTGCTCGCGTCAGCTAAGGCGGGCGTCAAGAGAGTTATTGCTGTGCAGCTGTGCTCGGACGCGCAAGGTGCCGCAGCCGGAGAGCAGCACTTGGTCTGCCCTGAGGCTAACTACGATGGAGCCGGTACTCCTTCGCGAGCCTCATATCCACTGGTGCCACAAGTCTCGGAGCTGGTTGACAATAGGTTTTCGAATTTGGATCCCCACGCTCACGGCGCGAAAGTGAACAGGGCGTACCCCGATTGCGTCAACGTTCAAGCTAATTTAACCGGTGCTCCATGGGAGCACTTCAAAGCAAGTTATGTGGTCTGGTGGACGCCAGGCTATACACACATTGGGTCAAATACCGGGCTTTCGGGCGGGCAAATTTCCAATATCGGCAGAGTACAACTACTATCCGCCAGGGTTTGTCCCACGGCGGACGGCAAATCGTGCCTCCCGCCCAGCGCCCTGCGTACAGGCTCCCAGCTAATGGATATTGTCACGGTGACGAGCAGTGGCCATCCCATGGCGGGCGTGACCGTAAGTGTGTCAGCCCAGCCTACTTTCACGGCTGTCACGGATGCCAGCGGCATAGCCATTATTAGGCACCTGCCCTGCTACCCACTGGGTTCGCAAGTCCCCAAGGTCGGCCAAACAAGCGTGCCGGTGCGCACTCCCGTGCCATGCGCAGCGACGGCCAGCCAGAGCGGATTCCAAACGCTCAACATCAGTCTGCCGTGAGCTGACCTGGTTTTTCAAGAAAAAGGGGACAGCCTGAGAGCCTGTCGGAGATAGATTCTAGCGCAGCACTTTCCAGTGGCGCTGAGCCAGTTATGATGGCGTCGTGAACAAACGGTTTCGTGTATGCGATCTCAACCAGCCGCTATTGATTCCGCCCTCGTTGCAGCATTGGTTGCCGGAAAATCATCTGGCCCGGTTCATAGGCGATGTCAGCGCGGGTGCCCCAGGCTTTAGCGCTTTCTGTATCCCTGTTCAGACAAGAGGTCGCGGTAGGGATACGAATCGCTCCGTACCCCCCGCACGGATCCGGACAAGCGGATTTCCCGCATCCGGCTCTTGCCTCAAGTGGTGACGCGCACTCGACACGAAGGATAGGGATGATAAATTCGGGCCGGAGGGAGCCAGCGGTCGATGAGTCGTTTCATGCGCGACCAGCGAACATGACCTTTCTGGCTCCGTCGGGAGAGAACGTGATGCCAGAGATCGCCGACTGCGAAACGAAACCGTCTCAAGGCCGGCGTATTGGTAGGCACTCCATAGTAGCGGATATGACCACCCACGACGGCTTTCAACCATTGCCCCACTTCCGGAACGGGATCATGCATGCGCCGCCGAAGTTCGGTTTTCACCTCGCTCAGCTTGGCCAGCAATCGTTTGCGGATGGTCTGCCGTAGTACCGCGAACCGTTCCCTGCTCGTCTTCCCACAGATATGTGTGAATCCGAGAAAGTCGAACGTTTCCGGCCTCCCCTCTCCACGCTTCTCCCGGTCTCGGGCCGCGTAGCGGCCAAACTCCAGGAGCCGTGTCTTTTCCGGGTGCAGTTCCAGTTGGAACTTTTGCATTCGTTCCTTCAGTTCCTTCCAGAACTCTTCGGCCTCCGTCTTGTACTGGAATCCAACCACGATGTCATCAGCGAAGCGCACTACCATCACATCGCCCTGCGCTCGCTTCTTGCGCCATGCTTGGACCCACAGATCAAACACATAATGGAGATAGAGGTTCGCTAACAGCGGCGATGCACTTCCGCCTTGTGGCGATCCTTCCTCCATGACCATCCGTTTCCCCTCTTCCAGCACGCCCGCGTTCAGCCATTTCTGGATGAGCCGCAGTACGCGTCGGTCCGCTATTCGATGCTGGAGGAACTTGACCAGCCATAGGTGCGACAGCTGATCGAAAAAGCTGCGCACGTCCACCTCCAGCACCCAGTTCACCTTCCTTTCGTTGATCCCTCGATAGAGCGCATCCAGCGCATCATGCTGGCTGCGTCCCGGCCGGTAACCATACGAAAAGCCCAAGAAGTCGGTTTCGTAGATGGCATTTAACACCTCCACCGTCGCTCGTTGGACGATTTTGTCCTCCAGCGCCGTGACCCCGAGCGGTCGTTGCCGCCCATCGGCCTTGGGGATGTACGCTCTCCGTACCGGCTTGGCTCGGTAAGCCCCGCGCTTCAGTCTATGGGAGAGATCCTGAAGGTTTTCCTCTAGGCTCTCTCCGTAGTGCCGCCACGTCTCTCCATCTACACCCGGGGCGGCTTCCTTCTTCAGTCGCAAGTAAGCCGTCCGTAGGGCTTCTATCTGGAAGACGTGATGCATCAGGGTGGTGAACCTCGCATCCTTCTTTCCTTTTGCCGCTTGTCGTACCTGTTCCAGCGCACTGGGCGCGTCGACCCGGCGCAAAGTCCGGAACGCGTTTTGCTAGCTCAGGTTCCCCTTGGCCAGACCCCTTCCCTCCATCTCCTCCGCCACCCTGGCTTGGGCTTGGTTCGGAGACTTCTCCGGTACTATGGGTCTGTCCGACTTCCCGTGTTCGTTCATCATCGGCTTTTGTCCTTGGACTTCCCGATACGTCCCGAGTTCACTGCTTCTCGGGCGAACGCGGGATCTCCCGGTTCCCGTGCGAGATGTGTCCTTACGTGCTCAGGGTCTACGACCGCGCGGGACTCCGTTGCATCTTGCATTGGCGATGCGCCGGATGTTGCCTTCCGCCTGGCACCAGGGCGTCGGCGTCCCGAAGTCTAGGATGTTTCGCGGTTCTACGCCCTGGCCCGCAATTTCCCCTGTCAACGCTTCGATAGCCCGCCTCGCGGCTGGCCACGCATGACTCGGGGCCGGTGTGGTTCGCTACTCCTTCACCGTACGACTCTTTCATTCGCTTCATCTCGCCGGTTTCCCCGGCGCACGGTGCCCTACCCTTTGCGGCGGCGAAGGGTGGGATGCGATGTGGACTGCACCCTTGGGCTGAGACACAGAGTTAAGGGGGTTGTTGCCGTTCGCTGAAAAATCATTGTACGGTGCATATTCGTGACGAAGCCGATCACGATTCCAGGGTGATTGCGATCACCATTCCGGGCTGATTCCGATCACCGTTCCTGAGCAAAGCGATCACTATTCCTGGGGGAAACCGATCAGTGATCGGCAGGCCCCGGAAGAGTGATCGGGATGGTCCGGAACGGGCTGTGGAAAAGTCCGTGGCGACGCTGGACATTCCAACGCGGGTAGCCTTGCCTCCGAAGAGGAGGTGGAGGGTGCCCGGAAAGAGACGGTCCATGCGAAAGACCCGCGAGGTACTCCGTCTGCATTTCGACTTGCGCCTGGGGCAGCGGCAGATTGCCCGCAGCGTCCAGATCAGCCAGAGCACAGTGCACGAGTATCTGGCCCGCTTTGCCGCCAGCGGGCTGAGTTGGCCGCTGCCGCCTGAAGTCGGCGACCCAACCGTTACCCGATGTAAGCCACCGGGTTGTTGGGTGCTTGGATCAAAGATCATGGGACCGATCTGTCTCTGAAGGCGACCCAACCGTTACCCGATGGGGCCGCTAACTTCCCTAATGAGGCGTGCCGGGTTTTCGGGTGCTTGGATCAAAGATCAGTGACCGATCTGTGTCTGGAGGTGGCCCCGAAGAAACTCGAGTGACCCCCACGGTCCTTTGCCTGGTTGGATCAGGCAGCCAGGACAGTGACGGTGTGACGATCAGTGACGGTCTGTGTCTGGAAGCTTGCTCTCAGGTGCCTTTCGAAAGCTCGATTCACTCTGTCGAAACGTGATTTTAAGCACTATGGCCCACACTGGCGCCTGTGGCGCGGCGGAGCCACACGGACCATAACAGCCCATCTGTCACATCTCGGCCTGACCGACTTTGCGGATAGTCCACTAGGCGATCAGTTCGTGATGGATGTGTGTGACGGTCTGGGCCAAAAGCATTCGCATCCGTGGCGTATCCCTGAATGGGCCTCACCTTCTTTCAGCATTGGGGACCGGATCGCTGACCGACCGGCGCCGCGCCAGTTGCTGAATAGTCACGGCGTAAAGATAGATTTCCAAAGACATCTGAAACGAGCGTACGCCGAGCTTCTAAACCTCGGAACCAAGAAAACCGACGAATGAGCTAACTGGCGAAAGAGGAAATCGAATGCGCGGCGGAAAAACGGATCGAACCGGCGTTCCAGGTGCACTAGAAATGTCGAAGCGTCGGCGATCCAATTGAGCAGCCACACACCGGTGTCTGCAGGCGGTAAACCGTAGCCGTTATTGCTATTCGAACGCACAATCTCCTCCATTTTCATAACTGTCCCGACATTTCATGAACTTGCGGATCCGGCTGCAGCCCGGAGCTCCTCTCGGATGAAGTAAGCATTGTGTTTGAAGAACAAGCGATAATCGCCGTAGGCGGAGGCGATGAATTCTGATTCCGTCGAGATTTTGCCGATTTTCCGCGCACGGGTGAGCAAGACCTCCATGCTGGTCTCGCCCGCCAAGTTGAATTGGTCTTCTTCCGTTTTGTCCAGGGCGAAAACTTCATAGATCACCGTCCCCTCGGGAATCTGGGCAAGATCGTCTCTGAAATCGATTTCCGGATTGGAAGCGGCTCGGGCCTGCGATGTCGGTTCGAAGATCAAACGGTAAGGAGCAACGACGTTTTTCTCCCGGTCGCCGTTGGTGCGCACCTCGGCCAGGTTATCCACGGGCTGATGCAAGCCCTTACCTTTCTCCACAACTGTTTCAAATCTCTCCCTGACCACTTGCATGACGAAGTTGGTGAGGCTCGGCCCCGGGAGAATGTTGGTAAATGCGTTTTGAAAGACGGAGTGCTGACGCTTCGTTAGAGGTAGCCGGGATTGCTGGCTGTCCAGCTTTCTCATGACCACCAGATTCTCTGAAGGGCTGGGACCATCAATCAGGAGTTTGAGTGCAAACGCAGGAACCACGCCGATGCCGCTTACCGGACCAGCGTAAGAAAACCGGCCGAGGCCGCAAGCCACCTCACTGAGCAGCCCGGTGTAGGGCGTATTTCGCTCAGGGTTCAACCGTATTTTGGCTGTGCTCCCGTAGGTGTGAAAGAGCTTGAGCTTGGGTGGATCTAATTCGTCGCTCACCCGTGTCAGTGTCTGGCTCAAGGAATGTTGTTCGTAGGACTTTAGCGCCGCCTCACCGAACTGGAGCACACCGCCCTCCACGTCAGGCAGGTCAGCCTTGGTATAGACCGTCGCCCTGATCCCTTGATCAAAAAGGTAGTCGCGCTTTTCGCGCGCGGTCAGATCGGAATAGGCCAGGGTCTGGCCGGGTCGGGCTGTGCAGATTTCCTTGTCAATGATGGAAGGTGTGTCTTCAATTCTGACTGGCATGCTCGGAGCTACTTCAACGCCTCGGCAACGTGGGGATGGCTCCCGTACGAATCCGCGGCATCAAAGAATCGCAGCCCGTGGTCGTATCCGTTGCGCAGCAAGTCTGACAAGCCTTGGATACCCAGCGCCGTCTGAT